>Ga0209777_10009937_pt1 | contig 10156 bp, 10 predicted proteins | sample FrelakmetHBP12HB_FD_187147 | JGI IMG/M metagenome (GOLD analysis project Ga0209777, IMG submission 187147) | Freshwater lake sediment microbial communities from the University of Notre Dame, USA, for methane emissions studies -HBP12 HB (SPAdes)... | ecosystem: Environmental > Aquatic >...
CTTGCGGTGGATGACGATGATGGGCTGCAACCTTCTCCGCAAGGCCAACTACGACAGCATGAAGAACGCTGGCAAAATTCCAGTCAATGAAAACCTCCACCTGCTCTTGGGCGGCAGTACTACCACCTGGGCAAGCCCGGATATCGGGAAGACCTACGCCCGGCAAATGCTCCAAAATGGCGGCAATAACAAAATCATTCCCGCCTGGACCTATGCAGGAGCTTCGTGCTATTTCTACAGCCATCGCGGTATCACGAATCAGGTAAAATATGCCGTGACCGGCTGGCCCGCTTGCTACGATGATTCGCTCGCAACGTACAATGACCCCGATACCGGCAAAGGCCTTCAATATCAGGAATAGCCAGTTTACACGCCGTAGTAATGAGAAATCTCCTGACAGCCCTCATTATTGTTGCCGGCCTGCCATGTTCAGCCGATCCACCTCGGCTGGACAGCACAGCCCTCCCCCCCGGCGAGCGATACCAACCGCCAGCCACCTTACAAGTCATTTGGAAGGCCACCAACGACCTGCCGAAAGCCCTCTGGGTTTATAGGGTGATCCCGCAGACGTTCCCAGCGGCGGTGATTAGCAATTTGCTGGCCATCGGCAACCTCAAAGCGGGCGACACGGCTGTGCCGCCCTCCGACGCGCCTCCAGGCAGGAACCTCATGTATTTTCGAGACAAAAGGACAACATGGAACCATTCCCTGCTCATCGCTCCCGCGCTCGGGTGGATCCAATATACGGATCAGTCCGGCAACGCAAGAGAGCCAGTCCAAGGTGTTCCCGACGATGCCGAGGTTGAATCCTTAGCTCTCGATTGCCTATTTCGACTCGGCATAGACCGCTCCCTGTTCGCCGAAAAACCCCGAAGCCGATACCCCGCAGTGCAGGGCAAACTAGACTCTCACGGCCAAAAGCTCACAGAGGAAGTATTCCAACGTGGAATTTCCTTTGTTCGTCGCATCGACGGTGTGCCGGACGCGGGCAAGTCCTTCTGGATTGAGTTCGGCAACCGCGGCAACATCAAGCGCTTCGATCTCGTCTGGAGAAACCTCTTCCCGCACGAGATTCGTCCCCTCGCCTCGCCAAAGGAGGTGATCGCGCTCATCAGGGAAGGGCGAGCAGTTGCGCCACTGCAGGACTTCGATTGGACCGCCTCACTGCACGCAACGCAGCTCACTATCACCGACGCGCGCCTTTACTACTTCGACAAGCCTGGGATGGAGCCGCTCGACTTCATGTATCCCTACGCCGAACTTGAATTGGCAGCTCATTTTGGCACAAACACAGCTACCTTTTATCTCACTTGCCCGATTCTTTCCAGCAACACGGCGAGCAGAGCAAAGGAAGAACGCATTCCGCACTGACTTATCAGGCTGGCGGCCGTTTCCCCTCGATCCCACGGGACCGCCTCCTCGGCGACCGTCGCCCGGCTGTTTCCCATCACGTTTCACGTTTCACGCATCACGTTTCACACTCCACGTTTCCCTGCTGGCCCCCTCCCGCCCTTTCCTGTAAAACCCTCCCGTGTCGCGTGACGAAAAACTCAATGCGTTTCCACCGGCCGTTGCGTTCGCGCTTCCGTATCACGCCGGACGCCGCTGGCGCGGACCATTTGAGCGCGGTGGTTCTTGACATTCTGCAGACTATGCACGAGCGTAAGCGATGAACCCTAGATTCCTCGGAGACTCTTACGACATCGTGAAACAGAGCCTCCTGCGATGGCTTGCCTCAATGGGGCCCTGGGCAACTCATCCCATGTTCACGGAGCCCGCAACGCCCGAGCAGGCAGATGCGTTCGCCCAACTCCTGGGCACACCTCTCCTGTCGCGAGAGGTTCTCACTCGTGGTGTTGATCGAGGTGCCTACATGGCTCCCGCCCGTGAATGCCACGACCACGTCTTCCTCGATCCGGACACTGGGATACGACTCGGTCCCACACGGGGGAAGAAGACGCCTCAGTACGTCTTTGGCGGTGAGTTGGTGGCAATCGCAAGCGCGCGTCCGGCAAGGCTCACGCTGGTGTTCGACCAGTCCCTCGCGAGGGGCGCGGAGCCGGAGCGGCAGCAGCAACTCAAAGACAAGTTGTCCAGGCTCGAGACTATGGGCGTTCATGGTGTCGCATACTTTTCACATGCCTGCTTCGTTCTCGTGGGGAAGGACAGATCCCTTGTAAAGGAAGCATTCGAGACCCTTAATAAGGACTCGCACTTGCCAGGCAGCCGATTCTTGGAGAGTGCGCCGCAAAACAAGGCAACTAAGCGGACCGCTTTCGGCGCAGGCGCGTCGCACGCATGAATGTTTTCACCACCGACCACCCGCTGATGACTGAGCCGTCCGCTTTCGCGCGGCGCGTGCAGCGGCGGCTCCTCAACCTGGTGGTTGGTTATCTCCTTTACGTTCTTTCGCTTGGTCCTCTGTTCGCATTGGCAGGTCGCGGCGGGTTGGATTTTGTGCCGGAATCCGTCGGACGTGCGTTCTTGTTGCCAGCCACACCGGTCGTTTTGGTTCCAGGGCTGCGGAACCTCTACCGCGATTATCTGGATTGGTGGTATCACGACCCCAATGATCCATACAGCAGTCCAGATTGGAGGTAAATTCACCCGCCACCGCCTTGGCGACCGTCGCCCGGCTGTTTCCCATCACATTTCACGCATCACGCATCACGTTTCACGTCCCACTTTTCCCTGCTAGTCCCCACCCACCCTTTCCTGTAAAACCCTCCCATGTCGCGTGAGGAAAAACTCACTGAGTTCGTTGGCTGGGCGCAGCACCTCATCACTGGGGATGAGAAGGGCCAGGCACAGATCTTCCTGGACCGCCTCTTCCAGGCGTTCGGTCATCCCGGCGTTCTGGACGTAGGCGGCCAGACCGAGTTCCGCATCCGCCAGGCCGCCGAAGACGGCGGCGGCACCGCCTTGGCCGATCTGGTCTGGAAACCCGTCGTCCTGTTCGAAATGAAAAGGCGCGGTGCCGACCTCCAGCGCCACTACCGCCAGGCCTTCGACTACTGGACCCGCCTTGTGCCCAACCGCCCCCGCTACGTCATCCTCTGCAACTTCGACCATTTCCGCATCTATGACTTCGAGACCCAGATGGATGCCCCGGTGGACACCCTGCCCATTGCCGAGCTGCCCACCCGCTGGGGACCGCTCGCTTTCCTCTTCCCCGGCGACCACAAGCCCACCTTCAATAACGACCGCGTCGCCGTCACCCGCGAAGCCGCCGACGCATTGGCGGCCTGCTTCAAACGCCTGGTCCGCCCCGACCGCTCGCCGCCCGTGCCGCGCCCCATGGCCCAGCGCTTCACGCTGCAAATGCTGGTGGCCCTCTTCGCCGAAGACATCGGCCTGCTGGAAAAGTATTTCGTTACCAACCTGCTCAACGACTGCCACAGCCCCACCGACACCTTCGACCTCATCGGTGGCCTCTTCGCCGCCATGAACACCCGCGAAGCCGCCCGCGGTGGCCGGTTCAAAGACATCCCGTACTTCAACGGCGGCCTCTTTGCCGAACCCGCCCGGCTGGAGTTGCACGACCAGGAGCTTGTCCTGCTCCGCAAAGCCGCCGATTTCAATTGGACCAAGGTCCAGCCCGAAATCTTTGGCACCCTGTTCCAGCACTCAATGGACGACGAAGAACGCCACGCCTTTGGCGCTCACTTCACCCACCCCGCCGACATCATGAAAATTGTCGGCCCCACCATCGTCCAGCCCTGGCGCGAGCAGATCGAGGGCGCCAAAACCCTCAAGCGCCTGCGCGAACTCCTGCACCGCCTCCACGATTTCCGCGTGCTCGATCCCGCCTGCGGCTGCGGAAACTTCCTCTACATCACCTACCGCGAACTCAAGCGCCTGGAAGCCCGCATTTACGAGCGCATGGCTGAATTCCCCAGCCAGGCCGAGCCCGGCCAGATGCGCCTGAGCTTCCTCAGCGCCCAGAACTTCTACGGCCTCGACATCCAGCCCTTCGCTGTCGAAATCGCCAAGGTCACCATGATGATCGCCCGCAAACTGGCGATCGACGAGCTGCACATCACCGAGCCGGCCCTGCCCCTGGATAACCTTGACCAGAACTTCATCGCCGCCGACGCCCTCATCACCCCCGACGGCCAGCCCGCCCAATGGCCCAAAGCCGACGTCATCATCGGCAACCCGCCATTCCTTGGTGCGAAACTACTCAAGCCCGAACGCGGGCCGGACTACGTAAACGCGCTCCGCCGCGCTTACGCCGAGGTGCCCGGCATGGCCGACTACTGCGTCTATTGGATTCGCAAGGCGCACGAGCATCTGCCCGCTTGCACCGCCGCCGATCCTGTCGCCGGACGCGCTGGGCTGGTCGGCACGCAGAACATTCGCAACAACCAATCCCGGGTAGGCGGACTCGACCATGTCGTGCAAACCGGCACGATTGTGGAAGCCGTGGACAACCAACCCTGGTCGGGCGACGCCAACGTCCACGTCTCAATCGCCAACTGGGTGAAGACACAGGACGCCGCGCTGCTGCCAAAGACCCGCAACCTTTGGTTCAAAGCGCAACCCCCTGCCGCCGTCAGGAAGCCCCGCAAGCGCGGCACCGGGTCGGCATCGAAGGATTACGAGCTTGATGTTCGTGTGTGCGAGCAAATCAACTCGTCCTTGTCAGATCAGGCGGACGTTAGCAGCGCAATTCCCCTCAAGTGCAACACCACCCCACTGCGCGCCCTTCGCGGACTTGAGCCGGGAAACATGGGCTTCTTGCTGGAACGGACCCAGCTAGCAAACTTGCTGGCAGACGACCCCCATTCGGCGACCGTCATCAAGCCTTATCTTACCGGAGACGAGTTGCTTGAGGGGCAACCGCCGGTGCGTTGGCTGATAGACTTCCAGCGTCTGGATATGCTCCAGGCGAGGGAATTTAAGGCGGCATTTCAGCACGTGCAGAACACAGTGCTCCCTCAGATGGATCGCATTTCTGCTGGAAAAGCAGGTCAAATAGCCGACGAATTCGGGGAGCGCATGAAAAAGCGACAACTCGTCGCCAGAATCGACAACTGGTGGCAACTGCGCCGGTGCGTTCCGGACACAATTCGCGCGCTTCAATCCATCCCTCGCTACATCGCATGTTCCAGAGTGATGAAGCGCCCGATAATCGCTTTTCTTTCCAGTGACATTCGTCCGGCGGAAACAATCACCGGCTTCGCACTTGAGGACGACTACAGCTTTGGAATCCTGCAATCTCACGCGCACTGGCTCTGGTTCATCACTAAGTGTGGAAAGCTTACAGAGCGCTTTCGCTATAGCATCGAATCAGTCTTTGACACTTTCCCCTGGCCGCAGGTACCCACAGACAAGCAGGTTCTGGCGGTCGCCGAGGCCGGGCGCGAAATCCGGCGCGTGCGCACCGAAGCCCTGGCTAAAATCAAAGGCGGCCTCCGCGCCCTCTACCGCACGCTCGAACTTCCCGGCGCCAATCCCCTCAAAGACGCCCACGCCGCCCTGGACGCCGCCATCCTCGCCGCCTACGGCTTCAGCGCCAAGAAGGATTTGCTCGCCCAACTCCTCGCCCTGAATCTCGAGGTCGCCGGCAAGATTGAGCGCGGCGAACCCGTCACCGCCCCCGGCGCGCCCAAGACTTATCCCGACGCCAAGAAACTGGTGACGGAGGATTGCATCCGGCCATGAACGCCGACCAGCCAGGTGACAAGCAGCCGTTTCCGACCTTTGCTTCACTGGCGGAAGCCGAAGCCTACAGCGACAAGAACGACGACGCCTACTTTGAGATTTGCTACCACCTTGAAGGCAATCTGAATCTGTGCATCAAAGCCATGCACGACTTCTACACCGAGGCCACGCCCACGAAGCGACCGAAGATGCAGACTGGGCTTGTGCGGGAAATAATCTGTCCCGAAGGTTGGCCGAAACATCCAAAGACGCTGGTTTACACGCTGGTGGCGTGTGCGCGTTTCCGCCATGAGGACACATGTCACGCATCCACCGTCAACGAAGCGATGACGGCGCTGGTCTTGGAAAAGAAACACGATGAAACGCTCCGTGATGCAGCTTTTGACCGAAGAACCTTTGAACCCATAACATCGGCAGACGCTGAAAATGCGCGGCGTGACCTAATGCGATTGTGCGACTGGATTGAAAGCCGACTCCACTACGGGACACACGTGGCCTGGTATCGTGCCCCGGATTGTTTTTCCGATAATCCGGACAAGGTGCATTTAGCAAACATCGGGGTTGCCCAACGACACCTTGCGAAGTTTTCGGAACGTGACCGGAAACGCTGGGCAGGGATACACGAAAGGGCGGCAGCGAAGCACCAAGCGGATCTGAGACTGTGGGGCACGGTTGGCAAGGTGCAACACGATCCTGAACCCCGGACGTGGACGCATCCGCTGGTGGACGCGATCGTCATTGGCGTTTGGCCGTTGGTGGTGCGTTTCAACTGGACGTATTCAGACCTGCTGAAAGTCTTGGACCGCCTTCTCCCCGCGCCGCGCGACAACGAAGACAGGAGATACCCGCTCGACAGCGAAGCGAGTTTGAAGGTGCATTGCCGCTCGATTTGTGGCCTGACCAAAAGCAAAAAAGGCAAATCGGCGGGCAAAATGCCTGAAGGCTGGCCCATCGCGGAGAACCTTTTCCGGCGCACGGGAAAGTGAACCACGGGTAAATACTTTCCCATCTTCCGCCTCTTGGTGCACCGGTGCCGCAGAGGGTATTCTTCGCCGCGATGGTACGAGCAAACAAAATCAAATGTCGCGGCCGAAGCGAAGACCTCATGGACTTGCGGGAGAAAGCTGTGAACGTGAAACCATTTCGATTTCTTTATCAAGACGAGAGCGGTGACGTGGGGCGCGGACAGCCCCATTTCATCGTCGGCCTCCTCATGGTCCGCGAGCGTGAGCCGCTCTGGGCGGCGATCCGGCGGTCCCGTGACCGCTGGCATTACGCGAACGAGTTGCATTTCGAGAAGGTGTCGAACTTGAGAATGAAGGTTTACGAAGCGGTGTTGGACGCAATCGCGGGCGAAGCGGCGCATTTCCGCTACGAGGCGCTGGCGGTGCCGCGTGAAGATGTGAATGTCGGTTTCTTCGCTGACAGGCGTCATCTGGCCTACAACTACTTCACGAAGCTGCTGTTGGAGAATCGCTGCCAGGACGTGGAAAATGCCGTGATGTATGCGGATGCCAAAAGCCGCCTGAGGGAGGACAACTTTCTGGAATACCTCGTGGTGGAAATGAACCTGGGTGTGCCGTTTCGGAAGGGCTTTGTTCCCCGCCGAGTATTGAAAAAGGTCGAACCGTTGGATTCCAAGTCGGACGACTTGCTTCAGGTCACCGACCTGCTGACAGGCTGCGTAAACAATAGGCTCGGGCATCCGGCAGGCGAGAGGAAGCAGCGGTTGCGTCGCAAGGCCGAGGAACTGGGGCTGATCAACGACCGCAACATCTGGGTGTGGAAGCCAACAAACGAAAGGCCGTGAGACCTACCAACTTAGTCCTCCACAGCGGAGGATGTTTCGGTCTCACGGCCACGACAAATATGCCATCTATCCGAGCAAAGTCAATATGGCCATCAGGTCAGTGATTAAGCCGGACAGACAGCCCCATATTGCACCGTAATCCCGCTTTGCACCTTCGGCGCCACACTTGTTGCGTCTTTGGAAGGGATGCCACCGTCCTCGCCGCCTATGGCTTCAGCGCCAAGAAAGACGTGCTGGCCCAACTCCTTGCCCTGAACTCGGAAGTCGTCGGTAAGATCGAGCGCGGCGAACCCGTCACCGCCCCCGGCGCGCCCAAGACTTATCCCGACCCGAAGTAACTGGTGACGACAGATTTTATCTGCCCGCAAGTGCTTGTGCGATTAGCGATTAGACACGCGGCATTCCGACACAATGAAGTCGAACGGCAAAACTGGCCGCAGTGATCCAGCGCCTTGGCGGGCTAAATCATTTCAGGCTTGTTACGTATGCGTAAGCTTTTCGGCAAAACTCAGCGGGCACCCAACGCGGCGGGCTTCGTTGAAGGTAGTTTCTGGCCGAGAGCTGACCGAAACGGTCCCGTAAGTCACTTCGAAGCACCTTTATGCGCACTCCGTTTCTGTCCTTTCCATACTCGGATAACAAGGTCCCCCTGTTAAGGATTCGGCTTTCCATAGTGCCCTTGACCAGCACTAGCTTCTCGCGGTACGTGTACCCTCGGCCCACATGGTGACAGTTGGCGAAATCTCGCTCGACGATGTTCCGGGTGTGGGTGGCAAATAGGTCTCTGACCCGCCCGGCGTAGCTTACGACGAAATAGCCAATGATATAGAGATGTGGGTCATCGTGAAACCCGAGTTGCGGGGACCATGGCTGCAGCCCCACGTAGAAGACGAGCAAATCACCCTCTTGGAGAAGGCGCAGAGACTGCTTGGGGCGTGTAGGATCTCCGTAGGTGAAAGTTTTGAACTCAGGGTCGAAATGAATCGGATGTGTGCGGTAAAACTCTTTCCGCTTTCCCGGCCAATACTCGCACAGCAACCGCCCGTGGCGGCCCAGAGTATTTCCATAAAGCACTTTGCTTTGCCGACTCCACCCATCCGGTATTGGGATGTAATCGAAACCTCCGTTGTCGAACAGCGGTCCTTGAATTCCCCCTTCTCCACTATCCACGCCGACTCGCAGCAGCACAACCTGCGGTCCTTCAGTTCTTGCAACGTTCATGCGACTTGCCCTTTGCTTTGCAAACTATTCTGCCTGTTAATCCAGCCTGCCTCTTTAGTTCCTTCACTCTCTTTCGTAACTCCGGGAGAATATTCGGGTGCCTGCGGAGATGCGCGACGATCTTCATGGCTTCCTCCCGAGGGCATTTCCACCTCCACCGACAGTTGGCGACGGGAAGTGGGTAGCCGTGTTCAGCAGCCACGAAATGAGATCGGCCATCGCCCGCGAGGAAATCGCAGTTGGCCGGGTTCTTTCGATCGTATTTTACAGCGCAGTCGCGTAAGGTCGCGTTGAGTTTCTCCCAAGCCTCCGGCTTGGCTCGATGCAGAAATCCGACGACAATGCGCTTCCCGTTCATCTTTGACTCAGGATTAAAATACCGTGTCGCCAAAAAGAGATATTCTGCTGCGTTCTTGTTGGCGGAGCGAATTCGCGCCTGTGCGCACTCCCCGCACCAGTTTTCGGTCAAGTTCTCGTAGTGAGGCTCAGTTTTGTGGCGCTTCAGCACATCCCGAATAGGCAAATCTTCTCCGCGGCAGTGATAAAAATACTGGAATACACCACGCGTCTCGCTCATGAGGGTGAATAGTAGCGAAGGAGGCAGGGACCTCAAGGGTAAAGCTTTGCTACGAAATTGCTTTTCAAACGGAGTCCGTTCGGCACAGATGCATCTAGTCGGACATTTCATCAGCAAGTTGTCGGGTTATGCGGGATTGCCCCTATTTCAATCCTGAAAGGATTGCCTCCTTCAGCCCAGGGTTGGCCCGCCGTGGGACGAGGGGGACGGTCCTACCCTGGGGAAAAGTCCGAGATGATCCCGTCAACCCTGAAAGGGTTGCATCCTCTGCCAGCCCCGCTCATCCTCACCGCATGCCCCAATCGTTGACCATCGCAAAGCTACCATTCAGGAGGAGTTCCGCGCGCTGCTGCGGCGATACGACATCGTCTTCGACGAGCGATACGTGTGGGACTTAGGACGAGCGGTGGGTGGTTCATTTCCGCTCTAGAGCATCTATTATCTCTGTCGCCCACTTTCTATGGTGCATCCGTGAAGGATGGAAATGTATTTCCGTCTGGCGTGCGGGCCATTTCCCCGACCTTCGGCGGTATTCGAAAACTGCTTCCGCTTCGATAGTTTCCAGGCTGAGGAGAGTCGCCCCATTAACATCAAGATACCAGACCTGAAGGCGAATGGTGGTATTCCGCCTCCCCCACCGGTAGCCGTAGTAGCCGTTGGTTCCGTCGGCTGGGTCGTCACGCCAATGTATAGAAGTATGCTGCCCTTAGACGCAACGTAGAGTTTTGGCTTGTTCTTTGCAGTTGCGGGCGTAACAAAGTGCGGTGTCCCGTCCAGCCCTTTGATGCTGGCCGAACGATTTCTAATCGTCACGTGGTACTCATCTGGCCCCTTCAGTTTCATATTACCTGCCAACTTGCCAACTCACTTGCCCCGGTTCG
>Ga0209777_10009938_pt1 | contig 10155 bp, 16 predicted proteins | sample FrelakmetHBP12HB_FD_187147 | JGI IMG/M metagenome (GOLD analysis project Ga0209777, IMG submission 187147) | Freshwater lake sediment microbial communities from the University of Notre Dame, USA, for methane emissions studies -HBP12 HB (SPAdes)... | ecosystem: Environmental > Aquatic >...
TCTGCGAGGCATGGCTGAAGGCGAGGGGCATCCTGGACTCTTCACTGAATGCGGGTGCGGGCATGCATCAGGACGTCTTGGACGAACTCCTGAAGGCCAAGGAGGCGATCCGCAAGGCGTCATCCATGCTCGCGCACTGAATGCGTACGGGCGTACGGGCTTTCCCGTGGGCACGTCGTCGGATCGGTTCCACTGCGTTCCTGCGGGCACGCACGGAACGGGCACGCGCATATCCGGTTGACTCGCCCATGCGGATGCCCTATAATGCCCGCACGAACGTCACTGGGATGCTCTACACTGAATGCGGGTGCACATGAATCTTAATTTGCCATTTTCGATGATCATGCCGATGAGTCTGATCGGTTTGGACGGCATTCCCGACGAATACCGCAAGGCGAGGTCTCCCCCGAAGCAGGTCGTCTCCGAATTCATGACCGCGGAGATAGCCAAGGCGGGCGGGGAAGCCGTGGTGGAAGTGGACGACCTGGTTGCCGCCGTCTGGTGGCAGCCGCCTCCGCCGTCCGACTGTTCCGCCGATGCGGATGGCGAGGCGTCGCAGGTGATATACGTGTCCCACATGATGCAATGCGGGCTTTTGGCTGATCCGTCCAAGGAGATCGCCCAGACGGTTTATGCCGGGGCGGGCGGATCGTTCGCCCAGGCTTTGCTGCTGATCAATCACGACGGGCACAACAGGCGGATATGCGAGAGGGATGCCGGGATTCTCGTCAGGTGTGCCCCCATGTACGTGAGCGGGTGGCTTTGTCTCGGGCTGATCCAATTGGAGAACGGGAAGCGGGCGGAATCCAAGGCCACGTTCGAGGGATTGCTTTCGTTCGAAAGCGGCGAGTGGACGGCATGGAAATATTTGTCCATGCTCATGATACGGGAAGACCCGGCGAAGGCGGTCCATGCGGCGACGAGGATGGTCGAGTCGGCGGTGGCCGCCGGGCGTCAGGTCGACGGGCACATGAGGGTCGCCCTTGGAATGGCGTTGTCGGCATTCGGATCGGAGTCCGAGGCCAGGCAGAACTTCATGATCGCATGCGGGAATCCGAATCCGAAGATGACTCCGGGTCAGTGGAACGATTGGGGGTACAGGCTGGACGGGATCGACCTGGCGAAGGCGTTGGCGGATCCGGGATCGTTCGAATCCAAGGAGATCGAATGAAGATCGATCGAGTGGAACCGAAGGGCAAGTCAGGGAAGGCGATGAGGTACGTCCTGCAGATGTGCGGCAACGCCGTGAAGTGCAAGAAGATGTCGACCGAGCGGCTGCTGGAGGAGGCCATCGGAGTCTGGGGAGGAATGGACATGGCGTCTTATCAGCATGCGGTGGTCGAGGAGATGATATCCCGGCTTTCGAAATACGCGGTGAAGGACGGGAAGATCAAGAACCCGGACATCCTGGAAGGGATCAAACGCAGTGGAACCAAGGGGAAGAAATGAAGGTATTCGTCACGGGAGGAGCGGGTTACGTTGGTAGCGTGGCCGTGAAGGAGTTGCTCGACCGAGGGCACGAGGTATTGGTCTTCGACGACCTGTCGACCGGACATCGGGAGGCTCTTGATCCGCGGGCTGAATTCTACTGCACTTCCTTGGGCGATCATGAGTATCTGAGTCAGGCCATGAACGGCTTCAAGCCTGATGCGGTGATGCATTTTGCCGCCTTGGCGTTGGTCGGGGAGTCGATGGAATATCCGCTCAAGTACTTCAGGAACAACGTATCCGATGCGGTCAACCTGCTCGATGCGATGCAGTGGAACGGATGCGAACGCCTAGTATTCTCGTCGAGCTGCGCCACCTACGGGACTCCTCCGCCAGGGTTGATCACGGAGGAGACTCCGCAGAAGCCGACCAATCCTTACGGCGAGTCCAAATTGATGTTCGAGCAGATGCTGTGGTGGCTGATGAGCCGCAAGGGGTTCAAGCCTACGATGTTACGCTACTTCAACGCATGCGGGGCGTACTGCGGACTGGGCGAGGACCACAAGAACGAGACCCATTTGATCCCCAACGTGATCAAGGTGGCTATGGGGCAGAAGGAGCAGGTGGAGATTTTCGGTTGCAACAAGCCTACCTCCGACGGTACCTGCATCAGGGATTACGTGCACGTCCATGATTTGGCTCGGGCTCACGTGATGGTGCTGGAGAAGGAGGTCATCGGAGCCTTCAACCTTGGGACCGGGCGTGGATATTCGGTGAAGGAGGTCGTCGACTCGGTACGGCGGGTAACCTGCAGGGAGGTAAAGGCAGTGGAACGGCCGGATCGCCCAGGGGATCCAGACAGCCTGGTGGCGGACGCCTCGTTGGCGAAGATGTTTTTCGGATGGGAGGCGGAGTTCAAGGACATCGATTCGATCGTGAAGACGGCATGGGACTGGCATCTTCTGCATCCGGACGGATATGGCGGGCCAAAGGAGGAAACTCCCTTCTGATTGCGCACTGAATGCGGGCATGTCTTGCACCTTCGGGTGCGGGTGGTGGAGGGTCGTTCGACCCCTGTCCCTTCCGGGGAAACCCGGGAGGGTTTTTTCTTCGCACTGAATGCGGGCGGATTACCCGTTGACTTGCCTGTACGCGGGTGGTATAATCGTCTTCCGCAAGATTTCCCCGACATCTTCAGTGTCGGGGCTGAATTGCGGCTTGACAAAACAGTTCTACCAAAAGCAGGGATTTTGTTAGGCCTTGAAGAAACAGTAAGAGTGACCATTCTAAAGGCATATAGGTACAGGGCTTACCCGACCTCGCAACAGGCCGAAATGCTGTCCAAGCATTTCGGGTGTGCGAGATGGGTCTACAATCATTGCCTTGACCGGAAGATCAAGGCTTGGAAGGAAGACGGCGTCAGCCTATCTCGGTTCGACCTGCAGAAGGAACTTCCTGAACTCAAGAAGAATCCGGAAACCGAATGGCTGTCGGAAGTGAACGCCCAATCCCTCCAGTCTTCCATTGAGCATCTCGACAGGGCTTACCGCAGGTTCTTCAGGATCAAGACAGGTTTCCCGAAATTCAAGTCCAAACACGACTCGAAACAGTCGTTTTCAATTCCGCAGTACGTCAGGATTGACTGGAAAACCAACAAGGTTTATCTTCCGAAAACCGGACACGTCAAGGTTGCCATAGACAGGCGTTTCGAAGGACGGATCAGATCTGCCACGGTGTCGAAAGCGGCATCAGGCAAATATTTCGTGTCGCTCTTGGTAGACACTGGGACGGAAGAGCCTAAGCTGGCACCGATCGAAAGGGAGACCTCCGTCGGGATCGACTTGGGACTTAACCACTTCGCCGTTCTGTCGAACGGCGAAAAGATCAGGTCTCCGAAACCGTTGCTGAAGTGTCACAAGAAACTACAACGGCTTCAGGCCATTGCATCGAAGAAGGTCAAGGGGTCGAACAACAGGAGAAAGGCCAACCGCAAGATTGCGATACAACACGAAAGGATAGCGAACGTAAGGAGCGACTTCCTGCACAAGGCGTCTTCCAAGATCATCCGCGAGAACAAAACGGTATGTCTGGAAGACCTGAACGTCGCTGGAATGATGCAAAACCACAAACTTGCAAGGAGCATCTCCGATGCTTCCTGGTCAAGGTTCGTGGAGATGCTAGAATACAAGGCAAAATGGAGTGGTGTCAACGTCCTGAAGATAGGGCGTTTCGATCCTAGTTCCAAGATGTGCAGCAAGTGTGGACACGTGAATTCTTGTCTGCCTTTGTCGGATAGGAATTGGACCTGTCAGAAATGTTGTACAATGCACGACAGGGACGTGAACGCCGCAACCAACATCAAAGAAATTGCCTTGATGAAAGTCAAGGAAAACGTAGGGGAGGAACTCCCCGATCTCAAGCCTGTGGAGAACGGAGTAAATACCGGAGGTCGCAAGACTTCCAGCAAACGCCGTTCGTTGATCCAGGAAACCCAAGGATCTTTAGTCCTTGGGTAGTTCATTCGGAAGCGAGGTGGGATATCACCCACTGAATGCAGGTGTACATGAGCAAGAAAATCGGCAAGGAAATCAAGGCTACCGGCTGGTTCGGGATTCCCGGAGGGAACCGTGGAACCCAGGTGCACTGCGTGGATGAGCAGCGGAAACCGGTGTGCGGAGCCCGCATACATCCGAATGGACAGTTCCAGTGGTGTTCCCAAGGGATCCAATATTCGTACGTGGAGTGCAGGAAGTGCAAGGAGATCGCCGGCAGGCATCTCGAAGAGTTCGCGGAATCGAGGCTTCCCAAGTACAGGGGGTTGCCATGAGCGTCACTTTGACCAAACTCGACGACTACAACGTCCGGGCGGACGGTCTGGCGGCGGAGCCGATCGTGATCACGGCGGCATCCTGTCAGAACGTTCTCGATCGTCTTTTCGCCAGGAAGTCCTCGTATGCTCCGGAGCAGTATGCCTCCAAGAGGCAGCCTTACCTGGATGCCGGCAAGATTTGCGGCTGGGCGATCGTGGATCCCGAGCCGAAGGCAGTGGAACCGGCGGTCGATCTGACCGACCTGCAGAAGTGTGCCCGTAACGAGTTGGATGAGGAGACCCGGAGGGAAATCCTGACTACCGGCATCATTACGCAAGTCATGAGCCGAGTGGAACCGAAGGTCAACCAAGTGCCAGAGCCTATCCGCGAGCAGCCGTCTACGATTCTGGGGAGTCTCCGCAGGGACGTCCTGAAGGAGATCGACCAAGTCCAGTTCGGCAAAATGATGGACTCGATCCGAGTGGAACCGACGGTTATCCGAGATCCAGCCCCGGCGGAGGAGCCTCCCGAACAGGTCTCCCAGATGCTGGATGAGGCGTTCCGGGAGTCGCGTGGATCACAGTTCTTGACGGACGCCTGCCTGGACGATCACTTCCCGTTGCCGAAACGAGTGGAACCGCCTATTCAGCCGGAACCGTCTCCTGAAGCCAAGTCCTGGCTGGATAGGATGATGGCGGAAACGCCTGATGAGGCGGAGATCAATGCGTTGGCGAATTCCGTTGACTTGTCTGGCCTGTCGTGATAGGATGCTCTTCGAAATCAAGGAGCATCAGTCATGCAGTATACCGTTTTCCATGCGAAGCAGCCGAGTTTCGGGTTCGGAGTTCATCCCGAGTTCACCCAGAAGGACTTCAAGGCGGTTGCCGTCGTTGAAGCCCAGTCGGTGGACGACGTCTTCCGCATCACCAATCACATCGACGATTCCTGGACGAAGAATCCCGAGGTGATCCGCTACGTGGGTCAGCCGAGGAGCACCTCGGTGGGAGACGTGGTGGTCGATCAGAGTGGAACCGCCTGCCGATGTGAGATGGCTGGTTGGAGCAAAATCTGATGGGCAAGCCCGCTAAAATCTCGATGGGTCGGGACAAGCCGTGGTGCCAGTCGTGCACCAACGACTGTGATCCCGACGCTGGGCAGCGGGTTTGCCAAGAGCCGCCCGAGGACAAGAACTGCTTCACCTGCAAGCACAGCGTCTGGGAGTTGACTCCAAAGGGGAAGCGGAATAAGGTAAGACCTGGCAGGTGCTCCTATGAGGTTATCACCCCAGATGTACCGCATTTTCTTGAAGAGCGCATGAGGCTGGCTACTTTAGTGGCGGGTTGGGGGATTTGGCCTGAAGAAGGGAAGAACTGCAAGTGTTGGGAGAGACTGCCGGCAAATGAAGAACTGTCCACTGAAAGTGCGGATGCCAGTATGACCCCTATTAAAGAAATTGGCGGGCGGTTAGTTGTACGCACGAATTGCGATGAGGCTACTCCGTTCCTTCGATCGCTGGGGGAGAACCTGAAAAGGATAGTCACTGAATGCGAGCGTACTGGGCGTCGCCCGAATGCAATCGACTTGGGTTGCGGCGGAGGTCGCAATTCCGAGTACCTGAAGTCTATGGGTTTCGAGGTCAAGTCGTTCGACCAGCACCCGGACTACAAAGGTGCCGTCGAGTTTGATCTTTCCTGGCAGACGATTCCTGTCCTGCACGACTCCCAGTCGGTATTTCTTTTGCAGTACGTGCTCATGTTCCTGGAGCTTGACCGGCGGTTCGAACTCGCCATCGAGGCTTTGCGGGCCTGCACCCGTCAGGGCATGATCGTGATCGAACTGCAGGAAGTGAAGTCCGGGAAGATGACCCAGGAGCAGATCGATCTCTTCGTCGAATGGTTCGTCAGCGAGGCGGAAGTCAGGGGATTCGATGTCGTGAGGCGGATCAAGGGCAAGGTTGCGGTCGTCAAAGGAGTGTAAACATGAATAGGTGGTACAAGGACGAGAAACCGGCAGTGGACTTCGGGAAGATGACCGAACAGCAACTCGTGGACAAACTGGATGGGCTCGTCCAAGCCGAAGGGGCGGATGCGACCGAGGAGTATCGGGCTTTGACCGATGAGATCAAGTTGCGCGTCTCCAGGAAATGAGTGGAACCGACATCGTTGCCAGAGGGGGGCGTCTTCAGGCGTCCCCTTTCGTTTTCCGGGAATGTGTGCCCCTAGGCTTGCATGGGAGTCGGACGCATGCGAAAGTTTTTCTTAAAGCTCGTGTTGCGTTAGTGCCGGACCTGTGGTATGATTAAAGACAAATCAAGGGAGTATAGGTTATGGGCAAGATGACGAAAGTCGAAGGACCTGACAAGTGTTCGATGTGCGGCATTCCCGCAGAGCGTGCCAATGGCAAGGTCATCAAGGGCATGTACGGCGTAATCTGCAAGGAATGCGTCAAGAAGTGCATGGACATCCACCAGTCGATCGACTCGAAGGAGAAACCTTCGGCGAAGGCAGTGGAACCGGGGAAAGTCAGGAAAACTCCGACGCCTCGTGAAATCAAGGGGTTTTTGGATCAGCATGTGATTGGGCAGGATTCTGCGAAGAAGACTTTGTCTGTGGCCGTCAGTAGCCACTACTCGCGCATTTTCCGTCAGAACGAGATTCCGAAGGGACATCGCCTGGAATCCGTGGAAGTTGGTAAGAGCACGGTACTCCTTGCTGGTCCTACCGGATGCGGCAAGACAATGCTCTCCCAAACGCTCGCCCGCATGATCGACGTTCCGATTACGATCGGAGATGCAACCTCGTTTACCGAGGCTGGGTTTGTTGGAGACGACCTTAGCCTACTACTTCGCGGGCTATATCATGCCGCAGACGGGGATTTGGCAAAAGCGGAACTCGGCATCGTGGTCCTTGACGAATGCGACAAATTGGCCTCAAAGTCCGTCGGCGTGAACCTGACCAAGGATCCGAGTGGGACTGGCGTCCAAGAAGGTCTCCTCCGTATGATGGAGGGTTCTGTCGTGCAGGTCCCGCTGACGGGGAACCGCAAACATCCGGGTGCCGAGGGGATTTCGTTCGACACCAAGAATGTGCTTTGGATCCTGTCCGGTGCGTTCGTCGGGCTTGATAAGGTCGTAGAGAATCGCATTCGCGGCAAGGGCATCCTCGGTTTCGGAGGCGACACCAAGATTGAGAAGCCCAAGAACTTCCGAGTGGAACCGGAAGATTTGATCGCCTACGGGCTTATTCCTGAGTTGGTAGGTCGTATTTCGGCGATTTCTTCACTGAATGCGTTGACGAAGCCTGACCTTCTTCGCATCTTGACCGAGCCCCAGAATGCACTGACACTCCAGTTTGAAAAACTTGCCATGATTGGTGGTGCAACGCTGAAGTTCAAGTCAGATGCCCTCGAAGAGGTCGCCAACATCGCATTGGCTCGCAGGACTGGTGCTCGTGGTCTTCGTGCCGTCTTGGATGACGTCATGATGCCCATTTTGTTCGACCTTGAGCCGGGGCAGGACATCGTGATCACCGCCAAGGACGTCGTGAAGGCGTTCAGCGGTGACGGGGTGGCGGCGTAGGGTTTGGCTCATTGGTTCAGTGCCGCTCGGGTAACTCCGGGCGGCTTTTTCGTTTTCTGGGTTCCAGGCGTCGCTCTGGGTAGGCGGTGGGCGGGATCCGACGGTTCCACTCGTTCTCGACTTGCTGACCAGAATCGAGTGGAACCGTTCCGATTGGCACGGGATCACTAATTCCCTTAAGCATTTGGAACGGTCAAAAGGGGCTGTTGCACCGCAACGGGTTACGAACGTCATCTGCCATTGAGGAACTTCAACGGAGAAAAGGGCGTGCCACCCGGGAAGCCTGGATTCCCAAATGGGAAGGGGGTCTTCCCAATGGGAACAAGTCGTTCCCAAAAGGAACGGATCATTCCTGTTTGTGCTTGTATTCCTGAAAGGGCTGTGGTAGGCTGTATCTCAATAAAGGAGATTTCCGATGCCTAACGAGAAACGCTTCGTGTGCAAGTCCGATGACTGCGAACTGCCTCATTGCAAGAAATGCGGACATCACTACGAACCAGAGTGCGGCCGCAACGGCGTTTGCGATCATTGCATCATCTACGGGGCAGTCGCAGAGGCGGAGACCATCACGAAGGCGTACGGCGGGAACTACGAGGCTGCGGCTGCGGCAATGGGGTGGTAACATGGACGACTTCTATTCAGACGAGGTGATGAACCGCTTGGCTGCCATCAATGAGCCACTGCACAAGCAGGCCATGGCGAAGCTTTTGGCACATGAGCGGAAGATGGATGACCGGGTTGCAGCCCAGTGGCCAGCCCAGCACCCCTTCGAGTACGATCCGCAGAAACCTTCGCTTCACCCTTGACTTACAGTACCTGTCGTGGTAACTTATTCAAATCAACAACGCATTAGAGGACACGCAATGGAACGCCAGATCGTCATATCAGAAGGCAACATTAAGTTGGGACGCATGCCCAACGTCAGCCTTATCCCCGTGAAGGATTGCGGAAACTGCGAACACTGCAAGAAGCATTGCTATGCCCTGAAGGCTTGGCGGATGTATCCTCAGGTGAAGGTTGCATGGTCACGCAACAGCGTAGCATTCCGGGCTGACGCTACTGGAGCATGTTCTCAGGTTGGTGCATGGTGCCAGAAACGCAAGCCGCGGTTCTTCCGTTGGCACGTTGGCGGCGACGTCCTGAATCAGGAACATGCCGACGGAATCTTGAAATGTGCCAAGGATTGTCCGGACACGAAGTCCCTGATGTTCACCAAGATGCATCACCTGCAATTCGAAACCCAGGAAAACCTCACGGTAGTCCTTTCGATGTTTCCGGGAATGGATTGCCCTCAATCGGACCTTCCTATGGCGTGGTACCAAGACGGGTCTGAAAAGCGTATCCCTCAGGATGGTCGGGAGTGTCCGGGGAGATGTGACGGATGTGGGATGTGCTTCTCGTTACGTCGTAAAGAGTCCGTGTTTTTCATGGCTCATTAAATCTGGAGGTTCTTATGGGCATCTTCGGTTCAAGTTATCCTCCGGGTTGTAATGGCACGCCTTGGGACGAGGACGTCCCCTGCGACGTCTGTGGCGGCTGGGACATCTACCCGAGGCAGGTCACGGCTACCCGCAAGGTCTGTATCTGCGAGGAATGCCCGGAGTGCGGCGAGAAGGGCGATCCTGCCTGCTACAAGCCCCGGGAACAGAGCGGGCACGGGCTGGTGGTGTCCAAGGCACAGTCAGACCAGTTAGCCGCCCAGCAGGCTCTCTGGGAGGCGGAGGGGCGTGCCGATGCGGTTGCGGAGGCGGCGTATCATGCTTCCGAGCAGGTCCAGCGGGATGAGGCGGAACTGAATGCGTTCTACGACGAGTTTGCCAAGGAGAATCAATGAACGAGTGTACCGACTATGCCAATGATCCGCTGAAGGGCGACCGGAAGGTCGTATGTGCGGCCATCCGTAGCCGGAAGAACGGCAAGATCATCTGTGGAGCCAGGCATTACGACCCGATCATGCGTAGCCAGTTGGAGGTCTACGACGCAGTGGCACCGATTGACAAGGCCAGCATCGAGCAGGGCTTCATAGATAATTTTGGAAACTTCCTGACAAGGGAGGAAGCCTGGTTGGTTGCCAAGGCGGCGGGGCAGGTCATCAAGGTCTGTGGTGGCAACGGCTCTGGGAAACTTTTCAGCGAGAATCTCTATTGACTTCAGCGACGTGTTGTGGTAGGCTGTGTTCCATCAACAGGAGATACCAATGAACCTCAAGTGCGACAACTGCGATTACGTGTGTACGGATGGCAATGCGAATCTCGTCAAGGACCTCCTCCAACGTGTTGAATCTGGCGGGATCATGCCTGGTGGCGAATGCCCGGAGTGCGGGGCCTTGATGTACCCGAC
>Ga0209777_10009939_pt1 | contig 10155 bp, 7 predicted proteins | sample FrelakmetHBP12HB_FD_187147 | JGI IMG/M metagenome (GOLD analysis project Ga0209777, IMG submission 187147) | Freshwater lake sediment microbial communities from the University of Notre Dame, USA, for methane emissions studies -HBP12 HB (SPAdes)... | ecosystem: Environmental > Aquatic >...
GCGCGAGTTGGTTGCGAAGCTCCAGACCCCGCCCGTACGGGCGCTGGCAGCCTGACCCTCAGAATACGTCACCGAACTTATGACCCAGAGCACTAAGGGCTTCCTCCAGGGCATCAGGACTCTTGCCCCAAACTGGCCCGGTCGCCTTCCGATACGGATTGAGCCACAGGGCCAATGCCGGGCAAATGTCCACCAGCCGACGCTTCCGGCCTTTGGCGATATGGGCGGAAATTTCAACTTTGCCCCTCACCCGCCAAACGTCCGCCCAGTCCAGCCGCAAGATTTCTTCGCGCCTAAGCCCCGCCAACCCGCCCAGGGCGATAACTGGCCTCAGGTCATCTTCGGCGGCGTCAAGCATGGCTCGCAGTTCACTGGGGCGGCAAAAGTCAATATCCTGCTGGTCAACCGCCTCGGTCTTCATCTTCACGGCGTCAAATAGCCGGTGATGCTGCGAGAGGTAATCCTTTGTCACGCACCAGCGCAAAAACATCTTCACGACCGCCCGGCGATCGTTGCGAGACTTGGCGGAAAGTTCTCTGAAGTTGCCCAGGTAGGTGTTCAGATGCTCCTTGGTCAGGTCGCAGACGGCGTAGCCGGGGAACGTGCCCGCGAACTCGTTCAACCACATGGACACGTTGTAAGCGTACACCGGGGAAAGCTTCGACCTCTTGCCGTCCTGGGACTCCGCCAGGGGCTTCCGGTCGGCAATGAACTCCGCCACAGCCTCGGCCAAAGTCTTCCGCTGCACGTCCGCCACGGTGGCCAGGAACCTTTCCACAGCCTCGCCCAGGGTGAAGCCGGTGAGCTTCTGCATGGCCTCGCAGCAATCGGAAACGGCCCCCAGCAGCGTCAGGCGGCAGCCGGTGGACTGGTAGAACCGTTGCAGCCGCTCGAAGGCCGCCAAGGCATCGCCGGCCTGCCCGGGCGTCAGGGCGGTGACCTGTGAGCCCTTGGCCAGGTCCGGAACGAGGTCCTCGGCATATTCGAGCGCCCCGCCCTTCCCGCCGTAGGTGCGGAATGATTTCATCATCCGCTTGCTGCCCACGGTCCACGCCACGCGGTATGAACCACGGCCAGCGCAGGGGCGATAAATCTTGGCGAGGACCTTGTTGCGGTGCTTAACCTTCTTTGGCCATTTCTTCACGTCTGCCTCGATGAATTCGGGCTTTTCCTGTGTCAGAACTGTGTCAGGCGGGCAAGATTGCTCATTTTGCTCAGCAAAGTTGGTACCCCGGCTAGGACTTGAACCTAGAACCAATTGATTAAGAGTCAACTGCTCTACCAATTGAGCTACCGAGGCAACCAGCGCGTTGGCAGGGGTGGACCTGCGTCAGCACGGGGCATTATTTCGCACGAACGAAGGGCAAAGGCAAGCTCTTTGTCTGATGCCATGATGCGGATGTGGTCCGGCATCCGAATCTTGAGGTGGGCTTGCAAGAAAAGGGCGGCCCCACACGGGGCCGCCTGAACCTAACTAACCACCATTACAAGGTACGTGACAAATCTAGCCGCACCCACGATTCCAGCAATGGGGTGTTTACCCCATATCCATCAGCGAGCGGAGCACAGAGAGGTTCCGCACATCCTCGTGCAAATCCTCGGATTTCGGGGTTTCCAGGCAGCCTGGATGCTTCTTGAATCGCCCATCGTTGACAATATGCCGGAAAGCCTCCTTCCCGATCTTGCCCTTCCCGATGTGTTCGTGCCGATCCACACGGGAGCCCAGATCGGTCTTGGAGTCGTTCAGGTGGAAAGCGAGAATCTGCTTTAGCCCAATCAGCGAGGCGACCTCACGGATCGCGGCATCCCAGCCCTTGGGTGTTCGGATGTCGTAGCCAGCCGCAAACAAATGGGCCGTATCCAGGCAGACGCCCAGCCGCTCTGGTTTCTTCACGCCGTCGAATACCGCGGCAAGGTGCTCGGTCCTGTTTCCCAGGCACGTTCCCTGGCCCGCCGTGTTCTCGAGCGCGATGCGCACAGGCGATTTCTTCGTCGCGGCAAAGACCTGGTTCAGGCCGCTGACGATTTGTTTGATGCCCGCAGCCTCGCCCGCGCCCAGGTGCGCCCCAGGGTGCAGCACCAGAAAAGGCAGCCCCAGTTGGGTGGCGAGCTCCACTTCCTGAATGAGCGACTTGATGGAGCGGTCGCGATTCCCGGACGCCGGTCCACCGAGGTTGATGAGGTAACCCGCATGGCCGAACACGCACGCGAAGTGGTTCGCCGCCTGCTCATCCGCATACAAGGCGAGGTCCTGGGGCGAGATAGGCTTGCCAAACCACTGCATGTTGTTCTTCACGAAGATTTGACACAATGACGCCCCGATTGATTTTGCCCGCTTTAGAGCCATGTGAACGCCGCCAGCGGTTGAACAGTGTGCCCCGAAAAGCATGGCGGCAGAGTATCGGCAATGCGTGATCTTGTCTATCGCCCTTGTTGCCTACGCTCATATCGCCAGCGGGAGCGATTGCGGGGCATCATTGACGGGTATCGGGTCGTCGTTTCCATACGCAACGCTCTTCGACCCCTGACGCCGCCCGATTCCCGCCATACTGCCACAGGGAGCGGTTGCGCTCAAATCCGGGGGGCGAATTTTATGTGCCGGCAGCTTTTGCGGTAGGCGTTTTCAATGTATCTGACGGCAGCCCCCAGTTGGCTAGGGTTTGTGATTTCACATTTTGAATACCAGTGCCCGGCTGTAAGTGGCAATATTGCACGCTCCTTTTCGTCAACATCGGAATACTCAACATCAACGTGCATCCGTATCCTCTTCTCTCCTCGTTTGGGAAATCCAAAGGCGACAAAATTCCACGGTCCAGTACGTACCCAATCCGTTTTCCCTTTGGTGAATTCCGGGGGACTGAATGAATACACAAACTTCAACAACGCCATTCCGACGTACTTCAAATCATCCGGCAATTGGAGGAACTCTTGCTCTATTTTATCCATGCCCGTTCATAACGCCTGCCTTTGCCCCGTGTCAAGCTCCCTGCGACTTCTAAATCGTCTCGCCCCTTGCAAGTCCCAAAATAAGTGCGCTTTCGACATCCCGATCTGCACGAAGGGAAAACACAATTCGGCGTGAAAACATCGTAGTTCCCGACTCGCCGATGACGACTGTATTGGGATCTTTCCAGACGATTGCGTTTGTGCCAAACCGAATCATGTTCTTCCGATGTGCCTCTCTCAGGTTGATGCGGAGATCGCCCTGCTGGATGTCACCATTCGGAAAGAGCCTGACATCCTGTTCCAATCCGCCCAAGAATATAAATCCCTGCGTCTCGAACTGCCTCAATCTGCGTTGTAGTCTTTGCGTGAAGGTAATCTTGCTCAAAAACTGATAGGCATTTTCTGCCAGCATGACGTTCCTCTCATACTTGAATGGCTCTTTAGAGGCGGAAACGTATATGGAGTCACCACTACTCAGCCAAATTCTAAAAGTGAGGTTGTAAGTGGTGAGAGCACCGTTGACGTACTCCTTTCTGCCTGCACAGGCGAGGGCTATGATCTCAGAGTAAGAAACCTGCCTTCCGCTATTAACGAAGAAACTGCTGTATAAACAGAACTCATCGTTTACGACCAGTGGCGACTCGTCCGTAGGTATGAGCATTTGGTACTCTGCTGGCGCTAGGAACTCCTTTGCCTTTGACAAAAGTGAGGACAACGAAAATTGTCCACCGCCTGCATTTTGCGTGAGCGTGTGCAGGGTAAACAAATACTCCTCTTTGGAGATTTCACCCTTCGCCAAGCGCAGGTCAAGTTGCCTTTTTACGTCTGCATCCATACAGCATCGGATTTAGAACTGCTTTCCCGAGCAGCATCCGTTGCCATTCTAAAGGGAGCAGGGCTTACGTCAATGTGACATGAGCACGTGCCTCCCGTTTATGCTCCCCGCCCTTGAGTCAGAAATCTAAGCGTCAAGAACCCTGAGAAATCCCGGCAGCGGGTTTTGACGTTCGGGTTGCTCGTTCGCTTGACCGCTGGCGGGGAAATCGCATATCCTGCCCCCATGTTTGCGGCACTTCAGTCCCATGATGTCGTTATCCTCGCAGGCGTTATTTTGTTGAATTTTCCATTCGTTGTTCCCGCCATCTCAAGGTGCTACTTCCCAAACACGAAGTTTGGGAAGTGGGTTGATAACACTCCGCCAATCTTTCAGGTGCTAATCTACTGGGCAGTAGGTGGAATACTTATTTGGGCTGGCCTTGATGAAAGGGCGAGATACTTGAAGGAGCATCCCCCGTTTACTCCCGGCAGGTAGCCTCCCGGTAGAACTCCTCTTTGGCCCCTTTCGCCGCAGGGAGCGGCTGCAAGCCGACATTCTTTTCTTGCAACCCTCCAGCACTTCTGCATTATGACGATATGAGCGGACCAAGGCTCAAAATTGAAAGGAATAGACAAATGAAAGCATCCGTCAAGCTCTCCTTCTGGCGGTCCACCGCCGCCGTTATACCGATTCTGAGCGTTTTTGCCATCACGACCACACCGGCTGCGTTTGCCCAAGCGACATATTGGGTCACAGACTTGGGCAGTTTGGGTGGCGAATCCTCTTCGGCATACGGCATTAACAACAACGGTGAGATAGTCGGGGATTCTTGGACTACCAACGGCGTAGAGCACGCCTTCCTCTACACGGGGGGCAAAATGACTGACTTGGGCACTCTGAGCGGCAGGGCGAGTGATGAGAGCCATGCCCGGGGCGTTAACAATAGCACTCAGGTTGTGGGCTACGCCATCAGCACCAACGGCTCTCAGGCGTTCCTGTACACTACCGGAACGATGATTGGCCTTGGCCCTGCATCCGCAAACAGCCTCGCTCACAGCATCAATGATAGCGGCCAAGTGGTCGGCGACTGGTCCGCTGACGGTGGAGGAGCCTTTCTGTATAGTGGCGGGGTCATGGGCAATATCGGCGTCTCCACGGCACGCTCCATCAATAATAATGGTCAGATTGTGGGATGGAAACCTGCTTACGGAAGCGTGAATCACGCCTTCATCTACGATGTGGGGACGGGGTTGAAAGACTTGGGCACCACGCCGGGCATGGAGGATTCCTACGCATACGCCATCAATACCAACGGCCAGATTGTGGGGTCTGCAATCATCAGCAACAATCAAGACCATGCCTTCCTCTACAGCACGGGAGTAATGACGGACTTGGGAACACTAGGCGGCACCGCCAGCGACGCTTTGAGTATCAACAATAGCGGTCAGGTCGTGGGGCTGTCAGAGACCACGAACGGCCAACACGCCTTCCTTTACAGCGGGGCCAAGATGACCGACTTAAACGACCACATCCCGGCAAACCCCGGTTGGACGTTGACGCAGGCCATCGCCATCAATGACAGCGGACAGATTGTCGGCTTTGGCTTCAATCCTTCAGGCCAAAGCCACGCATTCTTGCTAACCCCAGTTCCTGTTCCGCACCGGGCCACCGCCTCGGCTGTTGTCAGCAACGGCGTGGTGGTCAACATTACTGTTACAGATAGGGGCTTCGGTTACACCAATCCGCCTACCGTCTTGATTCAAGGTGGAGGAACTGGGGCCACTGCAACGGCTGTTGTCAGCAATGGCATGGTAGTCAGCATCACCATCAGCGACGCCGGGACGGGCTACACAAACACGCCCAGCATCTACATCTACTCTCCATTAGGTTTGCAAATCGGCTTAATGAAGGCGGTCAAACCCTCGTTTACGGATTTGCTGCTTGGCACAAACTACCAATTGCAGGTTTCCGCCGAAATGAGCAGATGGACAAATCAAGGTGCCCCATTCACCGCAACCAGTCCCACTATGATCTACCCGCAGTACTGGGATGTTGACAACTGGAACCAACTTTTCTTCCGGCTGCAAGTGTCCCCATAAAGGGACAGGAATCTGCGAAGATTTTGTTGGGCCGTTCCGCTGATTTTTGGCGGGACGGTCTTTTTTTTCACAGGGGTTGCGAGTGGCAAGAGAAACATCGGGTGTGAACAGCCTGCCCGTTGTCGCCTTTGGGAAGTCTCATACGCTCCTTGGCGCAAAACCGTCTGACTCCGCCTCAAGGTAGCCAATCCCATAAGCATCCTTTACTACTTCTCCGGCGCTTGTTTGCCGAGTTCTTTCCGGTGGGCCGCTATCTCCCGTACGTCCACCATTTCATCGTGGTAGTGGGGGTCATCTGCCGGGTCCACCTTGGTCTTAGGCAATAGAGCCAGAAACAGGTTAAGTGCTTGGACCACAGGTACTTGCGAGGAAATACCCTGTGCAAGTGCTGTAGCCGCAGAGACTTACGCGATCAACCTCGGGTACGCGCGGGGTCTGCACCGGGCAGTCGTCGGGAATACACCGTCGGCACAGGCAGAACGCAGCCGACGCAGCGGCGCGTGGAGCGAACTGGATAAGTGTGGCTGATCGAAAACGGGGGTTTGAGGGGGTTCTATGGTACCAGGACTTGTCCAGGGTTTGTCCAGGGTGCCCCCAGACCACCCCGGGGGAGGCGGGGAAGGGGAGTCGTATTCGGGATGCTTATGGTGAAAGCCCGAAGTCCAAAGTCTAAAGTCCAAAGTCTAAAGTCCGCGGGCAGAAACGCGGTTCGGCGCGGGGGACCGGGGCGAAGGTAGAAGGCAGAATGATGAATGTAGAAGGACCGCGCAAAGCCGCCCAAAGCCACATCAATGCGACATCAAAGCCACCCCAAAGCCACTTGATAGCCACCGCATAGGCACCCCAAAGCCACCCTAAAGCCACCCCAATGCGACCCCAATGCGACCCCAAAGCCACCCCAAAGCCACTCCAAAGCCAGCTCAGAGCCAACTGGTTGCCCGAGGTTAGAGCGTTTCAGGACTGGCCAGCAGTTGAGCCACGCGGGCGAGCAACCGGCCAGCCGCGCCGCCATCGAGGACGCGATGATCGAAACTGAGCGTCACATTGGCTTCCATCGCGGGCACGAACTGGCCCTTCGCCGCGTCCCAATTCGGCACGCGCCTGGCCGCTCCCATTCCGAGCACCAGCGTCTGCTCCGGCAGCGGGATCGGCGTCGCCCAGGTGAGGCCGAAGGTGCCGAAGTTCGTGACTGTGGCGATGGAGCCGCCCGTAGCGTCGGCTGGCAGTTTGCGCTGGCGCGCCAGCTCAACCAGCTCATCGTAGCGCTGGACCAGGTCTTTGAGCAGCCGCTTCTCGGCGTTGCGAATCACGGGCACCAGCACGCCATCCTCCGCCTCAACGGCAAACCCAACATCGATCGAGGACGGGTGCACAATCTTGTTCCCGATGAGCCGCCCGGCTGGGGCGCTGTTCTCGGCCAAAGCCAGCGCCAAGGCGCGCAAGGCATAAAGCGCCGGGCCGGGTTTGGGATTGCAGGTCTTCCGGTGGTTGAGGAGCGCGTCGAAACAGACGGGCAAAGCGACCGTGGCGAGCGGCCGGGTCCAACTGCGCCGCATGGCATCGGCGACGGCGACGCGCATGGTCGAGGCCTGGGTGAGCTTATGTTTCTCCAGATTGGCAATGAACTTCTCGAAATCCTGGATGGTCACGCGCCCCGCGGCGCCGCTGCCTGGAAGGCCCGCGAGGTCGGCGGCGTGGAGGCCCAGTTCCATCATGCGCGCTTTCATGCGTGGGGACATGTAGCTTGCGCCGGTGGCATTCGCCGGAACCGGCAGGCCGCGCACGGTTGGCTGGACGCTCTTTTGCACGCCCGCGGTTTGAGTTCTGCCTGTCGGCAGGCTCTCTTCGGTGTCTGGCCCGTCTTTTGCCGCCGCCGGCGCGTCCAAACCCAATCGCGCGGCGTCCTCCTGGCTGGCCTGCAAGTGCCCCAACACGGCACCGACGGGATAGCTCTCACCAGGCTTGGCGAGGAATTGCTCCACACGGCCCGGGCAAGGCGAAGCCACATTCATTGTCGCCTTGCTGGTCTCAACCTCAATGATGTCCTCGTCCATCTGCACGTGCGCACCAACCGGGACCAGCAAATTAATCACGGTTGCTTCGGCGATCGACTCGCCGAGCTGCGGCATAATGATGGGGATGGAAGGCATGGAATCAGGATGGAGTGAAAGGTGAAACGTGAAACGTGATGCGTGATGCGTGATGAGTGGGGCGTGATGGGTGCCGGTGTACGTGCCGCGCGGCATTCCAACGCTCCCACACTCCAATTCTCCCACACTCCGTTTTCATAACCGTAACAGCCGGCGCGCGGCGGCGGCGATGCTGCGTGCGGTCGGGCGATGAGCCGCCCAGAGATTCGGATGATACGGGACCGGCGTATCTTTCGCGTTGAGCCGTTGCGGCGGGGCGTCGAGCAGGCCAAATCCCTCGCTGGCGACGCGCGCGATGACCTCCGCTGTCACGCCGCCCCAGGGGAACGCCTCACCCACGCAAAGCAGACGACCTGTGCGGGCCACGGAGGCCATAACGGTATCCGTGTCCAGAGGTTTCACCGAGCGCAGGTCAACGACTTCAATCTCAGTGCCCTCCGTGGCCAGTTCCTCCGCCACGGCCAGCGCTTCGTGCACCATGGCGCTGTAGGCCACCAGAGTCATGTCGCGCCCCGTGCGGGCGATCCGCGCCTTGCCGGTCGGCATGGCCTCGGTCGGCAACCGGTCAGCTTTCAAGTGGTAATAAAGGTATTTGTGCTCACAGAAGATGACCGGGTCATCTATGGCCACGGCTTCGAGCAACATGCTGTAGGCATCCTCTACCGTGGCGGGCGTCATGACGATCAGGCCAGGATAATGCGCGTAAATGGCCTCCATGCTCTGGCTATGGAAGGGACCGCTGCCCGAAGTGCCGCCGCTGGGCAGGCGAACTGTGATAGGGCAGGGCACCCTGGTTCGCCAATGTAGCGTAGCCGCCTGATTGACGATCTGGTTGAAGGCGGGCGTGGAGAAATCGGCGAACTGCATTTCGACAATCGGCCGCATCCCCTGGATGGCGGCGCCCACGGCCAGACCCAGCATCGCATCTTCGCTGATGGGGGAGTCTATCACCCGGCCGGGGAATCTCTGCGCCAGATTCTTCGTTGCCTTGAACGCGCCACCAAAGGCGCCCACATCCTGCCCGTAGATAAACACGCGTGGATCGTCCGCCAGCGCCCGCGCCTGTGCCTCCCGAATCGCGTCCAAATACGTAATGCTCATCGATTGCAACTCTGATCGTGCCCTTCGCTCAGATGCTTTGAGGCCAGCGCGCACCAGTCTTCCTTGTATGGATCCGGCCCCGGCTCTCGCTGCACCTTGGCAACGCTTTCCTCAACTTGCTGCACCGCCTCGTTGCGCCAGACCGCAAGGGTCGGCGCATCCGCCCAGTTGTGCTGCAGCAAGTGTCCTTCGGCCACTTTCAAGCAATCCCGACCGTCGGAGGACTGTTTCAACTTGGGATCGATGTAGCTGGCGTCGTCATGTTCGCCATGGCCGCAAAGGCGCAGCAACCGGGCGACGACCATTTGCGGACCGCAGCCCGCCCTGGCTTGGCTGACGGCGTCGCCCACCACTTTGAGGCAGGCGGCCAAATCAGTGCCGTCCACCTCTTGGCCGCTGATTCCGTACCCGGCGGTCTTGTCCAGCAGCGAGCGACAGGCGAACTGCCGCTCGGTGGGAGTGGAGTAGGCGTAGTGGTTGTTGGCGACGATTAGAACGAGCGGCAGCTTCTCCACCGCAGCCTGGTTCACAGCTTCATGGAAGGCGCCGGTGGAAGTGGCGCCGTCGCCGATGCAGGCGGCGCCGACAGTTCCGGCGACGCCCTTGAAACGATTGGCCAGCAGCGCCCCGTTCACGACTGAAATCATGGCGCCCAAGTGACTGATCATCACGAACAGACCCTCCCGGGGTCGGCCCCGGTGGACGTTGCCGTCCCGCGCGCGCATCGGGCCCAGCGGTGATCCCAAATAAGTCCGGACCGCATCCAGCACTGGCTCCCCAAAAGCCAGCCGCCCCGCCCCGTCGCGAATCAGCGGCGCGAAGATGTCCCCCTTGCGCAAGGCCAGCCCCACCGAAACGCTCAAGGCCTCCTGGCCGCGCCCGAGGAAGACGCCGCCATGGATCTTGCCCATGCGATAGAGACTCGCGAACTTGTCGTCCAGGATGCGCGCTAGCAGCATCACCCGGTACGCCTTCACGTACGTATCATGAACTGAGGAAACCTCGTCAACCGCATTATGGTTGAACAAAGTGAAGGCGTACC
>Ga0209777_10009940_pt1 | contig 10155 bp, 9 predicted proteins | sample FrelakmetHBP12HB_FD_187147 | JGI IMG/M metagenome (GOLD analysis project Ga0209777, IMG submission 187147) | Freshwater lake sediment microbial communities from the University of Notre Dame, USA, for methane emissions studies -HBP12 HB (SPAdes)... | ecosystem: Environmental > Aquatic >...
ATTATATATTTATTCATAGTAAATATATGATGTATGGTATTTTTAGTTATTATCTAATGTTTCTAGGTTCTCAACCTTCATCATACCAAATCCAGCACATGTGCGAGATTTTAGTATGGTGAATTCTACGAAATTTCTTCGGTACGATGAAGGTCAACATCTACAATATTTTCGGTTGTTTCATTTTCATTATTCTCTATATTCAATGTTTTGGTTAACCGTTTTTTAATATTATGTTGCTGTAAAAAATAAAGACCCCAATTTGGTAAATTAGTTACACAATTCATTATAGAATTATACGTAAATCCACATACTAATGTATCTGGTTCTTCTGAATATTTTATACTATACCACCAAAATGAAGGAATATTGAGAACATATCCAGAACGAACATCGAATTCTAAAAATTTAATCTTATCCATTTCATTTAAATACTTTTTTTGTGGTTTCCATACATTTATTGGACTACGGAATTCATAGTTCTCGAAATCACGAATTTGATATAAGTATTTACTACTTTTCCAAGGTGTCATTTTTACATGAATTTTCCCAGAATTTACGCATAAAAATCGTCTGTATTCAGTATGATATCTTAGTGGCGTAACCGTATTTTTAGAACCCATACAAACATCATATTTAGTTTGTAGTGTCATAGTTGGTTTTAAAAATTCATTATTTTTTTGAAATTCTTTTGCGAATCCAGAATCTTCTATAAAATCATTATTATTTTCAGTGAAATAATTCGATAATGTATCACTATTCATTAATGTTTGAGAACTTTGAATAGGAATACATACATAATCTATAGTATCATCAACATCTTCTTTCCAATAATCATTTATTTCTTTTACTTTAACATCACATAAACCTTCTTTACTTTTTTCTAATAAATGTTCTATTGTAATTTTATCAAAAAAATCAGGTGATATTGATTGATATTCGAATAAAACGGGTTGTTTTATATCACATACTTCTTGAAGATGTATATTTGTAGTATAATCCATTTCATATATTTCTAAATCTTCACTTTTCTTTAATTGATGAATTATATGAATATATAAAAATAATATAATCAAAAATAAGCATAAATTTGTAAAAGTTGTCATTTTGTATTATAAAAATATTATGTTTATAATACAACTGGGTTTTCTATATGTTTAATGAACGAATAATTCAATCATCATCATTTATTTTAGGTGCCAAATAAAATGTCATTTTTGTATTTTCTTCACCTAAATGGAATACAATTTTCATAGGAAAATTCTTGGTCAATCGTATATCCATTTCTTTCGCAATTTTACTATATAAACAAATATTATGTAAATTATTTAAACTAAATGATAAATTCATGTTTTCACCTTCATTTATAGAATAAGAAGTCAAGTCATCAATATTTATTTCTACAGACATTTTACCAGATTCAATACTTAATGAATTTAATAATATTTTTTCTTCTGTACACGTAATTTCAAGAGTATCTCCAAATAATTTCAATTGATTAATAATATTTGCGAAATTAGTAGAACATATTGAGAACTCGGCATCACTTTCTGATTCGGGAATATTCATTATTTCATATTCTAAATCAATTAATGGTAGTTCAAAATGTTTATCGAAAATAGATTTATTTTCACATGTAAAATTCAAATATAATTTATCTACTTCATCCATGTCAAATACTAGATTGGTTTCTTGAACTTTATCTCGTGTATTCAATATTTTAAATAACATAGTAGAACTTAGACCAATGGTTATAGGACTATTATTGGTATGTTCATATACATCAAACCATACAGCAGGTAAATTCATTTCAAATATAGATACACGAGCACTATCCATCGATTGAAGAAACATACGTTCTTTTTCGAATGTTATATTCACATGCTCGGTAAATAGCTTGATATGTTGAAATAATGAAGCGAAACACTCTGCCTTCTGTGGGTTTCTAATAACGATATTCATTGTTTTTTATAACTGTATTGAGAATATAAATTATAATATTGAGAACATTTTATATTATTTTTGTTATAATACATCTAATTTTATGAAGTTAATTTATTGATTTGAAAGTTCTTGGTCTACTAAATTACGTAAATCGACACTGGTTGGTGAACCTGAACCATCTAATTCTGTGAATATAATATTATTTGATTCGTTTTTTAAATTGGATTGAGAAGTTGGACTGGTTAATCCCATTTCTGAAAAAACATGAACTCGTTCTTCAACAAGTGTTTTATTAACTTCCATTGTAAAAGACTGTAATTTGAGAACAATATCTTTCATTGTATCAATTTCATTTGCTAATAATTCAAAACGATGATTAAATTCACTTACTATTTCATTAAGTGTACTAGTTATATTTTCAGTAAGCGTATTAGTCGTAGTATCAACGTTAGTGCTACCCGATACCGAAACATTAGTTTTATCCTTGGTTTCACGAACAAATCCTTCTAAATTAATTAATCTACGGTCGATTAATGAAATGACTTGAGGAAGAGTAAGACCTGGACTATTAATAGTTGATGAATTTGTATTGTTTGGTGAATTTGTCACGCTAGTTCTTGCTGGTGTATTCGAATTAACTACATTATTTGGTGCGGAATCATTAAAAGCACGACGTTTTCTTGCAGACGCATTTGCTTGACTCATTTTATAAAAGATAATATATAATTATAATCGATATCTCTAAATCTATATAAACGCAAATAATAAATTTGGAAAAATTCGTATTATTCAAAAAACCATTTCTATATTTTTTCTACGTAATGTCTATACGATATAATATTTAGAATGGAAATATTACATGAAACAAAAGATTCTCATAAAAAATCATTTTTATCTCATGTGTTCTCAACAACAGAAGAAGGTAAAGCCGAAATATTAAATGTTGTTCAGTATTCATTAATGGGTGTAGTACCAATTCTTATATTGAATAAATTAATTCAACGATTTATTCCAGAAGCCGACCCTGATAAATCTACATTGGAACTTTTAGTCGAAATATTTATACAAATAATAGTCATGTTTTGTGGTATTATTGTTGTACATCGTATTATTACATATGCCCCAACATACAGTGGATTTAAATATGAAAGTTTAACACTTACAAATGTTATTTTAGCATTTTTGATAATTGTTCTCAGTATACAAACAAAATTAGGTATAAAAGTAAATATTTTGTTTGATAGAGCGAGTGAATTATGGAACGGTTCATCATCTGATAATAAAAAAACAACCGTCAAAAATGGAGTACGAGTGAGCAGACCATCTGGTCAACACTCACCAAGCCAAGCAGACCATTTAGATAATAGTAATACACAAACGTCTATTTTTCCACCATTACCAATGGCAACCACTCGACAAAATGCTGGCACATCAGATTCATATGATAATATGATGTCAACTGGTGGTCGCGGTAATGATATGGGAATGTCTATGGGGCCAATGGCTGCCAATTCATTATTAGGTGGTTCATTTGGTTCATCATTCTAATAAACCGAATAAAAAGAAGAATAAGACAAAACACAAATAAATTCATAATTATATAATTTTCATATGAAAAGTATATAAACAAATAAACATATCCAATTTATAATGTTTAACAATTGTAACTCCAAAACAAATGGAGAAGTATTGTTTTTTTCATGTATAAAAGATAAAATAAAAAATATTTTTGATGTCGGTTGCCGGTCAGATAGTGAATTTATCGAATTTGAAGGAGAAGTTCATTATTTTGACCCGGTTAATGAATTTATAGAAAATTTATCAAAGCAACAAAATAATAATAAATTATCATATTTTAATAGTTTTGGTTTAGGTAATGAAAATAAAGAAATGTACTACTATCCAAAGTATCAATCTTTTTATGATAGAATAAATAGTTGTAAAGTAAGTGATGACTCAAATAAAATGTTATTATGTATAAAAAAAGCCAAGGATTATATCGTTGAAAAAAATATAAAAAATATAGATTTTCTAAAAATAGACACAGAAGGATACGAATTAAATGTATTACAAGGGTTTGAAGAATATTTAAAAAATGTAAAAATTATACAATTTGAATATGGTGGTACATTCTTAGATAATAATATAAAATTAATAGATGTAATAAATTATTTAGAACAAAACGATTTTTATGATTTTTCATATTTAACTAATTATGGAACAGTTCGTATAACTGATTTTGCTGACCATTATCAATATTGTAATATAGTTTGTATAAATAAAAATTGTGATTTTGTAACATTATAACTCAATCACTTTTTTTTGAAGTTTCAGTAGACGACGTGTTTATATTGCGACAATACATGTCGCAATATAAATGAAGTTAAAAAATATGCGTATTAACCTTCATCGTACCGAAGAAATTTCCGGTACGACATGTTTTATTTAGAGACCATTCATGGTATCTAAATAAAATGAAGTAGACTTCAACTTACTAAACCTCCCCCCCCTGCTATAGTCAAAGAGGTAAACGATGCGTAATAAAAACGCACTCACAAGAAGTATTCAAAAAATATACAGGAATATTTGCTATTTCAGTAAATGGTGTAGAAGGTTGGGAATTGTATGAAAAAGGTGGAATAAACACAGAGCGTTTGGTAGAGTTTTTACAAAAGTTTATAACAGAGAAATACAGGAATAAATTAATTATTTTAGATAATGCTTCCGCACATAAAAATGATACTATAAGAGATTTGGTAAATAAACATAATAAATTGTTGTATAGTGTTCCTTACCAACATTTTAGTAATGCAATTGAGAATTATTTTAGCAAGTTAAAATCCAAATTACAAAAGTTTAGTGGATTAAAACACGAAAACTTGAAAGAAAATATAGTGAAAGTAATACAACTGATACAAAAAGAATATTATAAGAACATTCTGGAAGGTGCTTATAATAGGAAAGAAAAATATGTTCCAAAGAATAAAACTCGTAAAAACTCAAAGAAAAACTATTTATAATGGGCGTTTTAAATGTGCAAAGGTGTAAAAATACTAAACTATCTCTATATAATTATGAGAATTTTATTATACACCATTTCGATTTGTATTATCCATAGTGTTTAATAAATCCATCTTACGCATTGAGTTCTCAAATGTATTTTCACGTTCTAAATTAGCGAATAAGTAATCCGTATTTGGACTATCTTCATTTTTCTTAATCTGTTTATAAATTTCATTAACTTTATTCACAATATTTTGAATGAGTGGTTTATTCGAAGTAGATATTAATTCAATATTTGTAGGAACTGGTTCAGTTAATAGAGCAACCGCAAAGTATAATAAATAACGACGTTTTTTACAGGATGCGGTTGTATATTTTATACAAAAAATGGATAAAAGCGCATTCATTAATTTTTCGATAAATGGGTCATGTAATTCTTCGCAATTGCGCAAAAGAACATCCCATAAAATCCAAATAATATCTCGTTGAAACTTTTTTTCGACAGGTATAATACTCCTACGTTCACATAAACAAGGTTCTTTACGTTTTTTACATATGGAATCAAATTCGATAATCCATTCTATCCAATAACTGGCTCCCATCATATTATGTCTTTCAGGTGATAATTGGTATGCGAATTCGTTTACAGCAATAAATAATTCTTTTGGGTCTTCTTTTTTAAATACATTTTCAGCATATTTTACAGTTGGTGCGTTTAATCGTTCCGTCATTTGTGTCATGTCAAATTCTTCGACTCTATTTATTTGAACGGGTTCAAAACTATGTTTTTTATTAGATAATGTAATAGTACTAATAATTTCAGCGAATAAATTACGTATAGTCGGATGGTTTCTTAATTGTAATTCATTAAGGAATTGACCCTGTGCCATAATATTACGAAAAATACCATATCGCATTTCTAAATAAATTATTATTTTTGGATTACCTAAATGAATATGTTTTCCAACATAATGTAAAATAGTTTCCCAAACTTCCATATAATGTCCAGCACAAATCAATTCGGCACACCAATAGCATGATTGTTCTAATTTCCCTTTTTTCATGTTCTCAATCATTTGATTACGAGCATCCGTTTTTTTATATTTGGAAAAAGATATACCTTTAAATTGAGGTTGTGTACGTATGTCATTTATTTCACTATTATCAGCAATTTTTGGTAATTCAGTAGCCATTTTTTATATTATATATTTGTATTTGTTTATGCGTATATATTTGTATTTATTAAATTATATAAAAAATAAGATATAATAATAATAAAATGATACCCAAAGTTATATTTCAAACATCAATAACAAAACAACCAAATTATGTATTAGAACAAATTAAATCTAATAGTGAAGGGTGGGATTATAAACATTTTAATGATGAAGATATAATACAATTTATGATAGATAATCCAATAGAAGAATTCAGTAATATAATTGATATATTTAATTCTATAATTAGAGGTGCGCATAAAGCCGATTTGTTTCGATATTATTATTTATATTTGAAAGGAGGTGTATTTATAGATAGTGATGCTATGATAGAAATTAATATAAATGATATAGTAAAAGATTATTCATTTTTTACAGTAAAATCTGGGCTTATTAATATTCCTCATTTATTTAATGGATTTATAGGAGCAGAACCATATCATATTATTATATACAAAGCATTACAACATATTTATAAAATAAATATAAATGCATTAAATTCTGATTATTTTATTGTTTGTAAAAAATTATATGATATTGTTTTTAATAATAGTGACTCTAATCTTACAAAATATAAAATTTATAAAGAACGAATACCAAATAGTACTTTTTCCGAAATAATTAATGATAATAATGTAATCATAATGAAACATTATTATAACTATAAAATAATAACACCATTAATGCCGCCAATAATGAAAGAACGAAATGCCCGACCAGCAAATGATATAAAAATAGGAATTACATTTTTAATGCCGCAAAAATCAATTAATTTATTTTCAAGTGGCATACAACAAAATGTGTTATATTTTACAGAATTATTATTAAATATTGGTTATGATGTGTATTTAATTATTCCAGATAACATAATATATGATAAATCGGAAATAAATAAAATGTTATATGATAAAAGAATAAAAACCATAAAAAAAAGTGATATCTTATACACAAATTTTGATATAGTATTTATATTTGGCTATTTATTAGAAATAAATATAATACAAGAATTAAAAACAATGAAAACTAAAATTGTTATTTATTCTTGTGGTAATAATTTTCTGGTAGATTCTGAAAATATTTTATTTAATTTGAAAAGACCTGAATTTATGAATTTAATATATACAACTCCCAATATCACTGAACAATTTATAGATGAAATCTGGACTATTCCCCAAATGTATAATACAAATAAATATTATTGGGAGATAATGAATCGGTGTAAATGTATAGAAATACCTTTTATTTGGTCAAATAAATCTATAGAAATAAGCAAAAGTATAGAATCTTTAAATATTACTACGTATGTAAATAGAGGAAGTATTAAAAAAATTATAATATTTGAACCAAATGTAAATATAATGAAATCAAGCATGGCACCGTTACTAATATGTGAAAAAAATTATAGGACTAATAATTTATTAATTGGTAAAGTATTCGTAACAAATATAAATGAATCTATTAATGTTAATCTGACTGAATTTACAAAATCATTTGATTTGCGTCGTGATAATAAATTATCATTTGAATCTCGTTATAACGCATTATATTTAATGTCAACCAATGCTGATATAGTAGTATCTCATCAATGGGAAAATAACTTGAATTATTTATGGTTAGAAATGGCATGGATGGGTTGGCCAGTTATTCATAATGGTTCATTATGTAAAGATGTAGGTTATTATTATGAAGGATTTGATTATCAAATGGGAAGTGATATGCTGACAGACGTTTTATTAAACCACGATAAAAATGCGGATAAATATATGGTTAGAAATAGACAAATAATAGATAGATATTTACCAACGAATATAGAGTTACAAAACACATATAAGGATTTGATTAATAATCTATTGAACTGATAATATAGCATAAAATTGAAAGTTTTGTTTATAAACAAACATATTGTAATTTAACCCAAAAATAAGTATTTCAATTATAACGACCGAAAAATAATAGTAAAATGTCCAATGTATTAGGTAATATAATGAATCGTGCGTTGATTAATAATATATTAAATGATATATTATTAATGCCCTATTTCAAAAACTATGCTGCTGCGTCAGGGCTAGTTCATAATATTGCGAAGCATGAAGATGCTGTTGCCGATGTGTTTATAAAAAACGGACTTTCATTATGGAATCCTATAAAAACACAGAAAAAACCCAAAATAATAAGAAATAAAAAACAAAAAAATATAATCGATAATCAAGAAATTATAATAAATGAAATTATAGAATCAGAATCAGTAACAAATAGTTGGAAAAACACTGTTTATACTTGGATAGAAAACCCAAGTTTGGCAAAACTTATGCCAAAAAACTCATATATATCACAACCATGTGGAACCCACGGTAATCCTGATTTTATTATAAAGTTAGACGAAGGGGTTGTCATTGCTATTGAGTGTAAAACCACAACTGATAGTTTATGTCCAATGTATAATAGTGGTGGTATTAAACAAAATTATGTATATGTATTTGCGAATGAACGTACTAATAAAACAACCATTTATATGGGACGAGATATTGTTACTATTGAACAACAGCAAATCATTAATGAGTTGATTTTAAAACAACGTGAACTTGAAAAGGAATTTAATATAAAATTAAAAAATATAGATATACATGAGCGTGGCGTGACTTATTATACTCGTCCAATGATTATACAATTGGGCGGTGGGGATTGTACGGATTATTTTACTCATAAAGAACGTGAAATATGTGAAAAAAATGTTTATAAATTTATAGATGATATGATTCGTCAAAATGAAATGGCTGGATTAGAACCAGTAATATAATTGTATCTGTATTTATTCATAAGTAAATTGGGAAAACAGTTTCTAATTCAGTTTTCGATAATCCATTATTACCTAAAAATGTTTGTATAAATTGTTGTGTTTTTATGTTTTTAAAACTATTTAAAACTATATTGTATTTTTTGTTTAGTTCTTCGCTTGACATACTAGTTGGTGAATATATTACATTAATATGATTCTCTGCTAAGTAAGTTCGTCTACCATCTATAAACGCATAATCTAATTTATAAGCGCTATTGCCATTACCACGATTCACCACAATAACTGGATTAGTTATACCTTCCATATCAATATACTGTTTTTTTTCGGTATTTGAGAAGCCCATTGTTTGTAGAACATTGTTTTTTGATATATTTGAATTATATATTAATAATGTTTTTGTGGAATCGGATGTTAATATTTCTTTATGTTGATTCCAAACTACAGTACCAGTTTTTACACTAAGACCTAATTTTGCTAATGTAGTTGAACCTAATAATAAAGTTCTTAATGATTCAGCATCATCTGAAAACATGAAACTACTACCGAATTTTATGGAAAAAGGACATTCGACCAATGTATTGGTGTTCGAATTAGTTATATTATGTTTTTGATATATTAAACCAAAGGTGGATTGATGTGTATCTATAAAACCACCATCTTTTTCAAAATCGATAATTGTAATTATGGTTCCTGATAGTTTCATATAGTTTCGTATTTTGGAATAATAAGATGAATTCATGAAACTTTTTGGAATAATAAAAGCCATAATACCGTTTGATTTTAATAGTGAAATGCTATGTAATATAAATATCCCGAATAAATTAGGTCTACCCACAGTATATTCCTTATATTGTTCTGGAACATTGTTTTTATCTAATACTACGTAGGGTGGATTTCCTATGATTAAATCATATTGTTTGGTAGGTGATTCCGGCAAATATTTGGTGAAATCTTCGTTTTTTAATGATACATTGTTTTTAAATACGAGTTCTGTCGAAATACGCTGGAAAATGGTTGGATTCAGTTCAATCGCATCAATAACAATATTATTATATTTATTATCGATATAATTGACCATTTCACAAGTTCCACATGATGGTTCTAGAATATCATATATAGTAAGATTTTGTTTTGATATAATTTCGTTTATTTTTTCAAATAATTTATGAATTAGTGAACGAGGCGTTATAAAAA
>Ga0209777_10009941_pt1 | contig 10155 bp, 9 predicted proteins | sample FrelakmetHBP12HB_FD_187147 | JGI IMG/M metagenome (GOLD analysis project Ga0209777, IMG submission 187147) | Freshwater lake sediment microbial communities from the University of Notre Dame, USA, for methane emissions studies -HBP12 HB (SPAdes)... | ecosystem: Environmental > Aquatic >...
GCCGTGATACCCCTTGCTGAGAGGGGTAACAAAGTTATTTCACTGTCAGATATAGAAAAGGTCAATGATCAGGCGCGTATTTTAGGCTCAAGCCTTGAAGAAGAAATAGTGCATGCAATACCCTTTGGTTATGCTATTGATTCCAATGCCGCAATTTTAAATCCTCTCGGCCTATACAGCCACAAATTAGAAGTAGATTTATATTTAGTTTGCGCCAAATTACCTACCTTGCAGAGCCTGGTGCGTGTAATAAACCAGGCAGGTTATGAGTTAAAAGATCTTTGCTTGTCTGGGATAGCCACGAGTAACGCCGTATTTAATGATGAATTTAAAGATGGGGTAAGCGTACTTTGCGATATCGGTAGCGATATAACCGAATTTTTAATATTTAATAATGGCCTGCTTAAGGAGATTAAGATTTTATCTGTTGGAGGTAATAATCTGACAGAAGAACTTTCTGAAGTCTTAAAGATTCCTTTTGACTTAGCTGAAGACGTGAAGAGGTCTTACGGAATTGTCGGGGATTGCAGCCATATAAAGGAAGATAAAGAGATTTTATTAAAGAAAGATGAGCTCTACAGGCCGATAAAGCATAAATTAGTTGCAGAGATAGTAACTACTAAAGCAAAGGATATCTGTCAGGCCTTGAAAGATACGTTAGAGGGTATTATCCCCAGTAATGAGATTAATAATTTTATCGTTTCAGGAAGAACTATTTTACAGGAAGGATTCTTAGAAAGATTAGAGAATGTTTTAGGCTTCCCCGTGAAAATTGCCAGAATTAATCATCGGCATTTAACCTCTTTGATTAATAAAGATAATGCTGTTGCTATTTCAGGAAGGAAGTATTTGACTTACATTACTTCTTTAGGCATTATATGTCAGTCCTTATATAATCGAGAGCCCAGATTGAGACCTACCTCTGAACCCGCCCGTAACCCTTTCTCGAAGATAATAAATAGATTCAAAGAAGTATATCAGGAATACTTTTAATTGACCCGCCGATTTTCTGGTGTATAATATGTTCTAATCTAAAGGGTATTCAAGGCCTCTAATCCTCCTCGTAGAAATTCCCGTGGCTAAAGCCTCAGGGATGACGAATACGAGGAATTTCTTAGAAAAGGAGGGAGCCTCGGACTTTAGCCTGAGGGGCTCCACAGAGATGATTAAAGAAAGTATCCTTAGAATAAATACACAAATTGCGCGTGTTTGTTCTAAGATAAACAAGAATCCAAAAGAAATTTCTATCGTCGCGGTAAGTAAAGGAAGAAATCCGCAGGAAATAAAGGAAGTTATCTTAGCAGGTATAACCGAGATTGGCGAGAATAGAGTCCAGGAAGCCGTTTTTAAACTAGACGAGTTAACAAATCAACACCTGCCTGCCGGTCAGGCAGGAATCAACGAGCGACGAATCAAGTGGCATATGGTCGGCCACCTGCAGACTAACAAAGTAAAAGAAGCAGTTAAAATATTTGATTTAATTCAATCCGTAGATAGTTTACATCTTGCGGCCGAGATTGATAAGCAGGCAGCTAAGATAAATAAGATTCAGGATATTCTTATTGAAATTAAAACTTCAACTGAAGCCACAAAACTTGGTTTAAAACCTGATGAGGCTATTGAAGTTATAAAAGAAATAACCGGATTAAAGAATATAAATATAAAAGGTCTGATGACCATCGCTCCTTTGTTGAGCGATCCTGAAAACTCCAGGCCTTATTTTAGAAGGTTGAGAGAATTAAGAGAAAAGCTTTTTCAGTACTCCGTACTCAGTACTCCGTACTCAGTACTCTCTATGGGCATGACCGAAGATTTTGAAGTGGCGATAGAAGAGGGCTCAAATATGATCAGGCTAGGAAGGGCTATTTTTGATAATGAAAGATGAAGCAGCGGGTCCTGCCTTGGCTATTTTCTCACAGGGACGCTTGCTTTGCCCCAGCGTGGCAAAGCTACGCTCGCCTGCGGCGTCTCGCTCTCGCCAACAACTTTACCCGAGGGCGAACCATGCCCGCTCGGCGCCTCAGACGCCCTGCTCAAAAACAGCCAAGTCACCCGCTGTTAATGGTTTTTAGCGAAGAAAAAATATGTTTAAGTTACTGAGAAAAAAAATCGGGATAATTGGTTTTGGCAATATGGGTTCTGCTATTGCCGAGAGAATTAAGCATAAATACCAAGTATATGTTTTTGATAAAGACAATAATAAAACAGTCGGTCTTACCAAGATAAATATTGTTGAAAGTATCTTAGATTTAATAAATAAGGTCGATGTAGTCTTGTTGGCAGTAAAACCTCAAGATTTTGATTCAGTTTTGGAGGAAATAAAACAACACGTAAAAGATAAACTTATTATTTCAATAGCAGCAGGAGTTACTACAGGGGATATTGAAAACTCTTGTGGCAACGCAAGGGTAATTCGAGTTATGCCTAATATTGAAATAAAAATAGGTAGAGGTATAACTCATATGTGTGCAGGGAAATACGCGCGGAAAGGGGATATAGATTTTGTTTTCAATCTATTTAATTCATTAGTTACAACATTAAAAATAAGTGAAGATGAGATGAAGGCTGCTACTGCAATTTCCGGAAGCCGCCTTGCATATTTTTGCGATATAATTGAAAGAAATAAAATTGATTATCATAACATTCCACAGGAAGTAATAGATAAATTTGAGAATGAACTAAAGGAAGCAGCAAAAACTTTAGGCTTAAAAGAGTCTTTTGCCAGTAGCGTAAGTATTGGTACCGGCGGTAGCTGTCAAATATTCTTCGAAAGGGATCATATGAAGCCCCACGATCTTATAGAAAAAATTGCTTCCAAAAAAGGGACTACAGAAGCTGCTTTGGAAGTTTTACGCAGAAACGGATCATTAATAGAGGCATTGAGGGCAGCAATTAAACGAGCAGAGGAGCTTGCTAGGAAATAGTCGAAGACAATTACAGAGGAGATAGTATATGGGTAGAATTGGAATCATCGGCGGTAGTGGTTTATACCATATAGAAGGTATGAAGGACGTAAAGAGAATTTCTCTTACTACTCCTTTTGGTAAGCCATCAGATGCATTTATTGTCGGCAAGTTAGAAGGTAAGGAAGTAGTTTTTTTGCCGCGGCATGGAGTGGGCCACCGCATATCTCCCAGTGAAATAAACTATAGGGCAAACATTTATGGGATGAAAAAGCTGGGAGTGGAGCGGATCATCTCGGTTACTGCCTGCGGCAGCTTAAAAGAAGAAATTAAACCTTTAGATTTTGTGATACTGGATCAATTCGTTGATCGCACAAATTGCGCCCGGGAAATGACTTTTTTCCATAAGGGAATAGTGGCGCATGTCGTGTTTGCGCATCCTATATGTAAAGGCCTTAGCGAATCCCTGTATAATACGGGCTTAGCTCTTGGGTTAAGAATGCATAAGGGCGGAACATATATAAATATGGAAGGGCCGGCATTCTCTACTTTGGCAGAATCAAAACTTTATCGCAGTTGGGGAATGGATATTATAGGCATGACCAATATGTCGGAGGCAAAATTAGCCAGGGAGGCAGAGATCTGTTATGCTACCTTAGCTTGTGTTACTGATTACGATTGTTGGTACCCACAGCATGGGACAGTAAGTATAGACCTGGTCATTGAGAATCTAAACAAAAACATTGAAAATGCTAAGAAAATAATCTCTAATGTTATCAAAAATCTTCCCGCAGAAAGGGGATGTAATTGCAAAGATGCGCTTAAATATGCGATAATCACCGACAAAAAACTAATTCCCGTAAAGATAAAGAAGGATTTAGGCATTATTATAGGAAAATACATTAAGTAAAATTAAAATTACAAAGATGGACTATAAAAATACGCTAAACCTGCCCAAGACAGAATTCCCCATGAAGGCAGATTTGCCTAAAAGGGAGCCGCAGATTTTAAAAAACTGGACTGAGCAGGATATTTACCGCTTAATCTCTAAAAAGCCCGTGAGGAGAGGCAAATATATCCTGCATGATGGGCCTCCTTATGCTAACGGAAATATTCATATCGGCCATGTTTTGAATAAAACCTTGAAGGATATCGTCGTCAAATTTAAGACGATGCAAGGCTACAATTCGGCGTTTGTGCCTGGCTGGGATTGTCACGGCCTGCCGGTAGAGCATCAGTTATTTAAAGAGTTAGGGATCAATAAATACCAGATTGAGAAAACAGAATTTAGAAAAAAAGCCTATAATTATGCGCTGAATTTCGTTGCTATTCAGAAAGAAGAGTTTATCCGTTTAGGGATTTTCGGCGATTGGGAGAATCCTTATCTGACATTAATGCCCGATTATGAAGAAAGTATAGTCAACTCATTTAAGATATTAGTGGAGAAAAAATACATTTATCGTGGTTTAAAACCGGTTAACTGGTGTTATAAATGCGAAACTGCGCTTGCTGAAGCAGAGGTGGAATATGAGGACCATGTTTCCCCTTCGGTATACGTCAAATTTAAATTAGATGAAAATGAAAAGTTTCAAAGAAATAGTTTTTTAGTTATCTGGACTACTACTCCCTGGACATTGATCGCTAATGTGGCAGTAGCAGTGCAGAGCGATTTTATTTATTCCTATATCAGCACGGATATAGGCAATCTTTTTATCGCCAAAGAGTTATTATCTAAGGTTTTAACAGAAATAGGCATAGATAAATTTGAGTTGATAAAAGAAGTCAAGGGTAGGGATCTAGATGGAATAACCTATAACCATCCCTTTGATTTGAGAAAGGCGCGCGTGGTTTTGGCGGACTTCGTTTCTAAAGAAGAAGGCACTGGCCTTGTACACACGGCTCCCGGCCATGGAAATGAGGATTATCTAACTGGCTTAAAATATAAGTTGGAGATGATCATGCCGGTAGATGAAAAGGGGAATTTTGATGCGACAGCCGGTGAATTTAAAGGGTTAAATGTCTATGATGCGAATAGGCCTATCATAGAAAAATTAAAGCAATCAGGAGCTTTAGCTTTTGAAACTAAAATCCAACATTCTTATCCGCATTGTTGGCGTTGCAGGAGCCCGATAATCTTTAGGGCTACAAAGCAGTGGTTTTTGGAAATCGACAAGAATAATTTAAGAAAAAAACTGCTTGAGGCAATTGACAAGGATATCCAATGGATTCCAGCGATAGGGAAAGAGAGAATTTCGTCCATGGTTAGTTTAAGGCCGGATTGGTGTCTTTCCCGACAAAGATATTGGGGTGTTCCCATTCCGGCGTTAATCTGCAATAATTGTAAGGAGGAATTTCTTGATCCTGAAGTTATCGGCAATTTTGGCCTATTTGTGGCAAAAGAAGGAACGGATTGCTGGTTTAAAAGAGATGTTGCTGATTTTCTACCGGAGAATTTTCATTGCCCGAACTGTAAAGGAAATATTTTTTCCAAAGGTGTGGACATTATGGACGTCTGGTTTGATTCTGGCGTAAGCCATCAAGCGGTATTAAAGAAAAGAAAAGAATTGGCTTTTCCTTGTGATTTATATTTAGAGGGCTCTGACCAGCACCGGGGTTGGTTTCAGTCTTCGCTTATTCCGGCAATGTGTATTGATGCCATGCCACCCTACAAGAGCGTACTCACTCATGGGCACGTGGTAGACGGCGAAGGCAGGAAGATGTCAAAGTCTTTGGGAAATGTAATCCCGCCGCAGGACATCATTAAAGATTACGGTGCGGATATTTTAAGGCTTTGGGTGGCCGCAAGCGATTACAATGAAGATATTCGTATTTCGCCGCAGATTGTCTTAAGGTTATCCGAAGCCTACCGCAAAATCAGAAATACGGCAAAATTTATGCTAAGTAATTTATATGACTTTAATCCCCGGGTAGATAAGGTAAGTTATGAAAATTTAAAAGCAATAGATAAATGGGCGCTTTTTAAATTAGAGCTGCAACTAGACGTTGTGGGTTATGCCTATAGCAATTTTGAATTCTATAAAGCCTATAAGGCAATTTACGATTTTTGTAATGAGGCGCTTTCTATGTATTATCTGGATATGGTTAAAGGAAGGCTCTATACCTGCGCCGCTGATTCTATAGCCAGGCGCGCCGCGCAGACGGTGATATATGAAAATTTAAATGTTTTGGTAAGAATAATGGCGCCTATCCTTGTTTTTACCGCAGAAGAAATTTGGAAACATATCCCTAAAGAAAATGAAAGCCCCGTAGCTAGCGTCCATCTTTTAGAATGGCCGCAAATCAACCCGGTATTTGCGCAGCATAATTTAGCGGCAGAAAAAAATATCGAGACGGAACTTGGGGTGATCATAGGCTTAATTCCAGGTGCGGCGAAGTTATTAGAAGAAAAACGCAGCTGCGGGTTAATCGGGAGTTCTTTTGATGCAAAAATAAATATATTGACAAACAACGAAATCAGGTATAAATATCTAGAAAGCTTAAAAGCCGATCTTGCTGAAATATTCAAGGTATCAGAGGTTGGTGTCTTTAAAATTGAGAGTTTTGATTCACACGCGCCCAACAAGACAGCGGAATATCCTGATATCGCGATTGAAATTCATAAAGCAGAGGGAATTAAATGTCCACGCTGCTGGAACTATTCTTCATCAGTCAGCGTCAATAATGAAATTTGTGAAAAATGCCTGGAAGCAATAGGAGGGAAATGAATTGAAAAATAAATTTAACAAAAAAGAGCTGTCAGTTTTTAAAAAAACAATCTTAAAGATAAAAGAAGAAGTTGTGGGAGATATAAAACATATATCTGAAGACACGCTGAAGAAATCGCAAAAAGATGCCTCTGGCGATATATCCGGCTATACCTACCATATGGCCGATGTCGCGACAGACGCATATGATAGGGAATTTTCATTAGGCCTTGCCTCTAACGAACAAAAAGCCTTATATGAATTAGATGATGCCTTAAAGCGGATAGAAGAAGGAATATTTGGCATATGTGAAGAATGTAAATGCGTTATGACAAAGACCAGGCTAAAGGCTGTTCCTTACGCGCGTCTTTGCGTTAAGTGCCAGGCAAAAAGAGAGAGATAGCCATCTTATTTTGATGGTCCCAACCATTGCCATACTTATACTCTGCGTAGATCAACTCACTAAATTTATCATCCATAAAAATTTATTATTAAATCAGTCCTTTCCTATCATAAAGGGAATATTCCACCTGACACTAATACACAATCGCGGAGCAGCATTTGGAATATTAAAAAATCAAATTCCCATATTTATATTTACTTCGGTTTTAGCGGTCATTTTAATATATTTTTACCTCAGAAAAGATAAATCCCGGACCTGTGCGCAGGGGCGGGATAAACGCAAAAAGCTTTCTATCACCACATTATCCTTAAGCCTTATATTAGGAGGCGCTTTAGGCAACCTCATTGACCGTATATTTTTAGGGTATGTCGTCGATTTCCTGGATTTCCGCGTTTGGCCGGTATTTAATTTAGCGGATAGCGCTATCACAATCGGCGTGATATTGTTTGGTTACTCTATACTAAATTCAAAAAAAAATGTTTCCCATAATTTGTAAAATCGGCCCCATCACCTTTTATTCATACGGCCTCCTGTTGGCAATCGCTGTTGTAGTTAGCTCGATTTTCGCCAGTATGCGCGCCAGGGTTGAGAATATTGATCCGGAAATAATTTTTAACCTTTGTGCTTTAAGTTTTATCTTTGGGATTATCGGGGCTAGAATTTTTTACATCATCGAAAATTTTCACTACTATTTCAAAAATCCCTTTGAGATAATCATGTTACAGCATGGCGGCCTTTCCTGGTATGGAGGGCTGTTTGCCGGAATTATTTTCGCAGCTTTCTATATTAAAAAAAGAAATTTAGCCCTATATAAAATTTTTGATTTAATCTCGCCCTTCCTTGCATTAGGACAGGCAATAGGTAGGATTGGTTGCCTGCTCAATGGTTGCTGTTTTGGCAGTGTGTATATATCAGGCCTTTATTTTTGGGCGCATAATTTAATCATTATTCCCATTCAAATAATCTCTTCCGGTATATTAATCTTGATTTTTTTAATCTTAAGGCTTTTTCAAAATAAGCCTCACCGGGAAGGTCAAATCTTTTTTCTTTATCTGCTGCTTTATGCTCTAAAGAGATTCTTCGTTGAATTTTGGCGCAAAGATAATCCCGCCTTTTTTTTAGGATTCTCCTTGTTTCAGATTATCAGCATAGCAATTTTAATCCTAAGCGCCATAAAGCTTTTCTCACTCACAAAAATCAAGAAAAAAAATGCGGGAATATAAATTGAACGTATTTTCCCCAGAAGCCGGGATGCGTTTAGATTTGTTCATTTTAGAATTTTCTAAGCATAAAAATTTAGGTCTCTCCCGTACATTTATTCAAAAGTTGCTTAAGCAAGGCAGGATTTCGTTAAAAGGCCTCAACCAAGTAAAACCAAACTATAAGGTAAAATCCGGTGAGGAAATTAAAATCCAAATTGAGAAAAAGGAGTTTGTAATTGCGGCAGAGAATATCGTTTTGGAAGTAGTTTATGAAGATAAAGATCTAGCAGTAATAAATAAGCCTTCGGGCCTGGTGGTGCACCCTGCGCCGGGAAATTACGAACATACATTGGTGAACGCGTTATTGCATCATTTTAATCGCTTATCGGATATTAACCCGCAAAGGCCCGGCATCGTACATAGGTTAGATAAGGGGACATCGGGCCTATTGGTTATCGCTAAGAATAATCAATCCCACCTTGGGCTAGTACAGCAATTTTCCAAACACAGCATTAAACGTAAATATGTTGCTTTGGTGAAAGGCAGGATGGAATTTAACGAAGATATAATCGAGTTGCCTATCGGCAGGCATCCTCTCAAGAGAAAAAATATGTCCGTTGGGTTTCGCAAAAACACAAAATATGCTAAAACATATTACCACACCTTAAAACGTATAAATAATTTCAGCCTGCTTGAATTAGAGCCCTATACCGGCAGGACTCATCAATTGAGGGTACACCTTGCCTTTCTGGGCCATCCGATTTTAGGAGATACTATGTACGGTAAAAACAATGAGTTTAGCCGTTTGGCCTTACACGCTGAAACTCTTGGTTTTACGCATCCTGGTACGGGTAAATTCATAGAGTTTTCCTGCAAGATTCCAAAAGAGTTTACAGATTTTATTGAAAGAAATAAGGCTTGATTTTATTATTCCAGATGTTATACTAAAAACCATAAAGAGCATAATTTCAAACCGGAATTTTAGTATTTCTATTTCGGAGGAGAAAGAATGAGGAATAAAGCAAGAGCACAGCTAATAATATTAATCATATTAATGTTGGTTTCGCTTTCTCTGGCAGGTGGCATATTTTATCTTTATCAAAAAGAGCAAACTCTGAATGTATCTTTACAAAGAGAAAAAGAAGAATTAAACCTGAACATTAAAATTACCCAGGCAAATCTTGATGAATCGCAAAAAGAAGTTTCTACGTTAGGGCTTAAATTAAAAGATTCCCAGGCCCAGATTGAAACATTAACCGGTAATTTAGAGCAGGAAAAAAATACTAAAGAAGAAGCATTGACGCAGATACGGCAATTAAAAAGCGATTTAGAAAAACAAAAAGGCTTAAGGGGCGATTTAGAAAATAAACTTAAACAAGCAGAAAATGACCTAAGCCAGATTCGGGTTAAACTAAATGATTTAGAGTCTCAAAAGGCGCAACTGGAAACAAAGGTAAAGGATTTAGAAGAACAGGCTAAGCAAGCACTTTCTAAAGATGTTGAGTTGGGTAAGATTGTGGTCAGCCCTGATGCCGCAACTGGCGCCCAAGAGCACCTTACTCCTGAAAGCGACTTGAGTTCTCAGCCCATCTCAACTTCCCCATCTGTGAGCGTAAAAGAAGAAAGGCAGGAGTCTCCTCCAGGGCTTACAGGCAAGGTCTTGGTACTTAATAAAGAGTATAATTTTGCGGTAATAAATTTAGGAAGTGCGGATGGCGTAAACATAGGTGATATATTTTCTGTTTACCATAATAACAACTATATAGGCGATGTAAAAATAGAAAAGGTCCACGATTCTATGTCGGCAGCGGGTTTTGCCTCCACTGCAATAAAGGATAGTATCAGCGAAGGTGATAAAGTAACACAACAGATTAAATGAGGCCTTTTTCAATAAATCCCACCTCGTGCCTCAAAGGGGAAATCAGCCTTTTAGGCGATAAATC
>Ga0209777_10009942_pt1 | contig 10153 bp, 8 predicted proteins | sample FrelakmetHBP12HB_FD_187147 | JGI IMG/M metagenome (GOLD analysis project Ga0209777, IMG submission 187147) | Freshwater lake sediment microbial communities from the University of Notre Dame, USA, for methane emissions studies -HBP12 HB (SPAdes)... | ecosystem: Environmental > Aquatic >...
GGTCATCAGAAGCAATGTCTCTGAAACCCACCCGGTGGTCGGGTACCAGGTACATGTTGCGGTGAAACAGAACGGGGCAAAGCTCATCGTTGCCGATCCGCGCCGCGTAAAGCTTACCCGTTTTACCCGGAACTATCTCGCGCACAAGCCGGGAACAGAAATTGCCCTGTTGAACGGCATTGCCCGCATTATCCTGGAGGAGGGCCTTGAAGACCGGGAGTTTGTGGCCGCAAAAACAGAGGGTATCGAAGAGCTGAAAAAAGCACTCGCGCAGTTTACCCCGGCCTTTGTCGAAGAGACAACCGGCGTCGCCGCAAGTGTCGTGGCGGAAGCGGCGCGGCTGTTTGCTTCCGGGAAACGCGCAGCTATCATCATCTCGGCGGGGATGGTTTTTACCGGAGATGACGCGGCGCTTGCCCGCGCAGCTGCAAACCTTGCCCTGATTACCGGCAACGCGGGAAAACCCGGAGCAGGGGTTCTGTTCCTGGGAGAAAAGAGTAATTCCCACGGTATTGTTGATATGGGCGCGGTGCCGGATCTTTTGCCGGGCGCGCAGCCGCTCAGCGATGAGGCGGCGCTGCAGGCCGTTAACAAAGCCTGGGGCGCTGCCATCACGGGGCGGCCGGGGCTTACTGCTGAGCAGATAATTGCTGGAGCAGAGAACGGCTCGGTAAAGGCGCTTTACTGCGCAGGGGAGAATCCCCTGCAGGCCTACCCGGATACGAAAAAAATTAAAGCCGCCCTGGGGAAGCTCTCCTTCCTGGTGGTGCAGGAGCTTTTTTTGACCCCGACCGCGCAGCTGGCCCATGTGGTGCTGCCTGCGGCAAGCTTTGCCGAGAAGGATGGCACTTACACCAACGCCGAGGGACGGGTGCAGCGGCTGAACCAGGCGCTGTCTCCCCGCGGCGAAACAAAAGCAGACGCAGAGATTTTCTGCGCCGTGGCAAAGGCCCTGGGCAAAGACCTGGGTTCCGGCACCCCGGCAGCGGTAATGACGGAAATCGCTTCCCTTGTCCCCCGCTATCAGGCGGTGAGCTTCGCAACCCTTACCGTCAAAGGGCAGCTGCTTTCTCGAGCGGACAGGAAAGAGGCGCCGGGAGCTGAAAACGCGGTCCGCGTCCCGCTCCTGCCGGCCGATTTTATTGCACCGGCAGCACCGTCAACAGAGTTTCCCTTTACGCTTATTGTCGGCTCAACGCTTTTTCACTGCGGAACCCTAAGCGCCCGGTCACCGGGCATCTGCAGCGTCTATCCCCATGCACTGCTGGAGATAAACCCGGCGGACGCCCGGTCGCTTGATATCAGAGACAATGATGCGGTCCAGGTTTCCTCCGCCGCAGGCACGATTACCGCGACTGCAAAAGTCAGCGCGCGGCAGAACCCGGGAGCCGTATTTCTTCCGTACCACTTTTTGAGTCCCGCGGTTCAGGAGCTCACAAGCTTTGTGCAGCCGCAGACGCTGGTGAAGATAGAAAAAAAGAACTGAACCCGGTCTTGTAAGGATTCACGTGATGAGCTTACTTGCAATAGGGATAACACTGGTAAAAGTAGTGGTCGTGTTTGTCTGCCTGCTCCTCTGTGTTGCGTATTCGACCTGGCTGGAGCGCAAGGTGCTGGGGCACATGCAGGTGCGCTGCGGCCCCCTGCGGGTTGGCTGGCACGGGCTGCTGCAGCCGATCGCCGACGGCATCAAGCTTTTTTTCAAAGAAGATATCGTGGTGAGCAGTGCCGACAAATTCATCTACATACTGTCGCCCATGATCGTCATGATCGCGGCCTGCGCGGCAATCGCCGTGGTGCCGTTCGGCGACTACATAGAGTTGTTCGGGCAGAAGATCTACCTGCGGATCGCTGATGTGGACATCGGGGTCCTTTACATCTTCGCCTTAAGCTCTCTCAGCGTCTACGGCATAACCCTTGCCGGCTGGTCGTCAAACAGCAAATATGCGCTGCTCGGGGGCCTGCGGGCGTCGGCGCAGATGATCAGCTATGAGCTCGCCACCGGGCTCTCCATTATAGGAGTACTGATGCACGCGGGAAGCCTGCGGCCGACCGATATCGTTGCCGGGCAGGATCTCTGGTACATCGTGAAGCAGCCCATCGGCTTTCTCATCTTTATCATCTGCGCCTTTGCTGAATGCAACCGCAACCCGTTTGATCTGCCGGAAGCGGAAAACGAGCTGGTGGCGGGCTTTCACGTGGAGTATTCGAGCATGAAATTTGCACTCTTCTTCATGGCGGAATATGCGCACATGATCGTGGTGAGCGCTCTTGCTGCAACACTTTTTCTGGGCGGGTGGCGCGGCCCGGTGCTGCCCGGCATTGTGTGGTTTATGCTGAAGGTGTTTGCGATGATGTTTTTGTTCATTTGGGTGCGGGCAACCTATCCCCGCTTCCGCTATGACCAGCTCATGAAGTTCGGCTGGAAAGTGCTGTTTCCGGTGGCCCTGCTGAACATCGTGGTGACGGGCATCGGCATGGTGATATGGGGATAAGCTGATAGCAGAAGGAGAGACCAGATGCTGTGGCCGTTACTGAAGGGACTGTCTGTTACCTTAAAATATTTTTTTACCCGGCCCGTGACCATGAAATACCCGGAAGAGCGCTGGGTGCCGGGGCCGCGCTGGCGCGGCCGGCAGCAACTGCTCCGGGATGAGGCGCGGGGCCGGGAAAGGTGCGTGGCCTGCTGCCTGTGCGCCACAGTGTGTCCAGCCCAGTGCATCCGCGTGGAGGGGGCTGAGAATGAGCGCCACGAAAAGTACCCCACGGTATATGAAATTGATTTGAACCGCTGCATCTTCTGCGGCTTTTGCGTTGAGGCCTGCCCGGTGGGAGCGATCACGATGACCGGCGCCTACGAGCTTGCCGAGTACACGCGGGGGGGCAGTATCTACGCCAAGGAGGCGCTTCTGCTGGAACCCAAGCTCCCGCAGGGTGCGGAGCGGTCGACAACGTTCAGCCTGGAGAGCCGGCTCTCCGAAAAATAGGCGACAGGAGAATTCTATGGAGCAGCTGCTGTTTTGGTTATGGGGGGGCATTGCCGTTATCTTCGCAGTCATGATGATACTCAAGCGCAATCCGGTGCACAGCGCGCTGTGCCTGGTGGTGGTGATGGTGAGCCTGGCGCTACTCTACGTGATGCTCGGAGCGGAGTTTCTGGCGGCAGTCCAGGTGATCGTGTACGCCGGTGCCGTCATGGTGCTGTTTTTATTTGTCATCATGCTGTTAAACCTTGACGCGGAAGTGCGCAGCCAGGGCTTATCCCGGACGGCGTTCAAGACCTGCAGCCTGGTCGGGACCGGGCTGCTGCTTATTCTTCTTCTCGGCGGCGGCGCGGTGAAGGCGCTGCGCGCCACGGCGCCGGAGCAGGCGTCCGGAGTGCCAGGCAACACCCAGCTGGTGGCGGAGCTGCTGTTCACCAAATACCTGCTGCCCTTTGAGGTGACATCAATACTGCTGCTTGCGGCTATTGTGGGCGCGCTGGTGCTTGCCGGAAAGAGGGACTAACAAGGAGCGATTATGGTTGGAACAACACAGTATTTAGCCCTCGGCGCGGTGCTGTTCAGCATCGGCGTGGCAGGGGTTTTTATCCGGCGCAATGCCATCGTCGTGTTCATGTGCATCGAGCTCATGCTCAACGCCGTTAACCTGACATTCATAGCCATAAGCCGCAACCTGGACAGGATTGACGGCCAGGTGTTTGTGTTTTTTATCATGACGGTGGCCGCGGCTGAAGCAGCGGTGGGACTGGCAATCATTTTGAGCCTGTACCGGCGGCGGCAGACGATCAACGTGGATGAAATAGATTTATTAAAGTGGTAGGAACGGATTCAACATACAGGGTCGGGAGACACCATGATAGATAAAATCTGGCTGGTGGTACTGTTTCCCCTGCTGGGGGTCGTGATAAACGGCCTGGCAGGAATCAGGTTTCCGCGCAAAGTTACCGGCGCCGTCGGCAGCCTGGCAATCCTCGGATCATTTATAACCGCCTGCCTGATATTTGTGGAGGTGGTCAGCCAGGGCGCAGCCGGGCGGGTCTCCGAGGTGGTGCTGTTTACCTGGATAGGCTGCGGCAGCCTGCAGGTTAATGCGGGGTTTCTTGTCGATCCCCTGTCCCTGGTGATGATGCTTACGGTGTCCGGGGTGTCCTTTGTCATTCATGTCTATTCCACGGGCTACATGGCAGAAGATGAAGGCTTCCGGCGCTACTTTACCTATCTCAACCTGTTTGTCTTCTTCATGCTGATACTTGTTTCCGCCAACAGTTTTCTCCTCATGTTTGTGGGATGGGAAGGCGTGGGGCTCTGCTCGTATCTCTTGATCGGGTTCTGGTATCAGCGCCAGGCGCCGGCTGATGCCGGCAAGAAAGCCTTTGTGGTGAACCGGGTGGGCGACTACGGATTCCTGCTGGCCATGCTGCTTATTTTTGTCACCTTTAACACCCTTGATTTCAACAAAGTGTTTGCCGCCGCGCCCCAGGTCCTTGAACACGGCGGGCTGGCAGTAACGCTCATGACGCTGCTGCTGTTTGTGGGGGCATGCGGCAAGTCGGCGCAGATTCCCCTCTACGTGTGGCTGCCCGATGCCATGGAAGGCCCGACCCCGGTTTCGGCCCTTATCCACGCGGCAACCATGGTCACGGCCGGCGTGTATATGGTTGCGCGCTGCGCAGTTCTTTTCAGCATGGCCCCCGTCAGCATGGAGGTTGTCGCCATTACCGGTTGCCTGACCGCGCTCTTTGCCGCAAGCATCGGGCTGTTGCAGAACGACATCAAGCGGGTGCTCGCCTATTCCACCATCAGCCAGCTCGGGTACATGTTCCTGGCCTGCGGGGTGGGCGTGTTCACCGCCGGGATTTTTCATCTGGTCACCCACGCGTTTTTTAAGGCGCTGCTCTTTCTCGGTGCCGGCAGCGTGATGCACGGCATGTCAGGAGAGCTTGACATGCGGAAAATGGGCGGCCTGAAAAATAAGATGCCATGGACCTACGGGACCTTTCTTATCGGGACGCTGGCGCTGGCGGGCATATTCCCCTTTGCCGGATTTTTCAGTAAAGATGAAATCCTCTGGGCAGCGCTGCAGAAGAGCCCGCTGCTGTGGCTGGGCGGAGCAACAGGTGCCTTCATGACCGCGTTTTACATGTTCCGCGCGGTGTTCATGACCTTTTTCGGCGAGAGCCGCGTCGAAGGCCATGTGCATGTTCATGAAAGCCCGCGCAGCATGATCCTGCCCCTGTGCGCTCTCGCCGTATTGTCCGTTGCGGGCGGCTGGATCGGGCTGCCGCTTATTGAGGGGGGAAACCAGCTGAAAGAATTTCTCCAGCCGCAGTTCAGCGCAGCCGGCCATGCTGCCACGGCAGAGCATGGCGCGCATGAGGCGGGCATGGAAATCTTCATGATGATAGTGTCCCTGGGAATAGCGTTCTCCGGCATCGCACTTGCCTGGGTCATGTATATAAAGAATCCGCTGCTGCCGGATAAGCTCGCGGAGCGTTTCAGCTCGCTCTACCGGCTGGTCTATAACAAGTATTTTGTGGATGAAGCATATGATGTCCTGTTTATTCAGCCGATCAAGAAAAGCTCGTTCTGGCTCTGGCGGCTGTTTGATGAGCGGGTCATTGATGGTGCGGTTAATGGAACCGCAGCGCTGGTGCAGTGGGCCAGCGGGCGGGTGCGCAGGCTGCAGACCGGACTGGTTCAGGAGTATGCCCTGGGGATAGTCGGCGGCGTGGTGGCGATCTTTTATATCCTTTTTTTCTTAATCTAATAATACCCTTTCAGTCTTTCAGTTCAAGCTGTGAGAGGCAGGAACACATGGGATTAATCAGCACACTTATCTTTTTACCGCTTGCGGGCGCTGCTATGGTCGCCCTGGGGCCGCGGGAAAAACCGGGGCTCCTGAGGGGCATCGCGCTTACTACCAGCGTGATAACCTTTCTCTTATCTCTGGGGCTGTTGACCCGTTTTGTGGCGGGAGAAGGCGGCTTTCAGCTGGTCGAGACGCACGCCTGGATACCGGGCTTGGGGATAACCTACCGGGTCGGCATTGACGGGATCAGCCTGTTTCTGGTGCTCTTGAGCACGCTCCTGTCGGTCGTGGCAATGGCTGCGAGCTGGAGCGACATAAAGGTGCGGGTCAAGGAATTCATGATCTGCCTGCTTTTTCTTGAAACCGGCATGATCGGCGTTTTTGTTGCCCTGGACCTGTTCCTGTTTTACGTGTTCTGGGAAGTAATGCTCATCCCCATGTACCTGCTCATCGGCATCTGGGGAAACCCGGCGCGGCGCATCTATGCAGCGGTCAAGTTTTTTCTCTTCACCATGTTCGGCAGCCTACTGATGCTGGTTGCGATTCTGGTGATCTATTTCTATCACGGCAAGACCACCGGCATGTACACGTTTGATCTCATGTCATGGTATAACCTGAAGCTGCCGCTCTCGATGCAGATATGGCTGTTCCTGGCCTTTGGCCTGGCATTCGCGATTAAGGTACCCATGTTTCCCTTCCACACGTGGCTGCCTGATGCCCACACTGAGGCACCGACAGTCGGCAGCGTGCTGCTGGCAGCGGTACTGCTCAAAATGGGGACCTACGGGTTCCTGCGCTTTAACCTGCCGCTTTTCCCGGAGGCGACCGTCATGTTTGTGCCGCTCCTGGCGGGGCTTGCCCTGGTGGGCATTATTTACGGCGCCCTGGTTGCCATGGTGCAGGCGGACGTGAAGCGGCTGGTCGCTTTCAGCTCGGTGAGCCACCTGGGATTTGTAGTGCTTGGGATATTTGCGCTGAATGTCGAGGGCATGACCGGCGCGATGCTGCAGATGCTCAACCACGGGTTTTCAACCGGCGCGCTCTTTTTAATTGTCGGGATGCTTTATGAGCGCCGCCACACGAGGCTGATTGCAGATTTCGGCGGACTGAGCAAGGGTATGCCGGTGTTTGCCACCTTCTTTCTGATAGTTGCCTTAAGCTCCATAGGCCTGCCGGGGCTGAACGGATTTGTCGGGGAATTCCTGGTGCTGCTGGGCGCGTTCCAGGCAGAGCCGCTGTGGGCAGTGGTGGCAGGTCTTGGCGTGATACTGGCGGCCGTGTACATGCTGTGGATGTTTCAGCGGGTCATGTTTGGTGAAGTTGACAAGGAAGAAAACCGGGGGCTCAAAGACCTGAACATGAGGGAGGGAGCGCTTCTGCTGGTAATGGTTCTGTTCATTATCCAGTTCGGCGTGTATCCCAAACCCTACATTGACCGGATTGAGCCGTCACTGAAGCTGGTGATCAAACGGGTTGAAAGCCGCACCGCACTGCATCAGTCGGCGGCAGGCAAGCCCGCAACGCCGGCAGCCCGGCAGGCAACAGCGCTTCATTCCAGTACAACCCAGCACCACAATTAACGGGGGACCGCGCAGATGGGAATTGAAACTGGTACCGTCATGTTAAGTACTATCGGGCCTGAAGTGGTGCTCGTGCTGGCAGCACTGGGTATCATGATGACCGATTTGTTTGTTAAGAGCGATTCAGAACAGCCATTTCTCATGTGGATCGGCATAGTCGGCATTCTCGGGGCGCTGGCGGTGAGTCTGTCCGTGTGGGGCAGGGAGGTTGCGTACGGATTTTACGGCATGGTGGTGGTGGATAACTTTGCCACGTTTTTTACCACACTGCTTTTAATTGCCGGGGGACTGACGCTTCTTATGAGCAGCGGCTATGTGCGAACACAGGGGATCGCACCAGGGGAGTATTACACGCTGACGCTTTTTGCCATGACCGGCATGGTGCTTATGGGGCAGAGCACCGACCTGATTATGCTCTTTCTGGGGCTTGAGGTGTTAAGCGTTTCCCTGTACGTGCTGGCAGGCATGGTGCAGGACAGCCGCCGGAGCGCGGAGAGCTCGCTGAAATATTTTATGCTGGGGGCTTTTTCCACGGGGTTTCTGCTCTATGGCATAGCGCTGCTTTACGGCGCGTGCGGCAGCACCCGTCTTGCCGACATAGCCAGCGTGCTGGCCCAGAAGCAGATACTTAAGGAGCCGATGCTTCTGGCAGGCATGGGCCTTCTGCTCGCCGGGTTTGGCTTCAAAATTGCCATAGCGCCTTTTCATATGTGGGCGCCGGATGTATATGAGGGGGCTCCCACGCCCATTACCGGGTTCATGTCGGTGGGCGTGAAAGCAGCAGCTTTTGCAGCACTGCTGAGGGTGTTTGCGGGAAGTCTATCAGAGCTGGGCATACAGTGGAAAGAGTTGCTGTGGATCGGCAGCGTGCTGACGATGACCATCGGTAATGTGGCCGCGCTGCGGCAGACCAATATCAAGCGGATGCTCGCCTATTCTTCAATAGCCCATGCCGGCTACATCCTGATCGGCGTTGTGGCCGGGGGTGCGGCGGGCACCGGGGCCGTGCTCTACTATCTACTGGTCTACACGCTTACGAACATCGGCGCATTTGCAGTGGTCATCGCCATTGAGCGGAAGGGCGAACGGAACCTGAATCTTGATGATTACGCAGGCATTGGCTCGCGCCACCTGGCACTGGGAACGGCCATGGCAATATTCATGTTTTCTCTGGCGGGCATTCCCCCGTTCAGCGGGTTTATGGGAAAATTCTATATTTTCAGCGCCGCGGTTAAAGAGGGCTATATCGGTTTAACCATAATCGCAGTTCTTAACAGCCTGGTGAGCGTCTATTATTACCTGCGCGTCATTGTGATGATGTTTATGAAGGAGCAGGCAGCAGGCGCTGAACAGGCAGCGATCTTTTTTCACCCGACGCTCGTCAGTGTATTGCTAATTGCTGTTTTTTTCACCGTCCAGATGGGACTTTTTCCCTCCTCCTACCTGCAGCTTGCACAGGACTCAATAAAGATGTTCCTCTAACTGCCGGCGCAGCCCGCGCCCCGGCCGCGAAAATTCCGCAATAAAAGGATTGTTTTTTTTCGGAAAATTTGATATGATGCTTTCTGTACAAAAAATCACAGGGCCGTCCTGAGAAAAATTGCCATAAGGAACCAGATACCAGCTCAGGATCCACCACCAGCAGCGCTGCTACCCCACTCAAGAATCTGTATATACGTTTAACCGCCGTACTATAGAATTGAGTTGTTATATGCAGAAAAGAGAGCGGTGTAATACAGCAAAAAAAGAAGTTCCGGATCACAGCATGATTACGGAACATAGGAGGGGTCCCATGTTTAAAGTAGGGGATAGGGCTGTTTACCCGGCGCACGGAGTCGGCGTCATTGACGCAATAGAAAAGAAAAACATTTCCGGTAAAGAGCAAAGGTTCTATATTCTGCGCCTGTTCAGTAATGGCATGACCATTCTGATTCCCACGGATAACGCTGACCAGGTAGGGCTGCGCGGCATCGCTTCGGATAAAGAGGTAACCAGGGTTTATAAAATACTCAAGGAAAAAGCCATGCCCTCTGACTCGCAAACTTGGAACCGGCGATACCGTGAATACATGGAAAAAATCAGGACCGGATCAGTGTTTGAGGTGGCATCCGTGCTGCGCGATCTCTTGCTGCTGCGGCTGGGAAAGGATCTCTCTTTTGGCGAGCGGCGCATGCTCGACATGGCCAAGGGTCTCCTGGTTAAAGAGCTGTCTGTCGCGCAGAAGAGCACGGAAGAACACATAGAAAAACATATCGAGGGGCTTTTTGTGCAAAGGAGCTGCTGAGCCGGCTCCCTGCATTTCCATTCCATTCACCCGAACGCTTTATTTTCCGCGTAAAACCAGCACCGCCCTTTTAAACCTGCAATCCCGCACACAGGACCGAGCAGAGAGCTATCCTGCAACAGGACTGTTTTGTGTTGCGCGGCAGCACTGACAGTGCTCTATTATTCATGTCCGGCAGGCAGTTTAAATGGCCGGCAGCCCGTCTCTCAGTCCGAGAAGGAAACACCAAAAGGCAAAGGAGGTGAAAGAACATGAATGCCATTGTGTTGCGCGTGCTGCTGCTGCTGGTTTGCAGTTGCAGCGGGTGGTTTTTAGGCGTGCGGGTGTTTGGCACCATCCCCGCAGCTGGTGCGTGCGCTGCAGCAGGGGCGGTCTGCTCGATAGGAGCCATGGCGTGGGAACAGCTACTGCGCAGAACGCCGGCGAAGATTATCATATCCGGGGCCATCGGGGCCATTTTTGGACTTGTCACAGCTAA
>Ga0209777_10009943_pt1 | contig 10150 bp, 10 predicted proteins | sample FrelakmetHBP12HB_FD_187147 | JGI IMG/M metagenome (GOLD analysis project Ga0209777, IMG submission 187147) | Freshwater lake sediment microbial communities from the University of Notre Dame, USA, for methane emissions studies -HBP12 HB (SPAdes)... | ecosystem: Environmental > Aquatic >...
ATCTGGAGATGACGACCTGACCCTGCCAATAATGTCTCTTGGCGGCGCAGGCGTTGTTTCGGTTGTCGCAAACGTTGCTCCAAAGAAGACCGTCGAGATGGTCAGCGCCATGTCTAGTGGAGATCTTGCTAAGGCCAGGAAGCTGCACTATGAGCTGGCACCTCTGGTCAGGTCGATGTTCCTGGAGACAAACCCTATACCTGTGAAAACTGCCTACAGGTTCATGGGACTTGCAGCTGGCCCGCTACGCCTTCCCCTGGCTTCGATGGCTCCAGAGAAGGAGAACGTCCTGAAAGGCTGGATCGACAAGCTGGGCGAGTTCAAATGATCAAGGTAGCTGTTACCGGTGCCCTTGGACGGATGGGCAGACTTGTTACCGAGGAGATAAAGAAGTCTGGAGACATGGAGCTAGTGGCTGGCTTCGACATTCAGGGGGAAGGTTTGCCGCTGTTAGGAGATGCGCATGTCTCCCTAGCTGCAGACCTGGAAGAAGTGCTGAAACTTAAAAGGCCCGATGTACTGATCGACTTCACCACAGCTTCAGCCGCTGTGGGGACGGTGTGTGGTGCTGCTGATATGGGCGTAAATCTGGTTGTAGGAACCACCGGCTTTTCAGAAGGCCAGCTCGACCAGATGAAGAAAGCCATAGATGGCCATGTCGCTGCTGTTATATCTCCTAACTTCATGATAGGAGTCAATGTCTTTTGGAGGTTGCTGGCGGAAGCGGCAGCAACTTTGAAAGATTACGACATTGAGGTGATAGAGGCTCACCACAACCAGAAGAAAGACGCGCCTAGCGGAACCGCTTTGGCTGCCGTTGACGTCCTGAAGAATGCCACCGGCATCACACAGGTCGTTTACGGCAGGAAAGGGATAGCACTGCGGGGAAAAGAGATAGGAGTTCACGCCGTTAGAGGCGGAGACATTGTAGGGGATCACACCGTCCTCTTCGCCGGACCTGGAGAGAGGCTGGAAATCAAGCACCAGGCCCACAGCAGGTCGGCTTTTGCCAGCGGCGCGGTAAGGGCAGCCAGATGGGTAGTCAAGGCCAATCCGGGCGTGTACAGTATGTCTGACGTCCTGGAATAGATACAGCTAAGGAAAACCCAACGCCGGGAGGGAGATGAACAGGCTAGAGCAGGGCAGCTTTGCTCTTTTTATTGATGGGAAAAGGCTACAACCGGTATCCTTGGAAAAGAACGTTGTAGGGTTCTGCTCCAAATGCGATGACGATCTGTTGAGCATAGCCTACCATCGGTCCGACGAAGGCTGGCTGGTTTCTGCTCAATGTCGTAACCAACATCTTGTGCTACTTAAATACGGCACTGACTGGAACTGGCTGGGCGATTTGGAGCTAGAAAGTGCCCCTGAATTCAAGAGCATATCCTCTATGTCAAAGGAGCAGCTTGAAGCGGTCTTTACTCCAGCCGAGCTGAGGACTCTGGAGGCCTGCGAGAAAGGCCAGCCCTATACAAGGCAGAACCTTTACAGGGCCAGGGCAAAGTACGAGAAGTTCGAGAAGCTGTTCGGAGTAAAGATAAATCTTTAAGTGGCAATAAATCCAAAAAGAATTAATCGGTTTCTGTATACATTCTCGCACAGAAACCGGATCGTTCGGCCGTTCTCGCCCTTCTAAAGTTACCTAACCCTCGAAATTCGGTTTGACTCTAACCGCCATCTCAGCCGAGGTAGTTTTGTTCTGCGATGTGGCATTCTGGACGGTAGCATTTATGATGGTGGCGTTCTTTAATTTATCACACTCTGGACACCCGGATTTTACCGCGTTTGCTGGACTGTCGATTGTGGTATGGGAAATGATGGCAGGTTTTTCGCCCCGAGAAATATTCACCAGTTCGCTTGTAGTGACAAAGGTAGCTTTGTTAGAGAAAGCATAATCGATGAATTTCAGGTATGCATCCAGGTAGGCTGCATCCTTTCCGGTAATCTGGTTATCGAAAACTACGACAACAGGGTCTCCGTTCCTTGCCGATTCGTCGAACTTGCCTCTGAGGATATCGGCCCACTGAGAGCCGCTTAGCTTCTTTTCATCCTTAGCAAAACGATCGGACAAGTATATTCGTTCCCCAGACTGATTGTAAGTGCTTATTGGTACGGCATATAGGTATTGCTTAGTATCCTTTTCATGGCCCGGCAAGTACAGAACTCCGGCCTTGAATCCTGCATCGTATATCATGCCCATCTGGGCAGTCTATTATTCTCCGGTTGGCTGGGGTCTTCTGGTAATTGTGCACTATTGGTTCTTCATTCGTGGTGCTGAAAATCTGTGCAGAATGAGAGAAGAGATGGTTGAAGCAAAGATCGAATAAGCCAATTTTTATGGTCAGACCGATCTCTAATCAGGCTCAATGTGCCAGAATGGCGCATACATTTTCTTCAATTTTATAGAATGTTATCTGATTTAAAACTTTTGTATGAGGCATAACTCTATAGCCGTGTTTGGCAAATTTATATATTGAAAACCGGGAGTGTAGATCCCAATTATTCCATTGATTGTTGTCTTGCTAGAGATATTCTACGGAATTGCAAAATAGGCCTAACCTAAGTGCAGCCTACTTCTTTGCTGCCTGGGCTTTTCCTTTCTCTAAGGACTGACCGCCAGACTTCAGCTCATAAGTCCCGGACAGAGCAGATAGGGTATTGTTTGCCATTAACAGGTCGAGATCGTATTCTTCATCCTTCTGGTTAGTGTACTCGGGCGCTGCTGATTTGGCGATCAATATCAGCTCCTGTGGACCTACAGATCCGCTGACAGTCGCAGAGTTCTTTGCGCCCTCCTCATCCAGGGTTCCATATCCCATGATTCCTGTTCCGCCGGACGACCATAGATTCAAGTCCAGTGACCGGTCAGTTCCATTATTGAGCTTTATCGACCATTTGCCGGTCACATCCATTTGTTTGGTTCCTTGTTGTGTTTGAGTCGTTTGAGTCTGATTAGAACTCATGTTGCCGGTTTGGTTGAGCGTCTGGTTCATAGTCTGGTTGGAATTGTTGATTGAGTTTAACGGCAGCGTGAGGTTTGAATTTGTCGTGACCATGCTCGGCTCTGATGTGATGGGCACGGGTGCGTTCACAATCGGCCCTGAAATGTTGGACTTGGCCGGACCTAGGACATGTTGCTCCGGCTTCGATTTAGGCGTTGGGATATTTATTGGAACCATCAAATCCGCTGAAGGAGTAACCAGAGTGCCCTGCGGCCCGCTGGCGGAGGCAATTAAGTTAGGGCAATTGCTCACAGCCACGATTCCGTGCCAATTGCTAATGGAAAGAAATGTCAGTATTACGGCTAATAATAGTATGCTAGTTAATCTCATTCCACTGACCACCAACTTGAGATGGTTGCTCGCAGTTTAAAGGTTCCCCTGTATTAAACTGACTCTTTCAGGCTTTATGAATAGTAGCATTGAATCAAAATCGTTCAAGGATATTGATTTCTCATGCCTTATATTGTCTTTTTATCCTGCTCCATTCTCCAAGTAGGCCGGGACGGCGAATCATTTCGCATCTCCTCTCTCCCCATGGCTTCCCTTCATCTTAACAATTCTTCGAAATATCTTTGATGCTTCAGCGGCGGCAATACAACCCTTAGCGCATCTTCCGCAACGGTCGCACCTATATTCATCGACTGAGAATGTTCCCTCAACGGTAACGGCTTTTCTTTTGCAGCTTTTCATGCATATTCTGCAGCGAGTGCACGTTTGAACACGCAGTACTGTCTCCACAACCTTTGCGAGAAGATCATCGGCCTTCTCTTTTGAAGCGACTACAAGTAGATGCCCATCGGCGAAGATTGTGCACTTGCCATCTTTGGTTTCAAGGATTGCAGTGCCCAGATCTTCCGAATATTTTACAGTTCCAAGGATGTTCAAGGCATTGGCCACATTTGAGAAGGGATGGTTTTGCGGAACTACAAGGTTCGCCTCGATGGAATATCCGGCTCCACAGGGAGACCGACCTTTTACCAGATCGAGCCCTACATCCTTCTTCCTCCCGGGGCCGATCTTCAGGTCGATTCCGTGGACCTTTGCAATCTCAGAGATCTTGGGCGGATGGGAGCGCCACCGCCAGAAGCCCCAGTCTACATGTCTAATATCCAGTGAGCCTGCCTTTGCCCAGTCCTGCAAATAGGAGGTCCATTTTTCATGAAGCTCTGGATGCGTCCTCTTCGTATTTGCAAACTCAGACTGGAGAGTTGCCGGGCAGAGCCAGCATCCAATCCTCTCGTAATCCTTATCGTAGAGGGGGTTGGGCTCGAGATTGTTCCAGTAGATGTAGAGCATGACCTCAAGAGCTCTCCAATTACGTATTGGGCTGAGGGTGATCTGATTTGGAACGAAGGGGTTCTTCTCTACGGCACCGATTCTGGAACGGCTGAAAGACTCGTAGATCCTCCTTCCATCAATGGTCACGCAGCCCTTCGGGTAATGTTGCTGTATAAATGTCGTCAGCGGCCCAAGCTTGTTGGTCTTACAGCACCACCGGAAGTCCTTCGCAGGAGGGCCATAGGTTTGGACATCCTCGAAAAACCTGTTCTCTCCTTCGATCACACGTAGGTTGAGGTTATGAGCCTCGGCAAGGCTGTGGACATAGTCCACAGTATCCGGAAACTCCAGCTTGGTGTCGATGAACAACACATCTAGCTTCGGACGAACCTTGAGGCCGAGACATAGGCAGGCAAGGCTGTCCTTTCCGCCGCTGAAGGAGATATTAACCGGAAGTTTTGATCGTTTGATAAAATTGTCCAGCTCTCTAATCGCTTCTTTCTCCAGCCGTTTCAGGTGCGCCTCATTGGCCAATATCACGTCTTCCCTGCTCGGGGTTCTTTTGTGAAGCCTGAACTGCTCCTTGGTCAGCTCTTTCGCTCTTATGGAGACCGAACTATCACCCTTCTTGCGAACTGTCCCTACTCCGGTGTATTTCCCTATTCTCAGGATAACGGATTCGCCTTCCGTCAGATCATCGGGCTGTTTTATGATGCTCTCTTTTTCAATCCACTTTCCTTTGATGTGCCCATTCAGCAGTTCCTCGCTGCAGATAACGACGTTCTTGCTCGCAGTATCAGCAAGCAATGCTGCCCCAGCGACCTCCAGGTCAAGCCGATATGATCCTGTTGTTATGTCGAACCATAGGGTGGCTATGTGGTGACCATCAATGAAGACCTGGTCCCTTCTGTCGATGCCGGCAATCTTGTTCAACAGGATCGGGCGTTTGTCAAGGAAGTCAGCACAGCCGTAGCTCTTGGTGAACATCTCCTTCAGCAAATCCCTCCCGGAGCTTGAGCAGAGACGAACGTCTGAAGGCGGCGAAAGATAGATGCGCTTGCCGGAGCTTCCGCAGATGGAGCAACTTACAGAGAGAAGCGGGACGTTACAGGTCTCGCACCAGAAGATCTCGTTTTCGCCTGGATCGAAGGTCTTTAGCCTCTCTCCTCTCTTTGCAGATCTATCTCTATCACCTCGCTCCCTGATGAACTGTCTAGAGACGGCTTGACCGGGGGTGGATTGTTTTCGACTTATTCTCATGAATTATCACTGCCGATGCCGTCTTGGATATTTAACTTTTGGCGACGAAACAGAACTGATGCAAACTGTTGACCTTCCGACCAGCTATGATGTGGTCGGGACGTTCTGACGCTGTTAAGCATTAACTTAACGGAAAATCAATGAACAATTGTCATTGGTACTTACTTCCAGGTGTCAATGTCCTGTAGAGGTGTCCTGTCGAGGGACTGGACGACCCACCTATTCTTGCTTGCCTTCAAAATCCAAAATAGCCCCTACAATCCTCTGGCTCGCATCGCCCTTGCCGAACATCTCCCTTTGTTCGCTGCGCGGATCAAATGAGCTTGCGGCACTGATGATCTTCTCCTTATCCGCACCAACTAAGACGTTCCATCCGTCCTCAACAGTCTCCACCCATTCGGTCCCGTCTCTCATGGTTATGCAGGGCACCTTCAGCATGTAAGCCTCCTTCTGGACTCCACCCGAATCAGTTAGGATCTTTCGGGCGGACCTCTCAAGCAGGAGCATATCAAGATATCCTACAGGTTTTACGACCCTGACTTCTTTGTTTAACCTGTCCCAGAGAGCCCTCTCACGCAAAAGCTTCTCAGTCCTTGGGTGGCAGGGGAACAATACATCGTCCATCTCACAAAAGGCATCGATTACGCCCTTCAGTCTCATTGGATCATCGGTGTTCTCAGCCCTGTGAACTGTGGCCAGAACGTACTCTTTAGGCTTCAGATTCAGATCATCCAGAATCCCTGAACTCTTCTCTGCAATCCTTATGCAGTCTTTAAGGATATCAGCCATGACGTCTCCGGTGAGGTGGACTCCTCTGATTATCCCTTCATTCTTCAGGTTCTCAACCGCTGTTCCTGTTGGGCAGAAGAGCAGGGCTGAACAGTGGTCCACAAGGACTCTGTTGATCTCCTCTGGCATATTTCTGTCAAAGGAGCGAAGCCCCGCCTCGACATGAGCCACGGGAATGTGCAGCTTCGTTGCTGCCAGAGCGCCAGCAAGCGTTGTGTTGGTGTCTCCGAAGACGAGAGCCATATCCGGCCTCTCTTTCATAAGGACTTCTTCAATCCCTTTTAGCATCTCCCCAGTCTGGTGGCCGTGACTTCCCGAGCCTATCCCCAAATGGTAATCGGGCTCGGGTATGCCTAGCTCCCTGAAGAATATCTCGTCCATCTCGTAGTCGTAATGCTGACCGGTATGGATTATCAGCTCCTCGGCGTCCTTTCTTATCTCTCTTGAGACGGGTGCCAGCTTAATGAAGTTCGGCCTGGCCCCAACTATTGATGCGATTCTCATGCGCGCCTGCCTGAAAAGTCAAATTAAATCTTTGTTTATCGATTCTGTTTGGATGATCTTGGATTTGATATTTAAAGATGCTACGGCCTGAGTCTCCTGATCTCCAGATATTTTACTTCTCCGTCAGGATATGCGAACACCATCTGTTTCCGGACGCTGTGCGCTAACCGGACTGCCCTGGACACCGCTTGTAGGTGGAATATATGATCTTCTGGGACCGCATGGACAAGGTACTCGGAGTGGGGCACCGACAACAGGCCCTGGACCTGCTTGTAGACCCTGAAATGGGAGCCAAACTTGAAGCCGGTCTTGACCACCAAATTGCGATCTCGCAGATCCTTGTATACCATGTACTTCAGATCGAAGTCCTGCTCGATCGTCTTGGCCTTATCCCTGAAGCCATCGAAGTCGAGAGATGCTCCAGACCGATCGGACAGCCGCACTAATCCCCTCTCAAGCAGGTAAGCGGACTCAACAAGAGAGAGCTGGAGTCGACCACCAACGGGCTGTCCGTAGAAACCGTGCTCGTGGAAACGCTTTGATGCAGACTCGTCCCAGAGGACGACCCGATCTTCCAGCAGGGTGGCCACTCCTCCCGTCTGGGCCTTTTCCATCTGTCCGGCCATGGACTTCTCTCTGGCCTCGTAGAAGGTGATGTCGCTCTCCTCATCGACAATGGCCAGCATCAGCTTCTTCCTCATCTGGCTCGCAACCCTCACGGGCTGCAGGACCTCTTTAAGTAGCAAAGGTGTTCGCTCTGAAATCACCAGGACATAGAACTCGGCTGGAGACTTGCCAGGATGGCCACCTCGCGGGTAAACCCGGAAATCCGGCCTTCCAGGCTGAACGATGTAGCCTCTCTCGCGGAGGTCCTTGTAGACCACGTACCTGAACTCGAATCCTTTCTCCAGTGATGAGGAGATTTGGAAAAGGGCCTGGAAGTCCAGCTCTGAGCCAGCAGAAGCGGAAAGGACAGAGATTCTGGATCTGTCAAGGAGATAGGCAGCCTCCACCAGTGACAGCTCAAGGCCCTGGCCCACAGGCCGACCGAAGTATCCCTGGTTGTAAAGCTCCGGCAATGCTTTCGGGCCCAGCAGGACCTTATCGCCCGACAGCTTGCCGGATATTGTCTCCTCTGCCATGAGTCTTAGCAGCTCAGCTTGTCCGGCCAGATGCCGTGCATTACGCCTATGGCCTTATCCACGGTGCTGTGGACCTTGTCCGCTGGATAGCCGGTCGATAGCAGGTAGGACTCCACGTGGTTGGGAACGGCGATGGACATCTGTTCAACCATGGATACCGTCTGCAGAATGGTGAAGTCGCCAAACTTGACAGGAATTATCGCGTCGGAGACCAATAGCTCGAAGATCTCGGGGCTGATTGGCCGCTCTATGCCTGAAAGGAAAGCCTCGAGGATCTCGCTGGTCCACTCGTGCTTACGTCCCTCGTCCTGGTAGGGCATTACCACTATTTCCCTCGTCTTGGCGAACTGCTCCACCAGTTGAGCAGGCGCGACTGAGCCTTTGAAGACCATGTTCAGGAAGTTGGTGTGCGGAACAGTCGTTGGCACCTTGCTTGCCCGGATGGAAAAGTTGACCTCCTCGAATACCGTCCCGGCATCCTTGCCTTGATGGCCGGCTCCTTTACCGAACTGAATGGCGGATGGAGAAGCCTTGACAACTGTGTGGGGGTCGCCATGTCTCCTGTCGATGTTTCCGAGCATTGCCACAAGTCCAAGAGGCCTCGCAGCCAGAGCCAGCCTGGACAGGCCAGTGGTGTTGCAGCTTGTACACTGGACGAGCTTTGGCTTGGATTTAAGGAACATATCGTAGTTCTCTAGGCCGAAGAAGAACTCCCTGGCAAAGTCTGCCTTAAGCTCATCAGATATCTTCGCCTTCTTATTAGTCAGAGCCTCCAGGAGGGCAGGGCGGTCAGCTCCTCCCATCAGGGAGACGAAGCAGTCGTGAGCCAGTGCAGACTCGACATAGGGGAGTTCTTCGTCTCCAGGTGTCCCTACCATGACGAAATCCGATGCAGCAAAGAAATCGTCGTAGCCGCCATCTATCTTGACACCTGCCTTCTCCCATTTCTCTATGTCAGAAATATTGTTTACATAGGCCTTTGCACCGCCACAGAGGCGGACGATCTTGGCCATCATGGACTTGGCCCTGGCGTGGGGCTTCCTTAACAGGAGGTTCAGGTCTCCTCCTATTCCTGCAGCCTCCTTTACCTGGTGCAGCGCTAGGATAGTCCTTTTGTTCTCCGTCCCATCAAACCCGACAAATCCAGCATTTGATTTCGTATTGACTCCTCCATTTTCCAACTTTAAGATCTTGTGCTACGGCGCCTTCCGGTTCCGACCGATGCATAATTCTCGGTTGTTATTTTGACATACCTGGATGTTACCCGAAAGCAAGACGATTTTGCGGTTGTATTTTCGTCCTTTTCCAAGATCCGGCATCGACATCCCGGGAAGATCGTTTCTCAGTCATCTGACTCACTTGGCCGTATTTCAATCTTTCCGGGAAAAGACAGCCAGATTTTCGAATGCAGCTAGCTTTGGCCAAACATATCTAGAATCATCCTGGCGATGAATTCTGCATTATGTTCTGGGTCCATCCAGGAGGAGTCGACATCGATCTCTGGGTCCAGGGGTTCTTCGTAATCTACGTTTATGCCAGGAACAGCCGCTGTCTCTTGGAAGGCCTTCTTGTAGATGTCCTTGGGTGAAAACTCCGCTTTCCTCTTGGCTTCTCGGGCCATGCATGTGTCGATGTCCGCTCGGATGTAGACCTCAGCAAAATCGGGCACTAGTCTTCTGGCAAGATCACGGTACCTGCGCCGGTTTGCCGTGGCATCCACGATCACATTCCTTCCAGCCTCAGCCAGGATCTTGGCCATGTACGCAAGGCTTGCGTACACTATCTCTCGCTCCTCATCGGTATACTTAGGATTGGGAGTGACGACCTTTCGGATCTCGTCTAGCTGAAGGATCTTTACCTCAATCCCTTTCTCAGATAGCAGTGCCTTTACAGCCTTGGCGATAGTGGTCTTGCCGCAGCCGGAAAGGCCAGTGAACCATACAACCCAGGCCATAATTGATCAGAGCATCCGCACGAATAAATAACCATTCCCGTAAGGCCGTGCGGTTTTTTTTGTCTTGATTTGAAATTGGAATTCAAAGCGACAATGGAATCAAATATGCACTGCCATCAAATTCTGAAATCGAACAAAAGATTAATATAAGTGTATTTGATATATAGACATGCAGCAAGACTTATAGCCCTGTGCATATGGGTATTTGGAGGTATAAAATA
>Ga0209777_10009944_pt1 | contig 10150 bp, 10 predicted proteins | sample FrelakmetHBP12HB_FD_187147 | JGI IMG/M metagenome (GOLD analysis project Ga0209777, IMG submission 187147) | Freshwater lake sediment microbial communities from the University of Notre Dame, USA, for methane emissions studies -HBP12 HB (SPAdes)... | ecosystem: Environmental > Aquatic >...
AATGCGGGAATATTGGGTACACTGGCAGAATAGCAGTTTTTGAAGTTTTATCTATGACGCCGCAATTGGCAGAAATAATTTTAAAAGAATCGTCGGAAGCCAAAATAGGAGAAGAGGCTAAAAGGCAGGGCATGATTACTATGAAACAAGACGGTATTTTAAAAGCATTAAAAGGAATAACTACAATAGAGGAAGTATTAAGAGTGGCCGAAGAAAAATAAAGAATCTTTTTTAAAGATGCTTATTTTTAGTCCGCGCTTTTTTAGATAAAAATGAAAAAAATTTTATTAGTTGAGGATGACCCCTTTCTAGTTGATATTTATGAAACCAAGCTTAAAGAAAGCGGGTTTGTGGTTGAAGTTGCAAATCAGGGAGAAGTGGCTTTGACAAAAATAAGAGAAAATAAGGTAGACCTTGTGCTTTTAGACATAGTTCTTCCTCGCCTTGATGGGTGGGAAATTCTTAGGAGTATTAAAGGCGATAAGCAATTAAAAGATTTAAAAGTTATTATTCTTTCTAATTTGGGCCAAAAAGAAGAGGTGGAAAAGGGGCTTGAGCTGGGAGCCGCCAAATATTTAATAAAAGCTCATTATACGCCGACTGAAGTAGTGGAAGAAATTAAAAAATACTTGGATATTAAAAAATAAATCTTAATTTTTGTCAATTAAAAATCTTATGTCAAATTATAATGATTTGTTAGAAGAGCTTTTAGAAGCGACAGTCCAGGAACAAGCTTCTGATTTGCACATTTCGGTTGACCATTACCCTGTTTTAAGAATTACGGGGCGTCTTGTGCCCTTAGTAAAAAAGAAAAAATTATCTAGAGAGGATGTTGAGGGAATAAGAGATGTCTTAATGACAGAATTACAACGCGAAAAATTTTTAGCAGAGAAAGAAATCGATTTTTCTTATAACTTTAAAGACCAGGCAAGGTTCAGGGCGAATGTTTTTATTCAAAGGGGTGAAATTTCCTGCGCTCTTCGTTTAATTCCCGCTAAAGTTAAAACAATCGAAGAGTTAAACCTTCCTCCGATTTTCCACGATTTTACAAAGCCCCAGCAGGGATTTATTATGGTTACGGGGCCATCTTCTCATGGAAAATCTACGACTTTAGCCGCGATAATCGATGAAATCAATCATCAGAGAGCCTGTCATATAATTACAATCGAGGACCCTATTGAATATCTTTTCCAGGATGACAGGGCCATTATCGATCAAAGAGAAGTTTATCAGGATACTTTAAGTTTTCCCAGGGCTTTGAGAGCGACTTTCCGTCAAGACCCTGATGTGATTATGGTTGGCGAGATGAGAGACCCCGAAACTATGGCGACCGCAATTTCAGCTGCTGAAACCGGGCATTTGGTTTTTGCCACTTTGCATACCAATTCAGCTTCCCAATCTATCCACAGAATTGTTGATGCTTTTCCGCCAGAACAACAGCACCAAATAAGGGCTCAGTTATCAGGTTCTTTATTGGGGGTGATTTCTCAAAGATTGATTCCGAGAATTAAGGGCGGTCTTATCCCGGCTTGCGAAATAATGCTTTCTACGCCAGCGGTAGCTAATTTAATCCGTGAAAATAAAATTCATGAATTGCCATTGGTTATTGAAACTTCAGCTGAAGTTGGAATGATTTCTTTGAACAGATCCTTGTCTGATTTGGTAAAAAGAAAAGAAATTTCTTTAGAAAACGCCATGAACTATTCTTTGAATCCAGTCGAGCTGCGAATTTTAGTCGGGAAAATATGAAATTTAATTATCAAGCAAGAAATAAAAACGGCGATATTCAGACCGGAGTCATTGAAGCTTCCACGAAAGAAACGGCTAGTACTCTTTTGCAAAAATACGGGCTATATGTGACTTTTTTGGAAGAAATAGGTGCGAAACCTGTTTATGAAAGAAAGATAAAACTTTTTGAGAAGATTAGCAGGAAAGAAGTGGTTATTTTTACCAGGCAGCTATCCATAATGTTTAAAACGAAAGTTACTTTGCTTGAGGCTTTAACGGTTTTATCTTCTCAAATCAAAAATCCGGCGTTTAAAGAAAAAATTCTAAAAATGTCGGGGGAGATAGAGGGGGGAGTTTCTTTTTCTTCGGCATTGATTTTGTATCCAAAAATTTTCTCTACTTTTTATGTGTCGATGGTAAAATCGGGAGAGGCGGCAGGGAAATTATCTGAAGCTTTGGGCGCTTTGGCTGACCACTTGGAAAGGGATTACGATCTTACATCTAAAATTAGAGGCGCGATGATGTATCCCGCTTTTTTGATTTTCGTCGCGATAGTTGTTATTTTTTTAATGATGTTTTTTGTTTTGCCGAAGTTGACGGATATTTTCCAGGAAACGGGCCAGCCCCTCCCTATTTTTACGAGAATATTGATTAGTTTTTCTGATTTTTTTAGAAACTTAGGATGGCTTTTGGTTTTGGCTACAATTGGTTTAATAGTATTTCTTTTCCGTTATTTGCAAACCACCGAAGGAAAAAAAGTGATTGATAAGCTTTTTCTTCGCTTACCGGTGATAGGTAGTTTTCTAAAAATGGTTTATATTTCCAGGTTTGCCGAAAATTTGGGTACTTTAATTTCAGGAGGATTGCCAATTGCAAAAGCTCTTGAAACTTCCGGAGACGTTGTTGGTAATTCCGTTTATACTGAAATTATTTCACGGGCACGCGACGGAGTAAGAAGGGGAGAATCGATAGCTTCTATTTTTGAGAGTTATCCCAATGTTTTTCCTCCGGTGTTTACCCAAATGGTTACAGTCGGCGAAAGAACTGGGACATTATCTACTACCCTAATGGATGTTGTGGACTTTTATCAAAAAGAAGTTGATAGGATGGTTGGAGGATTGTTAAGCCTTTTGGAGCCAGTTTTAGTAGTTTTTTTAGGATTAGTTGTTGCGGGCATAATGGCAGCGATTTTATTGCCCTTGTACCAAATGGCTTCTTACATTTGATATTTAGTTTGACTTTCGTTTTATGCTATAATAATAAAAGATTGAGATATTAACAGCAAAGAATTTTGAATAAAAATTCTTTGCTGGAAAAGGTCGATTAAAATCGATAAATTTAAAAAGTAAATAATCAAAAATTAAAATGCAAAATTTTGCTAAAAAAAAGAAAGGGTTTACTTTAATTGAGCTGTTGGTTGTTATCGCCATTATCGGAATTTTATCTGCCATTGTCTTGGTTTCTTTGAGCGGTGCGAGAAACAAGGCTAATGATGCCAGGATTAAGGCAGACATGGCCCAAATAAGATCCCAGGCCGAGATTATCTACGACAGTGGTACTCCTCCAGTTAATTCATATGCCGGCGTATGTGCCGATTCTAGTGTTGCTAAGCTGCTTGCTGATATTGACAATCAAAGTGGCAGTACTAATACTTGTAATAATGAGGCCGCTGACTATTGTGTTTCGTCTCCGTTAAAGACTAGTGGTGTTTACTGTGTTGACAGTACCGGCACGATTGGTACTAAAGCCTGTCTGGCAGCATTTGCTTGTCCATAATTGGAATTTGTTCAATCGTTAAAAACCCGCCTTTGGGCGGGTTTTTGGTTATGACGGTTGCCCGTTTTTTGAATTTAAAGTAAAATTAAAAAATGAATATTATTTTTGGAGAATTTTTTATTTTTCTTTTGGGGCTGAATGTTGGCTCTTTTTTAAATTGTATAATTTATCGGTTAGAAGTTAACCAGAGTTTTTTAAAAGGTAGGTCTTATTGTCCTGATTGCAAGCATAAACTAAATTGGCACGATTTGATTCCTGTTTTCAGTTTTTTGATTTTGAAAGGCAAATGCCGCTACTGCCAAAAACCAATCTCTCAGCAGTATCCATTGGTGGAATTAGCAACAGGGCTTCTGTTTTTACTAATTTTTATTTTTCAATTTTACCCGAAGGAAAGCCTTTGGCTTCCTACGGGGCAGGCAATTTTCAATTTTCAACATTTACTATTCACTGGTTACTGGTTACTAATTACTTGTTTTCTTATTATCATTTTTATCTACGATTTAAAGCACTATATTATTCCAGACAGAGTGATTTTCCCCGCTATCTTTATCGCGTTAATTTTCAATTTTCAATTTTTAATCTTTAATCAATTTTCAGTTTTCGAAAACTTGATTTTAAGCGCAATCGGCGCGGCCGGATTCTTTCTTTTTGTAGTTTTGGTTTCTCGTGGCAATTGGATGGGAATAGGCGATATAAAATTAGCTTTTTTGATGGGGTTTTTCCTTGGATTCCCTAGAATTCTATTTGCCTTATTTTCGGCTTTTCTCTTTGGCGCTATAATGGGAATAGGATTGATTATTTTAAAGAGAAAATCTTTAAAGTCTGAGATTCCTTTCGGACCATTTTTGATAACTGGGACCATTCTTGCCTTATTTTGGGGAGAAAAAATAATGAATTGGTATTTAAATTGTTTAAGTTTTTAGAAATGGAAACATCAAAAGCAAATAATAATAGAGCTTTTACTCTGGTTGAAATGATGGTGGTTGTGGGGATTGTTATTGTTATAACCGGCCTTTCTTTCGTGGGATACAAGTCGGGCCAAAGTCAATATGCCCTCCAGATATCAGCGCAAGAATTAGCTTCTAATTTAAGAAAGGCTCAAAGTATGGCTCTTTCAACGGTAGTAACGAATGGGGGACAGATTTCAGGCGGAGGATACGGAATTTATTTAGATAAAAGTCAAAACAAAAAATTAGCCTATACTCTTTTTGCCGACAACGATGCCGATAGTCCCCAGACTTATAGCGGCTTGGATAAACTCATAGAAACAATAGAATTAAAAAAGGGAGTGGAAATAAACAATATTTCTCTTACAAAAAATGGCGACCAACCATCTAACCCCGATTCTACTTATGTTATATTTACTCCGCCCGATCCGACAATTACTATCGGTGATAATTCAGCAGATCAGCTAAGCATAACCATTTGTTTAGAAAATGCCACCGATCAAACCAAGACAATAACCATTAATAAATTCGGGAAAATAGATATAGAATAAGATTTTTAAAATGCCAATTTTAAACGATAAAAAAATAATTCTAATTTTAGTTTTCTTTCTGGCTGGAATTAGCTGGGCCAATTTTACTTTTGCTTCTTGCAACGCTTCGGGGTGGGCTTATTCAGACACGGTTGGTTGGATTAGTTTCAGTTGTAAGACTTGCCCTCCCGGTGGTAATGAAACAAATCCTTGCGGAAATGAAAGTTTTTGTACTTCGCCTGATTGGGATTCTTATGGAGTAAAAATTGATTCCACGGGTTTATTTTCTGATTATGCTTGGAATGGTTATGTGGGGTGGATTAGTTTTAATCAAGAAGATCTTGAGCTTCCGATAAAGTGTCCTGCCGAGCCTTGCGAAGCGAGGCAGAATTCTAGTACTCACCAAATTACTGGTTGGGGAAAAATTATTAGTTTGTCTAGTTCTCCTGGGGGTGGCTGGATTTCTATGAGTTGTAAAACCGATCCCAAGATTACCGATAAAAGTCTCTGCGATTTACCAGCTCCAGAAGGTTACGAAGATTACGGTATTTATTATGAGCAGTGTGAATTAAGGGGATGGGCTTGGTCGGATGATATCGGCTGGATTTGCTTTAATTGCAATGACGATCAAACTGTTTCGTCAACTCAATGCAATAGAGATACCGGAGAATATAAAGATTATGGGGTAAGATGCGGGGAGCCTGCGCAAAAATTTAATTTAAATAGCGTTTCTTTGGTAAAAGATCGCCCTTGCTCGGCAACTCAGCTTAGTTGGGAAAATAAAGGCGATGTCAGTTATTATAATATTTATCGGAATGAAGTATTGGTAAAAAAACTTACGGTTTTAAGCGAAGCTTTTCCTTCTTGTCCTGAAGGAGAAGAATGTATTAGTTGTATTTTAGGTATTTGTACTTATCCCGACGATGAAGGTTTAAAGCCTCAAACTTCTTATTCTTATAAAGTTTATGCTTGTAGTTCCTGTGGCTGTCGCGAAGCAGATAATTCTCCTAAGTTAGCTACCACCACTATTTGTCCTCCGACTTTGACTTTTTGTCCGACCACAGAACCAATAGAATCTTGTCATTGGGGACAACCAAATTCTTGCCCTTCTTTAACTTACAGTACTGATCCAGATTCACCATTTAAAATGTGCATTGAATCTTCTTGTAATAATAATAAGGGGGGAATTAAATTGGAGTGGGATTTTGCAAAAGGTTGGAATGGTAACGACTACACAGACGGCGCAGACAGAGGATATACTCTTTATCGGGCTCTCGGCGGAGAAGGATATCAAGAAAATCCTGGGAAATCTTTATTTGCCCGATACGGCGACGAAGGCGGAGAGAATCCCGAAGGCTATTATTATTCTGGATATTATGTTTGGGAATTGTCGACAGGCGGTTCTTTGGGAGGTGGGAATTTATTTGAAATAGGCCAGCATTATTACTTTTTTGTCAGGGCCACAGACTCATCCGGCCAAAGCGTAGATTCCAATATAGTAGATATTTGTTGCCTTTCAAGCAATCCTGACTAAAAATAAAACAAGGAGATGTTAAACCCAAAAATAAACTTTAAAGAAAAAAAATCCGGCTTTCTAAAAAATAGCAGAGGATTTACGTTGGTCGAAACGCTTGTTGCTATTGTGATAATTACTGTTGGTTTGCTGGGAGCGATTGCTTTAATCATATATGCCATTTCAGTCGCTTCGCTTGTAAAAGGAAAATTAATTGCTTCACAGTTAGCTCAGGAAGGAGTGGAGGTAGTTAGAAACATGAGAGATAATAATTGGCTGGCAGGAAAAATTGGGGATGGCAATTGGTATGATGGTTTAAACGTGGGACTGTGCGTTCCCATTTTGTCCGGAGACGATCCGTCTAGCAAATGGGGTTTAGTGAAAATTACTAGCGAAGATGATAGTGAATCGATTGTGTATTTTGATAAAAATAATAAATTCTACGGTCAAAGCAGTAATGTTCCGACTAGTTGGCAGGCAGCTTCTTTTAATTTAAGGCGGTGGTTGAATGTGTCATATGATTCTACCAATAAAAGGTTGGAGATCACATCTCATGTCAGCTGGAGTGAGAAAGGAAGAGATCATAGTTTTGAAATAAAAGATTATTTATACAATTGGCAGAAGGGAGCGGGAATATGCCCTGCAGGCTATACTGAAAGCAGTGCCGGTATTAACGGTATTTCTTATTATTCCGGCAGCGAAGATAGCGCTTGTACGGGCCAGGAGATAATATTATCTAAAAGAGATATTCCTTACAGGCCGTTTTCGCAAACTCAATCAGTGTGTGTTAGCGATACCCCATCTTCTCAAAGATATTGTTCGGCGAGGTCATCTTCAGCGCTTTGCGATAAAATAGATTGCGAAACCGCCGATGTTTATTTTGTAGTAGATCCCCTTTAAAATGCTTAGATGCTTAGAAAAATCTTTAAATTAAAAATCTTAAATTTAAAAGACCAAAAAAGCTTTAGCCTGATAGAGCTGCTGGTGGCTATGGGAATTTTAGTTTTGATTATTTTAACAGCGACCGCAATTTCAATTAGCGTTATACGATCCCAGAGGGCGAATAGGGCATTCCAGGAGGTTCAGGATAATGGTAGATATATTATGGAGATGATGGTAAAAGAAATTAGAATGAGTAAAATAATATTACCGGAAGGAGAAACCGGCCCCGAAACCAACTCCGTAGTTATTGATGGTACTGACGATTCGTGCTTGGTTATTAATAATGGTTCTGCAACTGAAAATTTTGAGTATTGCTTTAAAGAGAACAAATATTTAGTTAAAAAAATAATAGATATCAGTGTACCTGATGAGCCTTATGTTTCTGATAGTCTGAGGCTTAATTCTGATAATGTTGATATAACGAGCCTCAAATTTTATATAAGCGATATTCCTTCAGCGTATGCAAGCACCAATTATTATCGTAGGGTGACCGTTGCGATGGGACTGCAATCTACAGAAAATAGTAACGCACAATTATATTTGCAAACCACTGTTTGTTCTCGTCCCCCTATTTGTCCAACTGGCATTTGCGCAGAAATTTTTCCCAGTTCTGCACCTATAGATTAAATTTTAACTTCGGATAATTTATGAAACAAAAAGCAGCTGTATCAATTTATTTAGTAATAATAATTTTAACGGGAGTTTTAATGATTGCCACGGCAGTTTCTTCTTTTATGCTTTTGCAGCAGAAAATGTCCGTTGAAACTGGTTTGTCTAATCAGGCATACCAGGCAGCCGATACAGGAGCTGAATGGGCACTATATCAAATTAATAAATTTGATTATACCACGCTTTCAAGTATTAAAAGCAATAATTCTGGACTTACCTTCCAATGCTCTGAGGGTAGTATCGCGGTGGGTAGCTGCTCTTATTGTTTAATTTTTACCCCGCTAGACCCACTAGATGAAAATGGGCCAATTTCTACGGTTAAATCTGTGGGCAAATGCGGCAACGTGGCGCGCGCCATAGAATTGACTTTTTAAAAAAGTTTAAACCTGTGTCAAGAACAGAAGCAAAAAAAAGAATTGAAAAACTCGGGAAACTTATAAATCATTACCGTTATTTGTACCACGTTTTAGACAGGCAAGAGATTTCAGATTCGGCTTTAGACTCTTTGAAAAAAGAGCTTTTTGATTTAGAGCAACAATACCCAGAATTTATTACGTTAGACTCCCCGACACAAAGGGTGGGAGGAAAACCCTTGGAAAAATTTGATAAAATAAAACACCAGGAAAGAATGTTCTCTTTTAACGATGCTTTTTCAAAAAAAGATATGGAAGATTGGTTAAAAAGAAATTCAAAACTATTAACCCAAGAAGACATTAAAGAAATCAATTATTATTGCGAACCGAAACTGGATGGTTTAGCTATAGAGTTAATCTATAAAGAAGGTATTTTAAAAACGGGATCTACTAGGGGTGATGGTTTAATTGGTGAAGACGTAACCCAAAATTTAAAAACAATCGAAGCAATTCCGTTAAAATTGAAAGAAATCAATGAGGTTATAAATGAGCTAGAGAAAGAAAATTTAAAAGACATTTCTAAGAATGTTAGAAATAATGATTTAAGAAATATAATAGTAAGGGGAGAGGTGATTATCGACAGGAAAAATTTTGAGAAAATTAATAAAGAACAAAAAAGATTAAATTTACCGACTTTCGCCAATCCTAGGAATTTAGCCGCGGGCTCGATAAGGCAGCTAGACCCCGCAATTACTTTAAAAAGAAAACTGGACTCAAATGTTTATTCTTTAATAACTGATTTTTCCCAAAAGACCCACGAGGAAGAACATAAAATTCTTCATATTTTTGGGTTTAAAACTAACAATAAATATAATAAACTATGCAGCAATTTGGAAGAAGTTTTTAAATTTCATGAATTTTGGCAAAAAAACAGAGAAATTCTTCCTTACGAAATTGATGGGATAGTTGTTCAGATCAATAATAATAAAATTTTTAAAAAATTGGGCACTGTAGGAAAGGCTCCGCGCGGAGCAATAGCTTTCAAATTTCCATTGAAACAAACGACAACAACTATTGAAGATATTAAAATTCAGATAGGCAGGACTGGAGCCATAACTCCCGTTGCTGTTTTAAATCCAGTTGAAATCGGAGGAGTAACTATTTCTCGGGCCACTTTGCATAATGAAGACGAGATAAAAAGGCTTGGTTTGAAAATCGGAGATACGGTTATTGTCGGCAGAGCAGGGGACGTTATCCCGGATATTATTAAGGTTTTACCCGGGTTAAGGACTGGTAAAGAAAAGGAATTTAAAATGCCAAAGCTTTGTCCATCTTGCGGTACAGCGTTGTTAAAATCAAAAAAAGATATAATTTGGTATTGTAAAAATCCAAAATGCTCCGCTCAACAAAGAGAATATTTTTATCATTTTGTTTCAAGGGGAGCTTTCGATATTCCTGGGTTAGGACCGAAAATTATTGATCGTTTAATTGACGAAGGTTTGATTTCTGATCCAGCCGATTTATTTAAATTAAAAGAAGGAGACGTCCAGCCGCTAGAAAGGTTCGCAGAAAAATCGGCCCAGAATTTAATTTCTGCGATTCAGTCAAAGAAAGAAATTACTTTGCAGAGATTTATTTTTGCGTTAGGAATTAGAAATGTGGGAGAAGAAACAAGCCACGATTTGGCGGGGC
>Ga0209777_10009945_pt1 | contig 10149 bp, 8 predicted proteins | sample FrelakmetHBP12HB_FD_187147 | JGI IMG/M metagenome (GOLD analysis project Ga0209777, IMG submission 187147) | Freshwater lake sediment microbial communities from the University of Notre Dame, USA, for methane emissions studies -HBP12 HB (SPAdes)... | ecosystem: Environmental > Aquatic >...
GTCATTGGGATGGGCACACTCGCTATGCCCGCGAAGGCGGCGATCAAACGCCTCAGAGCCAAAGGAATCAAGGCTGGAATGATCCGACCCAAGTGGTTCAGACCCTTCCCCACGGAGAGGCTACAGAAGTCCCTATCAAATGTAGGATCAGTCGCAGTCATAGACCGCGACTTCGCTTACGGTTCACCTTTCTATGGAGGGGTCCTATACTCCGAGATCAGATCGGTCCTCTACTCAGCCCCTAAGAAGCCAACGATCACCAACTTCATCGCAGGCCTCGGAGGCAGGGAGATCACGACGAGCAATGTCATCGAAATGGTCGACCTGACCCTCCAGGAGAAGAAGGCGGGGAATGATGGGTACGTGAAGTGGATGGGAGTGAGAGAATAGGAGGCGATATTGAGATGACTGTTGAAAAAGCTTTCGAGAAGATCAAGGGGATACACGATATTTCGAAGGAGGAGTTCTACTCATCCGGCCATAGGACCTGTGAAGGCTGCGACTCCGCCCTCGTCATGAGGCTCTGCAGCAAAGTAGCGGGCCCAAGAACCATAGCGATTGGAACCACTGGCTGCATGTATGTCGCAAACACGAGCTACATGACTACCCCTTGGGTAATACCGTGGATGCACACCCAGTTAGGCGCCGGCGGCTCCGCAGCCATCGGAACTGCAGCCGGACTCAGGGCACTAATGCGTAAGGGTCGAGACAAAGAGGAGAAGGTTAACGTCATCGCCTTCTGCGGCGACCTAGGGGGCGCAGACATGGGGCTCTCAGCAATATCCGCCGCCCTCCAGACCGACTACCACCTACTCGTCGTTCTCTACGACAACGAATCCGCAGCGAACACAGACATTCAGGCCACAGGGATGACGACCTGGGGCGCCCAGACAACCTTCACCCCGACGGGCTCCACGAAGAGAGTTACCCAGAGAAGGTGGAAAAAGAACATCACCGCCATGCTTGCCGCGGGTCACCCTAACATCAAATACTTCGCAACCTCGATAGCCTCATACCCACTCCTAGACCTTCCTAACAAAGTGAAGAAGGCTCTGACAGTGGAAGGCCCAGCCTTCATTCACGTGTTAGCTCCCTGCCCGAAGGGGTGGGATTACAATCCGAGGTTCACCGACAAAATCAGTGAACTCGCAGCGAAAACCGGTATCTTTCCAGTCTACGAGATCGAAGACGGTGAAGCTAGGTTGACTTACGAGCCGAAACCAAGGGTCCCAGTTAAGGAGTACCTTGAAAAGCAGGGCAGGTTCTCCCACTTCAAAGACGAGGACTACAACTACATCCAGGAGAGGGTCGACGATATGTGGGAATCTTGGGAAATACCAGGGATCATGCCCATCAAGAAACGTATATCGACGGAGAAGTAGACAATTACGACGCGAAAAATCCGGAGCCAGTCATTTTTTTTAGAATCCTTCGCTTTCCGACAAGCCTTCGATGAGTAGATACTCTTAGCCAGGCAGGATCTTATCCTCGAAGATGTATCCACAGAATGTGCACATGTACTGGCTTAGCGCACGACGACAGGAATTTCACTAATTAACAATCAGGCAGGATCTTTAATATCCCAACTCAAATTAGAGATCCGTGTTCATACGAGTCCTCCCCGCAATAATTGCGAACAGCCAAGAAGAATTAGACGAGATGCTTAGTCGTATAAACGGCAAATTAGAGTGGGTTATGCTCGACTACATGGACGGGCGCTTCGTAGCCTCTAAATCTCTCATGTTCGACACGCGATTAAAATCTGGACTCAAATACGAGGCCCACCTCATGGTTGAGAACCCCTCAGACTACTTGAACCGGCTCAGGGGGAGGGCTCAGGTCGTGATAATTCACATCGAATCCGAAGGCTTCGACAAAGCAGTAACGGAAGCGGGGACCCTCGGGTTCGAAGTTGTCATCGCAATCAACCCAGGGACAGGACTAGATGAGCTTGAACCATATCTAAATAAAGTGGATCGGGTTCTGGTGATGACCGTTGAGCCGGGACGCTATGGCTCACAATTTGTCATTGAAGCTCTCGAGAAGGTGAAACGCCTAAGGGAGCTCGTGCCAAATCTACCGATAGAGGTTGATGGGGCGATGAATCCCGAAAACGTCAGGAAGGCTCGGGAAGCTGGCGCTAACATTTTCGCGTCCGGATCGTACCTCATGAAGAGTTCAGACATACAGAAGGCCCTGAAAACTCTGATAGAGGCCACTAATTAAAATCCCTAAAAGCTGAACTCGGACTTGACCAACCGATCATTCAGTTTTCTTTCTCAATTCCCGATAATGTCTAGTTTGATAACTGATCCTGCTCCAATAAAGTTTAAATCACCCCCTTGGGTTGTGATTCTTGAATAAGCGGTCTCAAACAGATAAGGTGCTTACCGTTTTGTCAAGCGCTCAACCTTGTTACTCCCGATGTAGAGATTTCAGCTGCACGAAGAGGGCCATGTCCTTCAGGGGTAAAGTGACCTGGTGCCAGTGGACAGAGGCAGAGTGCGAGCCCACGAAATGCACGTACGCTGTCTGCTATAAACGCCAGCTTCTCGATAATGGCATCTGTGGTTTTACCATAAAGAGGAAAACCCAGGAGGACTCTGAACCCGAAAACTTCAACATCCCTGAAGTGAAAGCCCGAGGGAAGCTCGCCAAGAAGATCGGTGATAGAAGCATCTTTTAAAAGCTAACCACTCATTCAGGCTGTATCATGAAGCGGAATATCCGTGGCGAGCTATTGGGCTTCATACCCCCAGAAATTCTAGGTTTGGTGCCGCGATCTTACGACGTAATTGGGTCGAAGGGGCGGGCGGTTGCCGTGATAGAGATCCCGTTAGAGGTAGAGCCATATGAGTGCTTAGTGGCCGAGGCGCTTATGAGAGTGCAGAGGAATGTGAAGAGCGTCCTTGCTAAGGGCACTGAGCGTATGGGCGAGTACAGGATACGTGAAATGAGGCTCCTCGCAGGGGATCCTGACACGGAGGTCGTCCACCGAGAGTCCGGTTGTGTCTTCAAGGTAGATCCCGTCAAGGCCTATTTCTCGCCAAGGGAGTCAACCGAGCGGGAGAAGATATCAACAGCTGTTGGCCCTAATGAGAGAGTCCTAGTGATGTTCAGCGGTATCGGTCCCTTCGCGATATGTATAGCTAAAAGGCAGCCGACCACGACCTGCGTCGCTGTGGAGCTAAACCCTGAGGCCCACATGTACTGCCTTGAGAACATCCAACTAAACAAGGTCGGCGATAGGGTTACCGCGCTGTTAGGTGACGTTAGGGAGGTTTGTCCAAATCTAGGTGAGAGATTCGACAGGGTGCTTATGCCACTGCCAAAAGGGGCTTACAAGTTCCTTGACGTCGCTATCCCAATGGTCAGGTCTGGTGGTGTTCTACACTTTTATCACTGGGCTCCAAGAGACGACCTCTTCACAGATGGAGAAAAGGTGCTACTCGAAGCTGTTGAAAAAGCGGGTAGAAGCTTCGAGGTCATCGATCGGGTGAAGGTCTCTCAGTACAGTCCCTCGGCCTGGAAGATCAGGCTCGATGCGTCAATTTGGTGAAGTCTGCTTCTTCTCTTCTTCCTTATCGCCCTCTCTCTCGAGATCTAATGGGTTATCGAGCGGGATTGGCGGAGGAGTTGTCGCCATTGTGTAGCCAATCCAAAGGACTATGAAGAGCATGAGGTAGACGACTGCCAGAATGGGAAGCTTGTAAGCCCAATCCGCGTAGAGTGCGAGCCAGGCGAACATTGAGCCTAGAGCCGGTGCGAAGAACCAGACGAAGTATCCAACCATTATCAAGGCTGTCACTAACATAATCGTGTAGCCTAGTGCTTTATCGTTCAATTTCCTATACCTCTCGTTAAGTTATTGGGGGGTGCATTATTAGACTTTTCTTTTAAGAAGGACGCTTATTTCATTTTTTTCCCGTTTTTTATCGATTTTTTATATTCGAAGCCATCACGAATAATGTTCATACATCGAATAACCCTCTGAGAATATAGGGAACGGTTTTAAAGTCGATTCGGGAATTATTTGGTTCACATCAAAGGTGAACACTATGAACAACGTCTTCATCAACGAACTGAGTCAGGTACCCTTACAGGATAGACCTCTCGAGATCACCGAGAGGAAGGGTCTCGGACACCCTGACACAATGTGCGACAGCATCATGAACCAGATCTCGGTCGACCTCTCAACCGAGTATATAAAAAGATTCGGGAACATCTACCACCACAATCTGGATAAGGGGCTCATCGCCGCAGGCGAGACGACCGTCAAATTCGGTGGAGGTAAAGTGAACAGGCCGATCCTTATCGTCTATGGCGACCGCGCCACCTTCAAGGTTGGTGATGAGGAAGTCCCAGTAAACGAAATTGCTGAGAAGAGCACCAAGTTGTGGCTGAAGAAAAACCTCCGCTTCATTGACCCCGATGTTCATGTAAAGTTCCAAAGCGAGATCAGACCTGGTTCTGCGGCACTCCAGGACATTTTCAGTAGAAAGAAAAAAGGTGAGTTCCTCGGCGCTAACGACACGTCAGCCGCAGTAGGTTTCGCCCCCTATACGGAACAAGAGAAACTCATCCTCGGTCTCGAGAAGTATCTCAACTCTAAGGAGTTTAAGAAGGAACACCCTGAGTCGGGAGAGGACATTAAGCTCATGGCTCTCCGTCGCGAGAATAAGGTCGACCTTACCGTCGCAATGGCTATAGTAGACCGATACATCAGCAGCGAGAATGACTACTTCAAACGGAAGGACGAAATCTCCGACGCCATAAACACATGGATCGATGACAAGGGTGGCTTCGAGGAAGTCAAAGTCAGTCTCAACGCCCTCGACGTGAGGGGTAGGGGTCTCGACGGATTGTACCTTACTGTCCTAGGCACCTCAGCCGAGGCAGGTGACTCCGGACAAGTTGGTAGAGGAAATAATGTCCGAGGCGTAATCGCCCTCCTCCGTCCAATGAGTAGTGAGGCAGCAGCGGGTAAAAATCCCGTCAGCCACGTCGGTAAGATCTATAACATGCTCTGCTATAGGATAGCCGATAGGATCATCGACGAGGTAAGCGGCGTACAGGAAACCTACGTCTGGCTTCTCAGTAGGATAGGGCGCCCTATCAACGAGCCCAGCGTCATCTCGGCTCAGCTAATCCCTCAGAAGGGTGTGAATGTGAAGAGCCTCCAGCCGAGTGTCGAGGAGATCATAGACGATGAGTTCGAGCACCTCGACGACTTCTGCAGCGCTCTCGCGGATGGCCACGTCGGCCTTCGCTAAACCCCCTTATCTTCGTATCCACACAACTTTTCCACAGGGCATTCGCCACATTTAGGGTTGCGAGGTTTACAATAGTCCTTTCCCAGCTGAAGTAGGGCCCCATCTGCGTAGGACCAGTCAGTCTGAGGCAATGCAATTTCTAAGGCTTGTTTGACTTCTGTGGTTTTCGCGTCAATGCCAGCAAGACCTATCCTTCTTGAGACCCTATGGATGTGGGTATCAACAGCGACAGCTGGCTTCCCGTAACCATAGCTGAGAACTATGTCAGCGGTCTTAGGACCTACACCTGGTAGACTCAGGAGCTCCTCCCTCATACTTGGCGTCTCGCCGTTAAAGTTCTCAACAATTACCCGAGTCGTCTCGATGATGTATCTAGCCTTCTGATTATAGTAACCTGAGGGTCGGATCAGTTGTTTGAGGTTCTCCTCGGGGAGGTTTAGGATAGATTGGGGTGTAGACGCTGCAGAAAATAGGGTTTTAGCTGCCTTGGTTGCATTCTTATTAGTTGTCCTTTGGGAGAGGATGCAGCCGATCAAGGCATGGAAGGGGTCTTCGGTCTCAATCCTGAATGCATTAACACCATAGTGTCTTTTCAGGACCCCTATGATCCTCTCCACTTTATTCATTCCTATGCACTCCAAGCCTCTCAAACCTATCCGCCAGATAGCCTCCAACGGTCTTTCCCCTCTTCTTCGCCAACTTCTCAATTATCTTAGAGGCGCCGGAGGAGTATTGGGCTGCCTTCTTCGGCCTCAATGTAATTTCATCCGGGAGACCGAGCCCTAACGCGAGTCGCCTTAGAATTATCTTCCTCGGCTCCTTTCCATTCGTGGGAAGCTTGTAGGATAGAGGTAGAGATAAGGCGAATCTGGTTAGCTCCGGGTCTGCGTAGGGGAGCCTCAGTTCTGTGCCCAAATCGACGCAGATCTTCCAATCCCTCTCAAAATTGACTTCACAGGAGTGGATCACATCGCTGTACATCGTTTCCCTCACAGATTCACCCCTCTGATACTGTTCAATGTACCTCATGTACCCGCCGAAGAGCTCGTCGCTGCCGTTTCCAGAAACGACGACTCTGCAGTCGTGGGCTGATGCCTCTAGCGCGACTAAATAGAGCGGGATGGCGACGCCTATCTTCATAGGGTTCGCTTCCTCGACACTAGCTAGAATCGTGTCGAGGTGTTCATCGATCTCGGTCTCGTCGTAAGTCCTCGTGCTCAGTGACATATCGAGATATTCTGCTGCCCTTTCTGCGGCCTCAAGGTCTGGTGAGTCTTCAACTCCGACGCAGGTGAGGTGTGGCTTTGTACCGATTTCTTTCATTTGGTTGGCGATGAGGACGCTGTCAATTCCGCCTGAGAATGCGAGAGTGGGCGAACGAATCTCGAAGCATGTCCTAGTTACAGCTTTTTTTAGTAAGTTGTGAAGGTGAGTGGTGGCATCCTCAATGGAGATAACGGATGGTTTAGGGTTCTCAAGTACTGCAACCTTCTCATCAGAGATCCCTTTAGGTGTAAGCTCTACCACGTGTCCTGGACTGACTCTGATGGGTGTAAGTCCTGCGGTAAGCAGGGTCTTGGCGTTCGAAGCAATTCCAAGAAACTCCTCGCAGTATCCATAGTAGAGCGGTATGACCCCGATCGGATCTCGACAACACAAAAGCTTGTCTTTTTCAACCAAAGCCACAATCCATGACCCTTCTAACTCGGTAAAGAGACGTCTAAAACCGCCTGCAGCCTTATCTCTGGTAAAGTTAGCGACAGTGAGGGTCCCCGGTTCGACCCTATTCCAGATTCTCCCGATAAAGACCAAGGAGTGTGATCCTTGGTGTATTGGTTGTGGGTTATCTGTTGGGTTAACCTTTAACAATCTGTGCCCGAGGGCGACGCTGGAGTTCAGAGATGAAAAAACCGGTGGCTCCATTTGGTACTCGACCCCGCTTGGGGTGGCGATACCGTAGGTTTCCGATCGGGCTGGGATCGTTCCTCGGAGCATTTCCAACAGCTTGAGCGTAATGTCTTCGCCTCTCCTGCTTAGTAGACCGGCCAGAACGCTCATATCTAGAAGGGTAGCTCGGCCGTGTTTCAGTTTATCCCTTGTAGTCCTTAGCTACGTTTAGAACGTTGTCGACCTGATCCTAACGCGTGTAGCTAGGTTTGTCTAGCTCAATATCAACGGACATCAACATTTACTATATATTAGATATTAATTTGGTTTTTCTGGCTCATATTTCTCCTCGACAAAGTCGGTTAGGGCCCTCTGTTCTTTTTCTGCCTTATCTAGACTCTTCCATTCTTCCTCCTCAACTAAGCCACCTACCTGTTCTTTGATAGACTTGGCAAGTCGCGGTCCAATTAGGGGTAGAGCAACCAAACGCTGTAATGGGGCACGCTTCAGCTCAGCTAAGCTCGTGAGGCCACTGTTGTATAGGACACGTGCACGAACACGACCGATCCCCTTGAGCCTGACGAGGGGTAAGAGTTTCTTAGTAACTCCGTGTTTGACACGGTCGTTCAGCTCACCGAGCTGACGCTTGTGGTCTGGTGAACCCACAATATCAGTGATCTCATGAGCGCTGTACAGAAGCCACTCGGCGTTATGGACGGCTGCGTAGCGATCACCGGGTTGGACTCCGTGTTGCTCGAGAATGTCGGCTTCGGTCTTCTCATTGATCCAATCTTGGAGGACCATAGCTGTCTTGACTTCGCCTAGGAACTGTTCGCGTTCGATATAATCGCCATCATTTTGGTTGATTGGTATGGCGAACTCCTCTTGTCGCTCCTCAGCATAGGTTTCAACCATGTCGAGGTCTCCTCGGCGGGGTCTTAGGATGGGGCCCATATCTGGGGTGTGGCAGATAAGGTGGAGCCAGGTAAAATCGGTGACATCCATGGCGCCTCTACGAAGCCCGTCCCTTATGATCACTGCAGTAAGTGGGTCTATGTAGAGTTCAGAGACCCTGTGCCCGAAGTCTGTAGCGTATAGATAATTACCCTTCTCCTCGAGCATCTCCTCCTTGAGGAGATAGCGTAGAACGCCTGTTGTAATGAGCTTGATGCTAGCGGGCGGATAGTTGAAGCCATAAAAGGTGCCGCCTAGGAAGTCTAGGAGCCCCTGCTCGGTGTGTGCATAGTCGCTTGCTATAGCAGCGAGGGTATGGCCGCGGAGAGCTGACTCCTGTGCGAGCCTACTGTATAACCTCTCGGGGTCAGCGAGGATGTAGTTCTCCATCAACTGGTCCTGTTCATCGCTGCTTGACGCGATGAGGATCGCCTCACCGTAGGGATCATACTGGGGTCTACCGGCACGGCCGCTCATCTGCTTGTACTCAAGGACGGTGATTGGATACATCCCGTAGCCAGCGACGAAGCGCTTGTAGTTGCCTATTACAACGGTTCGAGCGGGTAGGTTGACGCCCGCAGCCAGTGTAGGGGTCGCTGTAAGTATCTTAAGGGTTCCCGCTTTGAAGGCACGCTCCACGATGCGGCGGTGCTCGGTGTTGAGACCAGCGTGGTGGAAGGATGCTCCCTTCGACACTGCAAAGCTGAGAGCATCTGTGAGGCTCGTCTTCTCACCATGGACCTCGATATCAGAGGCAATTCCTTCGAGATCAGTTTGAACCTTCCTGCTCTGGGTCCCGTTAAGTGCATTTGCAGCTTCCCGTGCCATGCTTTCCGCCCTACGGCGGGACTCGACAAAGATGAGCGCCTGCCCACCGTCGAGGACGCTGTTCATAGCGATGTTGAGAGCATCGACTGAGTTGAGAGACTTTAACTTCTTTACGGCTCCATCTCTGAAGATAACATTGTTTCCGTGGGCAACACCCTCGTAGAGCTTTGTTGGACGCCACTCGGTGGTGACGCATTCAGCCTTGAGCCACTCAGCTACCTCGTCGGCATTCTTGATGGTAGCACTGAGGGCGAGAATCTGCATGGTTGGGTTCATCTGACGGAGTCTAGCGATGGCAATCTCGAGGGTTGGCCCACGTTCGTCGCCTATGAGGTGTACTTCGTCTGCAATGACTAGGCTGACGTTGCTCATCCATGGACTCCTATGGCGGAGAAGTGAGTCACATTTCTCATTAGTGGTAATGACTACATCATAACCTTCTAGCCACGGGCTCTTGCTGTCGAGGTCGCCGGTACTAACACCAACTCTTATCTTTCCCCCACCCGGTTTCAAAATGCTCGTGTACTCCTCGAAGCCTTCGTACTTTTCCCAGGCGAGGGCGCGAAGTGGGCAGAGGTAGAGAACTTTGCCGCGGCGTTCGAGGATGTGTCTCAATGCGCAGAGCTCGGCGACGAGGGTCTTTCCACTTGCTGTGGGGCTGGCGAGGACGAGATTCTTTCCATCTAGGACGCCTGTGTTTATAGCATCTGCCTGCGGCGGATAAAGTTCCTTTATCCCCTTGAGGATTAGAAGCTGCTTCACCTCTTTAGGGATAGGAAGGTCCGCCACGAGCATCTTCGTTCCCGTATGGCTTCGTCTCAGGCTGTTATTAAGGTAGGTCTCGGTAGTAGTTTTTTCATTGAGTTATTTTTGCACCAAAATCTTGTAATAATACTTTTTAATTAAGAAATAATCCTGATGAAAATAATTTTCAGGCTCATTTTCGGCAGGAATACATATTTAGGCTTGGTTTAAGGGAATCTCCATCTTCTACCCTGTTGGGAGGCGTTCCTTGGTGAGCACTACTAGGGTATTGGCAGCTTCCTTGACCTTCGCTTCAAGCTCCTCCTTGTTAGTCCCTCGGGCACTTATCCAGAACTTGATACCGGTCTCACCGTAGGGTTTGACAAGGGATTTTATCCAGACCCCTGGGATGCGTTTCATGGCCTCGTCGATGAGGGGGGCGAGAGTTGACTCGTCTTTTAAT
>Ga0209777_10009946_pt1 | contig 10149 bp, 6 predicted proteins | sample FrelakmetHBP12HB_FD_187147 | JGI IMG/M metagenome (GOLD analysis project Ga0209777, IMG submission 187147) | Freshwater lake sediment microbial communities from the University of Notre Dame, USA, for methane emissions studies -HBP12 HB (SPAdes)... | ecosystem: Environmental > Aquatic >...
TAGGTCTTGCTCATCCCTGAGTCTCCCCTGAAAGCATGCGCCTCCGACCCCTGCACCACCCATTGTATTATGCCAGTCAAGGGCGATTACTCGGACAGACTCCTAGCGATTCGCGGCGGGATTCCCTGCGAGAGAAATGATCAATGTGATGATGGTGGACCATGCACGATTGATAGCTGCGATGAAACGAGGCACGAATGCGTCCACATCCCGGATGACGCGTTGTGCGATGACAAGGTGGGTTGCACTATTGACCGCTGCCATCAAACGACTGGGCTTTGTCTGCACATCCCGGATGACGCCGTGTGCGACAATGGCTTGTTCTGCGACGGCCAGGAATTCTGTGATCCTCTGTCTGGTTGTCAGCCGGCATCATCGACGCCCTGCGACGACAACGTGACTTGCACGATTGACGAATGTAATGAAGCAGACAATACCTGTACCCACATCCCTGACTCTCAAATGTGCAACGATGGGCTGTTCTGCAACGGCGAAGAGTATTGCGATAGTAGGTTGGACTGCCGGTCCAGACCGCCTCCATGCGTGGATAATGTGCCTTGCACGATAGACGCCTGTGATGAGAGTAGCGATTCTTGCCGCAACACGCCGGATCACGCTGGATGCTCCAATGGTCTCTTCTGTGATGGGGCGGAGTACTGTGACCCGATTTACGGCTGCCAGCCGGGAGTCCCTCCGTGCGTCGGCTTTGCGCTGTGCAATGAAGAGACAGACGAATGCGAGGTCATCACGATTCCCACAGCCAGCGAGTGGGGACTACTGACCCTTGCGTTGCTGCTCCTAATTGGAGGAAAAGTTGGCTACTCGCGTCATTCACGCCCGGGCGGCCCATCCATCGCGTAGCGATGGGCGGGGGCACGACGACCTACGTGGCGGGCGATCCTTCGAGCAACATGGGAACCCCGCTATTGGGAGTCGGCGATGCCCTCCTGTACACCCCCTCGGCGAAGCGTGATATACTTCCGGCGGTAACCCACGTTTTGCTTTGGAGAAGGATGAACAATGCGTCCCTTCACGCCGATGACCATGATTGTTGTGTTGGCGCTGGCCGCGTGCCTGATCGCCGGATTGGTCATCGTTTGGATGTCGGCCCGCAGCAGCGGGTCGGCGAAGGAGAACTTGGCTTGCCCGCGCTGCGGGACGGGCAATCGCGCCAAGGCGAGATTCTGCGCCCAATGCGGCGCCAAGATCGAATCCCAGGGCAGCCGCTCCTCTTAATGAAAGGACCACTTCCATGCCGGACACAGTGAGACCTTCGATTCCAAGATCAATTTGGCCTCCACGACGATCACTCACGGCCATGCTCCTCGGGCTGGTGATGCTGCTATGGGTAATGATCGGTTTCGTCTACTGGTTCATAATTCGGGTGGAGGTCGATGCGGGAGAGATTCTCGTTCTGGTCAACAAGACCGGAAAGACGCTGCCGCCGGCGCTTGCCGATCAATTCGGCGACCAGGTCGTCCTCTACCCCGAACTTGTCCGCTCCGTCGCCTCCAAGACCGGCGAGTCGGAGGACTACGTCCGCGAGCATTACAAGGGCATCCGGCATGACGTTCTCTCCGAGGGTCGCTATTTCCCCAACCCCTATTCGTACAAGACCATCAAGATGCCGGCCACCTTCATCGACCAAAACGAAATGGGCGTGCTCACCCGCAAGTACGGCAAGCCGCTCGCCTTCCCCAAGACCGTCGCGACCGAGCCCGACGAGCGCGGACCTGTCACGGAAATTCTTCGACCGGGCCGTCACAACATCAACCTCCTCGCCTACGAAGTACAGCGTTTCCCGGCCATCCAGATTCCCGAAGGACACGTCGGCGTCGTCACCCTCCTTAGCGGCCACGAACCGGAAAGGAAAAATACCTTCACCGTCGAGCCCGGCGAGAAGGGCGTTCAGCGCGAGACGCTCCCACCAGGCTTGGAGTACTACAACCCGTACCTCAAGCGTATCGAGATCGTAGACGTTCGCAGCCACAGGTACGACATGCTCAACGACGACGCGATTCAGTTTCCCTCCAACGACAGCTTCACCATCACCATCGAAGGCACCATCGAGTGGGCGATTCGTCCCGATCGCGTGGCCGAGGTTACTGTCGCGTACGGCGATGAGAAGGACATGCTCAGCAAAATCATCATTCCGAACACCCGCAGCATCGCCCGCATTCAGGGGTCGAAGCTCGAAGCTCGCGAGTTCATCAGCGGCAAGACGCGGTCGGCCTTTCAAGACCGCCTGCTGACCGAACTGCGCAGCGAATGCTGGGAGCAGGGCATTCAGATCCGCTCCGCCCTGGTGCGCGACATCTTGCCTCCCGCTGAGATCGCCACGCTCATTAGCCAGCGTGAGCAGGCCGACCAGGAGATCGAACGCTCCACCAACGAAATGAAGGAGGCCCAGTCCGAATCCAAGCTCGTCGAGCAACTTGAACTTCAGGAACAGAACAAGGCCGTCGGCGACGCCCGACGAAAGGTCGTCACCGTCGTGAAAGAGTCCGAGCAGCACAAGGGCGTCTCCGTCACCCAGGCGAACCGTCAGTACGAAGTCGGCAAGCTCACTCTCGAAGCCGCGACCAAGGAGGCCGACGCGATTCGCGCACGCGGTCAGGCCGAGGCCGACGTTGTCCTCTTCAACTACCAGGCCCGCGCCGAACCGCTGGGGAGAGCCGTTGCCGCCTTCGGCGACGGCACGACCTACGCCCAGCAGTTTTTCCTTCGGCGCGTCGCCCCTTCGATCACTACGATCCTGAGCAACACGGACGGTCCGTTCGCCGAAATATTCAAACAGCTTCAGACCTTCGACGCCAAGCCGGCCAAGGGAGGAAAACCATGATCCGACGCATTCTGCTTCCGCTCGCCGGCCTGTTTTTGATCGCCCTCGCTGCGATGGGGAGCGTCGCGTGGTTCTCGTTCCGCCTCTACGTTCCCGAGGACATGTGCGCGGTGCTCATCCGCAAGACGGGCACGGTGCTTCCGGCGGGCCAACTGGTGGCGACCGAACCGGGGCAACGAGGCATTCAGGAAGAGGTCCTCGGGCCGGGGCGCTATTTCTACAACCCCATCACCTGGGACTATGAACTCAAGCCGCAAACGGTCATCCCCTCCGGCAACCCAAGTACCTGGGAGTGGATTCACTCGCTTGATCCCAATGCCCACGACCGCCTTCGTAGCGGGACGCTTTCGCTTAAAGGGAGTTTTCCGCAAATCGGCGTCGTCACCCGCCGCGTCGGCAAGCCACCCGCGCCGGGTCAGGTTATCGTCAAGCGCGATTCCGGCGTGCAGGGCATTCTCGAAGAAGTGCTCACGCCGGGGACTTACAAGATCAACCCCTATGTCTACGATGTGCAGGTAAATCCCGCCGTGGTCATCCCCGCAGGGTTTATAGGCGTGGTCACCAACCTATTCGGGACAACCGCCACTCCCGCAGGCTATGCAGACTCCGCAGCCGATTTCACGTCGCTGACTGACCAGCCGCTAGCCGACCGCGCGGCCCCGTCTGTCGGCAGCAACGAGGCCGAGCAGGCGACCCGCCCGCTCGCCGAGCCGGGCCAGCGCGGCACGCTGCGCGACGTCCTCCAGCCCGGTGTCTACTTCATCAATCCCAAGCTTCAGAAAATCGCCCTCGTCGAGATCGGATTCAACGAGTATTCGCAGACCAAGCTCAACGCCAAAGAGGACAACCGCATCTCCTTCCCGTCCGATACGGGTTTTCTTATCAACGTCGAGGTGACCGTGATTTGGGGTATTCATCCCAAGCACGCGGCGCAAATCATCAACGAGTTCGGCAACATTGACGGGGTGCTCGAAAAAGTCATCGGCCCGCAGATTCGCTCCATCTGCCGCAACATCGGCTCGACCTACGCCGCCCGCGACTTTATCCAGGGCGAGAAACGCGAGATCTTCCAAAAGGCCCTCACGGTCGAACTTCAGCGAATTTGCCGCGGCAAGAACATCGAAGTTCTCATCGCACTCGTGCGCGATATTGAGGTCCACGCGCCCGGTGCCGGCCCAGCCGGAGGCGAGGTCACCGGAGACCTGAAACGCACCATTCAGCAGAGCTACCTCGCCATCGAGAGTCAGATTACCAAGGACAAGCAGCGCCAGGCCGCCGCCGTCCGCGCCCGACTCGAAGAAGAACGCAAGAAAGTCGAAATCGCCCGTGAAACGGTTCGCGCCGAAACCCGCGTCGTCGTCGCCAAGATCCTCGCTGATGCTGATAAGCAGGCCGCCGAGGTCGATGCCCAGGCCCAGTTGGAAGTCGCGACTATTCAGCAGCAGGTCGCGCAATTGGAGGCCAAACGTACCGAAATCCTGGGGCAATCGAAGGCGGATGTGGAAAAAATGAAGAACGAGGCCGAAGCCAAGGGCTACGAAATGCTCATCCAAGCGTTCGGGAGCGGGTACGCCTACAATCTGTACACGTTCGCCGAGAACTTCAAACCGGAATCCATCCAACTTTTCTTCGCCGGTGAAGGGACCCTTTGGACGGACCTCTCGCGGCTGCAGGATATTGGGGCGGCCAAGCTCCTTGAGCGACCTGCCGCCGGCAACGTCTCCCCGGCGAAGGACGGAAGCGCCGGGCAACGGGAATCGCGTTAGGGCGTTCCCGTACACGGATCGGGCGCCGTCGGCCCGCCGAACGGGTACTCGGCTCCCTTGAACGCATCGACCACGGCGGCGATATCGTAAAAGTTGATGCTGAAATTAAGCCCGTCCGAAGGCCGATTGCCGCCGACGTCGCACCACGTCGCCGGTGGCGCGCCGAGCGCGTTTTTGAAACGATCAACCATTCCCGAAATGTCAACGAATTCCACGACCCCGTTCGGCGGCTCGCTTTCGACCCCGCCCACGATATCGCCCCACACCGACGACGTGCGCAGAACCAATGTCGGTGAAAAGGCCGGTGCGAAAAACGGGCTGCAATAATCGCTGATCGCATCAATTGCGTATGCCGCACAGGGCACGATGTTGCAGTCCGTCACCTGAACCACCCCGCCGGAAACTCCTGTCCAATCGCGAAACAGCGGTGTCGGTTGAAGCTCGTACACCCCGGAGGGCTGCGCCCCGCCGTGCAGCACCTCCGCTCCGACCCACATGTCCACGCCGTCGTACGCGCTGTAGTCCGGCACTTTCGGGCAGTTGTTCGGACCCGGCATCGGGCCCAACCGAACGCGAAGCGCCACCCCCGTGGCGCGAACCGGAACTGGCGGCGGCACAATCGACAGATACCGACCCTTCGTCGCGTAGCACTCGCCGGGGCAACCCGCATAAATCTCCGCCGACGGCGCCGCCGGCACGGAACATTCGCATTCGTCCGGAATCCCGTTAAGGTTCAGGTCTGCGGATGTGCCGGCGGCGATGTCGCATTCGTCCGGCTTGAGATTGCCGTTGCAGTCGGCGGCGGTCCCAGCCTGAATCTCCGCCGGGTCGGGTATCCCGTTCGGCTGGCAGTCCTCGCACGCGTCGATCACTCCGTTCCCGTTGGTGTCCGTGAAAACGGCGTTATATCGAACGGCCACGTTGATGTATCCGTTTCCACAGCTCGCAACCGCCACGTCGGCGCTGGGGATCATGTGGATCACCGCGTCCCCGCCGCCGATCGCCACGTTGAACATCGGCGCCGGCACCACCAGCGCCGCGGCGTTGGGGGCCATCGGGCACTCGGACGCTCCTATTTCAAAGAGTCTGCCGATCGATACGCCGTTGATATCCACATCGATGAACTCCGTGTTCGCCCCAAGGTCGGCGGATGCCCTGAAGTCGAGCGTCACGTCGCCCGTTGCGCGGGCGGTGTGCGGGATGGTCGCGCTTTGCGGAGCGGTGGATCCCATCGGTCCCAGCGCTCCGGACACGTACGTGCGGACGTAATCCAAGTTGTCCGGCAGCCCGCTCCCATCGCAGTCGGGACACGAATACAACACGACGTCGTCCACGTACCATCCATCCACGCCGTTGCACCCGTCTTTTCCGAAGTCGAACCGCACCCGGAGGGTCTCCCCGCCGGAAAGGAATCCGCCAAGATCAACCACGGTCGTCCCCCACCCTCCGCCCGCGCCCGTCCAGCCCGGCTGCCCCGCCAACGGATTCGTATTGCCCAACACCGAGGGCAAAAGAAAAGCGCTGTACGAGTTGTACTCAAACCGGTCGAACGGAATGAGTTGCCAAGCGCCTCCGTTTACGCTGATGCGCACGTTGCCCCCGTCCACCGTCGGTTCGGCCGCCATGTAGTGCGCAAACGACAGCCTCGGAAAGATCACATTCGCGGGCGCCTGGATGGCGGGGCTGATCAGCGAGTGCACCGCCGACTCGTTCTGCGACGTGCAGTTCCCCAGCGTCGGGTCCGCGCAGTACCACACCGTGCCCGTCCGACCCAATGGCAATGGGCCGCTCTTCTGCACCCAAGCATAAGGAGTCGGCGGCCCCGACGGTCCAGAGGTCACGACGGTCCAACCGTTCACGCCGGACTCGAAGTCGTCAGCAAAAAAGACCTCCGCCCCGGGACACGCATGCGGCGGTGCGGAATTGAGCAGCGCAATCGCCGCCCCGCATCGACCCTCCGTGTTCATCTCCACCGCCAGAAGCGCTTCATTCACCTGCACGGCGTCCGCCTGCGTAAAAAGACCGTTCGACGGAAGCCCCGTCCGCGGATCATCGGGAAACGCACCCACCAGATCCGCCGCCGCCAAATTCAAAGCCGTGTACAAATCCTCGAAATCGGACGCCACCGTGAGATACGTTGTCAGCGCCCGAAACCACACCGCTCCTGCCTTGATCGGGCCGATCCCCGCAACGGAATGCCCGTTGAAGTACTGTCCGTCGGTCATCATCGCGAAGGCGTGGTTCACCACGCCGCTGCCGCTGTGAACCCCCCCGTTGTCGAACTCGTCGCAGGTTTGAAGCATGCTGTTCGCACGGTCCGGATGATTTCGGCAGGGCGGATTCCACATGTCGCGGATCGCGGTCGAAAACGCCCCCGCATCCTCCCCGATCAGCCAGCGGACGCCGTCCACGTAGCTCGGACTTTGACTGCACACGGACGTCCGTTTCCCGTTCGCCGCGTCGGTGCCCGGACCGGTCGGACTCGTCGGCCAATACGGAGGGCCGGACGGCGTCCCCGCGAACGCCGCGTTCCCGTTGAACAGGTCGATCAGTTCGCCGAAGATGTCCGAGTAGCCCTCATTGATTTGCCCGGGCTGGTTCTGATAAATCAGATTCGCCGTCGATTGCGTCACCCCGTGCTGGAACTCGTGTGCGACGATGTCATCCGACGCCGTGCCGAAGCAGAATGCGGTTTGCATTCCGTTCCAAAACGCATTCGGACAGACCGCCGCCGTCGAGCGCACCGTCGCGATCAGCGGCAGCCCCAGACCATCCAAACTGTCTCGACCAAAGGCCCGCAAATAGTATCCGTACGAATCGCCCGCATAGTCGTAGGTCGCGTTGGCATCGGATAGACCAGCCACGGGTGAACCACCCTCCTCCCGAACCAAAACGCCCGGAAGAGCCGCTCCGCCCTGCCCGTCGTAGATTCGCCGGTCCATCGCCGACTCCACGAGCGACCAACGATCGAGCACGTTTCCCGTGTGCGCGTCCACAAGGAACGCCTCGCGATATGCCACGCTCGGATCGGAGCGAATGATGAAGTACGCCAGATGAGCGCCGATGGCCGGGTCGCCGTACCATCCCGGATCAACGATCACGAGCCCCGACGATTCAACGCCCGCGTCAATCGAATTCGATTTGGACGCCGCAAAAGCCGTCGCGTCATCCGCACCCAAGGTCGGCACGGCGGACAGGGTCGGCTTGATCGAATGGAAGTGTCCGTTGGCCCCGATGAATCGACCCGCGGAATCCTGATGAACGACCAACACGCCGGACAGCACCGGCACGGTCTGAAAAACTTGATCAAACGTCGAGTGCGTCTGACCCAGCGCGTCCGTCCGCTCGCCGCGCATAACCAATTCGGCTTGCGCGTCCGCCACGCCGAACCACCCACCATGTTCGCTGAGAAAATCGATCGGCCGCGCAACCGCACCAGCGGCAGTCCCGCGGACCGCGATCCCGTCCGGCGTCATCGAAACAACATGGGTGGCCAGCCCCGTTCTGCGGGATCGGACGACGCGAAGCTCCTCGCCGTTCCCGGACCCGCCGAACGCCGCAGATCCCACGACCCAAACCGCGATGCCCGCGGTAACGGAGTGGACGATACGTAGTCTCGGCGGGATCGCTTTCACCGTTCCCCTCCCCATCCCTGGTACCATGGAACGCCGCGCTCATGGTTGGCGGCGCCGCCGACCATGATCGGAACGTCGCCCCGTGTGATGAGTATTGCGTGCCACGATGTGTCACCAACCCACGGCGTTCGCCGCCTCGGCGACCGGCGCATCTCCGCGCCGCACTTGCGAGGCCGAAACCAGCATACCCGAAGGACGGCCTGCGCAGCAAGCATTTTTGATCCGCGCCGATTGCCGTTACAAAGGTCCGAACCCTCGTACAGAACGCTGGCGATAGGAAATGTGCGCTCGGTCAATCGCTCCTTTCCACGATTCGGCGGAACAATATGCAGGCGGGCATTTTTCTGAAACGATGACGAGGCTCGAAAAGCGAAAGTCGTGCGTTAGAACCCGGCTCTCTCGGACGTTCAACAAGAATCAGCGGTTCTCGGCTCGGCTTTGCCTGTAAACCGTATAGAAAAGCTTCTTTCACCACCCCACTTTTGCCGAAAATGTTGGAAAGGCGGATGACTGGCGGACCGGCTTAAAGGCCGGCGCTCCAACCGCCCTCGGCGGTGCTAGTAACCGCCTCCGGGAAAAGCAATTGACAGTAAACCTGGTTCCGATTACTTTCCCGGCATTGGAGGTCCGATTCTCGGACCACGGATAACGGCTTTCGATTCGCGCGGTCTCGATAGTCGCTTCCGGTTATGCTCTGTGTGCCCACGCACAACTTTTTGGAGAACTCGAAATGTCGTTCAAATCGACTTTCCTAAGGCTCTTTGGCGCGGTGATCGTCTGTGGCGGCTTAGCAGTGGAAGCCTTCGCAGGGCAAACAACTGTCAAGCCCGCCAGCGAGAAATCCGGGCCTTCGCGCCCGCTTGCCCTGACCAGTTACAACCAGCAGCCCGCTCAGCCCGGGTCATCCAAGGAAACCACGAACATTAAGACGACCGTTTCCGGCCCGGAATCCTGGGAAATTGACGGACCGGTCTTTCTGCGAAGCGCGGACCCGGAACCCCCGGGCGAACTGGCCTTTAAGAACATTTTTGAATACAGCCATTTCCGCCGGCACGCAAACGCTGATCGCGACGAGTATGTTTACGAGACCGAGTTCGAATACGGCCTGGTTGAGAACCACGAGTTGATCATCGAGGCGCCTTGGCAGCTCGGCGATGGCCGCGTCCAGGGTAACGGCGACATTACCCTCGGTTGGCACTGGCGCCTTTGGGAAGAAGAGGGCCTGCTTCCGGCCTTCGCCATGCGCAACTACATTCGCGTCCCCAGCGGCGTTGATTCCAGCGGCGTCGATTACACCTGGCGGGGCCTCTTTACCTGGACGCTCGCCCCGGATGCGCTGCGTCTCCATTTCAACCCGTTCCTTTCGTCTATCAACGGCCATAACACCGAATACAATCATTACGGGTTCTTCCGCGGAAACGACGACTTCTGGGGTGAAGGTGAAGAGAACGATGCTCGCCACTTCCGCTGGGGCGCGGCGCTCGGCGTGGACTATAAGATTAACGATAACCTGCTGTTGATCGCCGATTATCGGCACGAGAACAGCGAAGACGAGCATATGCGCAACAACCACGTGGCCGAATTAGGCCTGGATTGGAAGCTAGACGACACCAATACGCTCGGGTTCGCCAGTGAGGTCAGCCTCGACGGCGATCACAGCGGCCCGGCCCTTACAGGGAAAATCAGCTACATTCATACGTTCAGCATGAAGTAGTTCGACCGTCCGCGCTGAGACTCGCGGAGGTCTATGAGGCGCCGACCAGGCCTGCGGTGAGTTGCTTGTACGGCTAGTGCTCCGTCACGCATGATTCGAGGGGTGCCGGAGTCGTGCGCCTGCCCGAGCGGCCCGATTTATTTGGTGGGCACCCGCGCGGCATGAATGCCGCGGATCGGGACGGGGGCGCGC
>Ga0209777_10009947_pt1 | contig 10148 bp, 12 predicted proteins | sample FrelakmetHBP12HB_FD_187147 | JGI IMG/M metagenome (GOLD analysis project Ga0209777, IMG submission 187147) | Freshwater lake sediment microbial communities from the University of Notre Dame, USA, for methane emissions studies -HBP12 HB (SPAdes)... | ecosystem: Environmental > Aquatic >...
CATGGATACGTGCAGAGATGGTGGCAGAGATCGCGTCCCGGTGTATATGTAGCATTCAGACCAGATGAAATCTGCTACTGGAAGATGTACAACATGCCAGATACGATCTACGGCATGGACTATCTTCAGAACCTTAAGTACCAGATCCAGTATCTTATAGACTCAACAAGAGCTGCCGGCAGAACCTTCCAGAACGGTGTAATGCCATCACTCGTATGGAATCATCCTCAGGTGCACGATATTAAAACTCTACAGCAGAGGATTATAGAAGTTAAGAACAATAATCAAGGATCCTATAAAGTTGGTAATATCTTCCATACAGTAAAGGACGAAAAGGTAGAGGTTTTAGCACATACTCTTCACGATATGCAATGGTTAGAAGGCCAGACAATGGTAGCATCTATGGTATGGGCAATGTTCGGATTCCAGCCTAGTGAGTTCATGGCGGGAGATTCCTCCAGAGCAGCGGCATATGTAGGACGTAACATTACTAAGTCCAAGATGCTTTATCCTTTCATGAGATTCCTTGAAATTAAGATTAACAAGGAGATCTTACCACATATCGAAGGTTACAAGAAGGGATGGAAGTTCAGTTTCCTGAAGGATGTAGATCTTGATGATGAGATCAAGCAGGGACAGATAAAAGCAACTCAAGCACAAGCGGCATCAATCTACAGGCAAATGGGGTTAACAATAGAATCCGCATTAAAGTTAGCGGGTGCAGTAGATGATATTTCTACAGTAGATATAGACGAGGATATGCTAGCAATGATACAAGCAGATTCTAAGATGAATACAGGAACTGTAAAGGACGATCACGGTAACCCAAAGAAGTTTACCGATGATCGCACACAAAGAACCGAAGGTTATAAAGGCACAGATCTGAATAAAATACCCTTCGGAAAGCAGGAAGAACGGGATTATAAGAAGGGAATAACACTATCACGTCCGGAAGAAGGAGAGATCAAGATCATTTTAGGTGGATCTTCCGTAGGAATGGTTGGTTTTTCAGCATCAGACGAATTAAAGAAAGATGCTAAACAGGTTATAAAAGCGGTGCAGATTATAACCAAGCATAACCGTGATGCAATGAATGATTACGATCTGTGGTTAGATGAACTTGAAAAACACAAGGGTAAATTCGAGGTGAAGTTATGAGTGGAGAAGTTGAAGCAGAGATCCAATATGAAATTACGAGTTATCCATCTACCGCTACTACAGCGATTTCATGGTATTTCGTACCGGCAACGAGGTTAACAATAGATTCAGTAAGGTGTCATTTCAGTACCGCACCTACTACAGCAGATGTATTCCAGATCTGTAGTATCCCAGCAGCAGGGTATACTTACGGTGCTACGATATATAATGTTACACCTAGTACCGGGGGAAATGGTACGACTAAAGATGTATTCTGGCAACCTACACGCCCGTTCTTATTACAGAGTGGTGATGGAATAAAGATTTTGTTCACGAATACCGATGCAGTAACGTATGGAATAAGAATCGTAGCAGTAGACAATCAACCATCTTAAACATGGCAGATATAGCGGGATACCTTAAGGATATGAGTGGCAATCCACTAGGAGTAACAGGGAATCCCGTCTATATTGCCTTCGCTATAACTGCACCTTCAACTTACCATATAGAACCAGTAATAAAATACGTTTACTTGGAGAACCTGAATAGATTAAGAACACCTAGATCGAGATTGGAAAGGATCTGGCAGAATATAGGGATTTATATGAAGTGGGTATAACATGGATGGAAATGTATATCTAAAGGATAATTCAGGTACTCCGATTGGGACTTCTGGAAACCCATTAATTGTATTTGCTACTGGTGGAGCTACATCAGTAGTAGAGCATAACTCACTTCAGGGTATTCAGGGTGGAATTACTTCACAATACTACCACTTAGACTTCACTTCATATAGTAGTGTAATTGCATGGAACGTAGGGGGTGGAACTGGTGACTATGCTAGTGTAAGTGGATATGCTACCATTTCTGGAACGGCAACATTAGCAACTAACTCATCTTCGCTTAATAATCATGCAGATACCTACTTTGCCACATCGGGTGCTACATTAAACGTGCAACACAATAGCACACTAAATATACCGGGAGATGCAGCTGGATATCACATTGATTCTACTTCTTATGCTAGTGTTATTGCTTGGAATGTCGGGGGTTCACCAACATATGTTCCAACCGCAGGATACGCTACAAACGCAGGATATTCCCCTAACTCCGCATATGCAACTATAGCAGGTACAGCAACTAATGCAACCAACTCTACCTATTCTATTACTGCGGGAACAGCTACCAACGCGGGTTATTCTTCGTATGCCTCTTACTCCACAATATCAGGTACTGCGAGTAACGCAACCTATGCTATAACATCCGGTACTGCAACAACTACACCAAATGCAACATACTCAGTAACTTCAGGAAGTGCTACGAATAGTTCATATTCTTCTTATTCGGCATATGCAACTATATCTGGAACGGCAACCTTATCAAACAATTCTACTTACGCAGTTACAAGTGGATATGCAACGAACAGCGGGTATTCTCTTACTTCTGGAAGTGCAACTAACTCTACATATGCAGTAACAAGCGGATATGCAACAAATTCAAACTACGCACTTATAGCGGCAAATGCTACTACGTTTAATGCACATGCTGATACTTACTTCGCTACAAGTGGAGCAACGCTAAATACCAAGCATAACGCTTTACCTGACAAACAAGGTAATGGAACTGATTACTACCATTTAGACTCAACGCAGTATGCAAGCGTAGCAGCGTGGAATGTAGGTGGATCTCCATCTTATGTTCCTAACTCCGGATACGCTACCAACGCGGGATATGCAACTACAAGTGGGTACGCCACAAACTCAAATTATTCTTCATATTCCTCTTATTCTACATTATCTGGAACTGCAACCAATGCTACATATGCTTTAACTTCTGGATTCGCTACGAATTCAACTTACTCTGTTTCAAGTGGAACTGCAACTAACGCGAGTTATGCATTATCTTCAGGTTCAGCTACAAATGCTAACTATTCATCTTATGCTTCTTACTCAACTCTATCAGGAACAGCGAGTAATGCTACTTATGCTATAACGGCAGGTACCGCTACAACTACACCTAATGCTACCTATTCAGTTAATTCGGGAACTGCAACGAATAGTAATTATTCAAGTTACGCATCATATTCTACAGTTTCCGGTACTGCTACGTTAGCAACCAACTCTACATATTCGGTTACCAGTGGATATGCTACGAATAGTAGTTACTCTTTAACAGCGGGATCTGCAACTTCTGCAAGCAACGCAACCTACTCTGTTACCTCTGGAACTGCTACAAGTGCTAGCTCAACTCCAAATAGTACATACGCAGTAACTTCTGGTAGTGCTACTAATGCTACATACGCAGTAACAAGCGGTTCAGCTACAAGTGCTTCTAACGCGACTTATGCGGTTACTTGTGGTGCAGCAACTACTTCCGCTAATACTACTGCTACCCATAATTCACTCGCTTCTATGGATGGTGGTGGAAACGGACACTACTATCATTTAAATAATACTTCTTATGCATCAGTTATAGCATGGGTAGCAGCAAGCGGTGCTGACTTAGATGCGCGAAAGATAGGATGGTTGGGTTTATAACATGACATCATTAACAATTTCAAATCTTGCAAACGGACAACTCGCGGCGAGTATAGGAAGTATCTACACTTCTACAGGAAAGACAACAATAGTAAAGTCTATTTCTCTGGTTAATACGAATACTACCACTGAGAATATAGATCTATACGTTTTAACTTCCGGTGGAACTGCAAGAAGGATCATACCTCAGAGCTGTGCTCTTGTAGCTGGATACCAACTAATATACGATTCTCCAATAACATTGGGAAGTGGAGATGCAATTCAGGGAAATACTACAACTGCTTCTAAAGTGGATTATGTGATTTCGGGAGTGACGGAAGCATGAGTTTAAAAATAACCAACAATTTAGGACAGGCACTTTACACCGGAGATGACGGCGTTACCAAATACGCTAAAAGAACTATATTTCTTAGTGGTGCAGGTGGGTGGACAGGTACAACTCTACCGGATGGTGGACTCTCACAACTAGAAACTACAACGAATAAAGTTAACTATATTGGGACTTCTTTTACTGCAACTACTACCGATAAGAACCACGAATTTGGGTTTATAATGCCATCCAATTATAACGGCGGGACGATAACGGCACAACCCATCTTTCAGACGGCGGGAAGTGATGCATCCAGTCATACGATTATATTCGGGCTTCAGGGGTTAGCTCTTGCATCCGGGGGAACACTCGATACTGCCTACGGAACTGCGCAGGAATCTACCTATACCGTTGCATCCTCAATTGCAGGAAAAATAATCATTGGTACTACTACCCCCGCAATCACTCTCGCGGGATCACCGGCGGGAGGGCAGTGGGTGCAGATGAGATGCTACCGGAAGGGAGATGATACCTCAACGAACGATGTTGTTCTCCTTGGATGGTATGTAACCTATACTACCAATAGCTATAGTGACTCGCCATGACAGCAATAGGGGGTGGTTGGAAATCTCGTAAGAAGATCACCATTACCAACTCAACAACCAGCCAAACCAACTACCCGATAATGATCACAGTGAATAGATCAGCGGGAACTGATACCGCTAATACCGTTTACCTTGGGACTTCGTGTAATTCAGATTACTCCGATATTCGATTTACCAATTCTGCATTATCGCTATTACCTTACTGGATAGAGCATCCTAATACTACAAGCACCTCGAACATTTGGGTTAATTGCGACTCTCTACCAAATGGGACTGCTACATTCTATATCTACTACGGAAAACCTAGTGCAACGACTACAGAAAGCGGTGCAGATACGTTTACGTTCTTTGATGATTTTGGTGGGAGTTCTATAGATGCTGCAAAATGGACTACATCGGGATCTCCAAGTGTATCAAATTCAATATTATCCCTCCCCACTGGAACAAATGTAGTTGTATCAAAAATACAAACATTCGGGAACAATTACTCCGCGAGATATATATTTACCCCAAGTTTTGGAGGATATGGATATTATACATTCTCAAATACAGATAGTTCAATTTTAACAGGAATTAGATATTATGATGTTAATAAATGCGATGTAGTTACTTTAAAATCTGGAACATGGGTGACTAGTTCAAAAGTAGAGCATCCAAGCGCAATAACAATAGGAGAATTGAAGAGGACTTCTGCGGGGATGGATTACTATGTTAATAATAGTTTAACCCCTCTAAATACCAACAACACAAATATTGCTGACAATATTGGGTTTAGAGTTTATGTTGAAGGAGGTAATCTTGGGAGTATAGATTGGGTAATCATCCGGCCATACATATCATCAGAGCCAACCGTAACTACGTGGGGAATTGTAGAGCGTATTATCCAATCTGGGGTATCCCTAGGATCAGCAAATATGATGGTGGTAGGTTAATTATGGCAACTATGACAACGCAAGAACAAATCGAAGCAAAAGAGAATGCAATTGCATCTCTCAAACAGAATCGTACTGGAACGAAACAACAGTATCTTTCAGCACTTCAGACATTAGAGAATGAACTGGTAGTTCTTCAAGAACAGAAAATCGCAGAAGATCAAGCGGCAGCACTGGAAGCACAACAGGCACTAGAAGCATCAGTAGAATATCGCACGAATCAACTTAACGGAGAATACGACCCACAATTCCAATCCCTTTCATCTGCATATATGGCGGCTCTCATCCTCGGTGATACTGATACCATGACTGCCAATCGTTCTACATACCAAGCACTACTCACAGAATACAATGGAAAACTGGGGTTGATTGTATGATCGAGAAGTGTATAAGGTGCGGGAAGGAGAAACATGGTGGAAAATGCCTTTTCGATAAGACGAAAAAGAGTATGGTCGAGATAATAAAGGATAAATCGGATAGTACCGCAGTTGATGTTTCAGATCTTAAGAAAAAAGTAAAATGATCTACAAATCTGATATTAAAGGCATATTAATTATTCTTTTATTATCTCCTGCACTAATAATATGTGTAATTCAGGCACTTTTAGATCCCTGTCCTAGTAGCTGATAACTTTATATACTAATCATTAGATATTCATAACCATGTTAGTTATAACTAATCAGACGATTGGAAACGCTATGGGAGAACTAGTAGGTTTTAACTTTGAATCTACAGACTTCGTAGAAGGGGAAAGAGATGGGAATCGTGTCTTATTCGCAGAAACCCCTAGTGGTACCTACGTAGTAAGAAACATAGAAGATCTAGACCAAATGAAAGCAGAAATGGAAAGACTTGCGATTGCATTCAAAGACGGAACTGCATATGATGATAAGAATGTTTATGTTATGCCAGAATGACATAGATGAGATGAACTTCTAACGACAAAAACTAACTCTTCTTTTTATATTCCGTAACCTTATCCTAATCTATGTCGAAAGAGTTAAGACGTAGGATCTTCTCTGCACTTAAGCAGATTAAAGGAGATTATACCTTAGACGATATTGCTGACATTCTAAGGAATGATTCCAAAAAGGATCTGGCAAAAGAATTAGATTCAATGGTAACTTCTAAATGGATTACTAAAACTTCTAAAGATGGGGATTTCTATTTTCGTGTTACTAGAATTTTAGATGCACCTCTTAAGAAAACTCCAAAGAATAAGTTCGCTAAATTTGAGGTTATCTCCAAGGTAGAGAAACGTCCTGTTAGATATATGAATCCTTTCTTTGATTTAATGCCTTTATTGAACCAGGATGGGCGCGGAACATGTACCGGATTCTCAGGTGCTTATACCGCATGGTTCAATCAGCTTAAGTATATTACTCCTACTCCACTTACATTAGAAGAAGTAGCTGCAATAAAGAGGAACCAAGCGATTAATGTTCTTAATCAATGCACGATGCTTACTGATATCTTACCGAAGTACGCTCCAAGCGCAGAAGGATTATACGATGAATCAAGAGCATTAGGTCATGTTACAGTTCCAGAAGGTAGTTATATCGATCTGGTATGCCAAATATATAAGATCTATGGGTACAACTATGAAAAGGACCGACAAACCGCGCATACAAGTTTCTGTGCTCCCACATACTTCCCGCTTGTGAAAAACGATCTCGAACAGACCAAGACGTTTTTAGCAAAGCAAGCAAGCAATCACCGCGCAGATAACTATGTGCAGGTTGATACATGGGAAGGACTAAAGGATGCTATCTATAAATATGGTGCTGTAATTACCGCAGTTAACATCTACGAGAACTATGCATCACAGGGATCTATCGGATTATTACCAGAACCCAGAGGTGAAGTCGTTGGTGGTCATGCTCTATGCGCGTGTGGGTATGATGATGACTTAGATGTAGTTTATGTAATTATGTCTTGGGGTCCGAATTGGACTAAACTAAGTGGATACTCCAAGAAGTACTATGAAACTGCAGGAGGGCAGGCATTCGCACCCATCGTTTCCAGAGACGTATTAGATGAAATTCCTACACCCCCTACACCAGATCCAGAGAAATATCGACTCTATACTCTAATGTGCAATAAGACCTGCAAGATGACGGTTAATGAAGATGTGTATACGCTTTCTACTGCTCCTGCTCAAGTAAAGGTAATGTTGGAGTTAAATCGCGTATATACTCTAACCTGCGAGGTTCTTAATCCAATGAGAGTTAGACCTCCGACTAAGATAACCAAGATGTTAGAAACAAAGGAGAGTGGTTCTGCATTAATAGCGTTCTCATTTCGAAACACAGTCCCTAGGTGAGTATATTGCATTTATTATAATGGAGGTGTTCAAGAAGTTGAAGAGATAATCCCCTTTATTTACACTTAAGTTAACATATCTGCAACTTGGGTGTACCAAAGGGGGATAATAAGTTTTATATAGATATATGATCTAGATATATTGTAGACAGATACCACACAGTCTGCTACTAATATATTCCATACATCATTTCATCATCTGAAACAATGATCGCCACATCGGAGGATTGATCATCCTCCACTTTCTATTCCATTAACAACTTGTTTTAAATACTTCTACTTATATACAAAGTAAATGATAAAATTATGGAAGTTCCTGTTGAAACTATTATAAGCATTATTGTACTCCTTGCGGGTATTGGTGCTGGATTCGTTATTGGTGATTCAAGGTACAAACGGTTTAAGGTTCTTTTCTCCGACTTTGTGCATATCATGAACGATATGAACGAAGCAATGAAAGATGATAAAATCACAGAAGCAGAAGCACAGACAATCTGGGATGCTGTGTACCAGATGTATAAAGACATCCTTGCTAAAGAACAAACCAAATAACTTCTTTTCTTTTCAGGAGTGGATAAAGATTCAGGTGAGCAACAGACCACATAACCCCGACGGATGGAAATTTCACATTCAGCAGAAACAGATCTGTAGGGAAGCACTCAACAAAGAGAAACTTACGCTATCAGATCTTGCTGCAATGAGTATAGATACAAAGTTTTGGAAATTAGAAAAAGGAGATCCAGACAAACCTAACTACAACTTCCTGCTTGAAATGAATAAGGAGTATGAGAAGTTCAGGAAGGTACACAAACACTTTGAAAAGAAACTCTCAATGAAGGAACGAATTGCTCTTAACCAATGTGGTAAGATGTTACTAGCTCTGTATAAACAGGATTCAGCATATTATGAACGAATAGGGGGGCATATCTGTTTATTCATTTCTAACGAGGAACAATGGAAGAAGGATAAACTCACTACGCTGATTAGTTTCTATAACTGGTGGAATCAAAACGATATTAGAGGATATTCAAAGAAGTGGATTAATACCGCTTGGATTACTTTAATAGAGCTCTACCAGGAGAAGGAATTCGTTAAGATGTCTGTAGACTGGTTGATGGAGTATCTTTTTGCACATAAAGATAAGTGGGTAATGGACCCAGAGTTTCATCCTGATAAATGGTATCCTAAGGGAAAAGGGCAGATAACTTACTTGGTGAGTGGTAGAACTGACTAATGCTTTAATCCCAGAGGATAAGTATTCAGAAGTATTAGATAAGAATTTAGAGTTTCTTCTTCAGTTCAAAGATGCAGAAATCAAGCATCCTGTATTAGATATGCTGCATAAAGGCATGATTACAGGAGATGGTTGCACTTCTGATATGAACACAATCTATCAGGATCCTAACCTTCCTCTGTTATATCAATGTGTTATTTGGGCAGAACAGTTCGATAAAGAAGAAAAATACGCAAAGTCTTTTATCAATCTTCTAAAGATTATGGTAGTACTATACGCAACTAATGGGTGGGCGCGTTCTAGACTTGGATGGTTTATGTGGGCTATAGTCTGCGGAGCAAACCCGAATAGTCATTTCCCACTAACATGGGAAGGTTGCTACGAACCAGCGAAGTGGTACTATGCAGGAGAAACACAACGAAAAGAAGATTATCGAGTCAACTCAGAATCTCAGGGAGGATTCACCATCCCACCACTTGATTAAAGGAAAAGAAGAACCCATCTCTTTTACTATAGATTTTAATTTAGAATCAGACTATAAGATCTCAGGTTGTGCCCATTTCGAGGATATAGACCGTGAGAATGAAGTTATTGCTATCAATGCTATTAAGAAGGCATTACCGGACTTCATGCAGCATCCTCATTTACACTATCAGCATTCAGAACGTCCTATAGGAACAATAACTGAAGCTACGATAGATGGTAAAGGGTTGTATATAAAGGCGACGATCTACGATACAAAGGATACAGCAGATGCATGGGAAGAGATTAAGACAGGAAAACTCAATGCATACTCGATCTACGGAAAGAGAACCATAAGTTCACCAGAATGTAAACTAGCACCCGAAATGAGAATTAGTCCTTGCAGAACAGATGGATTACATTTATGGAGCATTTCGGCAGTAGGAAAACAAGCAGGAACCCACGAAGTTAATACTCATACCTTTTTAGACGTAGTTAAAGGAATATGCACCACTTATTATAAAAACGAGGATATATTAATAAAGGCAGATACTACAGATTCTACACTCATACATACTGCTACGGACGGAACAAAAGGAGGTAGAGGAG
>Ga0209777_10009948_pt1 | contig 10146 bp, 10 predicted proteins | sample FrelakmetHBP12HB_FD_187147 | JGI IMG/M metagenome (GOLD analysis project Ga0209777, IMG submission 187147) | Freshwater lake sediment microbial communities from the University of Notre Dame, USA, for methane emissions studies -HBP12 HB (SPAdes)... | ecosystem: Environmental > Aquatic >...
TCCTTGCAACCTCCGGTGCTGCAATGCTAATCCTCGCAACGCTCGTCTATCTCATGCTCCATCTCGACACACCCCTCTGGGTTGTCCTTGTTGCATCCGGAATCTCCGGTATCGGCTCAGCGATGTTCTTCCCGTCGAATAACAGCGCAGTCATGGCGAATGCACCTCAGGGTTCCTTCGGGGGGATCTCCGGCGTCCTCAGGACCGTGCAGAACATCGGGATCTTGGGAAGTTTTGTCGTTGCCATCACCGTTGCCTCCGCATCGATCCCAAGGAGTGTTGCTTTTGAGGTGTTCATTGGCACCACAAACCTCGTTGGTGGTGTTTCAGAGGCTTTCCTTCATGGTATTGATGCCTCGCTCTGGGCCTCTATCGGCATCATGGGAATTGCCGCTGTCCTTTCTTGGATGCGGGGGCATGAGGTCCGGCGGTCAGAACCCCTAAAAATTACAAAATAATCTGGCCAAAAGGATCTTTTGCCACCGGTGAGATAGGGGTAATGCATTTCATAATAAGCGATTGTCGGTGTAATTTCGCTTAAATTCAGAGAGATTCCGGTATGTCTGCAGGACTTCCTTACTATTTTTCAAAAATATACCGGGAAGATCTTTTCCACAAGTCCCGTGAACGTAACGGCACGATTGGCTGGAACACATAAATACAGTTGAGTATCAAATGCAGTGGTGACAGACCATGGAGATCGTACCGGGAATTCACAAAGTTGATGGGGTTAACGGCAACTGTTACGTCATTGTCCGGGACGGGTTAATTCTCATCGACACCGGACTGCCCCGCACCAGTAAGAAAATCCTGGGCTATATTCAGGAAACGCTCAAACGCAGACCTTCGGAAATATCAACAATCATCCTGACCCACTATCATATCGATCACACCGGCAATGTGTACGAACTAAAAAACCTCAGTGGTGCAAAGGTGGCCATCCATGAAGCAGACGCAGATTTTGTATCGGGGAGAAAACCGCAGCCCGCACCCAAAGGCGGCCTTGGCATGCTGATCAGGATTCTGGGTATCTTTTTCAGATCGAAATTCGTAGAACCCGACATAAGGCTCAAAAACGGCGACACAATCGCCGGGCTCACCTGCCTGCACACGCCCGGGCAGCACCTGCCTTTTTGATCCGGTATCAAAAGTCCTTTTTTGTGGTGATATCCTGAGATACGACGGCGTAAAAATAACAGGTGCTCCACCGCAGTTTACCTTGGATATGGGTGAAGCAGAGCGATCGATCAAGATGATTGCCGCCCTTGATTTTGATATCCTCCTTTCCGGACACGGCATACCGCTCAAACATGGTGCAGCAGAAAAAGTTCGTACATACGCCAAATCATTACCCTGAATCCGGGGTCGCAGGTAATGGTTGAGCCCCAAAGAGCGTCATCACTTTTTTAATCATTTCTTCAGGGCCAAAAAAAGAAGTCTTAACCTTATGCCTGACTCCGGGTGTGAATGAAGTTTTTTATTTGGATATGCACGAAACGAAACCATATCGTCTGGGAATGTAATACTAGAGTATGCCTTTTGGTTTTATGGATTCCACGCATTCAATACATCCATTCTTTGGAATGGCGTTTATGATCATCGCTTGGATAGTCCAGCTGGTGATTGCATATTTCGTGTATAAAGATGCAAAAGAACAAAAAATGAGTGCACCTCTCTGGTTCATTTTCGTGATTATCCCCATGTATGGATTCCTGCTGGCAATCCTCTATGGTATCATCCGGGAGGTCAGGATGCCCATTGAAACACAGAAAACTCCTCTTGATATCCTGAAAGCACGGTTTGCAAAAGGAGAGATAACAGGAGAAGAATACGAAAACGGAAAAGATGTATTAATGAAATAAAACTTTTTTTTGACTTGGTAATCCGGGTTTTTATAGGGAAAATCCTTATGGCTTTATAATCGATGGAGGAGAGAAACGCCGAAGCGATTCTTACGGGTTCCTTGTGCAGGATCCTCTACGATATTTTTCCAGTACTAAAAAACATCGGAAATTCCGGGTTGATTCGAATTTTGCTACAACAGGTTAAAGGGATATACTTTCGCGCTCTATGGAGGTTATCTCAGATATTCGTATAAAATTTTGTTATCTGTCATGATATTCTCTAAAAAAAATCATATCCGGGAAAGGAGTTGAAAAAAAATGGTTGATAAATTAAAAGTAAAGGCCAGAATAGCTCGCGGTGACGGCAGCGTAGCTCCACATCATGTATCAGATGATGCAAAAACCGGTGACCACGAGCCCGTTTCTGGTGATGGAAAGGTCGAACCCCACGACAGGGAGGGCGTGGTGACCACTTCGGTCAACAATGAGCAACTTACCTGCCCCCAGTGCGGAAAAGCAACCCTTCGTACAGAATTCCCTGATCATTATGAAGCCTGGATTAAATGTTCGGAATGCGGTTTTTTTATGGGGATGAGTAACGCTGATTGGCACCGTATGGAGAACAGTCCCAATATTAATGAGAAAATCAAAAAAATGGCGATTAAGAGAGAATTAGTGAAAGTTTAGCCCCGAACGTTCCCGGATTTGCGATAGTTGAGAATAGCCCGGCCCCGCACCGTATGTCCTGCATTGTAATGGATCATGGGTTTTTTTTATAAAAAATGCCGAACCACCTGAAAGGTAGGGCCATCGCCGGTATCGTCTGCAAAAAGAGAGATTCAGCCGTTAATCTTTTTCAACAGCCACGCCATGTTCTGGCCCAGCGTCTTCATCGTGGCAATCCCCTCGTCATCGTGCTTCACGTCGCCCGGCGCAAGGCCGATCCCAACATTCCAGTACGATGAGCCCGGAACCACCATCTGGCTGATGAAGAAGAAATGGTTCATCGAGTCAAACGCGTGGATCGCCCCGCCCCGGCGGACCGCGACCACTGATGCCCCGACCTTGCGCTGGAACATGTCGCCATTTGCCCGGGACACAAAGCCCGCGCGTTCAATCAGCGCCTTCATGTTCGCCGAGATATCGGCAAAGTACGTCGGGGATGCAAGGATGATCCCGTCGGCCTTGAGCATCTTTTCAATGCACTCGTTAACGATATCACCCGTGATCACGCACTGCCTGTCCTTCTTCTCAAAGCACTTCCCGCAGGCGATGCAGCCGGGGACTTTCTTTCCTGCCAGCTGCACGAGCTCGGTCTCAATCTTTGCTTTTTTGAGCTCCTTAAACACCGCGTTGACAAGGATAGCCGTGTTACCGTCTTTGCGGGCACTCCCGCTGAATGCTACGACTTTCATGGTACACCTGTACCATGGATGTCGGTATCAAGGGATAAAAATGCGGTGATCACCGGCACCGTACCGGCTCACATGTGACGGTGAGGGGGGTTGACTTGTAAAAATGGAACATGTCACCACCCGCCACTCTTTCCTGCATATCTTCTTTTAGAGATCCGGCCAATCTGACTGACAAGGAACAGGGGCAATAACAGGATCATGAACAAGCGGCGGTTCCGGGCAGATGACCCGGAAAGAAAAGCGTGGCAGGACCCGGAGAAGATCTTCTCGTCTATCGGTCTTCGTAAAGGAATGGTCTTTGTCGATGTCGGATGCAGCGAAGGGTTCTTTGCACTCCCTGCAGCCCGGAGCGTCGGACCGGGCGGAAAAGTCTATGCCTTCGATATCAACGCCGATGCGGTTGCACACCTGAACAGGCAGGCAAAAGCCGAAGGGCTCACCAACCTGTCAGCAGAAGCAAAGGCCGCCGAAGAAACGGTCGCCTGCGAAGGCTGCGCCGACATCGTCTTCTTCGGCATCGATCTCCACGATTTTGCGGACCCGGAACAGGTGATCCGGAACGCCAAAGCGATGCTCAAACCGTCCGGCCGTCTCATCGACCTCGACTGGAAAGATATCCCGATGGACTTCGGCCCGCCGGCAGAAAAACGGTTCCCTGTACAAAAAGCTAAAAATATGATCGAATCTGCCGGATTTACGATCCAATCCGTGCAGGACGCCGGGCAGTACCACTACCTGATCATCGCCCTGCGGTAACTCACGGATAAAAAAAAGATCACCTGTTCCGGCCCGGTTGAACGGCCCGGGTGCCCAGTTTAAAAAAAAGGCATATCCTTGCCACCCGGCTCTTTGTCATTCCCTCTTCCCAACCCAAATGATTAACAGAGCTCGGTATCTCACGGTACATGCGGTGGATTCCTTGTGAAAAAGAGATACCCTTTCCTGATCACCGTCCCTCACGGTGGCACGGAGGTCCCGGCAGTCCTTACAGAAAGGCTCGCCCTATTTGCATTGGATGTCCGCTATTACTGTGACCTGGCCACGAGGGGGATCTTCAATTTCCGGCACGAAGTTGTAGCATATATCGATACACCTCTTTCGAGGATGCCTGAACAGATTCTACGAATATCCGTTTCACGCTTGAGAATAATCCTTCAACCTTCCACCTCCTGCCGTAACCGACCTTGTCTGCCCATCTCCGATGGCCGCCCAAATCATCTCGTTCCCCGCATTTCTCGTTTGAAAACACCCACTCTCGCCCCCATCCCGTGAACTAAACCACAGTGTTATTATCGTCACTTCCGACAGAAAGTGCCTCTTTTACCAACTTGTCACATGACTGGGAGGAGTTATAATTGAGAGATGGGGAGAACGGGCGATTTTGACCGCCCCGTTCACACTACAGAACCATCGTAAACGTCCACGGGTCACATTCGTGTGGCATGCGGATGTTAAATCCGATGATTGGTTATGCCCAACTTACTGGGATCTTCAACCCTTGCACACAGTCAATCTTAACCACAGATCCTCATAAAAATAAACACCAAACAGGGTGTATTATTTTTAAAAAAAAGAAAAAACTATTCTGAGCGTCTTTTCAGCAGTAGAACCGCACCCACAAGGACGATTGCACCAACAACCGGCACAACCGTTATCGGCGACTTTGTTGCCGTGGCTTCCGGCGTCGGCTGGGTAAGGGTTGCGGCAACCGCAGTGCTTTGGCCACCGATGACCGTAACGGTCTGGACATTATCCGTGTACCCTGCCTCTTTCATGGTGACGACGTGCGATCCCGCGGGAATGTCCGCCAGGGTGAGAGGTGTGATGCCCCTGTACACGTTGTCAAGATAGAACTCGGCACCCGGAGGAACAGATGCCGCGACGATCTGCCCGGTAACGTCCGGGGTCGGCCCAGGGACGATGGGGGTAAGCTTCGCGTTTACGGTCGCAACCCCTCCCCCGCTGACATACACCCTCTGGGTAAAGTCTTGGTAGTCCGTCTGCCGGAGCAGGATGGAGTGGTATCCGGGAACAAGGCTCGTGAGATCAAAATAATCGCCGGACGGCGTCAGCCCCATGTAGTTCCCATCAAGGTAGAGCGCTGAACCCGGAGGAACGGATGCCACTTCGATGGAACCGACGCCGGGCTGCTGGGGGTTCATGGTCACGGAGACTGTGGTCTGCTGGCCTGCATACACGGTAACGGTATTGACGTACTCGTCATACCCGGCTTTGTGCAGCCGCACCGAGTGGCTCCCGGGAGCAAGGCCGGGGATGACACCGGGGCTTTGCGCCAGGTACCTGCCGTCAACGTAGAGGTCAGCCCCTTTCGGCGTGGTGGCAACGTTGAGCGACCCGGTGTTCGGGTAAGGGGGATTTGGGACGAGGTTGATATTCACGTAGGCCGTCTGACCTCCGGCAACATAGGCCGTCGTGGTATATGGCTGGTAGCCGCTCAGGCTGACCTGGATGGTGTGGCTAGCCCCCGCGATCACTGAGGTGAACGTGCACGGGGTATACTGCCAGGAACCCCCGTCAAGAGTCGCAACTGCACCGGATGGATTTGATGTGACCTGGATGCTCCCGTAGGCCGGGACCGGGATCGGGTTCAAGGTCGAGTACAGGTCAACGGTCTGGCCTTTTGCAGGCCACGATGTTACTTGGCCGTTATAGATGGAGTACCCGGGCATCTGGACGGCAAATGTTTTCAGCGGGGTGCCGGTGACCGTAACCTCGGTGTCGCAATACCCCTGCGCAATGGCGCAGCCGCTTGAGAGGTCATCAAACGAAACCGTCGCACCGTTCACGTTGCAGTGCACCCGGATCCAGCCCTTGTCGCCGCCGATCGGCTGTACTGGAGTGACGGGAACCACCGTGGGCTCCGTTGTCGGTTCTGGAGTGACGATCGGATTAAGCGTCCCGTCAACCGCTGCCTGCTCGCCGGGGCTGACGCTGAAGCTTGTCTGGTAGGGCTCATACCCGCTCATCGAGATCCGCACGGAATGTGATGTGCCGGTTGCTACTTCAAGGCCGGCAACCGGGGTGACCCCCGCGGACCTGCCATCAAGGGTGACGGACGCGGCAGACGGGGTTGAAGCGATCGTCACCCAGCCGACCTGCGGTACGACCGTGGTCACCGGTACTATAGTTGGTAGTTCGGTGGGCTCATGGGTAAGTGGGGGAGTGGGTTCCGCTGTTGGCAACAGCGTCGGAACCAGTGGTTCGACCGTTGTTTCCTGTGTTACCGGTTGCATGGCGTACACTGCTGCCGGCACTACAATGGCGGCAGTGAGCAGGATGCAGAAGAGCACTACAATGCGTTTCATGATTCTTTTCCTGATTGTAACTACCACAATATTCTGGTTCAGACTATCTGAAATTTGTTATATGGAATGTAATCTCAAACCCCGGGCCCGCAGGGTTTCCTGCACGGGGGCTCCGATGAATGCTGCGGCATCCTCAGCATCTCCGGATCCTGCCATCGCTGCCATCACTCATGGGTATACATGGGCATTCGGCTAGCCATCTTATCACGATCACGGCGACTTGTTAGAGTGCAATTTCCAAAATACCGGGTAGCGGTTGTGATGAATGTGAGGGAGGCGAGAGAAAATGAAACGGTTACAACCTTTTCAACAATTCTGTTTTTTTCGTAGTAAATTCTTGCTCTGTAATGATTCCTGAATCTCTGAGTTCTGCTAACTTTTTGATCTGATCGAGTACCGACTCAACGGGAGGAATTCCTTGTAGTGGGCTACTTTTGGTTTTCAATGGGAGTGGGATCTCTCTTATAGTGCCACTGACAGAACTCGTTGTTGTTTTTGGGATATCGATGTCATCTATTTTGATTATGGTACTCTCTTGGGATTCTGGAATTTTTCCATCCATGGCTATTCCATCAACGGGCTTTCTACTGGTATTGTCTTGTATGCTGTATCCAGTAACAACCGTGGATACTTTTGGCCCTATGCCGGATCCATCCGTCCTCGTCCCTGCCACATTCGTCTCGTAAATCTTTTTCAGGTAGGAAACCTGCTCCTCCTCCCGTATATCGTGTCTGCAGATTAATCCCGTGAGAATATTTTGTGCCTTCTTCGGATCGGGTATTCCATAAAGACAGTCAAGGGGATATCGTGATCCCTCCTCCCGGCCTTTTGCAAACCCGATCCCCACACCAAAATTGTCTTTTTGCCCTGTTGCGCCAATTCCCCTAAAAGACGTTTCGGCACCCCACCGGGTCATACTTAGCGGGATAAGCGTCCCATAGTTGAACTTGGTTCCAAAGAAATCCTGCTCAAATACAATTCTGCCGATCTGATGATGAGGGATCATATGTTCCTGTATCCACAGGAAACCACCCCGTATCCACAAACCCTCCTTTGTGATTGTGTACCTTATAGAACGCCGGAATTTTTCAGTCGCGAGAATGACAATACCAGCTGCCACGAAACAAAATGGCTGGACCAAAAATGCTATCCACTGCAGGAGGAGGAGGATATAATTACCCGATATGGGTGGAACCCCTGCCCAGGTTGCTATTACTGTTCCCGTCACGCCGCTCAGGCCCAGTGTTAAAACCGTACCTGTCCATAATTCGGTAAACCGCATCGTCCATCCAATGACTGCGAAAATAATGAAAATCCCAACCGGGGCAATCATCAGGATGGTAATATTTGTAGCGTCGGTTATAGGCAAAGAATACTGATTTAACGCGCCCGTCGTATAGGGAGACATGTAACTTGGCACTGTAGAAGTCAATGACGATATACCGATCTGATATATACTCTCAAGGATCCTTCGGGTAAAAATACATACAATAACCAGAAATATTGGCGAGAGAGCCATCAAATATTTGTACATAAAACTAACTCTCTCTGGCCTTGTTGAGAGAAGGATGGATCCGTCATCATTATCCTGCTTTTGACCGGGATCACTGAGTTTATCCCGAACTGGATTTGGCGCGGTATTCGTATCGGGTTTGGATTCCATAAAAGCACTACCGCAAGAGGGACAGGCATCCTGTTCGGGATCAATACACTGGTCACATCGTGGGCATACCTTTACATCATCCATTTTCTGTCACGATTTTAATTGAGAGCACGCTATGAAATATATTCCGATTTGTTTTACTTAGCACTCCCTAATTGGATGTCTCTTAATAGTTCGGGTATATTCACCCTTTAATACAGAGAAATGCCCACAGAAACGAAATGGTGGGGCTCTTCATGGCGTGGGGATCAATCCCGCAGCATCATCCTACATTCCGGGCATATTCACCCGATCGCCTGCCATCAAATGAGAAATCAGTCGATTTGGGCTAATTCAAAAGTCTCTTATGTATCAATCGGCTTTTTTTGTATATTATGAAGAGCAGTTGCCCCTACGTCACCCTCCGGCTCTTCCTCTACATGTTGACAATATTTTCCGGGTGTACTACGATGACCGCGAAAAAGGCCGAAGCCGGTGTACCGATTTTGGCCAGCCAGTCCGTTCCGGCCGCAACCTCAGGAGAAGGAGAGATCTGGGCGCTCGAAAATGCCTATTTCTTAAACCTCTCCAAAGAGGATTACGACGGCGTGCTCACTCTTGTGCACAGCCGGTTCCTTGGGTGGCCGGATGGTCTTGAACAACCCCTTGACTATAATGAAAGTGCCCGGTTTATGAGGCAACTGGTGACCGGCCCCACCCCATGCACCATCACGATTGATCGGAAGGGGATCCGGGTGCAGGGTGATATCGCACTCACCCAGTACGTACTTTATGCAACATGCAGTACTACCAACGGAACGGCACAGACAAAGTCGTCTGACATTACCCACACTTGGGTAAAAGAGGGATCCGTGTGGAAACCACTGGGGGCATGAGCAGGGATCTTTAGATCCCGGAATTGGTTTTTCCAGCGGGGCCCAATTGATCTGGATGATTTGTGGGTTGAACTGGTTAAAAAAAGCAGAAAAGAAAAAACAGCGGGAAAAAAACGAATCGTCCGTTCCTTTTCTTTGTAAAGATCTAAAAAAATAGTCCCGCAGAACACATATGCTCCTGTCAGATGGAAGAAATGACAGGGTACGGTATCAGCTCAGATTGCATGCGGGCACGATCAGATCGCGAATCTTACCCGTCACGCGTGGTAAGTTCCCCCGCCACAAAGGCGAGGGGTGCAATAGTGAGTGCAAAAAAAGGATTTAAGCGTTTTTCATCTTCGCCTTTGCGACGTATCCATCCTTTCCGATGTAGTACATGTAGCCGGTCTCTTTTGCAACCTTCTCAGAGCCGACTTTCTTCTTCCTGCCGCCCGGGTTTGACTTCATGGGTGCTGCCCAGACGTATCCATCCTTTCCAACAAAATACAGGTAGCCCTTTTCACGGGTGATTTTTTCCTTTCCAACTTTCTGTCCCATTCAAAACACCTCAAAACCCCGTCGGAGGTTTTGATAATGAGATGTTCCGTCTGATACTATATAAGGTTTCTCGCCGGTAGCCGTCGAAACTTCCGGTTTAGAGGGGGTATAACGGGCATTTTGCGTATCAAGCCGCACAATACGCGCCGTTTCAATACCCACACATATTGCCCGGAATGGCTGACTGGAATAAAATTGAGCGTCTTTTCACCGTGTGCCGCAGCCCATTTGACCGGATATCCAATCCACGCGCTCTGCGCAGTGATTATGGCGGTAAAATTTTTGTCCGGAACACCTGCCCGCACGTTAATTAAAAAAATACGGGGGCTTCGGGTGCCCGGCACTGCCCGGGATTTTTTAATTAACGTGCGGGCAGATCAGCCGGATCGCCGGTCAACGAGCCGTTTTGGCCGGCCCCTGAGTTTTTGTAGTTCGAGCCCCTTTGGTCCCGTGTAATTAAAGACGATCCGGAAGGTCTGATCTGCG
>Ga0209777_10009949_pt1 | contig 10146 bp, 9 predicted proteins | sample FrelakmetHBP12HB_FD_187147 | JGI IMG/M metagenome (GOLD analysis project Ga0209777, IMG submission 187147) | Freshwater lake sediment microbial communities from the University of Notre Dame, USA, for methane emissions studies -HBP12 HB (SPAdes)... | ecosystem: Environmental > Aquatic >...
AGGGAGAGATCTGCCACCAGCTTTTTCAGCCGGGAATTCTCTTTCTCCAGTTCCTTCAACCGGCGTACTTGATCGGTCCGGATCCCACCGTATTCTTTCCGCCAGCGGTAATAGGTTTGTTCGCTGATATTGAATGACCGGCATATATCCCCCACCGTTTGTCCCTGACCGAGAAGCACTTCCTCTTCCCTCAGCTTGCTAATGATCTGTTCGATGGTGTAGCTCTTTCGTGGCATTTTGACCTGTCTCCTTGTCTGAATCCTAACATGAATGTTGGATCAGTTTTTGGGGGGCAGGTCACGTCCAATCTGGATCTTGAGAGGTTGGGGGTATCAGTACAAACCATTTGGAGGAGTCAAAATCAGATCAAAAAAGCCGGGCTCAGCATGTGTATTGCTGAAAATAATTTGACTTTACCCGCATTGGAGATCATCCTATGAACTATCATGGAATGAAACTTAAATCCAATGATATAAGGGATATGGCCAGATTAATAAGGCAATCCATATGTCGTTAGCAACCGACACTCGGCATATTGATGCGATTGCGATTTCTGAGGATGGTTTGTTGACCTGGCTGGAGGCTTTCCTGCACGATCGGAAAGCACAAGGCCTAGCAATTGGAACCTTGCGGTTCTATAACCAGAAATTGAGGCTCTTTCTTGAGTACTGTGAATGGCATGCAGTCGAGAACATAAGCCAGATCACTGCCTTGTTTATCCGCCAGTTTCTTCTATACCTAGAAGAGTCGGAACATAATGCGGGTGGTCGCCATGCTGCGTTCCGAAGTCTGCGTGCTTTCCTGAACTGGTATGAAACCGAGGCAGAACCGGAGGGCTGGAGCAACCCCATTCACAAAGTAAAAGGTCCCAAATTACCTACAGAGCCATTGGATCCCGTTTCAGACGAGACCGTTGCTCGGATGGTAAAAATATGCAAATTGGGGACTTTTTCAGGGAATCGGGATAAAGCCATGCTGTTCTGCCTGCTGGATACCGGAGCCAGGGCGAGTGAATTCCTGGCTATGGATTTGGATGACCTCAACCATGCACGCGGTACGATCCTCATCCGACAGGGCAAGGGCAGTAAACCCCGAGAGGTTTATCTGGGAAAGAAATCCAGAAATGCCTTGCGAAAGTACCTGAATGTTCGGAAAGATAAGGATCGGGCATTGTGGGTCACCCATCCCCGTTGTGGCTCTGGCAGACTGAGCTATGAAGGTCTGCGGGAAGTGCTCTCCCGCAGGGCAAACTCCGCCTATGTGGAAGTGCCAACCTTGCACGCTTTCCGGCGTGCCTTTGCGCTGACCATGCTCCGGAACGGAACGGATATTTATACGCTTGCAAAGTTGATGGGCCATGAGGGGATTACGGTACTGCAACGTTATCTCAAGCAAACCTATCAGGATACCGAGGCTGCCCATCGTCGGGCTGGACCGGTAGACAATTCAGAGTTCCTTGGGTTTGCGTTGGGCTAGTTTTCCCTTAGCTCAGAAAGGAGAAAAATAGAAAGGTGTTAGATAAGGATCACGCCTCGATAGCGGGGCGTGATCCTTTTTTTTTATTTGGATTATACTAATGCAGAGATCCAAAGGGTGATATTTAGCGAAAAATGACACCCCGCGGACTCTCTAATATTTTTCTCTTGCCAAATACCCCTATATATAGGGAATTTGGTTGGAAAATGCCTAACATGGCCATATATAGGGCGGGTGGGGGTCGAACCCACACGGTGTCACCACCGGCGGATTTTAAGTCCATCGATTTTCCCCATTTTTTAGCTACCCTATATGTGCTTATTTTAGGCGAATTTTGGCTTAATTTCCTATATCTAGTGGGTACTCGGCGATAGAAAAATATGGATTTTGATGAAGTCCTCTGGGTGTCAAATTTGTCATTTAGATACCCAAATTCTCTATTTCTAAGTATACAGCAATAATACCCAATCTAACGTGTGTGTATGCTGTATATTGGAATGCTGGTGAATATGACCCGCGCGAAGTGATGGGATTAGCAAAGTAAACATCGCCCGCATCACTTCCTTCGGTTTCGGCCATAAAGTAGCTGCATAGTCAAGGTAGATCATTCGAGGCTCCATTGTGTTTCCCATCCAACGATACCATCAATGAACGAGAATTTCACTTTATACATCTAAAGAAAGCCTGAATGTTTGAGGTGAGGTAGTGTCCACCTTCAACTCTCGAATGTAACGCTCTCCATCGCGGGTTTCAAGGACATTACTGGATAAGCCAATCTCGATTTCAAATTTCTTAAGAGACCTGATTTGTCTGACATGAAATTCCAAATAATTGTGCTCTTCATTAAGTTCATAGTCCTTGTACCCGATCTTTTGGAAGAAATGCTGCACTGGGGCAATATCCTCGCCAAAAACCTTGGCGCTCTTGAGAAAATAATCGGTCGGGGAAAAATGTAAGATTTTTGGAAGGGGGCGAATCGAATTCTGTTGATAGATCTGCCCGCTGTGCTTGTTTTCCAAAGAACAATAATGGACCCCCAGCTTGAGTCCTGCATCCAGCGCGTACTCGACCAGATCCAGGCAGATGGTTTCACTCCCGGCAACTGGTAATCCCCCGCCATATACGTAGTTGTAGAGTACTCGGTATGGTCTGGCTTTAATCTTGTAGCCACTCTCACGGAATACATCAGCATTATTATATGGGAAGCAAAACTCCAGCAGGTTGATGCCGAAAATTCCCAATCGGTCCAATTCTGTCAGAACCGCCTTCATCTCCTCCAGCGTTCCGGGCAGCACAGGCATCTCCACCATTACCTGTGGGATGTATTCGCGTGCCAGGGCTATTTGATCAAAGGTATGCCGTTGTCCTTTGGCCAGATCCTGCATGCGAATACTGAAGCGGATCTCGTCCATGCCTGCATCTTTCAGCGCCTGCAATGTCTGGCGATCGACATGGTCACCACAGGTATACAAGCGGGTATATACACCTGGAAACTCCCGGCGCGCCTCCTGGAAAAAGCGGATCGCCTCCTCCTTAAACAGCAACGGTTCACCGCCGGTCAATGCCAGGTGGCGTACTCGCCTCCGGCTGGTACGCAAGGTCTGCAATTCCGCAATCGTGTCACGGGTGTGCTCGCGGAAGTACTCATAGCCTTCCTGGTTCGGGTTGAAGCAGTAGAAGCAATTGCGGTGGCATTTTAACGAGATGAAGAAGGTGGCACTCCCCACTCCTGTCTGGCAGGCCTGGCAGGCATCCGAAATTCGGTTGATATAAATGCTTTTAGCAGCATTGCGGACCCGAGCCCCTTTTTTATGGAGAAGATCCACCCTGTCTTTCACCTGTTCATGATCGTCATCCGGATCGATTTCAATACCATTCTGGCGGATCTGATCCAGAAAATCCTCGTAGATGAGAATATAGCGCTCAACATAGGAACGCATGACCGGGTTTTTAACCAATTCCAGGTTGCTCTTGTTGATCTCCTGAATCATTTTGATGCCTCGGTATTCTTCTTTCCAGGCAAGATCTTTAGTCCCGGAGGTATCTTTGAACCAAAGGGGTTTTGACGGCGGAATTCGCATACCGAACACAGGCGTACCCCTGGTTTGGCAGTATAGACTGCATTGCACTGTTCGCAATGCGCGATTTCCCCTGCGCGCAACAGCAGGGATTGTTGAGAGCCAAAAACCTGTTGGAATGTGGGAATATGTTCCACGGATACGGCATCCGGTTCGCAAACATGTGTACACAACTCGCAAGCGATGCATAATTTTGGGTTAATCTTTAACTGAAAGGATTGTGCCTCTTCGTTCAAAATGTACTCGATTGCATCCGTTGGGCAGGTGCGCGCACACACTCCACAGGCTGTGCAGGCCTCCGAAACAGAGAGCTGGGCAAAATCCATGTCCACAACGCCGCGAGTGTAGTCTGGATGCGGTGCAGGCAGGTGCGCAACAGCGCCCAGTATCCGCAAGCGATTTTGGCCGAGGCCGCGTCCTTTGGAAACTTTCCCATCCTCGACAACGCGCGTCACGGCCGCTCTCCCCTGTTGGGCCAGCATGGAGAACATGTCGCGCCGTGAAAGTGGCGGGTTTTTCGCTTCCCAGAACGGGCGATCCACGGGTGAGTCCAACCCGGAGAGGCAGATGAGGGTGTCCGCTTTTCCCCAGGCTTCCAGGAGCAGTTTCGCCTGACCAACTTGGTGCTCCACCTGCATAGAAAGGATCCCCCATTCACAACCAGAACAGGCATCCGTACGCACCAGGATATGCTCAAGCCCATAGGCGACCAGGGAAAGGTAAACCCCGCAACCCAAGCCTGCCAGGCAGCCCTGGAGGCGTAGCCCAGTGCTGGTTACTGAACAACCTTGCGCGGCGTGCGGGTTTTTCTCACACAGCAATTCAACTTCGCCGCCTTCCAGGTGCGTTACTGCGTTCAGGAGCGAGGCAAACGCGTCATCCGCAGAGTATGCCCCCATTGGGCAGGTTGGCAGGCAGGCCAGGCAGCTCTTGCATTTTTTTGAATCCAGGGCGGGCGGTTTGCCAGGAGTGATCGCCTCGACCGGGCAAATGGTAAAGCAGGCCTCACAATCAGAGAATCGATCCAAACTGTGCAGGCAGTGTTCTGTGTCCAACATCACAGCCGAATGATCCAGAGCGAGGAATCGCTCTGCAGCAGAAAAAAGACTCACAATGCGGCTTCCTTTGCCAATTTGACTTCCAGTAAAGCAGACAGCTCAGACAAGACCCCACGAGTGAGGTATGCCTGCCCTTTATAGAAATCCGTCCGGGCATTCTCCGCGACCAGTTCGCACCATGTCAACACCCAGGCGCCAATGTGTTTCTGAAGAAATTCACGTTGTGCATCCAAAACCATTTCGAAACGGGGGTGATCGTGCTCATTCAGTGCCTGAATACCCTGGGCGGCCAGGTGGGAAAGGAAAAAAAGCTCCAGGCCTATATGGTCATCCGGTTCCTGGTGAATTTTATCCGCCTCTAATCCAAAACGCCGGTACCAGTTGCGAACATCCAGCGTTTGCTCCTGGAATGTTAATCTTTCATCACCGAAATAAACCGATTCCCATGGCGCCGCAATCACCTTGCCAGGACCAATGAACAAGCGCGTGTAGTCAGCCTGCAAGCGCTCAAACGATTCGTCTGAAAGCCCTTCCTTCCCCCAATTCTGCAAGAACTTGAGGCCGGTTTTTGAATCAACATTATCTGCGGCAAACGGCACCTCTGAAAAAATATCCTCATCGATCAAGGACTGCAGCCAGGTCCGCTCTTCATTACCTGGATAGGTATAAAGGATGCGGCCAACCATGCTCACCAGGAGCATTTCACCTGCCAGGATTTCTGGCCAGTTAATTGGAGTTGTTTTGGTCACGTGTCTTATCCTTTCGATTCTTCTTGATCATCCAGTTTATAGCAAGGATTACCATTACTAGGAGGGCAAGAACATCCATAAAATAAGTGATAAACGTCATGGTTTGCGCCGTCCCTATTCCGATCCTGGAAAGGCGATCACGCACCTTTGCACCCAGACTCGGCTGCCAGTCAGGCTGGATGGGTGCTTTGGCAACAAGGCGAAGAGCTCCTGCGACCACTGGATCATAGGAAACCGGATGTGGCACCTGTTCCTGGCTTAAATAAACCATTTCTCCGGCCTTTACTGGAATGGGATCGACCGGACCCGGTCGTTGAATCGATGCTTGTCCATCCATCACATACAGCCAACCTGAGCGGGCAGGCAGCCGTTCCATGGCGAATTGTCCCCTTGCAAATGTGATTTGCAATTCTCCCCATTGGATGACAAGGGGCTGTTTCACCTCGTTCTTCCCCCACAACCAGCCTTGTTCAAAGGTGATGGTTTGTCCTTCCATGCTGGCAACAGTTTCCGGTGGAATCACAAGTGCCCCATCTCCCCAGGAAATTAGCTTGGTTTCCGGTCGACGGACTAGGCTGATATTCATGGTAGAAACCGATGCATCCTGGGTATTGATGGAATATACTTGACTGTAGTAACCTGGTGCGCTGATCGTAGCGGTCATTTTGCCAGAGGATAACCCCAGGAGTGCATATTTACCCGAAACCGGGTCGGTTTGTCCTGTCAGTGCTCCGGCACTTACCCAGGCAAAAGGCAGGGATGCACCAGACTCGTCGGTGATTCTTCCGTTCAGGATTGCACCTTTCAGCGGCTGCGGGATCAAATCCACATGTGCGGAAAGCGATTGGGAAAGATCGATGCTTTCAGGATTCAGACTCAGCCCTTGCCTGGCCAGGGCCTGTGGATCGCTTGTCAGCAGAACCTGGCCGACCGGAAGGTCGTTAATGGTGAAGCTGCCCTGGGGTGAAGTTGCAGCCCTCTGCGAACTGCCATCAGGAAGGGTAATAGCCCATATTTGAATGGGAGTATCCACCCCGTTCACTTGCCCGCTGATCTCCGCGGAGGCTGCTTGCACATGCAGCGTCACGGCAGGGGCATTGGTCGCGCCCGGGGGAAGGATGACTTGTATACTGTCTTTACTTTCATATAAAAGGCCATTGATGATGGTGGGTGGAACGGAAACCTGGTAGGTGGTCGGATTCTGTGACAAAGCTTCCACCTGCAGATTTGCCTGTCCGTCAGGACCACTGGTGGTCATGAAGGTGCGTCCGCGCCATTCGTACAGGCGCGCTTCGGAGAGCACAGGGACGTTAGGCGCGGCTTGACCATCATCCAACAACACCGTCAGGGGAATGGTGACGGTTTGACTATAGTCATCATATATCCAACGCTCGTCCGTGGCTTTTGTCCCATCCGGGGCTGTCGCAACGATAACCAAATGAACCTCACCTGGTGGCAGGACAATCTGTGCTTCCTGGTGACATGCCAAACAATAATTTCGACCTAAAAAGCCCGGGTAAGGTTCTTTTCCTCCTGGTCTGATATTGGTGGAGAAAGTAAACGTGCCATCGGAATTCGGATTTGTGAACATGCTGGCAACTTGCTCAGAGCCGGTCCAAACCTCAAGCTGAATCCCAATTTCCGTTAAAGTTATAGTTTTCGAATAAACATACCCTGTGATTGGTACCATACTGCGTATATTTTCTGGAGTATACACATGTGCTCCATTCCCAGGAGTAGCGATCGTCACACCAAAATCAGGCGCAGCCCTTGGCACTCCCCCTTCTCTCCCCAAAGTAGCGCTGCTGGTCAGTTGTACAGTTGTCCCTCCAGCCGCCCGAGGTACAACCGGGCACCAGTTAAGATTCAGTACTCCGGCAGGATGACAGCTGGCGCAACTGATTTCTATCACGCGTGCTGGGCGCGTATCGCTGCTGGGATGATGGCAGATCTTGCAGTCGGATGGTGATGGAACATGCTCCTGCGCCGTCGGGCTTACCGCTACCGGTACATCCCATACCCGCACAGTATTATCTGCCGCGCCGGAGGCGAGACTTTTCCCATCCGGCGAGAAGGCCACACTGAAGACGAAATCGGTATGACCTTTCAGCATATCGTATGGTTCTAGGTTGGGCATTTTCCACAGCCGCACAGTGGTATCGACATCGGCTGAGGCAAGTAGCTCTCCATCGGGCGAAAAGGCCAACCCTGTTATGCTGGAGCTGTGCTCATCACGGGTGACCAGCAATTCCCCATCGGCCACACGCCACAGATGAACCAGGTGATCAAACCCGCCGGAGGCCAACCATTTGCCATTCGGGGAGAAAGCCAGCGTGCGTATCCAGCCAGTAGAACCTGCGAGTTCACGCAATAATGTTCCATCGGATAATTGCCACAAACGGATAATATTGTCAAACCCGCCGGTAGCCAGCATGGTTCCATCCGGGGAAAAAGCCACTGCGCGCACGCCTTCCGTACCCTGGTTGAACGTATTTAGTGGTTCACCAATGGGAATGGACCACAATCGTACAGTATTGTCATCGGAGGCAGTTGCCAGGAAGTTGCCATTCGGGGAGAAGGCCAGGGCACGGACCCAAGCAGTGTGGCCCTTTAATTCCTTTTGAAGCGTTCCGTCCCTCACCCGCCACAATCGCACCACCGGGTCGTAGGAACCGCTGGCCAGCAGGCTTCCATCCGGAGAAAAGGCCAGGGCGCGAACCCAGGTATCGGTTGGCATGAAGCGAATGGGTTGAAGATCAGATGAAGTATAGAGATTAATACCAAGGGAGGATCCAACCGCCAATATTTGTCCGTCTGGGGAGTACGCCACCGCATATGCCCGCCCTTGTCCGTTTGACGAAATTTGAATGATATGCGCACTTCCTCCATCGGCTAATGCAGAGAATGCAAGCACACTTGCGGAAAGTCCAGCCAGGAGGATCAGAACCAAGGGTGACAACCAATTCTTGAGTTTAATTTTTCACCTGTCGACGATTGCCCGGCGACCGATCCATCCCGGTGTGGGCAAACAAACACATGGTTTGAGAGAAACAAGCTGGGGAGGTATAAAAACCTCCCCAGCTCATACGTATGTTTAAACCTCCCGGTGGTATCTGAGTTAGATGCCTATTCGAACGTGACTGGCATAGAAGAGTACGCGTCCTAACACTTCAGCTACCAGGACAACGATGAAGGCGGCATAGGTCAGGCTACCGAGCATCTTTTCATGGCCTTCACTCATGGCGTTCCGGTACAGGAACATAGCGAACACTCCCGCCCCGATGAATGCCAGCAGGACCCTCAAAGCCAGCACCCAACCGTAGGTTCCTGCCATCAATTTTACGCTCGCCAACCCGGCCGCACTTCCTCCGGCCACTGTCACCAAATACATCGGCAATACCACCAGTTCCATGCCTACCAGTAGCACTGCGGCCACCGCTATCCAGCGCATCGCCTCACGCATCAGTGTGCACTGCGCCTCCGCGCAGTCAGCCTGCTTGCGCTGCAGGTAGGCATAATTGGCCACAAATGCCACCCCCATTGCCAGCGCACCCAGTAAAAAGGTGGTAGCGAAGAAGGATACCGGGGTTGCCCATGTATTCCAAGCCGGCTCGGCTGGTAACATATAGATATGGGACATGCTGAAAACCAGCACCAGTCCATCCAGCGCCGCCAACCAGGCAATCACATTGCGCAGAACGAAGGGGCCAAACTTGCGCCATTGCAGGAAGGCAAAGACAAAAGCCAGTACCGCGAAGATCACCCCAAAGAAGATCTCGCGGCTCAGCCACGAGCTTCCTAGGTTGGTGACAGCCCGGTAGGCATTGAAGGGATTGCCCAGGTGCAAAAGCGAAGCGATAAACGCCAGTACAATGACCGGTACCAGCGCCAGCAGGGCTCGATCGCTCAGGCGGTCAGCTTCTTCATTCCCATACTTGCGGGCGGCAAAGAAGTGCGCCACTCCCAGCACCCAGATGGAGCCCACCGACATTTGAACCAGGATCGTGAAAGTAATCAACGCCCAATCGCGTGCATTCATCTCACACCTCCTCCGGCAGACTCAGGATTGAGCCAGTGCCCTGTCCGCTTGGCTCGGCATGTTTATGTGGCGTGATCACCAGCGAAGGATGCGTAATATTCCCGGTTGGTAATGGTTCGATGTCGGCCACGCTGCCGTATCTATTGCGTAATTCATCATAATCTCCAATATCCAGACAGCGCATCACGCAGGCATCCACGCATGCCGGTTTGAGGCCTTGATCCTGCAGGTCGGCGCAGAAGGTGCACTTGGTCATCACTTTGGTTTCTTCGTTGAACTGAGGCGCGCCGTAAGGACATGCCCACTGGCAATAACGACAGCCGATGCATTTCTCTGGATCGATGAGAACGATGCCATCGGCGCGTTTGGTGATGGCAGCTGCCGGGCATACGTCACGGCACACCGGATTGGCGCAGTGCTGGCAGGCGGTTGAGACGAAGTACTTGAAGACATTGTTGGGAGATTCCACGCCATCAATGAACAACCAATTGCCACCACCATACTCAAAGACGCGGCGCCAACGGACACCCAAAGGTAAGTCATATTTATCTTTGCAAGCATTCTGGCAGGCTTTGCAGCCGATGCAGGAGCTTGCATCGAAGTAGAAAGCTTTTTGATTAGCCATGGGTTATGCCTCCTTGATTGGAATACGCTGAGGCCACTTGTAGTCTGGTTCCAGCGGATTGCCGGTGTATTTCTCAACCTGGGCAATATTGGTATTCCAGGGTTGAACGCCTTGGCCTGTT
>Ga0209777_10009950_pt1 | contig 10145 bp, 13 predicted proteins | sample FrelakmetHBP12HB_FD_187147 | JGI IMG/M metagenome (GOLD analysis project Ga0209777, IMG submission 187147) | Freshwater lake sediment microbial communities from the University of Notre Dame, USA, for methane emissions studies -HBP12 HB (SPAdes)... | ecosystem: Environmental > Aquatic >...
ATTCGCAAGACTTTGGGCGACGATATCTTCCTCCTGGGGTGTGGCGCGCCGATGCTGCCTAGCGTGGGCATGGTGGACGGCATGCGCATAAGCGCCGACGTGGCCCAATATTGGCGCTTCGGGGTCTCGAGGGCCGTCACGAGAGCGCCTTTCGATCCCGCCGCCGAAAACGCCGTCCACGGCGCCATATGCCGCTCCGCAATGCACCGCAGATGGTGGATCAACGACCCCGACTGCCTCCTCGTCCGAAAGGCCAAAAGCAGGCTCACCCTGCCGGAAATCCAGACCCTCGCGACAGCCATATTCCTCTCCGGCGGCATGTTGCTGATGAGCGACGACATGACCGCGCTCGACCCCGACAGGTGGGAGATCATCCGCGCTTGTCTTCCCCCGCTTGGAAGGCCCGCGAGGGCCATTGACCTGTTCGACGAGAACGACCCGCAGATATATCACCTGCCGCTTGCCGATAAGAACCGCCATCTTCTCGCACTCATCAACTGGCGCGGCTCTTCGCATACGCCCTCGATTGACCCGCGCAAATTGCGCATCACCGGCCCATATCACGCCTTTGAATACTGGAACGAACGCTATCTCGGCGTTGTGGAAAACCACCCGAAAGAACTTCCCTTCTCCATCAAGCCACACGGCTGCGCGCTGATAAACCTTGTTCCCGTAAGCGACCGCCCGCAGGTGATCGCCACGTCTCTGCACCTCGGCATGGGAGCAATTGAGGTTCTAGATGAAAAAATTGAGGGTGATAAGCTGAGAGTATCCCTCGAATTGCACGGCCCCCGCAGAGGCAGGGTTTACGTGGTTCCCCCCGGCAGGCCGGCGAAGGAAGCCCTCATTTCAAAAGAAATCGCCTTTTTGGATCGAGCGCTGGTTGAAATTCCGCTGTGAGACGGCATGCCGCAGGCAATCAAACCACTTTTTTTGCAATCCCCTTGACGTATTTATTGATAGCGTCATGGTCCTTTTGGGAAAGGGGGGAGAATATTATCCCCATTCCCGACTCAAGGTCGTGTGGGTTATCCGGGAGGACAATGCGGACGACCTTCCCTTCCGTATTCACTTTATTGTCCGTTTCCGGCAATGAAAATTCCAGGCTTACCGACGTGCCTACCCCGTAAGGGCTTTCGGCTTTAAGGAATATGCCGCCAACGGAAATATTCGCCGAAGTGAAATGCTCGAACAACTCGGTGTGCCTGTTTGTGACTTTTACCCGGAGTGGAACCCTTATGTGGCGCCTGCGTCTGGCGAACATTCTGTAATAGATGCCCTTAATGCGCTGTATAGCTGGTGGTTTGTTTTGCGCCGATTCCATGATCATTCACCGTCCCCCCCACTCGATGGTGGCGTATTCGTTGATAGAAAAAAATGCAATAACGGACTAATCACGCCATTGGTAAGTGCCGTGTATTTAAACTCCCGCGAGCAACCGGGCTCATCCGGCGCCTTCTACAAACCGCGTAATCTCTTTGCGCTCCGCCTCAGAGATCCGCGTGAACTGAACACCTATCCCGGGGGAGGAATCCCTCTCATTAGGCATCACACGAACCACTTTAGCCTCAGCCGAAATGATCCCCTCTCTGCCGGGGAGGGAGAATTCGAGCGACAGCAAGGCGCCGCGCGCGATAGGGTCTTCGGCCCTGAGAAACATGCCTCCCGCCGATATGTTCGTCGAGGAGTAGAACTCGAATAAGCCGCTGCCCTTGCTTGTCACTTTAATGCGCAAAGGGATGCGCAGGTACAGCCTGCGATCCGATACAAACTTATAGTAGGATATTTTAAGGCTTTTCAGCAACCCGCGATTTTCGTGCTTGGAGTCCATAGGCATTTGTTCGAGACAGCTCGCTCAATTGCCTTTGGCGGTTAGATATTCTTTATTTGCTATGGCGGTTTCCTGTTTGGAACGGGCGATGAGCAGGCGAACACGGTCCATGTTGATATTTTGAGTGGCCCACCCTGCCTCCTGGAGCTTCGCCATCACACGCTCCTCGGTGTTTGTTCCCCTTCTATAAACATCCGGATGAATAAAAATTTTATTATCATATACCTCGATGGTTTCATAAATGGTTTCCGCCGGAACCCTCTGATTCAGGAACACAAGAAAAGTGCGATGATTATTTCTATAAAAGTCGAGGGTCTGCTCGGGATGGTTACTGCCGACGTGTGATTGGATGAACCATGCCAGCTCGACGGCGTCTTCATTGGCCATGCGGAAGCAGCCGTGAGACCATGCAAAGCCGAGGCTTTTAATCTTATAGGTGCCGTGCACAAAAACATATCCTGTAAGCGGCATTTTAACGAGGCCGACGGGGTTCCATTTGCCCGGCCTTTTCCCCGATTTGCCCCTTGCCCAATCCGCTTCAGGGGGAGGCGCCCACGAGGGGTTCCACAGGATGCGGTTTATAGCCATCTGACCGCGCACCGGACTGCGATACTGGGGCATGCCTACGCACACCGGATAAACCTTGATCAGCTTCCCGTTTTCGTAAAGCCTGAGACGGCAGGCGGGGACATTTATCACGACATTATATGGCTGAGGTTTGGCGTTTGGCGCTCCGGCTTCGGATGGCGGCGCGGATTGCCTCGCGGCGCGCCGGTGCGACCGCCTCGCAACCTGAACACCTTCCGCTGGGAAGTTACCTGTAGTTGCATCAGGAGGTATGGCCGAGTTCGAGGGAGGGGGCGAGACCCCAACAACCGCGTTGGCGACACCTTGCGCAATTTTGTTGTTCATGCTGTAGGCGTTGCGCGAGCTGATCCGATCAAAAGGGGTAGCCCCCAAAAAAGAAAAAGCTCCCACCGCCGAAAGCCCCAGAAATAAGATTAGAGTATGTTTCATCGCCTTTCGATTTTGCCAGAGTCTTTTATTTTTTGCAAGCAAGCTTCCCATCGAATCTCGATTCCCGGCTAAAAATCGGCAATCGCGCATCGCGATAAACCGCGTTGTTATCCATGACCTGCGGTGCTATAATGCTTTGCCGATGGCTGACGATAAAAAAGGATACTGTTTGAGCTGCGGTATGCAGGTCGAGTTGTTTTACATGCTTGTGGAAGGCGTGGACAAGCCCCATTGTTTTCTATGCGGAACTCCGATCGAAGAATCCAAAGCAGCAGCCGCTCCCCCTAAAATCAAGACCCTCGACCTGATAATCCTCGCCGACGACTCGGCTCTCGCAAGGGAAGTCATGGTGGATAAGCTGATCGCGCTCAAGGCGGCCCGCAAGGTGATTGCGCTGACTGACGGCGAGAAGTTTCTTGAAAGTTTCACCAGGAAATTAATAGAAAAATCGCCGCCTCAAATGGTCATCCTCGATATCCGCATGCCGGGCATCAACGGCGTGAACGCCGGACTCGCCGCCCGGTGCATAGAAAAAGCCTTTAAAAAACCGAATCCCACGCCCCTGATCTTCTTCTCGTCGGTTGTGTGCGATGACACCCTCAAGGCGGCCATGAGGCGACTCACACCCGCCCGTTACATCAATAAGGGCGCCAGCGCCACCCCGGACGACCTGGCGACTCGAATCGTAGGCGTAATATCAAGACTGCTCGCTGAAAAATAACCGCAGGCCAGGCAAATCAACTACATGTTCAGAGGCTGCTTTGAATTAAAGAAGACGGCCAATGTTTTTACCTTGCCCCATTTTCTGATCAACCTTTCGTTGTCGGCCGAAGATTTATCCGGAGGCGCTATTTGATTAAGGACAACCGCCGCGATTTCCAGGCCCCTTGAACGGGCGGCTTCAAGGGTAAGCAAGGTCTTGTTGACACAACCTAATAAATTTGCAGCCACCACGAGGAGCTTGAGGCCCATCTCTATGGCCAGGTCGGCCATCAGGAGCTTGCCGGTCACAGGAACGAGCAGCCCGCCCGCGCCCTCGACAAGCATCATTTCATGGCGATTCCTAACTTCATGAAACGCGTTAAGTATTGTCCGCTTACTTATTGATATTCCTTCTTTTTCAGCGGCAATAGCAGGCGCCAGGGGGCGCTTCAAACGATACGGGCACACAAGCTCGATCGGATCGTCCGCGCCCGACGCCTCAAGCAACTTCTTCGCATCGGCAGGCGCTCCGCCCTCGCAACCCGTCTCCACCGGCTTCATCACCCCCACGTCCACGCCCCTCCCCCTGAACTCAATAGCCAACCTCACCCCAACATAAGTTTTTCCCACACCAGTGTCGGTTCCCGTAATAAAATAAGAATCCGGTTTCCTATTTTTCATGAAGAACAATCTAATTGGTCTTTGGTCTTTGGTCTTTGGTCTTTGGTCTTTGGCCTACAGGTTCTCATTAATTGAAAATCTAAAATCGAAAATCCAATTATTCCCAGGCCAAATCAATCTCGGTAATAGCGTCTCCCGCCCATTGTTTTTTCAAGAGAACGACTTTTGGATTTTTCCCCCCGTTTATTTCAATAAGTCTTTCCATAGTTCCTATAATTTGAACGGTATAAACCTCGACGCCTTCAAGGTCTGGGGTTGGGTTAATTATATGTTTCAGGTGTTTGTCCCCTATTTTTTCAAATCTAGTGGAGTCGTAATTAAAAAACTGCCGGCGAAGGTTAGAGAAGTTTAGTATTGCCTTGACGGGGTCGCGCCCGCCTAGCGTAGTTTTATATATATCCTTTGCAAGATATTCGGCGGAAGCGCGGCCGAACGCCCTGACCAGGTCCAGGTTTCCCCCGGCGATCTCATGGAATGTCGCCAGACCGCAGCGACGAAAGGTTTCGTAAGGATACCAGATAGAAGCGAGCACCCTCCTATTAATAATTTCCATGTCCTCTTTTGTCAGGTATTTTTCCCAGTGCCGGTCCTTGTTTCTTTTGATTAAACGGGCATAGTCTATCAACAGGCTTCCCTTTACCTTCCTGTCCTTTATCGGCATGGTCATGCTTTCCATATTGACTCCTCCCTAAGATTTGGACTTGCGCCCGCTCCGGTCAATCCCATGACATTTCTATTTCAGTAATGTTGTCGCCGACCCATTGTCTCTTTGGAAAGGCGGCCTTGGGGTTTTTTCCGCCGGTAAGTTCAATAAGTCGCTCGAAGCCGCCCGCCAGTTGGGCGCTATATGGTTCAATCCCCTCCCGGTCCGGCAATGCCTGAAGAGTGATTTTTATTTTTTTATCGCCAAGCTTCTGCAAGGACATGATGTCAAAGCTGAAGAACTGGCGCCGCATGCTCAGGAAGCGCTCAATAGCTTTAGCCGGATCGCCGAATTGGACGATCGCGCTGTAAATTCCCTTTACAAGCTGCTCCATGGAAATCCGGCCCCATGCCCTCACCAATTCAATTTTGCCCCCCGCCAATTCATGAAAAGCGGCCAGCCCCGCCCGGCGAAAAGTATCATAAGGATACCACACGCTCGGCATAATTCGCCCCTCGAGTATCTCCATGTCCTCCTTCGTCAGATACTTGTCCCATGCGCGATCCTTGTTCGCCTTGATCATCCGGACATAATCCTGCAAGAGGCTGCCTTTTACCTGCCAGCTTTTCGTCTCCACCTGTCACTCCTTATAGCCCATTGAACGATCCCGAACCCTTGAATAATAATAGTATTTCCATAAAGACGAAAATGTCAAGACTAATTGAGAAACTCTCCAGACGGTTCTTCGACCCTCAACAAACAGAGAAGACAAGTGGCTTAAAGCTCCTTGTCTTTTTTTTACGTGGTTGCCTGTAACATTTATTCCTTCAAGCCCAGATACTTTTTTATATGCCTTGCCAGTGCGTTATCAATTTCAGAATGGCGGGGGACGGGTTGTTTCTTTCCTGTGGCGGGATGAATATAGACGTCGTGACGGGAACCGTGACGAAGCAACTGGCAGCCTTGTTGGGTTATTTGTCTTATCAATTCGTCACGTTTCATAAAGCGATTTCTTTGATCTCATATTGCTCCGGCACCTCATCCATCAGCATCATCTGATAAGCGTCCTTCAGGTTTTCTTCCAACTCCTCGATTGTCTCTCCCTGTGTCATTATTTCAGGGTGATCTAAAAGCTTTCCCACCCAGAATCGCTCCCCTTTCCAGTAAATCATGGTCAACGTTCTACTCAAGATAAATCACCCCTTTCTCAAACGGTTGGAGCTTCTTTCCAACAGATAGCGCATATAGGTTATATTCTCCGTCCAACAATGTCAACTTTTAAGCAATTGTAATAAAAATAACGCAGCCTGGCCCTCTCTTTGGAAACCTCGAATTTCAATCCGAGGAGTTTCATATTCGACTTCATAGCTTTTTCCCCCGCGTGGGGTACCCCACCTTGACCGCAATCCCGGCAATGTCGGGATGAGGACAAGGTGGGATGAGCTCGCGGGAAACACACCTTGTCCTTGCTTCGCTGCGGTCAAGTGATGTGCTACCCGCTTTTTGTTGATTTCTTACTGAATTCGAACAGGAATAACTCAAGCGCCTCAGCAGTTACTCCTATATCTGACGCAACATTGTGCATACAAAAAAGATACTCTGGGTATTTTCGCTCCGGTTTGCACTTCGGTACCTTGTAAAGAGGATCAAGATCGATAAAAATTTTGTCGTTTATAACTTTGATTATTCGTTGGTCAAAAATCAAGGCCGTCATGTCTTCTACTCGAATCCTCAAGAAGTAAAGAAACTTCGTGTAGGTTGATAGCCCGACTCCTCTGATTCTATCGACAGCAGCAAAATGCTCTTCCCATTTTGCAATGCCCCGTTCACTTGTCTGATTAAGTAAAGTTATGAGATTATCAAAGTCTTGGACTAGGTTTAGAAAATTCTTGCCCCTCCCGCCCCTTGGGTAACCCCAGATAAATGTTCCTACAATAAATGTGGCAAGATCATTCGATTGTGCTAACTTGAAGACATCATCTCTGCTTAGGGTAACTGTGTCCATATTATTAAAGATTCGCTGCAGCGCAGGGCCTACTTTTTCGTGTCGCTCGTAAGGAGTCCAAGTAATCCTTTTTGAACGAAATACTTGGCACCGCACTGGCATATTGGTTATTAAACCTTGAAATTGCTTTAATTGCATTGCGAATAACCTTTTCTAGCTAAGCCATTGCGCAAATCAAGTTAAGGAACCCGGATTCCGTCTTTAAAAATACCATGTTTATTTTTATCGTATCGTTCGAAAAAACCGTCATTGGCTATAAATAGACATTTATCTTTTTCAAGAATCGATGGCCATTCACGATATCCTGGTTGTAAATTTATTGTACAGCCCATGATAAGTCGCCAAATGGTATTATCTTTCCATGCATAAATGTTTCTTACTTCAGTAAATATTGTGTCACACGTTGCCATTCCTAGTCTTTCGATGACCTGTTTAATCGCCTCTCTTATGGTTAATCCATCTGGCCCTTTACCTTTTCCTATGAAGCGGTTGTTCATTTTTTCCTCCTCATGCCACAAAATATATTGCGATTAGACCTAATTTTTACATTTTGCACGCCGTCAGCAATCAAGCATACTCGGAGAACTTCGCTCGTGCTTCCAGAAACCACAATTCCAGAAACAAGAAAACTACCGCGCACAACGAAAGCCGATGTCGTTAAACCAGTGGGCGGGGTAGTACCCGTAGCGGGTCGATGAGCGCAAGTTAAATGGCGCGACGCGGTCGTTCCACGACCCGCCGCGAAGGACACGATACTGACCCGACCCAGGCCCTGTCGGATTCCGGTTAGGGCTATTTTTATAATAGTTCTCATCATACCAGTCCGCTACCCACTCCCAGACATTCCCCGCCATGTCCATCGCGCCATATGGACTTGCTCCAGCAGGCTTGCTGCCCACAGCCCATGTCGAGCCTTTGCCACAACCGGCACCACCTTCATTCATTATCGCATAGCTGCAACTGGCTTCCTGATTCCCCCATGGATATGTCCGCCCGTGCGTTCCCCGCGCTGCCTTTTCCCATTCTGCTTCCGTTGGTAATCTCTTCCCGGCCCATTTGCAGAAAGTGTCCGCCTGATTCCAATCAACACAGTTGATCGGATGAGTCTCCCGACCTTCCACATCCCAATTGCATGAGCCTCCAGTATCCAGATTTGAGCACTTGCCCGCCTGCACACATGCGCCGTATTGTTGCACCGTTACTTCGTATTTATCAATGTAGAAGTCATTGAGGTAGACCTTGTGAACCGGCTTTTCATCGTTTTCGCATTGTTTATCAACCTTGCTGTTGCAGCCCATCATGAATTCCCCGGCGGGGACATGAACCATATCTGCTCGGATGTTCGGGCCTTTTTTAAGAGTTACATCGAGTGTTTTGGGCTTGTTCGGCTCGATAATCACCGTTTCTTCAGCGCTTTGGTATCCATTCATGCTGACGCGTACCTGGTGGTTGCCGGGCGGTAGTGGACCATTATATGGTGCAACACCGACCTTATTGCCGTCTATATAGACATCAGCGCCATCTGGTGTCGAGCTGACAATTATATTCCCCGGAAGACCTGTAAGGGAAATTGGAACTGGTGTGCGTTTGTTTCCTTCGACCGAGAATTCACCGATGTATTCTTGATGGTTGGCCAATGTCATCTTGATCTTGTGATTGCGAACGGTGAGCGCTGGTAGCAGTTTGGGGGTCTTGCCTATATATTTTCCGTCCACCCACAGGTCTGAGCCGGGCGGGTTACTGGATATATCCGCCTCTCCCGTCAGCACGGCCAGGGTTTCGTTGATCTCCTCGGTTTTTCCGGCCCTCACATTTACCGTTTTAACCAGCGTATTATATCCGTTCTTGGCGATCGCCAGTTGATACTCACTCGGCGTGAGGTTGGGCAAGTTCAAAGGTGTTTTGCCTCTGAGCTGGCCATCAATATGAACTTCAGCGCCTTCCGGCCTTGTAACCACATGAATCGCGCCGACCGATGAGCTCAGTATTATGTTGGCTGGCACAGTTTGGCCAGCCACGACTACGACCGTCTTATTTCGCTGGCCATAACCACTCATCAAAGCGGTGACTAGGTGTTCTCCTGCCGGGACGTTGGGTATTGTTAGAGGGCTTGTCTTCCCTTCGACTGTTGCTCCATCTAAAAGAATTTTGGCTCCGCTGGGGCTGGTCGTGACCACTATTGCGCCCTTGCCTTGAGGTATTGGGCCTTCACCGCTTGGCGGAGGGGGAGGTGGAGGAGGCGGAGGACCTGTCGGCCCTACGGGAGCTGTCGGCCCAACCGGGGTCGGTGTTTCGGGCGTCATGAGTTTTCGCGCGGCGCTGCGGACGGCGTCAATCAGGCCTTCTTCGTCGCATTTGCATTTTTCGTTCACGGAATATTCTACCGCGGCGGTCTCGACGTTGATGAGCTGGAGGTTGATGAGGTAGGTTTGCCCGACAATGTCAATGTTGCCGACCACTATCTTTCCTACCCCCAGCAGCCGCCCCATATCCACCACACATTCGCCTACGTGACAAGTCTGCTGAAAGCCCTGTTCGGAGAGTATCTTGTCCCGGTTGGCGCGGTCTATCACAGTATAGGTTCCAATCTTGACCAGTTCGTCAATGATTATGTTGGTCAATGGCACGGAGAGTTCCCGATTAACTCGTTTTCCACATTGGATGTCTGTAACCGCAATGAATTTCATCACGCGTTTTGGTTCATCTCCCGCCCCCGAACCGATTGTGAAAAACAGCGTAAAGATAAACAACAAGACCGCTGAATTCCGTTTCATTACTCCCCCCAATCGCATTGTTATTGCTCCAATAATCTTCTCGCCCTGTCCAAATCCTCCGGCGTATCCACACCGAACGAGAAATGCTCGGTTGTGGGAACCTTGATGCGATAGCCACGTTCAAGCGCCCGGAGTTGTTCCAGGCCTTCTGCGGTCTCGAGGGGCGTGCTCGGCCAGGAGGCGAATTTCATCAGGAAATCGCGGGTATATGCGTAAATTCCGACGTGGAGGAACGGCCCTTTTTCGGACGGATTGCGCGGGAAAGGCACGAGCGACCTCGAAAAATACAATGCGTTGTCCGCGAGGTCCGTGACAACCTTTACCGCCTGTGGCGCCGCTGGGTCTTCTTCGGGTCGAAATGCTCGCTTTAGGCTGGCCATCATGATCGTGTTGTCCAGCGAAAAGGGTTTGACAACATCCTCGACCATTTGTGGCGGGATAAGCGGCTCATCGCCCTGAACGTTAATGACGATATCGCATTCAATCTTTGAA
>Ga0209777_10009951_pt1 | contig 10145 bp, 9 predicted proteins | sample FrelakmetHBP12HB_FD_187147 | JGI IMG/M metagenome (GOLD analysis project Ga0209777, IMG submission 187147) | Freshwater lake sediment microbial communities from the University of Notre Dame, USA, for methane emissions studies -HBP12 HB (SPAdes)... | ecosystem: Environmental > Aquatic >...
AGGCGGATACTTGGTAGTTTTGGTTTTTGAGGATTTCATACAGGGCGATGGCACTATCTTTTCCACCACTCCACGAAACGAGTACGTTTTCCATTGTTGTCAACCCTTGCTTGTTACAGTAGTTCGTGTCCTTGCTGAAAAGCGGATAGACCGTTAATCGGCCCAACGGATTGCGTTAGCGACGGCAGCGGCGGGACCGGCGACTAGCCGAGGCGGCTTTCGCGCAGCACCCCCCTGGGGGGCCAGCCGCCGTCGGCTGTTTCGACGACATGAGTCGTCGAAGTCAACTTCTTCTCAATTATCACTCATTTCTTGCAAAACGCGCCTGCGTGCGAGCGGCGGAACCGCTGTCCGCCTGGAGGCGGGGTTGGGCCGCTTTTCTTCAATAATTCCTTTTACCTGAGTAAGCTATACCTGACTTCCCCCTATTTCAGCGTGTACGATAGCATAAATCTCCGCAACCGTGCGACCCTGGTTGGGGCCTGTGCAGTAAAGGCGTTTGAGCTGTTCAGCGCCTGCATCCACCACATGAGTAAAGCCTCTCCGTGTCAGGAAATCCTCAATCTGGCCCTTTTCAATGCCGAAGGCTCGCCTCTCACCAGCTAATCGGGATAGCACTGCATACACATAATTTCGCCGCTTTCGTGCTTGGGTCGGTGCGGATATATATTGATAGTCAAAGATGATAGCGCTGCCTGGGGCTGCATTTGCTCGCACCCATGCCAGAGTGCTGTCAACCGCTTCCACATTAAGATAAAGTGTCACACCCTCCCAAATAAAAAGAGTCTTCAGCGACCGGGCAAAACCGCAGGTAAGTAGTTTATCTAGCGTCTCGTCGTTGAAATCTATAGGAACATAGGCAACGTTTGTGGGGATTTTGCCGAATACATCCTTCACCCGTTCGATCTTGCTCGCCTGGGTGGCAGGATGGTCTACCTCGAAAGTCTTAACCACTCCTTGATGCAACTCGTCTCGGTATGCCCTGGAATCCAGTCCAGCCCCCAAAATCACCAACTGGGTTGTTCCAGATTTTAGACATTCCCGGAGGTAGTCGTCGAAATAACGGCAACGGCAGACGATGAATGTCAGTGCACCATGTGTGCGCCGCTCGCCATACCCGGCAAATAGCTTGATTAGGAGATAGAACGCCGTATCGGTTAATTTACGGGCAAAGGGATCGTAGCAGATCCTTTCATCGGCAGGTTTTTCTGATTCGATCGCCCGCATTGCCGCAGTGCCCTTGGCAGTCCCGCTAGTCTGGGTTTTTTTCATGACAGTACCTCACATGAGTTTTTGACACTGGTTCTTCGATTATCGTATCTTATATCAGTTCCCCAGTCTTAATGTGCCTGGCTTTCACACATCGAATAGTTCGGCCCAACGGTTTGGCTGATTCTCCCCGAAGGGGACAACGGCAGCGGCGGGACAGACAAGACTACTCACATTATCATGCTATTTCTGGCAAATCGCGCCTGTGCGCGAGCGGCGCCGCTGTCCACTTGTTCTCTGGAAGAAGTACTCCCATATCTCCTATGCGGATAGAATCCAGGTCGGATTGGAGGAGCAATCATCAAAATCCGGTTAATGGGAAAATTTAAAGCTGGAAAGGATTTGATCTGCCACCTTGACTAGAGTGGAACCTGCGGGTTTTATGCTAAACCACACATAATAACTATCGTCGCTGGGGTTAAGAATGAAATAGCCAATTTCGCCATCGCTAATTACCTTGGCAGACTTGGTAGAGCCTAACATAATATTCTCATACGTGACATTTGGACAAAACCACTTCATCCCGTCAGCCGTCCCACCATTTGCATTTTCCCACGGCACATTTGTTGAGCCACTCACGAGATATGGAATTCCAAAATCCATATTAATTTCCCTCTTCAAAGCCAGCTCCGGAGTTGCAAGTAGACCCGGATTATTATCGGGGTCCAGCTTTCGGTCCAGATTCAAAGACATAAAAATGATCATAAGTTCGCTATTCGTCAGGGTATTTCCTAACCAGGAATCATACGTTGTTTTTGAATCCGTTAAGTAAAATACTGGACCGGTCGGGGCGGGGACGTAAAATGAAGATGGATATTTAAAGGTATAGTCGCTGGAATCAAAAGTATTCCACCCTTCGTATATGTGCGCCGGTTGCGTATTTATCGGCGTACTTATTTGTGGACTGGTTGTCATTGTAGAAGCGGATGGTACTTCCAATGTGTTGGTGGCCGCCGGTATGGTGTTCAATATCTCAGTCGCGCCAGCGACGGGCGTTCCTTCCACCCTCGTTGTCAGTGTGCTGCAAGCTGACAGGACCAGAGTTGCAAAACCAGCCAGTAAAATAAGTCTCTTATACATAGGTTCCTCAAGTTCTTGATGATATTCTCTATTGTTCCGCCCAACGGATTGCGTTAGCAGCGGCAGGACTGGCGACTAGCCGAGGCGGCTTTCGCGCAGCATATCATCCCGGTGCTCTTACGGGACCCCCCTGGGGGGCCAGCCGCCATTTGCGCAGCATATCATCCCGGTGTCTTTCCGGGACATTGTACCCGCAAGGGTATCCCCGCAGGGACATAAGTCGTCGAAGTCAGCTTTCCCAATTATCGCACAATTCTGGCAAAACGCGCCGCTATTAAGGGTGACTTACACGTGCTGCGCGACGAAGGCGAAGCGTATGCCCGGCGGATGCAGGACGCGTGGGAGCAGGTCAAACTCATGCGCTGCAATGGGATGGTGCACGGTTTCCTCAGCATGATCGGGCTGATCAATCGGGCGGCGCAGTATTTCGAGCAGGCGGCAGAAGAGATCCGGAAGATGGTGGAGGATTGAGTTTTAACCCCGGAGGTTTTGCGCCTACGGGAGGATCTAGCCTGTCTTTTGGAACGGTCATATAACAGTCTGCCGATTTAAGCAAGCAATCGACTATTTAAATAATGGGAATCCTCTTTGATAGACTTTATTCACAAAACGAACTGAAAAGACCGTAATAATCCTCTTTATTAGAATACTTGCCTCAATGGCATATTTGTTCTATAATAAATGCAGTGGAATTATTCCCCAGGGCAACGGTGACGATTGGATTCAACCCTATGAAAGCATACCTCCTCATTACCACATAGATTTTGATTAACTGAAAGGTTGAGATGTCTAACAAATTTAACCGAAAGGATTTACTTCTTCTTCTATTGTTCTCTCCCGGTTCATCTGGAGAAGAAGCAGAGCCGATTGATGGCCGTACTCGTCTGATGAAGCTATTGTTCCTTCTCCAGTTTCAAACAGATTATCCTGTAGATAAGATTCTTGAACCCAAGAGCAAGTATGAATTCCAAGCATACCATTATGGACCATTCTCCAAAGACGTATACAACGATCTAGAATTCCTTGAAAATGTTGGTTTAGTCGAAGCTTTTTCAAAAGGAACTGCCGGCCCAGCGGATCAGAATGAAGAAGAGAAACTCGTCGAGGATACAGCGATAGGAGAAGATAAAGAAGATATTTCCTTGGAATTCAAAGAAGAAAGATACAAATTGACACTTCTTGGGCTCAAATTTGTTAGAGAGAATTTGTCCCCAACAGCTCCAGAAGATTTATTGCGGGTAATCCATGAGCTAAAAAATAAATTAGGTTCCCTGCCTTTAGCGTCTCTTCTTCGGTATGTTTACTCGAATTACCCCGATTATGCACAGAATTCTAAGCTCACATATCTAATTTCTTCTTAAGTGAGGCATGGTGTCCATCGAATTGCAGGTCCTGCCACTAATTGTATCTATTATAGTTGCCGTATCCCTGCACATTGCTCGAGGGTTCTTTGAGGAAGCAAAAGAAGCTCGCCCGACCGTTGAATCTCACGCTATAGACTCACTGCATAAGTTCGCATCAAATGTATTGCGACAAATGCAAGATGACGTAGAAAGATTTCTGTATCTAGCTGAGCCACCGGGCGGGCTCGGAGAAGAATATCATGCTCATCGTCGAGGCGAAACGGCTAATGAAATAACATTAATGATTTGGGATGGGGCAAAAAAACAAAAGGATCTTGAAAACGCCTTTAATTCATGGTCTCTTTGTGAGGAAGGTGGCCGTTTCATATGTGGGATTGGAACGTTTTTGAACCTGGCCGTCCTTGTATGCCTTTTAGCAGTGGTAATCTTCAGACCTTCTGCAATAGTAATAAACAACTACTATATTTGGATTGTATTATCAATAATTGCGTTCCCAATATTATGTGCTCTTATCTGCTATTTAGTTGCTTTTGGTTATAAGCGAAAATTCTTCAATATGCAAGATAGATAAATTTATATTCTGTCAGGAAAGATAGAGTCAATGAAGGAATTATCCCTTGTCGAGACAGTATCAGAATACTTGGACGCCAGGTCATTCCACACTGTCACAGAACTTCCGTTTCTTCAACGGCGTGTTGATATTGTCGGGTATGAACCAACAAAAGGTGCAATAATAGCCGTTGAAGCTAAAGTAAAGAATTGGCAATCTGCATTCAGACAAGCGGTCACATGTCTACTTTTCGCGGATGAGGTTTACATTGCAATGCCGACCGAGTATATCCATCGCGTGGATCATTCCGAGATAGCCAGATTCGGGATTGGTCTCCTAGAAGTAAATTCATCTGTGCATGTCGTGTTCAAGGCTGTTTCATCCCACTATATTTCTTATAATCATCGAAAAAACGTCATCGATCGGGTCCAATGGCTTGAAATGCTCCAACTCAAAGGACAATATAATGCCAATCAATAAACCCCTTCATCTTATGCGGCTAGGTGTACACGCAGAGCAAAAATATTTCGAATTAAATAAAGATAAATTCGACATTGTTGTATTCAATGCAAATCTAGCTCATCACTTTGCAAGTGGAACTGCCACATTAATGACCAGTAAACTAAATGGTAAGAAATTTATCATTGATCCAATAACCCATGCTTATGGACATCATCCTCGATATATTATGACTGTAAGCAAAGATGGCAGTCTTCCGAAAATTAAATCGAGCCTGGAAAGTCTTGCATACGAGTATGGTCCGCCAATATCAACAGCAGTTTCTAATGGTAGGCAAGTATCCCCCAACGATTTCTCCTCAATAAAACCAATCGAGCAATTTGCGAAGAGCGTCATCGATTTCCAAGCGAACTTCTTGGCAAGTGCTATTGATCCTTCTGATCGTAAGTATATTACTCTAGCAGACATTGATGCAGCACTCAAACCAGACTTTCTCATCGCTCCCTATTTTTATATGAAAAGCACAACAATTAACGATTGGCTCGAGATTAATACAAAATTAGTAGCCGCATCCAAAAAAGTTGCCGATGATAGTAATCTTTATGCAGAAATTGTTATTGATCGAGGAATCCTCGACAACGATGCTGAACTCACGAAAATTGCTACTGCTTATCTCGCGCTTGCTGTATGCGACGGCTACCTTTTATGGATTAGCGATCTTTCGGAACATCAATCTTCCTGGTCAACACTCTGCGGATTACGGAAGTTAGTTGGTATTTTAGCTCAATCTAAGAAGCCTGTTATAAACTTATACGGTGGCTACTACTCCCTGCTATTGTTCAGGTTTGGCCTAACGGGTGTATGTCATGGACCTGGATATGGTGAAGACCGCGATGTAATACCCGTTGGCGGGGGATTGCCGGTATCTAAATATTATCTAAATCCTGTTCATCAGCGACTCTTATTTAGAGATGTACAGTTTATGGTTGCTGGAGATGTATGGCGAAACATTGAAGACTTTTACAATGAAGTGTGTTCGGGCCCAATATGTCAGGATGTCTTATCCGGTGATTTAGAGAACTTTATAAAATTTGGCGAAGAAAATGTGCGGGAAAATAAAGGCAGAACATATAGTTACCCAACAACCGAAGCCCGTTATCTTACTACACAACATTATCTAGAAGCCAAGGCAAAGGAATTCAATGATGTGGCTGAAAAAGATCTAAAGGTTCTCATTGAACAATTAAAGGAAGCTAAAGGCCGGTATGACAAAGAGATGCCGGGTGCCCAACTCAGATATTTGGATACATGGGTGGCAGCTCTCCAATGATAGAGATCCAACAAGAGGAATGAAATTCATAAAGAATCTAAACTTAGCTTAAATCAAAAAGGCTGGTTAATCTCCCGCCTTTTTTAATAGGCTTTGCTCGGTTGCGGCTTTCAACTCCAGACGAAATATCCAAATTCCTCACGGCCTTCCCTGCGGGATGATGTCGCAGTGGCATGGGTCTGGATGAACCTCTTGCGGGGATCCACCGCGTCGCCTGGCAACGCCCGCAAGGGCAGGTGTGGCGAGAGTGGCAATCCCCGCGACACTACTCCGGCATCTCCCTGACAATCTCCATCGTCTTCACACTCACCGCGCACACGCGCCCCAACAACTCAATCACGGGCTCCTTGTAATCCGCAAATTTGTAGGTATTGAACTTCTCTGCAATCGTCGGGTCTTTTGGTTTCTTTTCCTTATAGCGTTCGAGCACCCATTCCAGTGCCGAATAGGTTCCCAGCCGGTACTCCCATGCCACAGACGGGATCCCGCGCAGCGTCGTGACCGTATCCACTTCGATGAGACCAGCTTCCTTGCGGGCGATCAACCGGCATGTTGGTTGCCTCCCCGCGACCTCCCCTAAATCCGACTGGGTTTTGTCGGATTTGGGGGACACTTGTACCCGAAGCGAAGCGGAGTGGTAGGTGGCCGGACATTGTCCCGGTGCTCTTCCGGGAGGCCGGAGGGGGTCGGGTGCATCTATCCTCTCCAGCGGATACGGCTCCACTTTTTCATAGTTCAGGTGCAGCTCCATCAGTCGTTGACCCCACCCCGCCCATTTCCAGAACTCTTCGTAGAACGGGATGCGCGGGAACTCGCGCTTCAGGTTTTGCTCGTATTTCGCCCGGTAGGACGGGTGGTGCAGCACGGCGTAAACGTAGTGAAAAATATCCAGCTTGCCTATAGGTTTGGTTGGGGCGGATCGTGATCCACCCTTACCGTAGTGCTTCTGGAACTGCCCCAGCGCCCAATCGGTGATGTTTTCCACCCGCTCACCAGCAGTGTAGCGGTAGAGCGGAAGGCATTGGGTAGCCGCGCCAGCGCCTACTAGGTGATAGTCAGGAATACCTGCGAGCACCAGAGTCATAAAAGGTTTTTGTGAACCTGCATCAGTAAAGCAAATTGCAACATTTTCGCTTGAAAAAATTTCAGGTATACGATACTGCATTTCGTCGAGATCAGAATTGAAATACAAAAACCGCTTTATAAAAGGTCGGTATATTGCAGAAACAATTGAATTACTATCAAAAGCGTATTTTTTGCCTTTTTCCAAATCTTGTTTTACGGCTCTTGTCCATTTGATACTGTAATCAATTTTGCTGGCTAAATTCGTATCACCTTTTCCAGAAAGCCTTTCAACTTCACTGTTATAAACATCGATGAGAGCCTTAACCTTTTGTTTTAGCAAGTCCTCATCATCATCATAAACCCATTCATCACGAGCCGTAACAACCCCAAGAGAAAATAATTTGAAAATCGATTTTGGCTCTCTCAAGTTTCCAATTGACTTTGTTGCTTTGCTGGCAAGTGGGAGCAGGTCATCCCAATCGTTGTGAGTGATATTCAGCCAATTATGTTTCAAATCCGGTTGAATGTGCTCGAATTTGATTTCACTGAACTTGGTCGAGCGCAGAAAGTCCAGTTTCTCGGTTGCCAGTTCAAATTCTGGGCGGCGTGCGTAGAAAATCTGGGCAGGCGTCTTACCTTTTTTCTCGGTCTTGACCATAAAGGCAATGGCAACGCCAACTTGAATCCCAAAAACATTATTGGTCGTCCCAGAGAGTTTGGGATTTGTGCGTACATCTCCACCTAAATCCAGGATGTAAATATGGCTGAACTCATTGGCAACTATCTTTCGAAAGCCGTCAAAAGTACGTGAATTGAGATATGAATTGTTGGTAATGAAAGCAATTACGCCATTCTTATCCAACCGGTCGCTGGCCCAACGATAGAAACGGGCGTACATATCGTAGAGTTTGGTCTTTTGCGCTGTGCTGTTCTTAATGTATGTTTCTTTAATACGCTTATCAATACTTGGGTATTCACGGTTCTTGTTATTTTCGTTCTCATTCAACTGGTTTGCATTGTAAGGTGGGTTTCCGATCACCACCGATATTTTGCGCCCGTTCTGGCGTCCGATGCGCACGATATTCTCGTCCGTCAGCCCAAAGAAATTCAATTGCTGGCCGGTGTGCTCAAAGGCCATGTTATCCAGCGTGTCCACGAAGCAGATGTTCTCGAACTCCTTATACTTGCCGGTCTTTTGCTTGTAGGTGTACTCGATGTTCAGGTTGGCAATGTAATAGGCCAGGATCGCCACCTCGTTGCAATGGATTTCGTGCTCGTACTTGTATTCCAATTGGCCCGGTGGCAGGTATTCAATCAACTCGGTGATGAACGTGCCCGTGCCGGTGGCGGGGTCCAGGATTTCCACGCCCTGGTCGCCCAGCGTCTTGCCGAAATGCTTGAATGTCAGCGTGTCCACACTCTCTACCATGAAGCGCACGATCTCATCCGGCGTGTAGATCACACCCAGCCGGTCGGCGGCCTTCGGGTTGTAAGCTTTGTAAAAGTTCTCGTAGAGCGCCTTGAGGAACTTCTGCTTCTCGTGGTGGTCCGAGATTTGCGCCGCCCGGGCATTGATGGTCTCGTAATACGGCGCGATCCGGGCATCGATCAGGTGTTTGGTCTCGCCGTGGTAGAACGTCCCGGCCACTTCCGCCAGCTTGTGGGCGATGATGTTCTCGCGATGGAACTCTGCCTCGTCGAACACCCGCATGAAGATGTCTTCGGTCAGCACATGCTGGATGACCATTTCCCGCACATCCGCCATTTCCACCTTCGGATTGATTGATTTTTTACATAACTCCAGGAACTCTGCCAGTGCCGTCTGGAAGGCCGGGTTGCCCGCCAACTGCTCGTCAATAATGTTACGCAGGGTCTCAGCCAGGTGCGGCACTTCCGCGCTGAACTGCTCGATGGCCTTGTGGAAGGCGCGCACTTCCGGGCTTTCGTAGCCCACGAACAGCGTTAGGAGCGCATCCAGGGCGGGGGCGTCACCGAAATCTGCGCGTGTCGCTTCCTCACCGCCCTGGTATAGGACGGCGGTATGCGTGTCCTCGAACAGGATGTTGAACGTCGGGTAGCCTTTGGCGAGTTTGGCGGCGATCTCCGCCTTCAGGTCGTCCTTCTCATCCTTGCTTTCCCAGTAGCCCCAGTCCTGGCGCAGGGCATCCTTGAGCGTGCCGTCCGGGTACACCTTGCGCCCGGTGCGGGTGACGTACTCCACCTCGGGCACGAGCAGCAGGTTCTTCGAGCGGGCATACTGCTCCAGCAGGTCCTGGAACGGCTTGCGCAGCGTGCTTTCGTTGCGCGTCCCGCCGTAGCGGATCATCTGCTCAACTTTTGAATAATACTGCTGGATGAGTTGGATTGACATGGGAAGCCCCTTTGGGCGGGTTGGATAAGAAAATTATAGCACGAAGCCCCCAAAGGCAGTGCAATAGAGTTAATAAAAACCCTCCCGCAAGTCTTGAACCTGCGGGAGGGTTTTGTTCTCTAAATATCCAAATTCCTGACGGCCTTGGCGTGCGTCTGGATGAACCTCTTGCGGGGGTCCACGGCGTCGCCCATATTGTGCTGGCGTGATCATTCCTCCCACGGATTAACGATTTCCACCCCGGAAACATTGAAATCATCCACGTTGCGCGTGACCAGCGTCAATCCATTCGCCTGCGCCGTTGCTGCGATCAAAGAGTCAATGGCTGGCATGGCTCTTCCAGCGACCTCCGCACGAGCGGTCAGGATACCCCAGGTCATAATGACATCTTCGTCAATAGGGATGATTTTCCCCTGAAAGCGGGACAGCAAATCTTCTTTCAGCCAGGCGTGAAGCTCCTGCTTACGCCGTGATTTGGGCAGTTTTTCGATCCCCTTGACGATCTCGCCGATCGTGATGACGCTGAGGGTTACATCGTCAGGGTCAAGTGAATCGATAAAATCTACAACCTTCGCACTTGGTTGTTTTATTACCATCTCCGAGAGCACGCAGGTATCCAACAGGTATTTCACAATTTGGCCCCGTCGCGCGGCCGGC
>Ga0209777_10009952_pt1 | contig 10145 bp, 7 predicted proteins | sample FrelakmetHBP12HB_FD_187147 | JGI IMG/M metagenome (GOLD analysis project Ga0209777, IMG submission 187147) | Freshwater lake sediment microbial communities from the University of Notre Dame, USA, for methane emissions studies -HBP12 HB (SPAdes)... | ecosystem: Environmental > Aquatic >...
CTCTCTGGGTGCAGTGTCCTCATACCGAAAGTGCAATTTCCAGCGGGGAAAAGTCTGGAAGCAATGCGGGCACACGATGTCCTTGGCGCCACGCCTCTTTACCGTCTGTCGTCCGGGCCACGGCAGATGGAATCTCCCGTTAGTCGCCGCAAGGCCACTGCCAGCGAGGTTAAGCACCCTCACGCGGGCATAGTTCCCACGTTCAAGCAAGAAAAGCCTCAGATGGACCGGGGTCTTGCCTGTCGGTAGTAAAACGACAGCCTGCTTCCATTCTGATGGTCCATCACCGGCGTCTGCATCCGGGACCACCCGCATCCGCTCATCGCCATCATCCTGGTTCAGGGGCCGATGCCCTTCCTTTGCCCGGATGACGAAGCCACCGAACCGATTCTGCAAGTGGTCAACCTTCCACTCCACCTTCAACTTTCGTCCGCTCTGTACCAGGCGATATTCCAGTTGGGGCTGAGGAGTCACCCGGACCGAACAGCAGCAACCTCTGGAATCACCAGGCGACAGCTCCCGACCTATCATGGCGTAGACGATATACCAGACGTCCTGGAATTCCCCCCTGTGACGGCCCGGTGTGCTCTCGCCATCTTGATCGTAGGAAACGCGGGACACTTCCCAGGATGCAGCGGCCGGATCCGTGGGCCCCTCTGGCTTTGCGCCAACCCGCCACACCACCCGCACCGTCTGGCAGCCTTCCGGCCACTTCCACCTCAGCCGCACATCACCATCCCACACAAACGCCTTGAGATCTTCAACATCTTGGAGGGGCAGCCTCCGCACCTGTCCTACACGCGCCTGTATGCCTTCGACCGTGACGGGCAAATAGTAGATGTGCTCCGGATTAGGCGTTTCGTCCACCGCGCTGACCGGTCCCAGCGGAGTGATCGGCTCACCCAGTGCCTGCAGGTCCGCAGTTTTCAGCACTTGACCGCAGGACCAACGTGGTAACGCATCAGGAATGCAATAGATCTGCACATGCGCGCCATGAGGAACGGCTTCATGTGTCACGTGCACGACACCTGCCCCCCGCTCCGGCCTCAGGCCTACTATGGCGGGAGGCGCCTCCTTTGCCACAACCTCATTCTGGGTCACCCCCTTCGAGAAAACTACCCGCCCGTCGCACATCCGGTAGCGGCAGCAGACAAGGTAGTTGTACAGAATCCCGTTCTGAACTCCCGTGTCTCGCAGGGTCTCCGAACGCCCACACGGAATCCGTACGGCGCTGCTATCCTCGGCAATTCGGGGCAGTTGACCCTTTTCTCCCCGAAGAACCAGTACCTCCTCCACATTGTCGGCTCTCTCAGGCAGCTTCCATGACAGTTCGACGCACTTGTCACTCACCTCGGCCCGTACCTGGAGCACTTCTGCCAGTACATCAATCCGCCCCGAGCAGGCTGCCTTCCGGCTGAGCAGATTGTCCCGTTCAGAGAACACCGCATATGTGTAGCTGAGCCCCGGCTCGACGTCAGTCGCCTCCAACCGGGACTCTTTGGTTCTGGCAACCTTCCCGCTTGAAATTCCCTGGGGCGGAGAATCACCCTCTCCTCGGACGATGACATAGTCGACCGGCCCTCCCCTGGCCACAGAGGCCCACGTAAGCGTCAGAGTGTTCGTTTTCCCGTCATATTCAGGTTGGACCCACTGCACCGGCGCTGGCCTTTGCGGTACGTGGGCCACCACCGTCACGCCTTTGGAAAACGCCGCGTCCCCAAAATCAGCTACAAAAACATAGTAGTGATCTTTCCCGTCTTCAATACCAGCCTTATCAACCCATAGCGGTTGACCGCCAACATTCAACTTGGTGGTCGCAGGGTCTCCCGGCTGTGGGTGCTGCTCGTCGCTTATCGTTGGCCGGGAGCCGATCCTGCGGAAAATCATCACTTGTCTGCAGAGAGCAGGCTTCTCCCATGTGAGATCAACACACGGCTCGCCTTCCACTGCTTTGAACTGGGCACGCGGGTTTCGCGGCTCCTCGGGGACCACAACTTCGATCTCCGCCGGGTTCATGTTCGTTCGGCCCCCGAAGACCGAATATACCGTGTACCTGTAACCCTTGCCAGGCTGTACTTCCCTGTCCGTACACCCTGCACATAGCCCCATCCATGGTTTTTGCGCCCCCCAGAGCACCTTTCGTTGATCGTGCTTGCCTGCATCCACCCGTTCGACGCGTATGGCCTCGCACTTCTCAGAAGGTAGGCTCCAGGTGAGTTTGACGCAGTCCGGACTGGCGCGTGTATTTAGGGAGAATACGGGCTCTGGATCGTCAGGCCGGATTTCCCCGCTCTCAACAGTCTTCTTGGCTAGGTCGTCGTCGAAGTTGAAATCATCTTTGGCGAGCTGAATCTTTTCATCTCTAGTTGCGCCGATCATCTTGTCGGCAATTTTCCAGAAGTCCTTCTGGAGTGCTTCCACATACTCCTGCAGCTTCTGGCGGTTCCTGAGAGGCTGCACGGTCTCGAACCACATCTCGCCTTCAGCTGCCTTGAACTTGTCTGGCGACTCACGCGCCCTCTCCTGCATCGGCTCCAGCTTTTTGATCGCCGCCTGCACTTTGTCGAAATCGTCGGTGACCTTTATGCCCAGCGCACGAAAGCGAGCCAGGATTTCATCCCGAGACTCTCGCATACCATACCTCCCCGGCGGGCTCTTTGGAACCCATCGAGCGGCTCCACCTTGCTGCCCATTGGGACAGAGCGGCTATCGACCTTGTCGCTGATAGGAGATCTTCATCTTCGTCTTCATCTCCACGTCAGTGGCTTCACCGACAATGTTGCCGCTATCGTCATAATTCAATCTCACGGCAATTGCCCAGCCCTTCGGCCGTCCAGGTATATCTGTTTCCATCACGAATGTGTCTAGAGCGGTGCACTTTGCCGGATCGGGATCGTCTCCCTCCAATAGCTCAATGCTTACCTTCATTACCCCATCATAGGCTGCAGCATAATGTCCCTCATGAATCGCCCCCACAGTGGCATCGCCGGGAATGACCACATCGTTCCTTGAACCCAGCTCCGGATGATCAGGGTCTTTGAGGACCTTCACTCCAATAGGCCTGAGAACATAGATAATGTCTTTTTTTTGGTCCATTATGATGTCTTGGGGGCCTCCCTCGCCATACGTTCTAATGCTGGTTTTGTCCTCACCCATCTGGGGCGACAGATAGGCCGCATAGGCAGCGCCCTTCACGACAAGCAACTCCGGATTGTCGTGCTTCAGTGGTGGCCTGCCCATCATCTCCGTGACCAGCCTCACCACCGCTGGCATTTTTGTCGCGCCTCCGCAAAGCAGAACCTCGATCTTATCACGGCTCAAGGGCAGGATATCTTTGAACTGCTGTTTGAGCGCCTCTGGAGGGTTCTCGGCCATTTGCAGCACTTCTTCAAGCTTCACTCGGGTCAGTTCCAGATGAACAGCGGCCCTGTCCTCAAATTCCGTTCGGGTTACCTGCACCGTGTGGCCTCGCATGTCCGCCGAGATAGTGACCTCCTCCAGAGTACTGAGGGCACGCTTTCTCTTCTCACATTGTTCGATGAGCGTCGCGTTGTCGGCATGATCCAACTTGGGGTTATACTGGAACTGCTCTTGGCACCGCTCGGCCACAAACTCCTGTAGCTTGCTGTCCCAGAGAAGACCGCCAAGATGATTGTCCCCACTCTTGTAGATGTTATGGATCTTCAGCCCCACCTTCCCTGGCGCGTACTCCTCTCGCTCACAGCGGATCAGTGTCACATCGAATGTGCCACCGCCGAGGTCATAGACCAGGATGTTGCGGCCGGCAATCTGGTCAATCTTGTCGATGGCGTACGCGAGTGCTGCAGCCGATGGTTCCTCCAGGAGCCTGATCACATTCAAACCGGCCATTTTGCCAGCTTCCTCAGTGTCCCGGCGCTGATTGGGTCCGAAGTAGGCCGGAACGGTAATAATGACGTCATTAACAGGATCACCGAAGCAGGCTTCACCATCTCTCTTCAACACTCTCAGTATCTGCGCCGACACCTCTGCCGCCGTATACCGTCTCCCATCAAACGGTGGCGTCGTCCATGAGGAACCCATAGACCACTTCACACCGATGATGACGCGGTCGGGGTGTTGTGCGAAGACATTCATGGCCGTCTCTCCCACCACCGGATCCCCACCTCCGGGCGGATAGTACACAACAGACCTCAGAAGCTCATCCCCATCGGAGGTGCTCAGTTGCGCCACTTGGGCCAGAGCCCGGTCGGGATCGTAGCGCGCGATTTCTGAGTAGGTTGTTCCCAGATCGATTCCAAATCTTGCCATTATGTTGCTCCTTTCTACTATTGTGCCGCTCTTACCACATTCTACCAGTTGTGCCGGCCCAACTCCTCGCTGCAGGACTGCTGGGACATCCTGCGCATACGGCCACGTCAAGGCTGATATCTCGCCGTATTGGCGCCCTCAGCAAGCCACTATGCTTTCTCCTCCTGGGGCATCTCCGCTGCCTCTCTTCCGACAACAGAAGCCGGCACGGCTCCTTCTATTCTGGCCCTGTCCGGGGTGGGATATGACAGCACCTCCACATCGGCATAACGCAGGACTCGCCGTTTGGACTTGAAACCTTTTCGGAAAACCCGCACAATCCGGCCGTCCTCGGATGGCTCGTCAGTCCGCTGGCTCTGCGCAGCCCTGTGCAGGCCTCTGTCGAACGGGATAGCGGTAGGGACTGCCTCCACGCCATGCAGTGCCAGCATCTGGAGGATCTGGCTGAGCAGAACCCCATAGTTGCGGCAATGGTCGGACTCGGGCTCAGCCTCCACGGCTGCGCTGGCCATCTGGTCAATGAGGTCATGCAGCAGCAGAAGGCTGGTCAACAGGTCCCGAATCCTCGGTTCGCTCAGCGAGGTGGCCGCATCGTCCAGCTTGTCCGACAACTCCCGCAGCTTTGCTGACTGCAGTTCCTGTCCATGCTTGACCTCTCCGATGACCTGATTGGTCTCATCGAGGTGATCCTGGAATCCCTCACAAAGATTGAGGATAGCTTGAAGGCGCTCATCTGGGAGAGGTGACACGGAGGGTTCCACTGCCGTGGCTGCGGATGGCTCTCTCTGGCCCACCGTGTCCTTCAAGACCTCAGATTCCAGGGGCTGAGATTCAGAGCGTCCTCCTTGGATTGACTCGTCCGGGGCGCCCTTGCCTGTCTCCACCAGTGGCAATCCATCTCCCTGCGGTCGACCCAGGTTGTCTCTTGTCGGCTCTTTCCTCATCATTGGCTTTCTCCCCATGAAACTACATTCGTCCCGCCAGTGCGGTTGGAGGCCTCCGTCAGAAGGGTCATGAGCGCATCGCCCAGGCCCTCGGCCCCTGCGACGGTCAGTGCTCCCGGCGCAATCTGTCTCAAGAAGTCTTCGTCCACATCGCCTCTGCCGATACCCACAGCATGCAGTTCGATTCCCTTGGAGCGCGCCCGTTTTGCGGCAGCAAGTGCGGCGGTGCCGTCATCTGGCATTCCATCGGTGACGAGGGCTATCTCGCGAACGGCCGAAGCCCCAGCCCCCTGCAGCAGTCCGGCAGCCGTGGCAATGCCATCGTCCATCGCAGTCGAACCGCCCACCTGGACATTCTGCTCTATTCGAGAACATATGTCAACGAGATCTCTGGAGAGCTCACATATGCATCGGGCTTGCGAGTCAAAGGTGACCACACCTATCCTGGCAGTCCCCAGGCTGTTCTCACTCAGCGCCCGGGCGCTGGCGATCAGGGCTTTCTTGGCCCGCTCGATCTTGTCGCCTTCCATGCTGAACGATACGTCAAGGGCAAAGACCACCACGCGTTCCCTCCTCAACGACTTCAGCTTGGCAAGGTCAGGCGGCTGGTAGGTGACCTGAAGGCGCAACAGAGTCTGCTTGGCGCTCTGGTCAAGCGCAGTCACGTCAGCGATCCCGCTGCCGTCATACGAGAAGGTGACACTGATGGGCCTCCCCGCACGCGTACGTGGCAGACAGCTGAAGCGATAGGTACCGATGACCACCTCTGGCCCCACGTCGTCGAACTCCACCACTGGCACATCAAAGAACTCCTGGCCTTCGGTGGAGACCTGGTAGTCGCTTCTGGTGGCTGTCGCAGGCAGTCGGGTGCCAAGCCTGATTATCGGTGAATTCCTGATCTCAGGCTCCGCTCCCACCCACGCCAGGGCTTTTGTCCCCAGGGTCCGAGGAGTGATCCTGTCGAACCTGACGGCCACAATGTCCCTCTTGGCTCCCGCGGCCACGAGGGCGCTCTTGTCGGTTCTTGGCCGCATGGCGCCCTTGGCGAGGACAGCCGCCCCCAGCGCTACCATGGTGTCTGCCTCCCCGGTTACTATCGGGGCTTTCCCGCTGGCCTCTGCCAATGCCTCCCGGACTCGTGGCATCCTTGTAGCTCCACCCACAAGCAGGATCCCATGGCAATCTGCCCAAGTCATCGGCTTTTCGGCCTTGCCAAATGCTTTCTCCACCCACTGTAGGGTCGCATCAATGCGCCACCCGGTCATATCCTCAAATTCACCACGGGTAACCCGGACTTCCTCTGCCCGGCCACCATACACACAAGGGATCAGAGTCTCCTCCACCCGGGAGAGATCTCGCTTGGCACGCTCGCATTGCTCATACAGCCTGTGCTCGACCCCGGGGTCAATCCGAGGGTCCTCGCCGTAGCGCTTAATGAGATCCCTGAGGACCCGCTTCATGAGATCCTCCGTCCAATCGTGGCCCCCCAGGTGGCTGTCCCCAGCGCTGGCCAGGGGTTTGAAGACTCCCTCTTCAAGAAGCAGGATCGTGGCATCAAATGTGCCACCGCCAAGGTCGTAGACCAGCAGCTTCTGGCCTTCACGCAGGTGATCCACGCCATAGTAGACGGCAGCTGCGGTCGGCTCTTTGACGATCTCGCGGACCTCGAGTCCTGCAAGCTGGCCTGCCTGCTTCGTGGCTTCGATCTCTGGAGATGAGAAGTAGGCTGGGCAGGTAATTACAGCGGCGCATACTGGACTAGCCAGACGCTGCTCGGCATCACGCTTCAGTTTCTTCAGGATCTCCGCCGAGATCTGAGCAGCAGTCAGCCCCTGAAACCTGAATGCGGGACGGCCCATGGCGCGCTTGACCCATCGGAGAACGCAATCAGGCTTGGTGCCGGCCTCGCTTAGCGCTGCGTCGCCCACCTCGATCCGGCCTTCGTCAATTAGAACGACCGATGGCGTCGTGGACTGCCCTTCGCGATTGGGAATAATGCGTGGCTGCCCGCAGTCGTCCACATAGGCTACAGCTGAGAAGGTGGTCCCAAGATCTATGCCCACGACCAAATCGCTCACGCTGTTCTCTCCCTCACAAACGCTTGATCCCCCGGGCAACACGCTCAGATTCCTTGGTGGCATCGCCCGGGGCAGGACCGCCTACCCAGATTCTATCTTCTTCGTCGATTGAAACGACTGACCGGGTCGTCGGCTGACTTCCCAGACCACGCAAGCCAAGTCGCGTCTCGCCGGTGTCTAGACAGGCCTTAACAGAGTAGTTGGCTCCCCCAGGGTCTATTCCGTATCGTGCCACTGGCTTCTTCCTCGCTGGAAAGAGAGTCTGCCTCGCTCGGCCTCTTGTATTCCAGCACCATATCCGAAACACCATGAATGATGGCCTCTTGATTCCGGTTGTCATCCTCCATCGACCCCGTACAGAATCCAGGTCAGAGGATCCAATACACGGTACGATTTGAACGGAGCCGTGTTTGTCTCGTTCGGAGTCCGCCCCAGCGCACTGCAAGCGAAGTAACAAACTTTGGAGAAATGACTCTCCAGGGTCGTGACACTAGGGCCCCCTCTCCATTCAATCAGAGCACGTCTACAGGCATCGCTATCACTTGGACCCGCTGTGACATCTCCTACCCGCCTAGCCACGGCCTCAATATCAGCCATGGTAACAATAACCGCCAGAGGCATGGCCAGCCGCCCGTCGGAGCCATGAGCCACCATCCTCTCGGCAGCACTGATACAGGAGTTGACCACATTCTCAAACTGAGTCCTAGAGCGTCCGGCCACCGGAGCGACGCGCCCGGCATAGTCCCCGAACCCGGGCAGGGATCTGGGATCTACCAGCAGCATCAGCCCGTTGGCGCGCTCGAGGTATTGATGCGGCGTGAAGAGGTCAATATGCTCGAATTGCTCGCCAGGGGCATCATATATATAGAGCAGAGATTTATGCTGCCCGTGGTTCAGTCGGAGAATGAACGCGTCCGGCACGCTCCCTTGTGTTGGCTCAGCCGTCTGTCCAACCTTCAGCTTCTCCCACTCTCTCTCAAATATAAAACGCTGATCGGGTGTGTCGATTTCCGCATTTATCTCAGCACTCCCGTCCTGAGAGCCTGTCATCAGATTCGCAACAGCCATTAGCATCATGCTGGTCTTCCCCACACCAGTCCCGCCGACAATACCTATTACGCTGACTGGGAGTTTGCCAGACGAGCGGGACACGAATGGCACGCCGCAGATCGCGCACACTCGATTGAGTCGGTTCCGCCCCAGACGATCGAGGGTGGGCAAACGCTGGCCGCAGGAATGTCCATCCTTTTTCCCCTCACACTGATGATAGAGTACCCCATATGTGCTCGGCCACAGCCTGGAGTAGCCCGAGCCACAGTCGGGGCATACATGCGCGGGCATGGTGAAAGTGCCATGTCTACCACTCGGACAGGTAAAGTGGATGCCCCGCCAGATGACCCACAGATACTGAGCGGGCCGCATGAGAGCCACCACCAAGAGCACCACGCACTGCAATAGGACCAGGCCGAACAAGTAGAGGCCAAAACCGATGAGGCCTATGGCCATGGCCGCAAGGAGGAAGGCCACCACAACGAACAACCCGGCCAGCCCAGCCAATAGGAGCGTCGCTCCGCCGAGCGACACCGCGACGGTAATCAGAAGAATACCCGCTAACGCTACTAGATAGAAGGAGAAAACGCCTGCCAGTGCAACGAAGCCGACAAGGGCAAGCAGAACAGTCACTGGCACAGACAGGATGATAAGCGCGTGCAGAAGTGTGAACACGTAGCGACGCATCAATCCGAGCAGAATTCTAAACAGAATATAGCCTGCTATTAAGGACACCACGACTGTCCAAACTGTAACGGCACCCTTCGATGCAGATAATGAACCTATTAGGTGAGAAACCGGCCGGAACCACAGCACCGCCGCACAGACGCTTGATCCAACCATTGCCAAGAGAATGAACCCCACTACCAACCATAGGCAACCTGTCCGGCAACCTTGCTCCTTTCGGCTCTTTGGGTCGTACTTGATCCCCTTGCTTTTCGCCGAACCCTGAGCCACAAGATCATCGCGTTCGTTGCGTAACCACTCGGAGGTGCCCCCTGCGCCTTTCACCGTCCACGCCACAATCACTGAGGAGCCGCCCCTCCACTTCCAGACGGTGGCACCCACGAGGGAGATGAGCTTGGAGATCCACCCCCATACCTCCTGGCAATAGAGGGTGAATCTTCTCCACAAAGGTGCCAGCCAAGAGGAATAAAGGCGGTGACCAGTCTGCCATGCCGCAGAGGCCCTGGCATGAAAAGTCCGATATGCTCGACCAAAGATGGTCTGCCGCTTGGGTTCAGTCCGGCCAGCAACAAGACGGACGGTTGTCACTTTCCCCCCATCATGATAGCAGCTCCTATCCTATGTTCGTAGTAGATTGACCTTCTGATTCTCCAGCAGTCTAACACGTGCCCCAGCACCAAGTCAAAGTACACAGACTGCTCACCCTTCCAACTTCTTTTTCAGGATCTCCCCCGAGATCTGGACAGCCGTGAGACCATGAAACCAGAAGCCGGGTCACCCGCGGCACGCTTGACCCACCGAATAACATGAGCTGGCTTGGTTGCGGCTTGACTTAACGCTAGATCCCCCGCCACAATCTCGTCATGATCAAATAGAACGATCGCTGGACTTGTGAGTTGACCCTCCGCATTCGGAATTATGCTTGGCACCCCGCCGTCGTCCAGATATCCCACTTCTGAGAATGTGGTTCCGAGGTCTATTCCGTATCGTGCCACTGGCTTCTTCCTCGCTGGAAAGAGAGTCTGCCTCGCTCGGCCTCTTGTATTCCAGCACCATATCCGAAACACCATGAATGATGGCCTCTTGATTCCGGTTG
>Ga0209777_10009953_pt1 | contig 10144 bp, 8 predicted proteins | sample FrelakmetHBP12HB_FD_187147 | JGI IMG/M metagenome (GOLD analysis project Ga0209777, IMG submission 187147) | Freshwater lake sediment microbial communities from the University of Notre Dame, USA, for methane emissions studies -HBP12 HB (SPAdes)... | ecosystem: Environmental > Aquatic >...
GATAGAGGAAGCACAGCGTCGATGGTCAAGGCAGGACGAAGGTCCACATCAGCCAGTTCCCGTGCCGCTATCTCCAGAAGCTGCCGCTGAAGCCGGTCCAGGTTAGCTCGGGGTGTTACGAAGCCTGCTGCCTGAGAATGCCCGCCGAATCGAGTGAGTAAATCCTCACATTCGGCCAAGGCAGCAATGATATCGAATCCAGGGATGCTTCGAGCGCTCCCCCTAACTGACTCTCCATCCAGCTTCATGATGACCACAGGCCTATAGAACTCGTCCACCAGTTTACCGGCAACCACCCCCAGCACACCGTGGGGGTAATCGTGACCACCAACAATTAGCAGCGGCTGGTCTGTGCCCTCTGAGGCCAGCTTCGCCCTCGCCTTGGCTAATACCTCGGCGGTCAGCCTTTGTCGCTCGGCGTTCCTGGCCTCCAACTGAGCCGCAAGCTCGCGAGCCTGCGCTTGCGAAGTGGTGGTAAGAAGTTCATAGCTGGTAACAGCGTGGTCCATTCTTCCGCTGGCATTAAGACGAGGCCCCAGCGAATAGGAGATACTAGCGGAATCAATTCCCCCGATTTCCAGCCCCGCGCAGAGCACCAACTCTCGAACGCCAGGCCTCGGGTTTTGGTTCAACCCCTCGATGCCCCGTCTCACCAGATATCTGTTCTCCCCGACCAAGGGCACCATGTCGACAACAGTGCCCAGAGCAACCAGGTCCAGGAACTTTTCCAACTCGCCATCTCTCTGCGTTGCCTTGAACAGGGCCTGAAGGAATTTGAAGGCAACCCCCACGCCCGCCAGATCGTAAAACGGATAGGTTGAGTCAGAACGTTTGGGGTCGATTGCCGCCAGGGCAGCAGGGATATGGGCAAGAGGCACATGATGGTCGGTTATGATGATGTCAAGCCCCAGCTTGCGCCCCTCCTCCACCTCTGAGACGCCCGTAATGCCGCAGTCAACGGTCACAATCAGGCTGACGCCCTGCTTCTTCAGGTTTTTCAGAGCGGCCGCGTTCAGGCCATGGCCTTCATCGAAGCGATGGGGGATATAGGAAATAACCCTGCCACCGAGCTCCGCGATGCCCTGTGCCAGAAGGACGGCAGCAGTGATACCGTCAGCATCGAAGTCGCCGTAGATGGCAATGAGTTCATCCCCGAGCAGGGCGCGAAGAACCCTGGTCACTGCCTTGTCCATCTCTTGAAGCAGGTAGGGATCGTTTGCCAATCTCTCATCAGCGGCAAGGAAGGCGTCGAATTGGGCTGGGTCTGTGATGCCGCGGTTATGGAGCAATTGAACGAGTAATGCGCCGATATCCGACTGCCCGGTGGGGCATCCCTCGCCGCGAGCCTGGGGTGTGGAGTTATGTCGAAGCCGCTGTGCCAGCGAGTCCGCAGAAATAGGGGGAGTGATTTGCCACCGTTGCTGGCTCAATTTCTGCACCCCGCCATTCTAGGACCATGTTAGTAAAGTCTACAGCCCTTTGCGGTTCAAGTCAACCGAAATATCCAGATTTTTGGTTATAGCACAGCCCTGGTTTTCGGGATTTGGCTTTTTTGATTTTTTTCGGTTGTCTTAAGGGAATCCCTGGACAAGCTGTGGACAAGGCTTGGACAGGCCCTTTTCGGCAGGTTCAGGGTGAGCGAATTTCCCCCTCACTCACTCTCTCCAGCAAGGGGCAGAGGATTTTCATGTAGGCGTTTCTCCAAAAGACAAACAGGGTGGCGTTCGGTTGAACGCCCCTACGGCCTCCTTGGGGCCCAAATCGCCCTTTGCCACCTTTAGAAAAAAGGGGGAGCCTGGACTCCTGCTTACGCAGGAATGACATTTTGGGCTGTCCCCCTACGTTTCGGGCACGGCATGCCGTGCCCCTACAACTTGGGGCGACTAAATCCCCCTTGCCCCCTTTACAAAGGCAATAATATACTTGACACAGTAACACTTTTGTGCTATACTGGTTCTTGAGTGAAGGAGTAGGAACATGAAAGAACCAAAAACCCTGATTGAAGCAATCAAATACTTCTCTGACGCCGATGTTTGTCTGGACTTTGTCGCAAAGCTGCGCTGGCCTAATGGCGTGGCTTGCCCAACTTGCGGAAGTATGGACATTAGGTTCATCAAAACCCGTCGCATATGGGAGTGTAAAGCCCAACATGAGAAGCGTCAATTCTCGGTCAAGGTAGGCACTATCTTCGAGGATAGCGCAATCGGATTGGACAAATGGCTTGCTGCTATCTGGATGATTGCCAATGCCAAGAACGGAGTAAGTTCCTACGAAGTCGCAAGAGGCTTGGGCGTCACTCAAAAGACTGCATGGTTCATGATGCACAGAATCCGTTTGGCTATGGGAGTTGACAATGGCAAGTTCTCTGGCACAGTTGAGGCCGATGAGACTTTTATCGGTGGCAGGGCTATCAACATGCACAAGTCCAAGCGTGAGAAGACTATCAAGGGACGTGGCACTATCGGCAAAGTCGCTGTCATGGGACTCTTGGAACGTCATGGGCTTGATGATATGCCAAGCAAGGTTCAAACCAAGATAATTGGCGATACTAGCCGAAGCACAATCCCCCCTGCGGTCAGAGAATCGGTAGAAAAAGGTAGCAATCTTGTTACTGATGCCTTGTCTCCCTATGACGACCTCAACGCCGAGTATGTTCATGAAGTCATTGACCACGCTGAGGCTTATGTCCGAGGCCATGTTCACACCAATGGTATTGAAAACTTTTGGAGTCTCTTGAAGCGAGCAATCAAAGGAACATACGTTAGTGTTGAGCCATTCCACTTGGTTCGGTATCTTGACGAACAGACTTTCCGCTTCAACACTCGGAAGACTAACGATGCTAACCGATTCGAGTCTGTAGTCAACGGCATTACTGGCAAGCGACTGACTTACAATCAACTCATTGGGGCGGCTACGACGCCAGCCTAAAAGGGGGAGAAAGCGTGGAAAAGAAACCAAAGGACATTCCTCCACCGCAGGAAAATGAGACGCCGTTCCAGCGTTTTGAACGGATTGTAAAAAAGGTTGTGTCTGCACCAAAGCATACGAAGAATCCGCCAGAACAGCCAGCAGTGAAGGGCTAGGCATCTGCTTCCTCTTTCAACTCAAGGGCTAGTTGTTGCATCAATGCCTTTGTGGTATCCCAAATACGTACTGCTTCTTCTCCGGTGTACTTTTTATCCATATGAGAAACATGCTTACGCCATGCATCATTGACGGCGTGCATTTGTGCAGTAACCGTTGACAGAAATTCAATGTTTCCTTTGAATAATGGATTTGCATGTTCATAGTCTTTTCTCGCTTTTTCTAGGTTTGAATCCATATAGTTCAAAGCTTCCCCGAAGCCTGGTTTGGCAGATTTATAGCCTACCCGCTTGCAGATTGTCACTGTGGCAATCTCAGCCACACGGCTTAGGTGAAAAACAGCTGCTGTCCATCGGTCGAATGCTAAGCACTGACTTGCCTCTTGTATATCAAAAGTAGCAGAGGAAAAACTCTTCGCCACATCATCACCAAACAGGTCTGTAATATAGCCTTGTTTATCTAAATCAATACTATAGAATAGACGTTTGCCCATCTGGATTTTTAAGTTCTTACATAATTCATTTGAAAGCTTGGTTAGATTTCTTGCTGACGGACTTCCAGTATCAAAAGCGTCAGCAATTTCTTTGGCTGTGGAAGCAGAAACGTCAAGCCCCATCTGCTCTATCTGCTTATATAGGTCTACGAATACTGCTTTAATTGTCGGTGTATTTGCTTCCAGCCATATGTCTTGGTCATCGGTCAAAATCTTAGTCGTCACATCACATGTTGTCAGAGCCGCAATAATTCCACCGAAAGTCGGGGAACTACTACAGTTAACTGATGCTTGTCCTATAGCAATCATAAGTTTAGGGTTAAACTGCTTCATAAGCTCCTCCAAGGTGATGTATTTATGGCTAATCATAACACACCCCCTCGTACTGAGCCAAGTATATTGTTACCTTTACAAAAGGGGGCATTTGTTTCGAGGACGAAGTGACCTCGCCCCTACATGCGGGGGAAATGGTTGTTGGTAATCCGGTTGCGCTGCTCGTTTCGTTTGACGTCAGCAGGTTTAGGGATTGTGACGGCCAGGGCTCCGATAATAGCTTAGCTGTAAGTACTGAGATTCTTCCCCTTCACTCCGTTCAGGGTCAGAATGACATGGACAGTGTGCGATGGGATTGCTTCGTCCGCCAGAGGCGGACTCGCAATGACACGCAGGACAGACGGGGGCGTCTGTCCTACCGATTATGAGCCAGTTTTCATTAGCGGGGCGGTTCGTGAACCGCCCCTACAGTTGCCGGGTTGGCCCTTCGACAGGCTCAGGGCGAACGGATTAATACCCCCTCATCCTTCACAAGTGAAGGGCCCCTCTGCAATCACCGGTTGCTGCTTCCTCAAAATGTGACGACTTTTTAACTTTTTGCCCTGCCATTTTATGATTTTTTGACACAAAGCCAGTTATAATGGACAAGATTGCAGCCGTTTACCGGGCAAGGGTACGAAAACATGAGCGTGCAAATAGATATCCCACCGCTGTTACGGCATCTCACCGACGGGGCGACGGCAGCCAAGGTGAAGGGGAGCACTGTCGGCGATTGCCTCAATCATTTTATTGAGCAGTACCCCAAGACTAAGAGAATGCTGTTCGATAAGGACGGCAAATTGCTGCGTTACGTCGAGATCTATGTTAACAAGGTGACTACCTACCCTGAGGAATTGGCGACGCCTGTGAACGATGGCGATGAGATCTCTATAGTGTACGTTATCAGCGGAGGTTGACGGGAAAATGAAAGGAATCACCAGGAAATTTCTAAGGATAAATCTCTCCAACGGGAAGATAGGCGAAGAAGCTATACCTGAACAGGTGGAAACGGATTTCATAGGCGGAAGGGGCTTCGGCATCCATTATCTCTACCGCGAATTAGCACCTAAAACCGACCCTCTGGGAGAGCACAATAAGATGATATTCGTGGCCGGGCCGCTGGCAGGAACTAACGCCCAGGCGGTCTCCCGATGGATGGTGTGCACCAAGAGCCCGTTAACCGGCGCCTTTGCCCGCTCCGTGGCCGGGGCGGACTTCGGGGCCTGGATAAAATTTGCCGGGTATGAGTTCATCCTGATCGAAGGCAAAGCAGAAAGGCCGGTCTACATACATCTGACCAGAGATGCCTGCCAGATCGAGCCCGCCGATGAGCTGTGGGGCAAGGACACCGTAATAACCCAGGAATGGCTGAGCCAGCGCCACGGCTTAAACACTCGCGTCGCCTGCATCGGTCCGGGCGGGGAGAACCTGGTGAAATATGCGGCCATCGTCACGAACCGGAGAACCGCCTCTCGCTGCGGTGTGGGAGCGGTAATGGGTTCGAAGAACCTTAAGGCAATAGCCATCAATGCGGAACGGAATTTACAGCTCCATGACCCGGAAGGCTACAAGCAACTGGTGAAACAGCAAATTCAGATGATGATGGCAAACAAGGGTTTTCAGTACCACAAAGAAATGGGCACAACGGGTAACCCGGAAAATACCAGCGAGTTAGGGATATTCCCAACAAGAAACTTCCGCTACGGGAGGCTGGACGACTACGAAAAGTTAGCGGGTGAGGAATATCTGAAGCGCAGGATAGGAGACTTCGGCTGCTATAGCTGTGCCGCGCGGTGCGGCAAAGTGCATCGTGTCACGAAAGGCCCCTACGCAGGAGCACATAGCGAAGGGCCTGAGTATGAAAGTATCTGGGCCTTCTCCGGTCCCATAGAGAACTCTTATCTGGAAGCCACTATAGCGGCTGACCAGTTGTGCGATGATTTGGGGATCGATACCATCAGCACGGGAAACACTATCGGCTTTGCTTATGAGCTCTATGAGAAGGGCCTGCTAACCAAAAAGGACACTGATGGACTGGAGCTTAAATATGGCAATCATAAAGCTATGGTAGCCCTGGTCGGGAAGATAGCCAGACGGGAAGGAATCGGAGACCTGCTGGCCGAAGGCACGATGCGAGTTGCGGCAAAGATTGGCAAGGGAGCGGAAGCCTTCGCTATCAACGCCAAGGGCCTGGAGCTGCCGGCGTATGAGCCGAGAGGCGCCAAGAGCCTGGGCTTCAATTACGCCACCAGCAACATCGGAGGCAGCCACGGCTACGGTTATGCTCCCCAGGAGGTCTTCGGGGCTCCCTTTCCCAGGAAGGTGGACCGTTTCGCCGAAGAGGAAAACGCAGACATAGTGGTCTTCAATCAAAACAACGGGGCCGTGGGCGAGGTGGGAATTGTCTGCGTCTTTGCCCGGGGGTGGTTCCCCCAACTCTACGATAAGTTGCTGATCGCCGCCACGGGAATCGATAAGATTGGCGAGCGCGGCTACCTGCCGCGGGTGGGGGAGAGGATTGTTAACCTGGAACGGGCCTTCATTGTGCGCGAGGGTTTCGGACGGAAACAGGATACGTTACCGCAGAGGATGCTCAGCGAGCCCCTGCACACAAGAGGTTCACCGGGAGAGGGACAGATGATTAGAAATCTGGATAAATTCCTGGACCGATACTACGAAATCCGGGGGTGGACACCCCAGGGCATACCCTCTCCAGAGAAGCTGAAGGAACTGGGGCTGGGCTATGTGGTAAAGGACATGGCTCAATCTCAGAATGCTAAAGCCATTTAAGGAGGCATGTGTTTACGCACACCCATGGCAACGAAAGTCATGCCACGGTTGACGAGGTCATTCGCTGCGAGAAGCTGACCAAACGCTTCACGGACGGCAACATCCTGGCCGTGGACCGGCTCGACTTAGCGGTGTATCGCGGAGAGATCTTCGGGCTGCTGGGCCCGAACGGCGCGGGCAAGACGACGACCGTGGGCATGCTCACCACTCTGGTAATTCCGACGAGCGGCAAGGCTGTTGTGGCCGGCGTCGACGTGGTGGCGCAGCCGGCGCTGGTCAAGCAAATGATCGGCGTGGTGGCGCAGACCAACAATCTGGATCGGTCCCTGACCGTCTGGGAGAACCTGTACTACCACGGCCGCTTTTTCGGCATGAACGGCAGGGAGGCCCGCGCAGCAGCCGATGAGTCCCTGGTAAGGTTCCGCCTTACCGAACGAGCTAAAGCAGACGTGATGGCTATCTCAGGGGGCATGGCGAAACGGCTCATGGTGGCCCGGGCTCTCTTGCACGGTCCGTCGGTACTCTTCCTCGATGAGCCCACGGCGGGCCTCGACCCGCAGGCTCGTATAGCCCTCTGGGAGATACTCGATAAACTGCACGCCAATGGCCAGACTATTCTGCTGACCACGCACTACATGGAAGAGGCTGACTCACTCTGTGACCGATTGGCGATAATGGACCACGGCCGCATCCTGGCCATGGACACTCCAAAGAGCCTCAAGGAGTCAGTCGCTGCAGACACCATCGTTACCGTGTCAGCCACCGGCGACCTCGATGCCCTGGCCCGGCTCCTTCAGGACCGGGTTGAAGGAGCGACCAAGAGCCAGCGACTCGATAGCACCATCCAACTCCATGTCAAAGGCACGACCGGAGTGCTGCCCAAGGTGGTCACCGCCGCTGAGCAGGGAGGATACAGTATCACCGACCTGTCTATAGCCGAGCCCACCTTGGATACCGTCTTCATCAGTCTCACGGGAAAGGAGCTGCGCGACTAATGGCTACCGCAAGTCCGTCCAGCGTACCCCTGACCAGACCCATACGATCACCGGGGGCCGCCACCCGCATCGCCTTCGGGGCGCTGCTGTTACGCGATCTAACGGTGCTAAGAAAGAACCTAGGCATGTTCGTGGGGCGCACGATCATCCAGCCCTTCCTCCTGGTCTTCGTTTTTTTGTTCGTGTTCCCTAAGATCGGCCAGGGTATCGGCGGAGGCTCGGGGCTTGCCGGCGAATCCGCGTTCGCTGCCGTTTTGGTGTCCGGCGTGGTGGGCCTATCGATTATGTTTCAGGGAATCCAGGCGGTGGCCCTGCCCCTAGCCAACGAGTTCGGCTATACCAAAGAAATCGAGGACAGGGTACTGGCACCTCTCCCGGTTGCGCTGGTCGCCATCGGCAAGGTGCTGGCGGGAGCCATCCAGGGCCTGATCGCCGCGGCTATCGTATTCCCGATCGCGTATGCTATTCACGCCAAGGGCGTGGAGGTGCAGCTATCCGTGCACTGGCCTCTCCTGATTACGCTCATCCCGCTCACCTCCATCATGACCTCCAGCCTCGGTCTGGTGCTGGGAACTCGCATCCAGCCGCGCAACATAGGAATGATGTTCGGGTTTATAGTGCTGCCCATAACCTTTCTGGGCGGTACCTATTACCCGTGGGAGACGCTGGCGGCTATCAAGGTCGGGGGCTTCCCCTGGCTGCAGGCCCTGGTCTGTATCAACCCGCTAATCTATGTGACCGAGGGGTTCCGGGCCGCGTTGACCACAACGGCGCACATGCCGCTATATGTGATCTACCCGGTGCTCGTAGGGTTCTGCGTCCTGTTCCTCTGGCTCGGGGTAAGGGGCTTCTACCGGAGGGTCCTCAGCTAGCTGTCAATGCTTTCCCGGATAATCTGGCGAGCCAGGCGTTCCCCGATGAACCTTCGCTCCCTCAGCTCTCCGGCGAGGGCTTCGACAGCAGCCCAATGAGGTTCGTAGCCTATGAGATTTCTAGTACGCTCCCAAAGCCAGTTGACGAAGGCTCTGGCCTCTTTGTCCTCATCAAATAAACACATGGCTGCATCATAAGCTTGTGTCATATCATCGTCGCTGCCCTTACGGTATATGCGGCCAGTTTTCAAACGTTCGGTCATAGCGCCAGCCAGCAAGACAGTAATCAGTTTTTCAATCTGGCTGCGAAACCTGCCGGTAAGGGGCGCACCGGGTTTGAAGGTTGCCAGATTTCTGTACTCACACCGACCCAGAGTATTGTCAACGGGATTCGGCACGATAGAAACGCAAGCCAATCTTCTGTGAACCAGGTAGGATGCCACGGCATGACCTGCCTCGTGGTACGCGGCTCGCTCCAATTTAGTCAAAGAGTTACTCCCGTCATGTCTCTAACCTTGGAAGGCATATCAGCAGGCGTTCCCACTTTGGAACCATCGTATAGTCATTGCATAAAAAAGTCACAACATTTGAGCGAAAAGTGTTAAAAAAGGCTTACGTTTTGGGGCACTTTAGGAAAGGGGATTGGGCGAGGACACCTCGCCCCTACAGTGGTGGGTTTGGCTCGTTTTCTGGATTCCGGCTTGCGCAGGAAGGACATGTAAAAGGGCGACCTTCCTCGGAAGGACGCCCTTACATTTGTTGGGCACAGCGTGCGGTGGCGCTACGCTCGTTTAACGCTGTCTGTCTCTCCGTTGAAGGCCTGCCTGGGCGTTATTGCCGAGGCTATCCCCGTGAGCACGAAAATTTTAATCAGGTCACCGGCTATGAAGGGGAAGACGCCCAGCGTCAGGACATGGTAGAAACTCGCGCTACCTCCTCCAACCAGGTTCAGCCACAGGTGCAGTTGCAGCAATCCCGGAACGTAGATCAAGACGAAGTCGGCGAAAAGCAATATGCCGAGCATGGGGAGGAAGGACCTCGCCCTGATGTATTTGTCGGTGAAATGCCCCACAAACAGGGCGGCCAGAAAGAAGCCGACGATATAGCCTCCGGTAGGCCCGGCGAGGTGGCCAACGCCTCCTGACCAGCCGGTGAACCAGGGCAGACCAGCGACTCCAAGGCCGGCATAAGCGGCTACGCTGATGCCTCCCCACCCCCGGCCCAGAAGCACGCCGGCCAGCAGTACGGCAAATGTCTGCAGCGTAATGGGAACAGGCGTCCAGGGCAACGGAATCATTGCCTGAGCTGAAAGCCCGATGACACAGGCCATGCCCAGAGCCAGCAGAATCTTGCCGGCAAGGCTCAATTCACTGCGCCAGCGGTAAGCGTTGTATGTAGCCATTCGCCATCTATCCAGAGCTTTTACTTCCATTCCTTGAACCTCTTTCTTTGCCAGGTTTACTCGCTAATGGGTCAATTATCGCGGCCAATCAAGGACACGTCGCCGCTGATGATTCTCTTCACATCTCCATTCTCCTTTCTTATAAGCAGGAAGCCCTCCTCGTCTATGTCCAAGGCTTTGCCCTTTGTTTCCTCAT
>Ga0209777_10009954_pt1 | contig 10143 bp, 9 predicted proteins | sample FrelakmetHBP12HB_FD_187147 | JGI IMG/M metagenome (GOLD analysis project Ga0209777, IMG submission 187147) | Freshwater lake sediment microbial communities from the University of Notre Dame, USA, for methane emissions studies -HBP12 HB (SPAdes)... | ecosystem: Environmental > Aquatic >...
TCCGATCTTGGCTTTCTACCATGGAGGGCTTTGGTTGCGCCGCTGTAGTCACCGAGGGTGAGTTTTTTATAGACTATTGGCGGGAAAAGATTAATATGATGAAGTCGGTGATCTGCGTCATAACCTGGTTCACTGAGATTTCCAAGGAACAGTACGACCGGCAAGGCGTGGAAGAGACTAAAACGTGAAGGTAGGTTGAATAAGCTGATTGAAGCCTTTGAGTCCGCTAAACCCGATCCCAAGCAGATGCGAACTCTATCTTTTGGTTTACCGCGGAAGAAGATTGTGTCTCAGTAGATATGCATAACCATCTCGCGCAAATATCGCAGGAAAATTGATGGAAAAAGACGGTAAGTATTGCCGCTATTGTTACGGCCACCATGCCGAAGAGACATTAGAAACTTGCCGCTGCGGCTATCGGGGCTGCGCGGCTGCAATTAAAAAACATGCCCTCAAATGCAAAGTGGCAAAAAAGGAGCAGGTGAGCGGCTATGCGATTGATCCCGATGGTAGACATTAGTAGCTTCATCCTTGGGGCCACATCTTTCTGTGCTTAAGTTGTTGCTGTAACCAAGGCACTATGGTATATCACCTCCAATAACTGGAGGGTCCCACTATGCGCTTTATTTTATTCCTAGTATTTATCGTTTCCTGCGGAAAACAAACCGGATCGCAATTAACTGACCTGATTGATTATTATAATGCTCCATCACGTTTGACCCCCAATACTACCAGCAGACTTGTGGATCTTCCGGTTACTGGAATCTCCAAGTTCCCCGTGTGGATAGGGAGCTGGCTGCCTTACTCCCAAGGCGGCACATCCAATACTATGATTAAATACGACCAGGCGATGCACGGGGGAAGTTACCCAGCTTGGCAATGGGAGCAAGCGCAAATGGCGCAATTATCTAGTATTAGCTGGGCTGGGCATTGCAATGGATTGGCCGCGGCCAGTACGATGACGCAAGAGCCCCGGCATCCCGTTACCTACAATGGGATAGTTTTCACCGTGGACGATATCAAGGCTCTTCTTGTGGAATTATGGCAAGGGGCGGAATCCAATATGATTGGCACTCGTTGCCAGTCGCCAACCCCAGACGCTATTAATGGACGTATGGCCGACCCCACTTGCCGGGATACCAATGCTGGGGCTTTTCACGTTGCTGTAACCAATTGGCTTGGAATTTATAACTTACCTGTTATTGCAGACATAGACCCTTCGGAAGCCGTATGGAATTATCCAATTCTTGGCTATCAAATCAGAACGCAGCAAGTCCTGACGGCATCCGATGCGATGTTTTGGCTGGATGGTGTAAAATCTGATGTCTACGCCTATAATACCCTTGCACGAAATTGGCAATATGTTGTAATGGAAGTAAGGTTGACGTCGGGAACCAAGGTTTATGAATACATCCTCGAGTTAGATGAGATTCATAACGTGATCGGCGGGGAGTGGTTTAGGGGAAGCAGACAAGACCATCCAGATTTTCTTTGGAGAGCTGTCGTGCCCCATCCCGAAAATCCCAATCTCGACCCGGCTACGATTCAAGAGATAGCTAGACAGGGCGTTCTTTAAATTTAATCAAAGGGGTGTTCTAATGCGTTTATGTATTTTAGGTCTTAGCTTAGTTGCAGTTGGCTGTGGGATGATGGAAGATCGTCAACCCAAACAACCGACGCAAACGAGACAGACTTCGATGCCTTCTCCCTCCACATCTCCGTCATATTGTGATGTGGGTAATTCAAGTAACTTCCTGTGCCACGTTCCTCCGGCACCGCCACCTCCGGCGCCACCTCCGCCAACACCACCCTTGCCCCCAACACCACCACTTCCCCCGGCGCCGCCCCCAACACCGCCGTTGCCTCCCCCGGAGCAGCCCCCTGTTGTAGTCCCGCCGACGCCCGTACCGCCACCACTTCCACCGGCAGTTCCTCCGGAAAAGCCTAAGCCACTTCCTCCGGTACCGGTACCAAGTCAGCAGCCAAGCCAGAAACCAGACCAGAAGCCTTGAGGTTACGATGAATTTAGAGTCGGCAAAATTGATGCACGATCGGCTGGAAAAGGATGCCGTGGATAGAATAAATGAGTCCTTGGAATCCATCCGGGAAGATTTGACTAGAAGCAACGCGGAGGCAGCCAAACGGCTTCACAGGTTGGAAGCCCAGCCAGCGCCAGAAGAGCCATCCACGCCGCTCGTAGAGCCATCGGTGAGCCCAGATACGCGTAGGTTTGTTTACTTTTTAGCAAAAAAAGATGCACAATGGTGCCCGCCGTTGCGCCAGGCTTTGTCTTCTTTTGGGGACTTTGTATTCCAAGCGTCGGATCTGATCGCAACGCAATTTAAAGAAGATGACGTCCCTTCTCTGGATGCCTTGCCGGTACGGCTGGTGAAACCCTTGTGTGGTACGCTACAGATCCCAGAAGAAACTTTGTATCCCTTCAACGTCGTTAGGACGCTTATGGTGCAAGCAGACCAAGGCGTAGGGGCTTGCGTCGTATTTTCTCGCTTATGGTTCTTGGTGAGGTCCAATGTGGTGGTATGTGATTTGTTGCAGCCGCCAGATCTTGCGTCTGCGCAAATCCTGCTCTTTGCGCGCCAATTGGGCATACCTACAATTGGGGTTATGCCCACGTATGAACAACTAGAAGCCTGGACTCATTGGTCTTTTACCTCCCTGTTTACCCGCCCAGACATTTCGCATCTTGTTTCCATTGTGCGACATATCTAACTTTTAGCGCCTACTAAAAACACCTTCTGAACTACGATGTCTTTTCCTCGTTTTCCGTGTTTAAGATTAAATACGGTACTTACGCGGAGAATCCATGGCATCCATTCGACAAAGCCTTTATAATTTTAAAGAGCAGAGAATATTATCCTTATCCCACGATCTTAAGGTATATATCTTTGGTGTGGATGTTAGCCCATGGCTTAGGGGCGAGCTTACTATTAACTATGGTAATCGGGATTCTTACAACACGGCATCCTTCGACCTAGCAAATCCACGTCAGCTTTGGCAACTCACGCGAAATAACTTGATGGGAAAATGGAACAAGGCCGCCGCTTCCGAGTACTCGGAGCTATTAAAGTTAAAGCTTTTTAAATATAAAAACAATGAGTCCATAAATCCTTACTATTCCCTTGAGGTTAGGACAAATGTGTTATCTTCGATGCAGGAGCGCATTTCGACTTCTCTAGAAGTAATCCAATCTGGCGGAGGAGAAAACCCATTATCTCCAAAAGATTTAGCCGAAAGAAGATACCGTTTAGCAGTAAACGACTGCATCTTTTCTCGTCATGATCCTATGCGAATTTTTATGCGAAATCCCTACAACGCCACCAGCGACGAATGGGTTGAGATATTTTGTGGTTTTGTGCAAGACCACCCGGTAACGACAAATTACATCAATGGGGAGTCCAACGTCCGCATTTCGGGATACTGCATTCGGCAGCTTATGAATAAGATGCGCACGCAGATCAATGCTTATAAGCCCCAAACGGATAACCCCAAGTTTTTCGAAAAAGGGTTCTTTGCCGACTTCAGCCGACCTTCGCTGTCCTCCAATTTGTTTGCCCAGTATTCACTGGAGGCTACTATCCGGGAGCTTGTACTGGGGTACCCACTGCCAGACCTGAAGAAAAAAGCGTTGTTATTGGGGGGTATTGGGGATTTTAAAATTGGGAACGTGGTCTGCTTCACGCCACCGGATCCTAACTCCACCGATGATACCTTAGAGCGTTGGCATCTGATGACCACGTTTGGGGTGAATAAAAAAACATTTCCCTCTGCAGACGATGAACTTTGGCTTACGAGCGCCGAAATGCAGGCGCTGGGGGATTCCACGGTATATTACCCGGAATCAGATCTTCCAGCTACGGGCCCTACGGGGCGATACCTGCATTTTCTTCTTCCCGCCGAGGGAACCGGGGCTTCTTCCTTGGTTCAATATACTACAGACCAAAACGTTGACACTTCCCCGGAATGGACTAGCCGGTGGGCGATCATCCGGGATTTTGCAACCAAGTTGGATTTTCAGGTCATGACTTCTCCTTCTGGGGATCTTTTGGTTGAATTCCCCATGTACGGCTTTACTCCGGAGATATTTTTCGGGAACCGGGATAAGAAGTACGTTAATCCACCGACGGGCCTGGCCTCCTTGTTTTGTTTTGACAAGCACCAAAAAGAATCGACGTTAAACGATGAGGCGGAAGATTTCCCAACTGTACTTCAAGTCGATGGGGCTTACGCGTTTACAAACGTGAACATCGCGCAAGGGGATTCGATGGCCGCGTCACTTAGGTGCGAGGTTTATTCCCCAGCTCACGTTGCTAGGTACGGCGTCATCGTGGAGCAAGTGTCGATTCCCTACGCGGGTCAGCGTGGGGATGAAAGTACGGGACCTGAAAGCACGATGTCCAAGAGGCTTCCTAAATTGGGGCTTTTGGAGTATATGAAAAGGATGTCGGACGCCTCTACCCTGGACGGAACGGTGGTCTATCGCCCCTTTCTTTTCCCCAATAGACCAGTTTGGATGATGAGAAATGCCCGCATTGGGCTGCTGACCTCCGTAGCACAGCGGTGGACAATCGGGAAATCTGCCGACACTTCGCTGGCCATGCACATGCTCATGGCAGAGCGGATTGATCCGACAACTGGAGACCGAAGGTACGTCCTACCGACTGGCTCCGCCGATGCTCCCATATCCTATTCAACGATTTGGGATTCCAGCGACATCGGAGTAGCCACGGCGGGCGTGTACACGACAATGGGGAGTGATTCCCCGTCTACCATATCTTCAGATCAGCAACCCGAAGCAAAGGGCTCCGGCGTTCCTCCACCCGTTGATTCCCCGGATTTGGACGACCCGCGCATGTATCCCCCGTTTGCCGCTGCATTTAAAGATGCGATTAATAAAGCGCAGACGGCCACACGGGCACAAGTGGTTTTAAAATATGGATTTAGGACACCAGAGTATCAGGCCTACTTAATGGCACATAGAGGAACCGACCCCAAAACAGGCGTAAAGTACCCCTGCAAAGAGCCTTTCTTAAGTAAACATCAATACGGCCTCGCAGTAGATGTGGATACGGATAAAACGTCCACGGCAACCCTTCTTGCCCTAGTAGCGTATGCAGAAGATGTCGGGATAACTTGGGGCGGGAGGTGGAAAAACCCGGACCATCCGCATTTTGAATGGCCGCAGCCTTCCCAATCTGTTTTAAATAAAAATAAAAATTTGGACCCGAAAACGAAAGTCAATTACTGGAAACCAATACAAGACTCGATATCGGGGCTCACCCCGGCAACCGCGGCGACTACCACCAGCACCCCGCCACCTTCTCCCGCGACATCGGGAAGTCTGGCATCCCCGACGGAGCAGATTATTTCATCGGAACCAAGTAAGAAATGTTCTCCGGTATCCATGCCCGAAGCTGGACTTAAGTCCGTTAAGCAGTCCAGAACGCTAAACTCAAGGATTGGGTAATAATGTCAGATTGGCTTAGAACTGAGAAACGAACAGTAGACCGCAGGGATCGGATTTCCGGAAAAGGAAGGACTACCAACGGAGGCAGCTTTGTCGGCCTTATCCAATCCGTTTCCGGGGCAAACCAATCGGCCCAGGTTTCCTACTCGGGCGGGGCAACAAGCACGTCGCTTCCCCACCCTTACGAAGGGGCCATGTCGTGGATTCGTGCCATTCCTGATACGGGATCCTCTGCTTTAATGACATACAGAATTGATACGAGCGACCCGGTCATCCTTCGCTACTTGAATGACAACCCGACTTCAAAAATTGCGGGATACGATAGCGGTATGAATCTATACCGCCCTTTGTCTGGCGGTGAGATAGAAATTCACTCCGTTGGGCTGGCGCAGACGTCCTATGGGCAACGTCCTATTCTTGAGCAGCGTGGGGGAATGATTCGTTCTTGGCTAGATCAGGATAAGCTCGAATCCGGGCAACAAGCACCCCTGCATACGCGACGATTGTGGCAGTACAGCTCACCCGATATCTCGGATGAAGAGCGCTTTGGCGTAGTTCGCCGCCCGATTAAGTTAAATGCTGCGAACGCTACTTATTTGAAGCAGACCAAAAGTAGCAATTTTTCTATGTACCCATATCCAGATTTTACCTTGCCAGGAGGTGTTGCTGCCGCATTCAGCTCCTTGGCTCAAACGTTTGCGGCGGCCACCGAAGCGGCTTCCGCATTGACCGGGACGTTCAAAATTCGTCCCTTTGCTAAAGAGTATCTCCGTGTAATTGGCAATCCCATATATCCAATCCCCCCCGTTAATTTAATAGATATTAGGGAAGGGCAGGTATTTGACGATGATGGAATTCAAGTGGTGGGGGATACGGGAGCGTATTTAAGAGCAAAGTATGAATATTATACCCCGCTAACGGATTCTACTAAATGCCAGATCGATGAGATTGGTAACATATCTTGGTCGTTGTCCTTAGGGGCCACCACGGGCTGGATAACTAACATTCCTTTAGGAGCCTATAAGCTCACCGCTAATAAGGGCATTGACTTAGCAACAGCTACCAGCATTACGACATCATCTACATTAAGTACGTCTATTTCAGCTACGACGAATCTTTCGCTGACTTCTAGGGCAGATACTGCTTTTTCTACCGGGCTTAATTTTTCGCACAGTACGACCGGGACGTATTCTTCCGATGCCACTTTGGACATGAGTTTGTCTAGTAAACTAAATTTAAATACAACCGCAGGGGCCATTTATACTGCTAAGGCAGGAACACAGTTGAATCTTACAGCGCCGATGGTTGCCCTCGGTGCTTTGCCAATAGAGCCTCTTGTCATGGGAGCTTCGTTGTCCGTATGGCTCTCCGCGTTGTGTCAATTGTTTATAACTAATGGGCCACTTCTCGGCATCGGTAACCTTAGTGCCCCGGTGCCTTTAAATCCTGACATAGCCGAGGGATTCGTTACGTTATTAGGCATGATTCCTACGCTTACTTCCAAAACGGTAACTGTGAGTTTGTAATGACAGACATAACGATAGATATTGACCAATTTACCCAAAGCATTAAAGATGCCGTGAATCGCACGCAGCCTTGGGTTATTTTACAGCCAGAAAAACCACAAGAAAACGAAACGGAACCTCCTGTAGTCTCCGACAGTGTACCAAGTGTAATGACCGATTTCGCCCTTGTTCCATCGTCCGAGTATCGCTTTAGCTACGCTATCCGCGCGGCTAAATTTGGATATGTTCTTGAACGCGGCGGGTCGTATGAAACGGGGGTTCTTTCTGTTGTGCACGATCTTCCTGCAATTAATAACGCAGGAGGTAGTGAAGCCAATCGTCCCGCGGAATCTGCGCCGTTCATCCCCCCCGGCATACTTTTTAGCCACCAAGTGGACATCGGCGGACCACTAGGTGTTGATTTTACTTTCATGCATGATGATACAACTTCAGGCTCTAACGAAAAGTTTGGGTTAGCATTTAAGATTACGACAGCACTTCCTGCAAAGTATCCGGCGCTTACTTTGTGTTTTATCACTGCTTTTTCTCAGGAGAATATCTGATGTTGGCAAAGACAGATAAAATTTTAGAAAATTCAATGCACGACAAAGCAAGAGAGCTAATGGGACCTGCTCCCGACATCGTTGACGAGAAGTTTAAGGCCATGTGTTCTGGTTTTGCTACAGCAATTATTGAACATTTTCTTGAATTCGGCCAGGTTATGTCGGGAATTCCTACCGCGGGGACAGGCGGCGTAGGAGCAACAACAGCTCCGGGCAAACTCCTCTGATTCAGATTAAGTAAACGAGTTCCCACGAGATTTCACTTTTCTGTTGAGGGTTCTTATGTGTATTTCTCCTGAAATAGCTGAAAAATATTGCCCGTCCGACTTACGTTGTCTTGACCTGGACGATTTGTATATTCTTTTTTGCATCGATAGCGTAGGTGGAGCCCCGTCTTCCGCCATCGCCTTGTCGTTACGGCTCACCACGCCAGCCATCTCTCATAGACTGATCAAATATACGGCATTATTCGGGGATGATATCTTTACGACAAGCGATAAAATGAGACACTTAACAGAAGTCGGAAAAAAGAAAATAAAGCCGTGTGTGGATGCCTTTAAAGCATTTCTGGGAGTAAGTTAATGCGAGATCCTAACCGTCTTCGATTTGTCGAGTGCGAGCTTCCCGATGGGCTTGAGCAGTCCCTTTTGGCTTTTGAGGATGATTTTGATGCCAATCTTAAACCTTATTACGATCGCGTCGCAGCTTTCGTAGCTAACGATGCCCCGGCCATCATAGCCGAATTGAATTCGCAAATCGCCCTGAGGGACCAGCTTCTTAACGGCTCTCAGGTGGGAAGCCTAGGGTCCCTTGCCGCGCTGGACAGCAGCCTGCAACTCACGTCACCAGCTAGGGACGATAATGATCCGGAGACGATTCGGATTGATGAGAGGAAGTTGGGGTCTGCAGGAATCGCCATGATCAATGGCAGTATATTTAAAAGTCTCCCAGGAACGCGTCTTAATGCCATGAGATACATGTGGGACATAGCCGGTGGGGACTACAATTTCTTCATCCTACTGTGCTCCGACGTTGCCGCGCTTTCTGATAACAGCCCCGTTCTGTATGAAGGCGGGATGTCCACTGGACTATATCCATTTGTGGACACGGGTTTTACCAAATTAAAAACCATGGGAAAGCAAGTATCTGCATTTCGACACCGGTTGATTTGGAACGCCGGTGTGTCTGCCAACTATGCTTTTAGAAATAAATTGGTAGCTTTTGGCTACGACTCCGACCAGATCAATAATATTTTCGCGGGATATGACCCGAACTACAATTATAATTTTAAAGCAAAAGTAGACAGCATCACCATGATGATCCAAGCGGTGACGCGTCTCCTATTTCTGGCGCCAAAAGACCCGCTAAGAAATCCTCCATGGAAAAACGAAGCCCAGTACGTCGAGCTGGCTATTAGTGAATTTTTGGACTACCGGATTAAAAAATATACTACGTCCTCCGTTTTTGACCTGTCTTTTTTTAAGCAATTGATTTCTGGTCTAAGGCCGCAGGATCTGAAGGAGTTGCTAGAACAGAGACCCGAGATCACAGACATCGAGCTGCCTCAGGCCATGACGTCGATATCGGCTTTGGTGGAAAAAGCGGTGACGATTCCCACCTCCGAGGGAACTCTCATCAACACGTACATGCTGGGACTTCCGAACGATACGCGAGAGACGCAACTTCAGCATACTCTATACAACTTGGGGTATAGAATTTATCAGAAAGTCCTGCCCGTAGATGTTAACCAGGCACAAAGATTACAGAGCCTACTTTTAGAACTGGTGGGTAAAGCGTCCTTCGTACCTTTGTTTACTGACATAACCGCCGTGGATTTTACTGAAATATCCGCTTTGTTTCCCAACGTAAACCTACCCCCTGCAGGGGTTTTGGTCGCCTCGGTAGCCACGGCTACCAACGAGGATCCCAATTTATTAAAAAGCGCCGTGTCTGCCAATTCCGAAAGCTCTAAGCTCAGCACGGAAACAACGACATCTTCTGGCACGGAACAAGGACTTCCCACGGAAGATACCTTCGGGATGATTTTAGCTCGGAGAACGGAGTGGAATAAAAATTTCATTGACTGCCAAGGCGGCGCTTCGACGGCAGCCAATTCCGCAGGATCGGTATCGTCGGGAACGGTAGCTACAGCAACCAGTACAGTTGTTTCGTCGACTAAGGGTAATTTTACAAGGGATGCAGGCACGACTTTCGATCAACATTTAAGCTACTTAACTACGCAGTTAGGCTTAAAATCCAAAACCATAGCCGAGATACGGTCTGCATTAAGTAACGTGTTGATGGCAGATAAAGTAAAGGGTCTTATTGCCCTTAATGACCAATCTTTTGCGCCGCTGCTTACTACCATAAACAGCAGCTCTGATCTGAATACGGTGGTAAATACCGCTACACAAGTTTTGGTTGCCATCCAAACTAAGGCCGAGGCCAAGATATCCTCAAACCCCGCTTTGTTAGCTACCGAGGGATTAACTACCCACAGTGGCGTGAAGTTTACGGGAGACAACGCAATAGCGGCGAACCGCCGTTACATTCAGCAGCAATCTGGCACGGAATGTAACGGCGGTACGCC
>Ga0209777_10009955_pt1 | contig 10143 bp, 7 predicted proteins | sample FrelakmetHBP12HB_FD_187147 | JGI IMG/M metagenome (GOLD analysis project Ga0209777, IMG submission 187147) | Freshwater lake sediment microbial communities from the University of Notre Dame, USA, for methane emissions studies -HBP12 HB (SPAdes)... | ecosystem: Environmental > Aquatic >...
TGTTCTAAATTATTGGATTACATTTATGCGCAGTGCGGCGTCCCGCCACCGGCGAAGATGTAGGAGATTAAGTACACCGCGTCACCAACGTCCACGGAGGCACTGCCATTGGCGTCTCCCATGCCGAATGGATAATTGCACGGACCCGGGGCTGCGCCACCCCAGAAGATGAACAAGATCAAGAACACCGCGTCGGCAATGTCAATCGTGCCGTCGCTGTTGGCATCACCGCAGGCAAAGCAGGGACAACTGATAGTGTTGTTTTCGATCGACTTGAGGCCGAGTGCAATCTGGTCGGCGTTCAATTCGTTGTTGCGGAGGTAGTTCCAGAACTCGCAGAACGTGCTGTCGCGAGGGGACTGAATTCCCCGCTTGTATATGGTCTCAAAGCTGACAGGATTGGAAGAGTTCTGGTCCAAACCGTCATTGTTCGTGTCCCAAAGGTCGAGAAGAGCGGTGGCAACACGCCCTTCAACTGTCGGACCCTGCCGAAAGCTCGAGGATGGGTAGTTCTCGAGCTGATGCGTTGGACCGTTTGGGTGCCAGTCAAACTTGCCGTCTTGTACAACGACGAGAGGAAAGAAGTCTGCCCAGCCTTCCGTCCATGCAAAGGTCTGGCACGACAAGCTATCCATGTAATGCGGATCCGGATTACAGTCCAGTGGCCAAGAGCCGTTGTAACCTTGATCCATCAAATTGTGGGCATACTCATGGCTTATTGCATCTATCGCATCTGCATCGCCCTGAGCGATATTGAGATGATTCTCGCCAACTGAATTTGTTGCGGGGGCGGGCCATGTGCATTCTACTAGATCGGGGTACGGGGCTACAGCCGCGACTACCTGCCAGCCAGCATTCATGTATTCGTAGCACCACATTGCACCTTCGTGATTGCTACCCTCTGGAACCACCAGAGTTCCAAAGTCAACTGTCTCGTTGTCACCAACATTGGACACTGTCGATGACACCCAGGAGTAGACGGTACCCGCCCCAGGAGACACTACTCTCCAGGAGCTGTTCGCTAAGGATGCCTCGACGTAAGGGTCGGCAGTGCCGCATCCGCTGCAATCGCTGTTGTCCAAACCATACAGGGCATAGTATCCCCATCCATCCGTCATCGTAGAGCCGAGCCAATCATCATCGGAGACAGGGGATTCATCGGCGTCATTATCCCATACGTCGACAATTACGTATTTGGCAGGTCGGTAAACGCCTGATGCGTCACGTGGGTCGTGAAATTCCAGGTACCCAATCAAGTTGAAAGTGCCGGAACGTTTTGTCTTGATCGAGTCATCGTTAGGCTGGTGTTTTCTGGGTGGCATCTCCGGTTTGTGGGAACCGTCGATTGGAGGCTTGGCGGAAGGTTTTGAGGCCGAGGAATCTCGTTGAAATCGTTTTTGCAGTCGGTCTCTGGGTCCACACAGTCTTATCCACTCGTCGGCTGTGAAGGCCCGATTTAGCGTGTCGCTCAGGTGAATATAGAATTTGTCTTGCAAGTCTATTGTCGCTGTGTCATATGCCCATGAGCCTCGGGCTGATACTTGCACTTTCCAGGTGCCTTTAGCAAGCGGCTGAATGGCGCCGGAAAAGGAAGCTGTGTCTCCCCCTTTCAGGAGACCCACTTTCATTGCCGCCTGCGATTCTATCCTGTAGCCCTCACCTGCCAGAATGCCTGCACTCACATCCTTAAGTTCATAGCCGGCGAAGACCCGAATCGTCAATGTCAGCGGGCGAGTCAAACTCACGGAGTCAACCGAGATACTCACAATTTTCATCGGTGGTACTGGCGGCGTTGCTTGTGACGGGACTACTGAGAATGCCACCCAAATGATTAGGGCGCACAACATCAAATGCCATCTGTTCATGATTCTTTTCCTCCTGACTTAACAAGGGTGTTTTCTTTTGGTATTGCAGAAACAAACTGCAACATACATTCATGGACAAATCTGCGCAAACGCCCGCACGAGTCTGTCACAGTGGTGCCAAGTAGCTCGTCCGAAGAAGATGGATTGTCATACTCGTTATCATTCCAAACTTCTACTGTCATGTTTATTGCTGGTGTCCACCAGTCCTGAGGGTCCCGGGCATCATGATAGAGGAGCGATCCGATGACGTCAAAACTTCCTGAACGTTTGCCACGACCAGTGCGGTGCTTGTACAGGCTGTCGCGGACTGCCGGTTTCGATATCTTCAGTCCGGGTCTGTAAATCACCGAATCTGATTTTGCACTCTTTTGTTCCATGACTCTCCCTTGCGGCAACTGGTAGTACTCGAACCCGGTCATCGCCCTATTTAGAGTATCGCTGAGCAGGATGTAGAGTCCATCTTTTCCAGTGGCGGTGGTTCCGTCGCGGAGAATGCCCTTTGCTACGACCTGAACGTACCAAGTTCCTTTCACTGTCGCCTGAATAACCCCCACAAGAGAGCAGGTATTACCTCGTCGTAGAGTGTCGGTCCTGACAGCGGGCTGTGAGGAAATCGTGTACCCTTGTCCCGTGTCAATCCAGGCGGATACATCGGTTAGCCCCCCCCTCGATCCGCCGGCGACCTCAATCGTCACCCTCGAGGGAGTGGTCAGACTCACTGTGTCAATCGTCACCTTACTTATCCACATGAAAGGATTGGGGCTGCCTCCAAAAGCGGATTGCCAAGCTCCGAGGAGACAGGCAAGAACTGCCGATGTCACAAGGAGCAATCTGCTCATTTTACACCTCCTAAGTGTGTTGCGTTGATTGTTGTCTTATAATGCGCTGACTGTTCAAACTATAATCAATTACTGCAGGTGAAAGAACCTACTCTAGGTCGGTAGAACCCGTTTCTGTGATTCACCTCCTCAAGACTCAAATGGCGTCTTGCGCAAATATTTCTAGCCCGATGTTTTTAGTCTCTTCACGGTGGGGCGACGGAAGCGACAAAGCCGCCTAACGTCCTGGCGTTGTCCCTGCGTGTCCAAGCTACCACCTGTTAATACAGCTGGTCAAGCGATTCATTCCAGTTCAGAAGCTCAAAACCATTTGCTGACCATAGTGCAAGGTGTCGCCGAATTCTCTCCAATCCTCAGTCCGAATGCCCCTACGCGAAAAGATATTGACACGGCACGCCGGTTGACTTACTTGACAATCCAAGCAGAACGCTGGAGCGCTTGTGACCGAAACACAAAGCTTGACCGAGGTAGCATGACTGACCAAATAGTTGACTTGAAAGGCAAAGAGATCAAAGTCCTCGATCAGGGCTTCATTCGCTTAGTCGACTATATGGGGTCAGATGATGCCATTGTCGAGGCGGCACGGGTTTCCTATGGCATAGGCACTAAGAAAAAACGTGAAGACCGGGGGCTGATTCGTTATCTGCTTCGCCACCAACACACGACGCCGTTCGAGATGGTGGAGTTCAAATTTCATGTGAAATTGCCGATTTTTGTCGCCCGTCAATGGATCAGGCACCGCACGGCTAATGTTAACGAATACTCCGGCCGCTATTCGGTGATGGAAGATCAGTTTTATGTTCCGGAGTTAGGCGAAATAAAGCATCAGTCGACTGCCAACCGCCAGGGGCGTGACGAACGCGAGGTCGACCCTGAATTGGCGCAGACTTTCGTGACCTTCCTTAACGCCACCCATCGCAGTCTCTATGACGGGTACCTGAGATTTGTCGATGCCGGAATCGCGCGCGAAATCGCCCGTATCGGCCTGCCGCTGTCTCTCTATACCCAGTGGTATTGGAAAATTGACCTGCACAATCTCTTCCATTTCCTCAAACTCCGTCTTGATGAGCATGCGCAGGCGGAGATTCGTGAATATGCGATTGCAATGTCACAGATGGTTAAGTCGGTTGTGCCAGTGGCCTGGGAGGCGTTCGAGGACTATCAGCTTAAATCCATCGCCTTCTCAGCCCTCGAATTTCGTTATCTGCAGAATCGGCTACTGGACCTCGACCTCTCCGACGAAACGCTGGTCGCCACGGGTCTCTCGAAAGGCGAAGCCGGGGAGTTTCGCGAGAAGCTAAACAAGATTGGCAAGCTCTCGTAACCCGGAATTCGTCGCCACAACCGGTGCCGCTGCATGGCCTTTGGTTTCGACCCCTCAATCCCTCTTTTCTGGCAACCATTCTCTCAACCGGGAGAGTCCTGTATGGCACTTCCTGCGTGCAACCCAACCGGCGCCCAAGCGTAAGAAATAAACAGAGTGGCTTCTGATACGTATAATTTGTACTTGCAGTCGACTTTGAGTTGCGTAAATTGGCTATTTGACAGGTAACATTATGACAAGACATTTCCTGCTAATCACTTGCATACTTACACTGCTAACTCCGTTGTTGGTGGCGGAAGAGGTAGAAGACATCAATTTGGCGCAGTCGCGCTTTTTCATAGACCATGCCGTTTTCGCCGACACGGTCGACAATCGGCTTGAAGTCTACTACAAGGTTTTCAACGATGGCCTGAATTACGTGAAGAAGGGGGACAAATTCGTAGCCGACTACGAAGTGAATGTCATCATAATCGGTGACAAGGAAAAGCAGGTCACCGGTAAATCTGTTGAAAAGACGTATGTGCTTGACAGCTACGAGAACACTCGCTTGGAAACCGGCTATCTCATCAATCAAATCAACATACCGCTTGCGCCCGGCAATTATGGTCTGGTATGCAAACTGATCGATCACAATTCCAACGAGGTTTCCACTGTCGAAGCTAAGGTAAGTAGCCACAGTTTCAATCGTTCCGGCGATCTGGCAGATATCGAACTTATTCAGGAGAAGGCTGAACTGGATGAACACTCCCCATTTACTAAGGCGGGCCTTGCCGTATTGCCGACTGTCGAGCGATCTCTGGATGGAGAATTGCAGAAATTGGGCTTCTATACAGAGGTCTATGCCGCCGGCCATCTGGGGCAAACCCTAAATCTCAGATACCGCATTGAAAACAAGTATCACGGCGAGGCGTTTGACAGCGTCATGATGGTGAAGATTGAAAGCCCTGTGGTCAGCGTGCGCGAGCTTATTCCGATCGCGGATCTCTCTCAGGAGGAGTACGAGTTGCACCTGACCTTACTCAGCGGCGACAAGGTCCTAGCCGAAAGCATTGCGCGGTTTCACCTCAAGTGGACGATTTCCTCTCTCGTCAAGAACGACTTCGAATATGCCGTCGGTCAGTTAAGATACATCATCAAGAAGGAAGAAAAGAAGGAGTTGCTGGATGCTCCCGACTCGCTACGCCTAGAGGCGTTCGAGAAATTCTGGAAAAGACACGATCCGACACCAACTACGGCGCGGAATGAACTGCGCGATGAATACTATCGTCGGATTCGTTACGCTAACCAATATTACTCGACGGTCAACCGTGAGGGTTGGGAAACGGACCGTGGCATGATCTACGTCAAGTATGGGGAGCCGGATCAGATTGAGCGTCATCCTTTTGAGATGAGTACCAAACCTTCTCAGATTTGGTATTACTACGCTCAGCGTCGGACGTTCGCATTTGTTGACTCCCGCGGTGACGGTGACTATCAGCTTCAATATCCATTCGATGGCGATTGGCGCAACGGCGTCGGACCATAGGAACGACTGGAGGGAACAACTCTATGAAACACTTTTTATTGTCAATGGCTTTCATCTTAATCGTCAGCGCAACGGCCGTGGCGCAACAACCGGAGCCGGTGCAGCAACCGCAGCAGGCGCAGCAAGTGCAGCTGCCGCTTCGGGTCTGGGCGGACGGTGCATCCTACGCGTATTTTCAGGATCGTACCAAGAGCTATGTTGAGGTCTATGTTGCCCTGCAACGCAAAGATATCCAGTTTGAGGATATGCAGGGCTTCTACGAGGGCAAAGCCTATCTCTATCTTGAAGTAATGGATGAGTCAGGCAAAATGGTCGATTCGCTCGGCAAGTGGGTACCGATTGACGTGAAGTATCTCGAAGATGCTTACAAGGAAGATGTGCGCATCTTTGAAGCGATTCCTTGTACCCTGCCGCCGGGGAAGTACAAAATGCGGCTGACGGCCATTGATGGTATCAGCAAGCGCACCGGTGTTTCTACTTTCGAACTCACCGTCAAGAGTTTTGTCTCCGACAATCTCGACATCTCTGATCTGGAGATGGCTTATGACATTGTGCCCATGAAAACTGACACCATTTTCTCTGCACTGATGAAAGCCGATCGCAGAGTGATTCCCAATCCCAGTCGTTACATCTCTAACGAAGACTCACTGTTGTATTTCTACTGTGAGGTATACAACCTAGCGCAGCGAGAAAGCGCTAGCGACGAATTCGAGATCAAAGCCACGTTGCTTGATTCCTACGGCTATGAGTTACGTGAATACCCCGTCGTACGCAACAAGAAACCCGGTACCACCGCTGTTATTACCGAGGCCTTGCCTGTAAAAGGTCTCCCCGGCGGCAGCTATGAACTGAATGTCCGGGTGGAAGACATTGCTACGGGGCGCAAGGTTGTGTCGACCAAGAAGTTCATGCTGATCTATGCTTTCGACCAGCTCACGCCGACGATGACCAACTCCGATACCCTTACGGTCGATGATGCCAAGTTGATGGAACAAGTGATACGCTATATAACCTCCAAGGAAGAAAAAGACACCTATAATGAGTTGAACCTTGAGGGCAAGAAAGCATGGCTCAAAGCTTTCTGGGACAGGAAAAATCCAAATGCCGGTAGCAAGGTTAACACGTACAAGAACGAGATTTTCAGGCGCTTCCTGTATACGAATTACTACTACTCCGGTTCGGCGGTCAAGCGCAATGATGGCTGGAGTTCCGATCGTGGTAGAGTCTACATTCAATATGGACCGCCCGATCAGATTGACCAACGTCCGTCAACGATGGCCCACAAACCTTATGAGCGCTGGCTCTATTTCCGCCTTCCGGGACAGAGCGGTGGAAACTACTTCATTTTTGTGGACGAGACCGGCTACGGGAACTATCAACTGAGGCATTCGACTGTCAAGGGCGAGATTTCCAATCCCCAGTTCGAGGATATGCTCGATGAGGGCGACAAATAGAGCTTCGTCCTATCTCGAACAACGACAATCAGAATCGACATCGGTTTGGTGGCGCCGCCGCCCGCCGGCTGACGGATGCCGATTGTGATTTGGCGAGCAATTTCAGAGAAACAGCGAACTTCGCAATGCGAGTTCAAAACTCCTTGTTTTTCTGACAGTTATCCGTATACTAAAAAACTGTGTGCGTACTGATTGGTCGAGCGTCTACATGAAGAAACCGATGCGTCACATTGTGATCGCGATCGACGGTCCTGCCGCTTCGGGCAAGAGCACGACCGCTCGCGAGGTCGCCCGGAGATTGGGATTAGTTTATCTTGACACCGGGGCTATGTATCGAGCGGTGACGTTCAAAGCAATGCGCGAGGGAATTGACTTGAAAGATGGCGACAAAGTCGCGGACATGACCCGACGAACACAACTTGAGCTTCAGTTGGTCAAGAACGAGCAGCGTGTATTACTTGATGGCGAGGACGTTTCGCTGGCGATTCGCACGCCCGAAGTGACCGCCGGTACGACACCGGTCTCCGGCCACCGGCAAGTGCGCGAGATTCTGGTCGGCTGGCAGCGGCGCATGGGAGCCGCTGGCGGTGTGGTTGCCGAAGGCCGCGACACGACATCCGTGGTTTTCCCCGACGCCGATGTCAAGATATTCCTGAGTGCCGCCATCGAAGCCCGCGCTGACCGTCGGATGAAGGATCTGGAATCGGTCGGCGTAGCAACATCCCCGAATGAGCAGAGCGAACTGCTTTCGCACCGTGACCGCGCCGATTCGAGCCGGCAGGCATCGCCCTTAGTCAAGGTAGCCGACGCAATCGAAATCGACACTTCCCATATCACGATCGAACAGCAGGTGCAAAGGGTGGTTGATCTTGCCCGCGAGGTGGCTGAAGCTTGAGCGTTCAATATAGGATCAGTCAACTACTGATTTCCTCAATGGCACGCATGATTTTCCGCTGGAGAGTTATCGGCAGAGACAACATCCCCGAAGGCGGAGCGCTAATCGCATCAAATCATATTTCAGCCCTCGATCCGCCACTGATTGGCTCCGCCATCAGGCGGGAAATGTATTTTTTCGCGAAAATCGAGCTGTTCAGGAACTTCCTGTTTGGCGCTTTGATCAAGTCGCTCAACGCTTTCCCAGTTCGACGCGGCGAAGCCGACCGTCAGTCCTGGAAAATGGCAAAATCCCTCTTGAAAGCTGGCAAGTTATTGCTTTTCTTCCCGGAAGGTACTCGCTCCAAAGACGGTCGCCTGCAACCAGGAAGACCGGGAATGGCGCGTCTGGCGTTTGCAGCCGGGGTGCCCGTAGTTCCCGCTGCCATTTCTGGCTCCAATCGGCTTCGCGACGTATTCTTTCGTCGCGCGAAACTTCGTGTCGGTTTTGCCAAACCAGTTTCTCTGAGCGATTTTGAGTCCGACGGAGACGACGATGCCCAGTATGACCGTCTGACACAAGCGGTGATGGCGGAAATCGGTCGCTTGAAGGCCGAAGTGGATGCAATCTGACAAAGTGCTCCGCAACTTCAGGGTTGCGGAATGGACTTTGATTGTCGATATTGAAAAAAGCCCGGAAGGGACAATGATAGTATCCGAGGAGGAAGACATTAATGTCTGACGAAACCACAACTAACCAAACCGAAAAGAAAATTACTGGAGGTGGAAAAGCCAAAGAGAAAAAAACCACCGGCCGATTGGTGAAAGCCCAGTCGGGCCAGAAGCTCAGCAAAGCCGAGCAAAAAGGCACGACCATGGTCACCGAGTTGGCCAAGACCGTCGGCGACGTGGATACCGAGCGCAAACGCCGCGTTTCGGAAAAGGCCTCGCGCCGCGTCACTGACACGAGAGAGATCGAAATTCTCACGGTCGATGCGATCAAGCAAACTGATCTCGACGACGAGGAGTACTCGCCCAAGCAGTACCAGCTCTTCCTGGACATGTACAATCAAACCCTTCAAGATATCAAGGAAGGGGAGATCATCAAGGGGCGCGTGCTCGACATCACTCGTGAGTATGTTATCGTCGACGTCGGTTTTAAGTCTGAAGGCATCATCGCGCTGGACGAATTTGCCGAGCCGGTCAACATCAAGGTCGGTGACAGCATCGAGGTCTATCTCGAATCAGTCGAGGATCAGAATGGCCAGTTGGTTCTGTCCAAGCAGAAGGCCGATTTCATGCGCGTCTGGGATCGTATCCGCGAATCCCATGATGCCGGCGAACTCGTGGAAGGTCGTCTGATGCGTCGCATTAAGGGTGGTATCGTGGTTGATCTTTTTGGTGTAGATGCGTTTCTGCCCGGTTCGCAGATCGCCTTGCGCCAGGTCCCCGATTTCGATGAACTGATCGGCAAAACATTGCATCTCAAGATCATCAAGCTCAATAAGAGCCGTCGCAATATCGTCGTCAGCCGCCGCGTGGTGCTGGAGCATGAGCGCGAGAAGATGCGCGAGCAATTGCTCTCGCAGATCGAAGTGAGTCAGGTCCGCAAAGGTATCGTGAAGAACATCACCGATTTCGGTGTATTCATTGATCTCGGCGGTCTGGATGGCTTGCTTCATATCACCGACATGTCTTGGGGGCGCATCGCCCATCCGTCTGAGGTTGTTTCGCTGGGTGACCAGATCGATGTCAAGATTCTTGATTTCGACAAGGAAACCGGCAGAATTTCGCTCGGCTTGAAGCAGCTTACCGAATATCCCTGGGAGCGCATCGAGGAGAAATTCCCGGTTGGCACGAAAGTTCTCGGCACAGTCGTATCACTCACCGACTATGGCGCATTTGTCGAACTGGAGAAAGGCATTGAGGGTCTCATTCATATCTCCGAGATGAGCTGGACCCAGCACATCAAGCATCCTTCGAAGATCATGCAGGTCAGTGATAAGATCGAAGCGATGGTGTTAGCAGTGGATAAGGAGAACGAGAAGATCTCTCTTGGCATCAAGCAGATGGAACCCGATCCCTGGACGATTCTCGATCAGCGCTACCCGATCGGCTCGAAAGTCACCGGCAAGGGGCGCAATCTGACGACCTTTGGCGCCTTTATCGAACTCGAGGAAGGTATCGACGGTCTGGTGCATATCTCGGACATGTCTTGGAATCGCCGCATTCAACATCCGTCGGAAGTGATGAAGAAGGGACA
>Ga0209777_10009956_pt1 | contig 10143 bp, 9 predicted proteins | sample FrelakmetHBP12HB_FD_187147 | JGI IMG/M metagenome (GOLD analysis project Ga0209777, IMG submission 187147) | Freshwater lake sediment microbial communities from the University of Notre Dame, USA, for methane emissions studies -HBP12 HB (SPAdes)... | ecosystem: Environmental > Aquatic >...
TTTTAATCTGTAGTTAAACTCATAGCTCAAAGCGCCGCTCCAATCATCTTGAAACACTCCCTTGTAACGTGTTCCATAAACTGGTCCCACGGGCTTTCCATAAGTATAAAACCAATTAACAATTGGCGTACCGGAAAAACCTAAGGCAATCCAGTAAGAGCCGGGCATCAGAACAGGCGGCTCACCGGCGAAGGTAAAGTCAACCCAACGGTAACCGGGTTTGAGTGAAATTTGATCCAAGTTAATCATTTGTGTCGTATATAAAGGAGCACCGGGCTTTCCCTCTTCATCTTTAAAAATATCGACCCAAAGCCAACCTTCACCACCAAAATTATGTAAAGCCAGTCCAACTGTTTTCAACTTAACCGGTTTTTTCAAAACGGCCACCTGAGCGTACTGGGTTGCTTTCGTCGTTACGTATTCAGCTGTTTCTACAAGAAAATTACGCGACATTTCAAAGGCATCTTTTCCGGTGTTTTTTGTAACCCGCGGAAAGGCGAAGTCAATATCTTCCGGAAATTCCAAATTGCCATAAACATAAGGTACCGTATAGCGCAATATTTTCTGTTCCTTTTCAGTAATGACAATAGGTGGCGGTGATGGAACTATTTCTATTTTCTTAAATTCAGCTTTTACGTTTGGCCCCAAAAGCAAATTCTTCGGACCGTACGCCTGACGAGCTCCCCGAATATTTACGGAATCAGAAAGAATATTTGTATTAATTGTTTCCTGTAATTTAGGCTTTGAGTGGGCTTCGGAAGCCTGTACCCAACGAATCAAACCGTCATTCTTTGTTTCGTTGTTGTCAATACCTGCCTCAATGCGGACAAAACGATTGGAAACAAAAAATTGCATATTTTGCGGATCATAAGGCACCCATCCTTGATCGGGAAACCACACTTCAACCCAGGAATGTCTGCCTTGTCCCATCTTGAAAGTAAGAGTCCCTTTGTCCCAGGCAATATCGAAAGGCTGGTTTAAGGTTACCCCATTAATGATACGGACAGGTATTCCGACGCTGCGCAAAAGCGCGGCGGATAAATGCGAAAAATTCTGACAGTTTCCTTTGCCGGAATGCAGTGAATACAAGGCGTCGTATTTAACCGGAGGACTAACATAGTGAACATTATCCACGACCCATGAAATAACCATCTGCACCGCGTCGAATTGGGTTTTAACATCTTTTGTCAGCTTGAGTGCAAGTTGTCTAATTTCCGTATTGGTTGTCTGGACCTGCGCTGTTTCCTGAAGATAAACCTTCATTTCATCGGGAACACCGCTTAAAGGAAATGGAGCTTGAGTTTCAAAGTTTTTCAAGCCTATTATATTTTTTGCATCAAAAGAAACAACGGCATCAATTTTATCAGGAACGTTTGACCAGGTAGCAATTATAATCTTATTGCCGCGATCATCTGTTGTTGTTTTGCTGTCCTGTGCTTCAGGTGCAAATTTTATTTTGAAATTGGTAATCTGCTGCTTGTAGGTAGGGGAATCAAAACTTTGAGGAATAACAAAGCTCAAGGTAAGTTTTTTCATATAATCCCCTGCGGTTATCTGATGCTGCAATTCGTAATGAATTGTCGAAACCATGTCTCCTTTAACAGTGAAGTTCTCCGCAAAAGTTGGAGATGTCATTACTATGAAAATAAATATACCGATTGCGCTGAAAAAATTTTTCATAAAAACCTCCCCCGGCATTATTATCTATTATCTGCCGACAATAATATGCGCGACAGCCAATTAATGTCAATGTAAACAAATCGTATCAAACAAAATAAAAAGATATCTATAGATTGCATCTTATGGAAAAAATGTAATTGACAATCAGCTAATTATGGATAAGTTATGGCCGAGATATAAACATACATGATCAAAAGGAGGATTTTAATGTTTACAGTTACGGATAAGGCATCGGAAGTAATCAAGGATTTTCTCAAAGACAAGAATGAAGCGGCAGCTGTGCGGATTACAATGTCAATTGGCTGATCAGGCCCCTCTTTGGGCATGGCTCTGGATGAGCCTAAGAACGAAGACGAGATTTTTGTGGAAAAAGGTACGAAATTTATCATAGATAAAGATTTATTTATTCAAGCTAAACCGATCAATGTCGATTTTACCAGTACACCAAACGGATCAGGGTTTAAATTAAGTTCCAATCTTTCCTCTGAAGGTGCTGATGGTTGCGGATCTTGCAGTTGCTAGAACATCGGGGGAGAGTGCTCTCCCCCTTTTTTGCTCGCATGAAAATTAAAGACAAAACAATGGAAATAATCGATAGAGCGGAACAACTTCTCCGGGAAGGAAAACATCCGGAAGCAATAGCGCTCTACGAAGCTGTTCATAAAACTCATCCCGAAGAAGAATCTGTTTTATTAATGTTGGCATGGGCGCACTACGATAATGGCGATACTTCAAAAGCTCTGCATTATCTGGAAACCATCCTGGAACGGGAGCTAAAGCGCAAGATATTTACCGGATTTGCCTTTGATGAGTTGGTTCGTATCTATAAACAGGAAAGAAAGTTCGATAATTTAGTAGAAATTTGCAGTAAAGCAGTCACCGCGCAACCAAATGATGTAAGCCTTTTAGCTGAATTGGGCGGAGCATATATTAATGCCGAAAAACCTCAGGAGGCATGCCAAATTTTTGAAAAACTCATCGGCATGGAAAACGACAATCCTTTTTTTTATTGCCGTTGGGGAGAAGCTTTATTTGCCTCTGGTCGAACCTCGGAGAGTCAAAACGCTTATATGAAAGCAGCCGAAATTGATCCGGAAGAGAATGACCGCTATTACTTTCAACTTGCCAATTTATTTCAAAATAACGGCAATAATAACGAGGCTCTAAGATTATTGGAGCATTGCATCTCTGTAAAGCCTGCCAATTCTTTATATTATTGCGCTTTAGGAGATATTCTTATCGCACTGGGACGAACAGACGAAGCCTTGGCCACATATAAAACCGCCATAAACTATGATAATGCGAGTGCCGGAGTTTACTATAATCGTTTAGGTCATACATTGATGAAGGCAAAGTATTTTTACCAGGCTATAGACGCTTTTAAGGCAGCCATAGAATTTGATGCTGCAAAGCCTTACTACATTGGGCTGGCTTCTGCTTATGAGGCGATGGGGCTTGTTGATATTGCGTATGAACTTCTGCAAAAAATAAATTAACCGAACTAAACATTTCCGTATTTACGAATATTGTCCTTAAGTAGATAATAAAAATCATTGTGCTCTTCAATGGCTTGTTTCAGTATATTTTCTATATCGCTAACTTCGCCTTTATTGATAATTATATTAACGCTCTTGTTGTACGCCTGCATGCTATCCATTGTCGCGTAGATTGCGCTGATTAAAACAACGAATATTTGCCGCCGGACAGACATATTTAAATTTTCCAGGTACTTCAGAATATTATTTACTTCCCCAATACCGGTATTGAAATTTTCATTTACCAGGATAACATCAAAAACATGAAACCGCATGTATTTCAGGGCATCTTTAAATGTGGCCGGCTGAACTACCTCAAACCCAATTTTTTTTATAGCTTTGCTGACTTTATCCCTGCTGACCGGATCCTGCTCACAAATCATAGCAGTTTTGCTGTCCGGATCAACGTATCCGAACGGACGGCCGGAATAGTCAAGCCCTTCATCCATATTATCCGCTGACGCTTTCGGTTTTTCGTTGGGCATTTTTTCTCCTTCTTTATTCGGAAAAGATTTTTTCACTCTATCGCCAGGGTGTATCCTTGTTTTTTCCATACTTATTGTCCACTTCCAGCCCATCCAGGTCAGTAGTTTTTTCACCACGGGTGCTTTTAATCGCATCAATACTGCGACCAACATGTGCATGGTTCGAAGCATAAGCCCTGGCCGTTTCCTCTGTGATTGATCCTTTTTCATAAAGATCGACAATACAATCGTCAAACGTGACCATGCTGAACGCTTTGCCTTGCTGAATAATATCAGAAAAGGTTTTACCCTCTGATTCACCGTGGAGAATTATATCTTTAACCCGCAAACTTGTCCCTAAAGCTTCAAAGGCGGCAATACGGCCACCGCCAACTTTTGGCAGAAGGCGTTGACAGATAATCCAGCGAAGCGAATCAGCAAGACGAGTGCGTATCTGGTTTTCTTCGTCCACAGGAAACATGCCGAGAATACGGTTGATCGTTTGACCGGCATCAATTGTATGCAAAGTGCTCAGCACTAAATGACCGGTTTCAGCAGCATTTAGCGCAATTTCGATAGATTCACGGTCGCGCATCTCACCTACAAGAATTACCTTTGGCGCCTGACGCAAAGCCGCGCGTAAACCATTGGCAAAGGTGTCAAAATCCTTACCCAATTCGCGCTGATTGATAGTGGCTTTTTTTTGAGCGTGGGCATATTCTATCGGATCTTCCAGTGTAATTATATGCAAAGAGTTTTTTTCATTAATTTCATCGATAACCGCAGCCAGAGATGTGGTTTTACCACTACCTGTCGCGCCGGTTACCAGAACAATGCCGTTCTTTTCAGACGCGACACGGTAATAAGCATCTGGCAATGACAGCTCCGCGCAAGTAGGAATTTTAGTTTCAAGTTTTCTTAAAACGATAGAGTAATGGCCACGCTGTGAAAATATATTCACGCGAAAACGGGCAACACCAGGCAACTCGTATGATAAATCGCAGGAACCTTCTTTAATCAGCATCTCCAGCAGCCGTTGATCTTGATTAATTAAATTCAGCGCAAAAGTTTCCGTCTGAAATGGCGTCAGTTTTTCAAAGTGTGGTTCTAATTCAACTCCAATCAGTAGTCCGGATGCCTCTACCTGAAAAGGCTTGTCCACGGTCAGAATCAAATCGGAAATGTTGACGTTGGATTCCACCATTTTCATCAGGATATGATCTATTTCTGGTTTTCTCATAAGCCATCCTCTCGGAGATATTTATGCTTCGGTGAAATCAGTAGGTGGATATTTTAACAACTGACGAAATCTGGTTTTGTCATTAGCTTTCAGATAGGCATCTTCGCCACCGATCCAACCGCGAGCATAAAGATCCATAATTGCATCGTCCAAAAGTTGCATCCCGTATTTTTTACCTGCTTGCATCATCGAAGCAATCTGATAAGTTTTCGACTCTCGGATCAAATTTCGCACGGCCGAATTGGCAATTAAAATTTCCAAAGCTACACAACGGCTTCTAACATCTATTCTTTTAAAAATAACCTGCGATATTACTGCCCTTAAACCATCGGCAAGCGTAGAACGAATCTGTAACTGTTCGGATGCTGGAAACACTTCGATTATTCTATCGACAGTTTTTGCCGCGCTGGTTGTATGCACTGTGGCAAAAACCAAATGACCGGTGGAGGCGGCTTCTATTGCCAGTGAAATAGTTTCCAGATCACGCATTTCCCCGACCAAAATTATGTCCGGGTCTTCACGAAGCGCTCCACGCAATGCCGCTGCAAAACTCTTTGTGTGAATCCCAACTTCGCGATGATTGATGATACAGCCCTGGCTTTTATGAACAAATTCAATCGGATCTTCAATAGTGACTATATGATCTTTGCGCAGACGGTTAGCCTCATCAATGATCGCCGCCAGTGTTGTTGATTTACCGCTACCGGTTGGCCCAGTAACAAGCACAAGACCACGCGGCAGCGTTGCCAATCTTGCCACTACTGAAGGAAGTCCCAACTCCGCACAAGTTGCAATTTTATCGGGTATTTCGCGAAAAACTGCGGCGACACCATACTTTTGCTGAAAGTAATTAGCCCGGTAACGCGCCAGAGATGGAATTTCATAAGCAAAATCGACATCACCTGTTTCTTCAAACTTTTTAATTTTATGTTCCGGTGTAATTTCATAGAGAAGTACTTTTAGTGCATCATTGGTGAGGACGTCGTATTTAATCCGTTCAATTTCCCCGCGTATTCTGATGGCAGGTTGCTGACCGGAAACAAGATGAAGGTCGGATGCTTTCTGATCATGCATAAGTTGGAAAAAAGCGTCAATTTTTGCCATATTTTATTCTCCCGCAGAAATTAATTACTTATTGATCTTTTCCTACTTCAAAAAGACATCCAATTAAAAGATTATGAAATAGTTACCAAATTATTTATACTTAACAGCATTGGCTGTCAACAACTTCTTGACACTAACACAAACAATAATATATGCTCGCGCACGTTTTCCAAATATTTGGGGATGTAGCTCAGCTGGGAGAGCGCGGCGTTCGCAACGCCGAGGCCAGGGGTTCGATCCCCCTCATCTCCATATTTTTAATATATCGATACTTTATAGTTAATGTCTCTATTTTTCTTACTTTTTTGTAAATTTATTCCCCTTAACATCGAAAATCTTTGCTAATTGCCATTTTTTACGCTTCTTCCAGCTTCCTTTGTGGTAGGCATAGCTGGCTAAAAGCGGTAGCACGGTTGTAGCTTCAGCATAAACCATTTGTTCAAAAGTCGCGTCCACTTTGCCCCAGGAATTGGCTTCCTTGATGGTGGAACTGGAGCAGGCGCCATCGCGCACATCAGCTACCGTAATCTGGACGGCGTATTTATGCATGGGAACTTGCTTGCCTAATATCTCCGCGCAAACCACGGTATCCTGAGCGAAGTTTTTCGGAACGCCGCCGCCAATCATCAAAAGCCCAGTGGTCCCGGCCACAATTTTTACCAGTGTCAACTCCAAAAAGTCTTTTACAGAGTCAATGGAGAGGTGGTTATCAGGCCTTTCGTACTGATGCAACACAAGGCCGAAGCCAGCCGAACTATCCGAAAAAGCGGGACAAAAAATCGGGACGTTATGCTCATAGGCCGCCTGCACTAAAGAATTTTTCTTCTTGGCATGCTTTTTTAAATATTTCCCCATCTCGTAAATGAATTCGCGCGAGGAATAAGCCCGAGGCGGCAAGTCATCGGCAATTAATTTAATTGTTTTATCGCAGGCCTGTAATTGTTCTTCATCAATGTAGGTATCGTAAATCCGGTCAATATAAAGTTTGCGTAATAATTTATCGTTAACAAAAGGAGTGCCTTGATAGTGTTTGAAACCAAGCGCTTCAAAAAAATCCATATCTACAATTGCCGCGCCGGTTGCAACAATTGCATCCACCATATTGTTTTTTACCATATCCACATAAACCTGCATGCAGCCACCGGCACTGGTGGAACCGGCCAGAGTTAAAATAACAGCGCAGTTTTTTTCTTTGAGCATCTTATCGTAGATATCGGCAGCGTTGCCCAAATCGCGCGCCGAAAAAGACATTTTCTTCATGGCGTTGATAATATCAACCGCGTCAATGGCCTTAATATCAATGTGTTCAACTGATTTGTTCAATAAATCTTTTTTCTTCATTTAAGGTAACCGCCCTTCCTGCCTTAGTTTGGAAATGATTTGATTAATGGCCGGCATAGCTTCTCCTGCGGCCTTTTCACCTTCCATGATAGCTTCGTTCCTTTTGGCAAAATCGCTGGAACCGATATAGCCCACCTTGGGCTTGATTACCACATCAGCGTTTTTAATTTGAAGGGAAGCGATCTTGTTATACATTATATCGATTGCCTGCATCATTGTTTCGATTGTCCCTGTTGGAGGTGCTACTTCTAAACTTGATGATATATCCACAGCGATGACCACATCGGCGCCGAATTTGCGGGCCACATCAATTGCCAGGGGGCTAACCAAACCGCCATCAACATAATATTTATCACTGATCACAACAGGATTGAAAATACCGGGAATCGAACAACTGGCGCGCACAGCCTTGCCGGTATTCCCGCGGCCGAAAACCATTTCCTCTCCGGTTTGAATATTTGTCGCTACGGCGTAAAAAGGAATTTTGAGTTTATCAATTGTCGTATATTTTACTTTAGTGTTGATGAAGTTTTCGAGTTTTTCTCCTTTAACAAAACCATTATCCGGTAAAATATAGTCGGCGACATCATCTTTCTGGATAGCAAGGGCTATGGCTTGCAGTTCATAGGGTGTGTATCCGTAAGCATATAAGCTACCGACAAAGGCACCGGCACTGGTGCCTACTACCATGTGAACGGGAATCTTGTGGGATTCAAGAACCTTGAGCACTCCGATATGCGCGAAACCCTTGGAAGCTCCGGCTCCAAGAACAACTGCAATCTGGGCAGGTTTACGCGGGGTAATATCTTTGAGTGCCGTAGCACAGGAAACAAGAAGGCTTAATGCTGCCATAAAACTGATCAGATAAAATGATTTGCTTAAACGGTTATATTGAAACTGCATAAATCTTTATTTTCCCCTTAATGTTTATTTCTCGGCCGTGGCCTGGTCATTTTTAGTTTTGGTTTGGGTTTGGGTATTTCTTCCTCATCAGTTCCGACCAGTGGTTGAACAGGAAGCGCGTGCAACGATTGTTGATAATAATCATCCAAAAGCATGGCAATCAAAGCCGATTCATCATCCGACTGAGCTAAATTTTTCGCCAAAGGCAGAAAACGCTGCATCCTTTCAACTTGAAGAGTATCGCGGTCGTGCAGGCGAGATTCCAGAAGCGCCGTGATCCTTTCGGCAACAACTCTTTCCAATTCTTCATCACTGGCAAGCTGGCGTTCTTCCATATTAATATTATAAAAACGGGCAATGCTTTGCAACTTGAATTTTTCCATTTCCGCGACCAGCGATATGGCCACACCACTTGAACCCATCCTCCCTGTGCGGCCGGCACGATGAATATACGCTTCCGGGTCTTCCGGCGGCTCATACTGGATAACGTGAGAAAGATCGGGAATGTCGATACCCCTGGCCGCCACATCTGTTGCCACTAAAAACCGCAGGGCTCCGCGCTTTACACGGGCCATAACCTTTTCCCTCGCGCTCTGGGCCAGATCGGAGCTCAATTCATCGGCATCATAGCCAAAACGCTTCAGGACAACCGAAAGATAATGCACAGTATCTTTGGTATTGCAGAAGATAATGGCGGAAGCCGGGTTTTCAATTTCAATGATCCGCACCAGCGATCTTTCCTTACGCATGCCCGGAACTACATAATAAAGGTGTTCGATTTCTGCGATATGCACCTGATTGCCACTTAAACTCAGCAATTGCGGCGCACGCAGGAATTGATCGGCAAGTCGGATCACCTGAGGAGGAAACGTTGCCGAAAACATACTGCTGGATATTTCGCGTGTTGGTATATATTTGCGGATTTTCACCATATCAGGATAAAAACCCATAGATAACATGCGGTCAGCTTCATCGAAAATCAATATTTTCAGGTGATCCAGAGAAAGAGTGTTTTTCAACAGATGATCTAAAATTCGTCCCGGTGTACCCACAACAAGTTGAGCGCCACCGCGAAAAGCTTCCAGTTGGGCATTGTAACCTACTCCGCCGTAAACCACCGCCGTTCTCAAATTCGTCCCTTGTGTCAGCATTTGAGCTTCCAGAGATACTTGCAGGGCAAGTTCACGCGTGGGCACCAGCACCATGGCCTGGGCGAAGTTTTTCTCCATATTTATTTTTTGCATAATGGGCAAAACATACGCCCCCGTTTTGCCGCTGCCGGTCCTTGATTGCACCAACATCTCGCGACCTGCAAGAAGATAAGGTATTGATTTGGCCTGCACGGGAGTCAGGCTTGTCCAGCCTGCCCGCTTACAAGCTTCCCGCAACGTAGGCGTTAAATCTTCCATGGATATTTCGGCGGGGGCATCTGCCGGTTCAATTATCTTACCCTCGTTTAGCTTATTTTCTTCCATAAAACCCAAAACCTTTCATAAATGATATAATTACTTTGCTTTAATTAGTTTAGTGTTGCTCAGGAATCAAGGAAAAAATTTAATTTTCCATATACAAACTGTATTTTAAAGAGAAAATTGCAGAAAGAATCATAGGTATGAACCCAATGCAATCTTTGGAAACAGTTTTCGTAACAAAACTGTGGGGTATTATACCCTCCGCTTTGCGGGATAATTCGACCTGCAAGCTTCAGTGTACTTTGTTTCTGAAGCTTGGGTCTCATTAACTTACCAATTCCGCTGCGCTTTCGGAATTGGAGTTTCACAAAGAAAATATCTTGACAGGCGCTCCAGATTAATATAGGCTACTTACAATTAGCAAGAGGCTTTTGAGCCCCACCCTTTGGAGAGTTTCAAGTATT
>Ga0209777_10009957_pt1 | contig 10143 bp, 8 predicted proteins | sample FrelakmetHBP12HB_FD_187147 | JGI IMG/M metagenome (GOLD analysis project Ga0209777, IMG submission 187147) | Freshwater lake sediment microbial communities from the University of Notre Dame, USA, for methane emissions studies -HBP12 HB (SPAdes)... | ecosystem: Environmental > Aquatic >...
CCCCCCGATACAATAATCAGCCCGACCCGACTGAGGAAAAAAAATCTAAAACAGCTGGCCGCCTCTCTACTTCGCAACTCCAGAACGAACTGCGCCGTATTGTCTGGGATGACATGGCGGACTATCTCTAGGAGCTTCCCAATGGTGATTCAGTAGTCAAAAAACTTTCAGGGTTACTTATTGCCGCCTAAAAAATCAGTCGAGTCGAGTTATTATTATTCTAATAATGCTTTCCGCAACATAAACTAAATTGGTTGACGCTGTCCTAGAGTATCTTATTTTTCAACGACTCGATGATAGCCGCTTCTTTTTTTGATAGACCAATACTTTTTTCTGATATTCCCTGTATTTTATTTAATATATCTTTTGCTGCGAACTCTTCCTGGTATAAAGCTTCTTCCCTATTCATTTGTCCACTATTTATCATCCTACAATACCCAAAAGAGTCCTTGCTACAACCATACATATTAAAAAAGCAATGATTCACGAGATGGTGGAGAAAACAGTCAATTCTCCAGGTTGATACAGTATCTGAAGGCTTTTTCCATCCAAGTTCTTTCATAATGGTTTCTTTTATTTTTTTTCTATCCCACTCGATATAATCATATAAATGTACTTCTTTTATGTTTTTGTTTTTTAAAATTGGCGGACTTCTAGAAATAATTGGATTACCTGGCACATGAAATTCATATCTTAGCAGCAATCTGTATAATTCACGGAGAAAAATATTGACATCAAATAGCATTCTCAATTTTGACATGCGTTGTCCCGGGTTTGCCTTAAGTTGCATATCCATCGTTGATTCATTTTTTGATTCTCCCCATAAAATTAACGGCACTTTATATTTTTCTGCGGCTATATAGACAACACTTTTATTGCCATAAGCACAGGCGTGGCACATGGTATGGCTTATTGCATAAGGCCCCTGTGGCAGTACATTGCGTATACCGTACAATACAATCTTTCGTGCAAAATCCCTTTTAGAACGAACAGAGATAAAATCAACATTGAGAGCCTTACAGGCATTTTTCATATTCATTAATGCCTGGTCTGTTCTAAATTCATTATCAAAGCTCACTGCTAAAACTTTTAATTTATACACAGCCTTCGCCAGATAGAGGATAAAAGTGCTATCTCTTCCACCACTTAATGGAACAATGCAATCATATTTATTGTCTTTGTTTTTAGCGGATTCAATAATCTCCTGTAACTCTTTTTCCTTCAAACACGGTTCATGGTGGTAATCCGAGCAAAAACAACAAACGCCATCATCATTAAAGGATATCCCAGGTACAGTTGAAGGCATAATACAACGAGTACATCTTTGCATTGTGTTCTCCTCGTAAAATTTCATTATGTTCTTTTTATGAAAAAACGCCTAGCCAGAAGTTTAGACCAATAAAGGCAGAAAGTAAAATGCCTTAGGATTTCATCCACCAATTATAGTCTATCCATACCTTTTTATCTTGTCAAGCAAATATATGGATTTTGTTGAATTATTAATTGATAAGATAATTGCCCAAAGTATAATAATGCTTAAAATTGATTTATTTGATACCTGCCTTTTCATCCCCGCTTACAAAGCGGGGCGTCCGCGGCACATTCCGGTCAATATCTTATAAACCATGGAATGGCCACAAGCAGTAAGCCTATAATCCCAATTAAAGTGGCATTGGTCACGAAATACGGAAATATCATTAATCCCACGCCGCACAGCAGCGGCATTATTTTTTTTTGCTTTTTTCCATACACGAAATATGCAAGCCCGAAAGAACCAAATAGTATACCCCAGATTAATGATGCTTCACTGTTCACGAGTATCCTCTGTTTTTCAGTTTGTAGGCCAAGCAAAGTCCGCCGCGGCGGATGCCCAGCATTAATTCGATTGCATCATAGAAATTGTTGGGCACGTTTCACTTTGCCCAATCTACCGGCTTTGCCCAACCGGCTCAGGCACGGCCTTTAAGACATCTCTTACAGGAGATTGTTGGTGTCCTATTTTCTGAATTCATCAAAGAATCGCTCGTCTACGTCGTAGGTTTGTTTGGGAACTAGGCCAATTTCATAACGCTCAAACAGATCAACAAGGGCGTCTCCATCAACGAGCTCAATAGCTGGTACCCCGTCGCGTCGCGCCTCTTTCTTGGCTTCAAGAGTAAATGTGCCAGTTGTGATAATTATGCCTTTATCAGCACGTCCCATCATTGCGCCGCGAAAATCTCGAACCTGTGAAGGAGTCACAGACCCTTGGTACCTCTTGCACTGGAATAGGACAGTAAAGCTCACAAGTGGATTCACCTGCAAATTTCCAATACCATCGATTCCTCCGTCTCCTGATTTGCCGGTAACGATAACATGTTGAAAGCCAGACTCTCGCAGTAATCTCTGGCTTAAGCGCTCAAAGCCGTCCGGTGTCAGAGATTTGATCAATTCAAGAAGGCGGGCTCTATGGCCTTGGAGTTCCATGTCGTCAGGTGCTGGCTCGTCAGGGGCCGGAATGTCAGTCTTCTTTAGTGCTTTGTCTTGAAAGCGTCGTCTTTGAACACTTTTGAACAGTTCTAGTGGGTTGAGTGTCGAGATGTCTATGGACTTGCCATTGTCTGTGAGGGTCCAAATACCTCTTTTCGACGAATCCAAGTAGCCATCCCACACGAGGTACTGGCGTGCCCAATGGACCTGATTCTTGATTCGCGATTGTCCGTTCTTGTTTACAGCCTCCTGCTCTGATTCGGAGACACCCGCTAATTCAATAGAGCGATCCACAATTTCGGCGGGAGTACCTGAACCGCCTGATTCGAGGAGAAGCTGTAGGATCGGCTTAAAGAATCGAATAAATTCTGGGCCTTTTACTTGTTTCATAATTTGTAATCCATACCCAACAAATATTATATAGAATTTTGTATTTTCCAAACTCTAGCCTGAAACGCTTATTTCAAAATTCAAGGATACTGTCAAAGAAATAATTGTTTGGCTGATTTTTATTGATATTAAGATGTTATACAGGGGGTAAATAAAATAGAAGGCAGAACCAGGGATTCAAAATTTAAGATTCAGGATTCAAGACTGGTAAAGGCCGCAAGCGGGGGGCGAGAATAAGTTCGGAGTAAAGAGATTCAAGATGCCTGATTTAAAATTCGAGATTGAAAAATTCATGCAGGGGCAGATTTCAAATCTGCCCGGAGTTCGCAGAATAGGATTTAAGATGAATTCTGACTACTGAATTCTGACTTCTTTTCTAAAGGACGAACCTTAAAAACAGACCATGACATTTGCCGGAAGGAATGTGCTCACCCGAAAATCCCTGCCGGTATTTCCGTTTTTGCTCGCGCCGGGCGCTGTTCCATGCGATATATAAGTTGTATCACATAGCTGCATGTATGCTCCGGTTCGCCCCTAGCCTGCCCGGCATGGCATAATCAACGTCGCGTATTGTAAAATTAATTTATGGAAGAATTTTTTCTCAATATCATAAAATCAATGAGCGGGCCGTATGGCTACTGGCTGCTCGGGGTGAGCGCGTTTTTTGAAAACATAGTGCCGCCCATACCGGGTGATACGGTTACGGTTTTCGGCGGCTATCTTGTGGGTGTCGGGCGGTTGAGCCTTGCGGGCACGGTGCTTGCGACCACCGCGGGCAGCTTTGCAGGCTTTATGACAATGTACGCTGCGGGCAGATTCCTCGGCCATGAGCTTTTAAAGCATGGCAGCAGGGTTTTTGCCCGTGAGACCATCGACCGGGTGCATGGCTGGTTTGAGCGCTATGGCATGGGGGTGGTGCTTGCCAACCGTTTTCTTTCGGGAGCCCGCTCGGTGATCTCTATCTGCGCGGGCATTGCGCAGCTGAGCCCGTGGCTTGTGGCCGTGTGCTGCCTGGTGTCATGCCTTCTCTGGAACGGGCTGCTCATCTGGGCAGGCAGCATGGTAGGTGAAAACTGGGCCGTGATTATCGATATGCTGAAAAAGTACAATGCCGTCATGGCTGTAGTGTTGGCCATCGGCGCGGCTGTGTGGATAGCCCGCGGCATTCTGCAGCGCCGCGCAAAACGCAGGGTTGAAAAAAAGTATTGAAGATTTTCACCGCTTCGGTAATATAGACAATTGCAATTTTGCTCGGGGATCGTCCAACGGCAGGACTCGGGAATTTGGATCCCGCTACGAAGGTTCGAATCCTTCTCCCCGAGCCATTTTTTTAAAAATGGTTAACCGCGCGTTTCACCTGCTCAGCAGAATTGGCTCCCGGTGAATTACCAATTGTAGAGACAGGTTTCAAACCTGTCTCTACTCGCAGTTTGCGAGATTTATTATGAAGATTACAATAAAGGATGTGGAGCATGTAGCAGGTCTTGCCCGCCTTCGGTTTAAAGACGATGAGCTTGAGGCCATGACTGCGCAGCTCAACGGCATACTTGATTCTTTTGACAAACTGCAAACTGTGGACACGACAGGCATTGAGCCCTCGACGCATGCCGTTGACGTAAACAATGCCTTTCGCGACGATGAGGTCCGGCCCTCTCTTGCACCCACGGCAGCACTTGCCAATGCACCCGAGGCCGAGCAGGGCTGCTTTAAAGTGCCCCGGATTATCGAGGTATAAGCCCTATGGCCCGTGAACTCTACAGCCTTACCATACATGAATTAAGCGCCCTTCTGCAGGCGCGCACGGTGAGCGCCGCCGAGGCGCTCGAATCGGTCATCTCACGCATCGAGGCCGTTGACGGCCGCGTGCATGCCTATATCAGCCCCACCTTTGATGTTGCGCGCAGCCAGGCGCAGGCCGCTGACCAGCGCATTGCCCGCGGCGATGCAGGCCCTTTGACCGGGGTGCCTCTTGCCATAAAGGACATACTCTGCACTGAAGGCATACGCACAACCTGCGGCTCGCGCATTTTAGAGAATTTCGTGCCGCCCTATGATGCCACGGTTATCGGCAAGTTAAAAGCCAGCGGCGCGGTATTCACCGGCAAGACCAGCATGGACGAGTTTGCCATGGGCTCGTCAAACGAAACAGCATATTTCGGCGCTGTGCATAATCCCTGGGACCTCGACCGGGTGCCCGGCGGCTCAAGCGGCGGGTCGGCCGCGGCAGTTGCAGCAGATGAATGCATAGCAGCCCTTGGCACCGACACGGGCGGCTCCATCAGGCAGCCTGCTTCCCTGTGCGGCGTAGTAGGGCTGAAGCCCACCTATGGCAGAGTGTCGCGCTTCGGGCTAATCGCTTTTGCATCATCGCTGGACCAAGTCGGCCCCATCACCAAGGATGTTGAGGATGCGGCTATGCTTCTTTCCTGCATCAGCGGCCATGACCCCAAAGACTCAACATCAATTAAGCACGAGGCGCCGGACTATACCAGGGCTCTCAAAAAAGATGTGAAGGGCCTGCGCCTTGGCATTCCCAAAGAGTATTTTATTGAAGGGCTTGAGCCGCAGGTCGAAAAAGCAGTGCGCGAGGCTATCGACCTTCTTAAATCCCAAGGCGCAGAGATTGTCCCGGTGAGCCTGCCGCACACCGAATATGCCGTGGCGGTCTATTATTTGATAGCCCCTGCCGAGGCATGCTCAAACCTTGCCCGCTACGATGGCGTGAAATACGGCTACCGCTGCTCCCAGCCAGGCAATCTGCGGGAAATGTATGAGCAGAGCCGCTCAGAGGGCTTCGGCCCTGAGGTGAAACGGCGCATCATGCTCGGCACCTATGCCCTTTCTGCAGGCTATTATGACGCCTACTATAAAAAAGCCTCGCAGGTGCGCACGCTCATCAGGCGGGATTTTATGGAAGCCTTCAAGACCTGCGACCTGATCGTAACACCGACTGCCCCCGCGCCCGCTTTTAAGCTCGGGGAGAAGCTGAGCGACCCTTTGAGCATGTATCTGTCGGATATTTTCACCATTCCCACAAACCTTGCGGGCCTGCCGGGCATATCCCTGCCATGCGGTTTTTCAGAGGGCGGGCTGCCCATCGGCCTGCAGATTATCGGCAATCTGTTTGCCGAAGAACAGGTGCTCCACTGCGCCTACTGCTATGAACAGAGCACGCAGTGGCATCACAGGAAACCGTCACTTGCTTGAACGGCTTTTCATAATGCCCGGCCACCTGCTGCGGCTGGCCTGCGGCGCGGCGCTGTGCCTTCTGTGCGCTTCGGCTGCTTTTGCCGCTGCCGGGCAAAACCGTCTTACCGACATCCGGTACTGGACCTCGCCGACATTCACCCGTCTGGTGCTTGACCTTAAAACCGAAACCGCGTGGGAGACGCAGGAGCTGAAGGACGCCAAACGCCTGGTGGTTGAAATCGACGGTTTTGACGGCTTCATGCCCAAAGAGCTGCTGGAGGTAAACGACGGCATCGTGAAGAAGGTGCGCGTTCTGCAGAGCGGAGGTAAAGTACGGATTCTGATCGAGCTTTCGAAGCCGGCGGAGCATAAGATTTTTGCTCTGAAAAAAATAGACGAAAAGCCCCCGCGGCTGGTCATCGACGTGACGCGCTCCGACCTTGAGCAGGCAGACCGCGTGCAGCGCGAGGAAACGCGCAAGCAGAAGAAAAAGGGCGATTACATTGTCGTCATCGATCCGGGGCATGGCGGCGAAGACCCCGGCGCGGTCAGCCCGAACGGAACCTATGAAAAGAACCTGGTGCTTTCTATCGGCAAACAGCTTGCAGCAAAGCTTGCGGCAATGCCCGGCGTCAAGGCCTACATGACCCGCAAGGGCGATTATTTCATACCGCTTGGCAAACGCATCGAGATCGCCAAGGAATACGGCGCCGATTTGTTTCTGAGCGTTCATGTCAATGCGGGCTTCAGCACAAAGGCCGCAGGCAGTTCGGTGTACTGCCTTTCCTTCAAAGGCGCATCAAACAATGTGGCGCGCGTGGCCGAGAAGCGCGAAAACGCCTCCGACAGCATCGGCGGCGTGCCTCTGGAGCAGCAGAAATCAAACCTTAACGTGATTCTGTGCGATCTTGTGCAGACCCATACCATCAATTCAAGCGTGCAGCTTGCAGGGCTGCTGCTTGACGATGTGGGGAAATTCAACAAGCTCTATCTGAGCGCTCCGCAGGAAGCCAATTTTGCCGTGCTCCGGGCTCCCGACATTCCGTCGGTGCTCATCGAGACGGATTTCATCAGCAGCCCTGATCGGGAGAAGATGCTCAAAAGCAGGGATTTTCAGAACCGCTTTGCCGAGACTGCGGCTGCTACCGTTGCCGCATACCTTTCCGGCAGGCAGTCGCGTGAAAGCGCACAGGCTGCACGGGCAGCTCAAAGCCAGGCTGCACAGCCCCCCGCAGAACAGGTCAAGGCCGCGGCTGCCGACGATGCGCCAAAGCGCAGCAGGGAAAAACAGACTGAGGCCGACAGACCGGCTTTGCCGACTAAGCGGGCAGAGCCCGCCCTGCCTCCAGCGCCAGCAGGCGGCAGGTATCGCGTCGTAAAAAAAAGCGGCACCGAATACTGCCTGGTGCTGGTCGATCAGGCGCAAGCATCGGCCCCGATGCAGCCTGCTCCAGCGGAGAGCCCGAAGCCGCGGCCCGTGCGAAGGCCTGCGGAAGCTGCAATCCCGAAGACCAAAGCACTGCCCACGCCTGCACTCTCTGCGCCGGTTACCGTGCTGATCGAGCATGCCGTGAAAAAGGGCGAAACCCTTTCATCCATTGCGCAGAAGTACCAGGTGCCGCTCAAGGAGCTGTGCCGTCAGAACAGCCTGCCGCTCACGGCAAAGGTTCAGGCCGGCATGAAGCTCAAAATCGTGAAACAGAAATCTTCGCAGCCCTGAGAGAGATGGCGATGGCAACGCAGGCGGTTATTTTCGATCTTGACGGCACCCTCCTTGATACGCTTGAGGATATCGGCTGCGCCATGAACAGGGTGCTTGCGTGCCGCGGCCTCCCCCAGTATCCCTTAGACCGGTACCGCCTGTTCGTGGGTGATGGCGCGGAAGTGCTGGTGCGCAGAGCGCTGCCTGCCGGGCAGGCAAGCCAGTCTCTTGTGGGGCAGTGCCTTGCCGACTTCAAAGCGGCCTATGCCGAAACCTGGAATGTGCTGACAAAGCCCTATCCGGGCATACCCGAACTGCTTGATGCCCTGAAAAAAAAAGGCATGCCGATGGCCATCCTTTCAAACAAGCCCGATGATTTTACTGTGCGCTGCGTGGAAGCATACCTGCCGCAGTGGAGCTTTGGCGCGGTTCTGGGCGAGCAGCCCGGCAGGCCCCGCAAACCCGATTCTGCGGGCGCGCTTGAAATCGCGCGGCGCTTGAGCGTGCCACCCCGTGATATTGTTTATGTGGGCGATACGGCAACCGATATGCAGACCGCAGTGGCCGCAGGCATGATGCCGGTGGGGGTGCGGTGGGGTTTCCGGCCCGCGGAGGAGATGCTTGCCGCAGGCGCGCAGCATCTTATTGAAACGCCGCTGGAACTGCTTACGGTTTTTAAAAAGGTATCCTAAAAGACCTTAACGATAAAAAAAGGCCCGGCATGTTCTGCCGGGCCCCTGTTTTTTTAATGCCACTTATTGCCCACGCCGTCTGCCCAGGCCTCGATTTTTTCATTGTCGATATAATCGCCCTCTTTGAAATTGGCGATCTTCATGAGTATATATTCCCACCAGAAGAGCTCGTCATAGCGAAACTCACCCCCCAGTATGCCGATATCGTCAAGCTGAATGTCGGAATACGCCGCCAGGTTTTTTTTGACATAATTTTCCTTGGCATACTCCTGCCGCTCGGGCGTGTCATTGCCTATGTAGGTGCAGGCGATGAAAAACGCCGAGGGGATTTTGGCGATTTCGGCATGGCTTTTAGACAGCAGCGAGTTCATGCCGGGGAGGAACTGACCGATATAGATCGGGCTGCCGAGGATGATGCCGTCATAATTGGCAATCGTCTCCGGATTAAGATTGTCCACAAAGACAAGGTCGACGCCGTAATTCACACCGCACAGTGTCTGGAATATTTTCTGCGCTACGATTGCCGTCGCGCCGTGCTCGGTGTCGTAGACGATGAGAATTTTTGTTCCGCCGCCGGTGCAGTTGTCTTCAATTACACCCTGCGGCGCCGGTTCCCAGCAGCAATGGCCTGCCGCAGGAAACAGAAACAGAAATGCGGCAAGCGTCAGCATGAAGGCTGTGCAAAAGCGATATGTTTTCATGGGACTTCCTTGTGAAAATTGTTAGAGGTTGAGCTGGCTGATAAGTTCCGGAACTATTTTTAAAGCGTCGCCGACCATGCCGAAGGTGGCAGCCTGAAAGATGGGGGCAGCCGGATCGCGATTGATGGCGATGATGATATCAGATGATTGCATGCCTGCCAAGTGCTGAACAGCGCCTGAAATACCGCAGGCGATGTAGATGCGGGGCTTGACGGTTTTGCCCGTCTGGCCCACCTGGTGGTCGTGGGGCATCCAGCCAAGGTCAACAGCAGCGCGCGAGGCGCCCACCTCGCCCGACAGCAGCCCTGCCAGCTTTTCAAGGAGCTTAAAGTTTTTAGGCTCTCCCATGCCGCGGCCGCCCGCAACAATCACTTCAGCCTTTTCAAGGGACACGGCGCTCCTCTGGCGCGCAAGGGTCTTAATAATTTGCACGAGTCCGTCGCCGGGCTCTTCCGAAACCGCCACGTTCTGGGTCGTTCCCTTTTTCCCTTCGCAAACTATTGCCTGCATAACACCGGGCCGCACGGTTGCCATCTGCGGCCGGTGGTTCGGTGTTGCAATGGTTGCCATGATATTGCCGCCAAATGCCGGCCTTGTCTGCAGCAGCGAGCCCTCAGGGCTTATTTCAAGGCCGGTACAGTCGGCGGTAAGACCCGTTCGAAGGCGGTTGGCAAGCCGGGGGGCAAGGTCACGTCCTGTGGTTGTTGCGCCGATAAGGATAATTTCGGGCTTATGCTCGCAGATGAACTGCGCGATGATGCGCTCATAGGGTGCGGTGCGGTAGTCGGCAAGAAACGCAGCTTCGGCCAGCAGCACGCGGTCGGCGCCATGCCGGAAAAGTTCACCATCAAGAGCTGCAACGCCGCTGCCCAAAAGAACGGCTGTCACCTCAGCGCCTCTGGCATCGGCAAGCTCGCGAGCCTTGCCCAGAAGCTCAAGCGTGACGCTGTGCAGCCTGCCTGCATGCTGTTCAGCAAATACCCATACCCCGCGGTAGATC
>Ga0209777_10009958_pt1 | contig 10141 bp, 6 predicted proteins | sample FrelakmetHBP12HB_FD_187147 | JGI IMG/M metagenome (GOLD analysis project Ga0209777, IMG submission 187147) | Freshwater lake sediment microbial communities from the University of Notre Dame, USA, for methane emissions studies -HBP12 HB (SPAdes)... | ecosystem: Environmental > Aquatic >...
TCTTTCTGATCAATTATCTTTTCAAAGGAGGACCAGCACCAGACCCGGTGGACTTGGGTGACGTTAACTTCTGTGAGCAGAATCCGCCCGTCCAGCCGGGTCAGCCAACAGTTGCTGATGTGGTCTCTCTGGTTAACTATCTTTTCAAAGGTGGAAAAGCACCCTGCAGTTGATAACAGAAATGAGGTAAGAATACCTTTGTATGCAAGTAGTCAAGCTGAAAAAATTTCGATGCCGTGAGTGTGCTTGGGAAGAGAAATAGAGTAAACAGAGTGGATACATTAACATTTCACCTTAAGAGGGACGGAACATGTTAAAAAAACTATCGATCTTAATTATTTTAGTTCTGGCGAGCGTTCCAGCATTTGCACAGACTGTCGACACTGCCTGGGTGAGGAGATATAACGGCCCAGGAAACTCTAATGATTGGGTTTCGGCTATAGCCGTAGACGCTTTTGGCAATGTCTATGTGACTGGATGGAGCGTTGGCAGTGGGACAGGATACGACTATGCGACTATAAAGTATAAACCCAATGGCGATACTGCCTGGGTTAGAAGATACAACGGATCAGGAAACGGTGATGACTATGCCAATGCCATGGCAGTAGATGATTCTGGCAACGTATATGTTACCGGGAGAGATTACGATGACGTGACGAACGACGACTATGCCACCATTAAGTATAAGCCCAACGGAGATACTGCCTGGGTCAGAACATATCATGGAGGATACCTCTATGATGAAGCTTTTGCCATTGCCTTAGATGGTTCTGGCAATGTCTATGTGACCGGAGGGAGCGTTGGCAGTGGAACAGGCTTTGACTATGCGACCATAAAGTATAAACCCAATGGGGATACTGCCTGGGTAAGGAGATACGATGCACCTCTACACTTGAACGATTATGCTTCTGCCATAGCAGTGGACGGGTCAGGCAATGTCTACGTGACAGGTCGTACTGGTCAAGACAGTTCTTATTTTAACTTTGATTATACTACTATCAAGTACAGCACGTCTGGAACTGAGCTCTGGGTAAGAACATATAACGGCCCGGGTGATTCGTTAGATTGGCCTACCGGCATAGCCTTAGATACATCTGGTAATGCATACGTGACTGGATATAGTCTCGGCATCGGTACCAGCTCGGACTATGCCACTATAAAGTATAAACCTAATGGTGATACTGCCTGGGTCAGAAGATACGACGGCCCGGTAAACGGATCTGATTATGCTAATGCCATAGCCGTAGATAATTCCGGCAACATATATGTTACCGGATCTAGTCTTGGCTTTGGAACATATACAGATTATGCTACCATAAAGTATTATCCTAATGGCGATACTGCCTGGGTGAGGAGATACAACGGGCCGGGAAATAGTTATGACGGGGCTAACGCCATAGCAGTGGATGGTTCAGGCAATATCTATGTGACAGGAAGTGATGTCGACGTTGGGACAGCCGAGGAGTATGCGACCATAAAATATAAACCGAATGGAGACACTGTCTGGGTAAGAAGATATGCTGGGCCAGGGAGTAACACAGATGAAGCCAAGGCCATAGCAGTAGGTAAACACGGTAACGTCTACGTGACTGGAATGACTTACGGAACAGACTTTGACTACGTCACCATCAAATACAGTCCTAAATCCAGGTCTGACACCTTGCGTTTTATGGCTTATTCTCCAGTAGATCTGATAGTGACGGATCCGGTTTTGGACTCTATTGGAGTGAATTTCAACACCATCCCGGGAGCTTTTTACGATACGACTACAGACCTTGATAATGACAGTGATAGGGATGATCGGGTTATAATACCAAATCCCATAATGGGACAATATATGGTCAGAGTAGTACCTGAACCCGGTGGCTCTGGCAATTACACTTTAGCCGTGAAATTAGATGGAAATGAGGACAGAGTGATGGTGGCCAATGCCCCTGCCCCAGGACCTGGACAAGTGGATACGGTCATTTATACGGTTCCTCAGTATCTGCATGGGGATGCGAATAGAGATGGAAAAAAGAGTGTCTCAGACGTGGTCTTTCTGATCAATTATCTTTTCAAAGGAGGACCAGCACCAGACCCGGTGGACTTGGGTGACGTTAACTTCTGTGAGCAGAATCCGCCCGTCCAGCCGGGTAAACCAACAGTCGCAGACGTAGTCTATTTAGTCAACTATCTCTTCAAAGGTGGCGTAGCGCCCTGCAGTTGATAGATAACAAAGGATTCAAGGATTCGAGGGATCAAGGGTTCAAGGAAATAGAAAAAGATGTGACCGTTATCCGAGTCTCGTGAAGGTTGATAAATTAGGGCGGGTTTCACCCGCCCTAATTTATCAAGGCTATAATCAATATTTCTTTTTTAGAAGTTTTTGAAATACCGGACTGTTTTTTAGTCCTTGAAAATCAGGCTCTAAGTCTGCGATATCGATGTAGGAGGGATCCTTCTCCCAGGCCTGTTCCAGGTTCTTCAGAGCTAAATCATTGTCCTTAAGAATGGCATAAATCAGCGCCAGGTTATATACCTGCTCAGCACCTTCATCATACTTCAAAGCCAGTGCTCCTCTTTCTATAGCCTCAGTTTTATTACCTAAGAATGCGTAAGTCAGTCCGAGATTCGAAAGGGCTGAAGCATTTTCCTGTTCTTCTTCTAAAACCTTTTTGCAAACGGAAATAGAAGAATCAAAAAAACCCTTCGCTTTTTCCTTGTCCCCTTTATGTCGATAAGCAGCCCCGATATAAACCAAAACCATAAATTCTGACTCGCCCTGCCGAATCGATTTCTCAAAGAGTTCAATGGCTTTGTCATACTCCCCCTTAGAGTAATATACCCAGGCACCAATATAGTAAGATACTGTGGGGTCATTCGGATAATATCTCAGTGTCTTCTGATAAACATCCAAGGCCTGATCGAACTTTCTTTGATAACGGTACGCATCAGCTAAAAAAGTTAGAAGATAAATATCATCCGGTGCTATTTCTAACCCCTTATTAATGAACTTTATAGCCTCATCATATTTTCTCATAGAGGTATAAGTACCACCCAGTCCTCTGTAACTTTTTGAATCTGTAGGTCTTATTTCAAGGGCTTTCTGAAAATATTCAATTGCTTTTTCATAATTAAACAGAAGAGACCCTACAGAAAGATTATTCTGGTACACATATCCAAGCCTCCTATAGGCATCGTTGTTGTTGGGCCTAAGCTCAATCACCTTATCGAATTCCCCTTTTGCTAGATTAACCTGTTTCTCGAAATCATAAACCCGGATTAAGGTCAGGTGCGCTTCAGCTAACTCCGGGTCAAGAGCTAAGGCTTTCTTAGCCATCTTCTCTGCTCTATCCAGCCAGTTCCTGGTTCTCTGATAATTGTATTTAGTGGCAAAAACTTCACCTTCGCCTGAATAGGCTAAAGCGTAATTAGAATCGCTCTCCAGAGCTTTATCGAACATCTCCAGGGAAAGGTCCAAATCGTTCTGGCTCCCTTTCCAGAAATAATCCATCCCTTTCAGGTAATAATCATAAGCCTGAACGCTCCCGGTAGGCTTTTTCTCTATCCTTTTCTTCTCCACTGGAGATAACTTCACCTTCAGTGCAGAAGCGATCCCCTCAGCCACTTCATCCTGAAGCTCGAAAATGCTACTCAGCTTGCTGGTAAACATGTCTGCCCAGACCTGGAAGCCATCCCTGGTTTTTATCAGCTGAGCGGTGATTCTTACCGTCTGATCAGACCTCTGGATAGAGCCCGCAATGATGTATTCCACGCTGAGCTTTTTACCCAATTCCTTTGTGTTGATCTTCTGCCCTCTATAATAAGCAACATCCGACCTGGATAAGACCCTTAGCCCGCCTAACTTTGATAGATCAGTTATTATTGCATCAGTCATACCAGCTGCAAAATAGTCATCTACATTACCTAAATTTTCCAGATAGAGAACTGCCACAGTTGGTATGACGGGAACACGTGGAGATATTCTGAAGACTGAAAAGAACTTGAAAAAAACGAGAACCATAGCAATTACCAAAACCCCGATCCCCCAATAGACCCATTTTCTCAGATTGGGAGCCGCTTTTCTAACTTCCCTGACTTCCTCTCCTTTACCCAATTTCTCGAAGTCTGTAAGAATTTCACCCATGTTCTGGTAGCGAAGATTTCTGTCTTTTTCTAAAGCTTTATCTACAATTCTTTTCAATCCTTCCGGAACATCTGATCTATAATTCGTCAATGGTTCAGGTGTCTCATTTATGATAGAATAGATCACTGCAGCTTCGTATTCACCTCTGAACGGTAATTGTCTTGTTATAATCTCATATAAAACCACACCAAAGGAGAAGATATCTGAGCGCTGGTCAACTTCCAACCCCTGAACTTGTTCAGGCGACATGTAGTACATCGTACCTAAAGTCGTTCCTGTTTTGGTCAAGCTGGACGCACCCCTGAGTTTAGCCAGCCCAAAATCCATTATCTTAACAAGACCTTCTTCTGTAAGCTTTATGTTATCTGATTTAATATCCCGGTGAACTATATCTTTTTTATGAGCGGCATTCAAACCCTCTGCTATCTGGATTGCTATTCTCAGAATTTCCTCTGTAGAAAAAGTCTTCTCCTGGATCAGCTCTTTTAGTGATTTCCCCTCGATACATGCCATGGAGATGAAACGCTCGCCTCCAGCTTCATCGATTTCATAGATGGTAGCGATATTCGGATGGTCTAAGGCAGATGCGGCTTTGGCTTCCAGCTCAAACCTGGTCCTGGTTTCTTCATTGGCTAAAAGATGTTTTGAGCAGAACTTCAGAGCTACAATCCGGTCAAGCTTGGTGTCCTGGGCCTTATAGACTACACCCATCCCACCCTCACCCAGTTTCTCTAAAATCTTATAGTGCGATATGGTTTTACCGATCATTTCTCCCTTGGATAATAGATTTTCCGTGCATATGTAATAAAAGCAAAAGCCCGCTGGCTGTCAACCTGAAAATATTCTGACACCCTGTGTATGCTGGGTAAGAGAAATGGTGTAAACAGCGTGGGGGTGCATTCACGTTATCTACGCCATAAAACAGTTTTAAGATCATAGCATCAGACACCTTCTTAGCCTGAGGCCAAAAAGATTTTTCTTAACTAGCAGGTATGAAAAGTCTACCTTAAAAAGGTACAACAAAAATTAAGCTCTTTTTGACATTTCCAAAAAGCTTTTTTACTTTCAGTTGCTCTTTTCCAAGATTTAGTTGATCATTCTTCAGATGAGCTGTTGAAGTAAGATTAATCCTTTGAGGAAAGGAGGTGAAGCTGAATGGAATACCTGATTGATCCAGAGGAAGTTACCAAGCTGGAACATTGTCCGAAATATACCACCTGCACCGTTTTCTGCGGGATAAAGCCCCTGTATGGCGTTCCAATAATAGAGTAGCCATAAGACCCCTCTGAAGTGATTCTTCCTCTCCTCTCATAAATTGAGAGGAGAGGAGTTTTTTTTAAAGAGGAGGTTTAAAACTCTTTTATTTTATCCGGGCACAGGCTGTTAAGAAGATTTGAAGTCAATTAAAGAGGTCACCGTACCTCAACCCGTGCTTCCAGAAAAGTTTGGAACTGCAACGAGCTGGGACTGTTAACCTGAATATTTTTGGCGCCCTGTGCATGTGATGGGGGGGCTTGAGTAAGGTTCATCTCTAAAAGTCCTCACAGATTTTCTCACCCAGTTCAAAAAAAAATTATAGGGGTATAGGGACGGGCTTTCCCCCCACCCCTGTTCCAATTGGGGTTGGGTTTTTACGAGTCTTTGCGGGATTTGACCAACCAACTCAAAATGGTTATTCTATCGTTCCTCTTTGCAGTAACCCATCTCTCAATGAATCACAGAGAATACCTAAATCGGCTCAGCTACCGTTGGTTCCATTTTAATTCTCTAGAATTACGATTAATTTAGTTTCTCCCGTTTAAAATGAATACTGAGTTAGAGATTACTTCAACATCGAGGTCATCGGATCCCAGGGTGGCAGTTCTTCAGGTTTGGTCTTGAGAATATCGAGTAAATTTTGAGGTAAATATTTCTTATTGATTATCACCTCATAAACATATTCATCGAACCATTTGTCATACATTGTCCAATAACCCTTGTCCCCCTTTGCATCTCCCCAACTGTTCTCAACTAACCATTTGGTCGGTTTACTGTTAAGAGAATCAACCCCCACAAAAACCATCGCATGATTAGCTGAACTCTCCCTATATTGAAGCCTATCAGACTTAGTCAACTGGAGGTCGACTCCATAAATGGATTGATAATCATAAATATCCGGGGCCATAATCCCTTTTTCGCCCTCCTGGTCCTTTCCGACATCACAAGCAAACCAAACTGGCTCATCTTTCAAAACGGACAAAAAAGCAAATTCACTCAATTGTTTTATATCAAGATTTATGAAGGTCACATCCGGACTATCATACAAATTCCGGGTGCGCCGAATTTGATAGAGTTGATTATAGGGATGATTAGGAGAATTAACTAAGGAGACATAATCTTTCAAATTAACTCCCACAACTTCTTCAAAAAAGGTCCGGGGAGTATAAGTTTTGAGTTGACTAACCACCGTGTCCCTATCCTCGTACCGCCATTGAAATTCAGTTGGAGGCATGCCTAAGTTTAAAACTAACATACGGTAAATCTCTTTGAGCATCTCAACTTTTCTCACCCTAAGTTCATTTATTTTGGCCCCCTTTTTACTCATTTCTCTTATGACCGTGGCATCTTTACGCAGTTTTCGGGCAATGAGGTTGTCCATCATCCCGGTGTTACTGCTGTTTTGGGTTTCGGGCATAACTGCTTTTGGGATTGCCCCATATTTATTTATCAAATCAACCACATAGCTCCAGTACCCACCATCAGGAAAGGGGTCGCTTAAAATAAAAATTACTTCACGATCGAGTAAATCCCTATCCCGGGTGCTAATAATATTTTCCAAAAATGTGTTAGCTTTTTCCATCTTATCCCAGAAGAAAAGATAGTTCTGGGAAAATTCGAAGTCATTCAGCTTCAATTTATCTACCACCAGAGGCCGCATAATATTGAGTCCAGCAAAAAGCCAGCAACGTCCGCTGCTTTTCTGATTAGTTATCCCTTTGGTCTTGATGCGATGATTAAATAAATCATTGTGGGCAACAACAATCTCCCGATTCAAGGCCAGATTCTTTATCTCGTTATTGGTTAAAGCATTCAAAATGGTTTTATCGTGATCGTCCATTTTGAATGACTGTTGAATTTTGGACAAAACCTCTGTATTAAGACTCCCCTCTGGAACGGTCTGGGGAAAAGCTAAAACTGGCGTTAAAATTAAGAGTATAACAAAACAGGATGTGTTTTTTAAAAACTTCTTCATCGCAGCTCCTTTCGAAAAATGTTTATTGTGTTTTGTTTTTTTCTTTCACTATACGAGAGATGATTCCAAATTCCTGACTTATTTTAATCATTCTACTGTCTAAAAATATACGCTCTTTAATAAAAATCAAAGAATAAATTTCAAAGGTCAACCGTGCAAAACTTTTCAAAAGACTATCAATTCGAATAGATAAGGCAGTTTTTGCGAAGATTTCCCCACAATTCAGATAAACGATTCGACCCCACCTGTTGTGTGCCACTAATTGGATGGGGCTATCCAACGGTGAGTGGTACGGTTGTGTAAAATCTACTTATCTTACTTGCTCAATTTGAAGCAGAGTCTGCTTGGAGAATCCACCATAGATTCTCCGAGCAAAGCAGAATCTTTGTTACAAATAAGTAGGGTCGGCTACCCATCCAACAACACTTTTGTTCTGTGCCATATTTGTGCCATTTTTAAGTCAAAACAGCTTTAAATGACCAAAAGCAACTAAAAACAACCATAAAGGATAACCTACTTTCTGATAAACAGTTAGCCCGCAATTTACTGTGTCACACCAAGTTGCCAAAATCCACCTTTTAGAATCCCAGTCTCTCCGCCATTGCCGAAGGCAATGCCCTGAACTTGTCCCTGGGCAGATACCGCAGGCAATAGCCCTGAGGACCTCGAAAGTACAGTTATGAAAACGTTCTCTGCAAGCGAAAAGTTTACTTCAGACTCTCATCCAGTAAACTTTGCCAGGACTACCTAAAAATCGCATAAAATTCGAAACGGAAACGGTTCTCTGAAATCAGACCTTTTTCGTATATTGATTGTTGCCGTTTTCATAATGAGTTGTCCCTTTCGGACATAGAAGAAGGGAGTTTCTAAATCCGGGAAAACATGCATGCATCAACCCTTATAATCGTAGCCCTGCTGGTATTTGCGTTGGCGTATAGATTTTACGCCAAGTTCATAATCACCAAAGCTCTCGTATTCAACAAAGCCAATCCGACACCAGCCCATAGCCTGCGCGACGGGAAAGATTATCATCCCACTAACAGGTATGTTCTATTCGGTCATCATTTCGCAGCCATATCCGGTGCTGGACCACTGGTAGGACCTGTTCTGGCAGCTCAGTTTGGATTTTTACCCGGTTATCTATGGATACTTATCGGTGCGGTTTTAGGGGGAGCAGTTCATGATATGGTCATTCTTTTTGCTTCTGTGCGACTAAAAGGATTATCTTTAATCCATCTGGCAAAGGAACACGTGAGTCCCACCGCAGCCATCGCCACAGCTTTTGCCATTCTCTTTATCATAATAACGGCTCTGGCAGGTCTGGCATTAGTCGTTGTTAATGCTTTGAATGAGAGTGCCTGGGCTACCTTCACCATTGCAGTAACTATTCCTGCAGCACTTCTGGTCGGGCTTTATATGTACCGGATCAGACCGGGAAAGATAGTAGAGGCATCCTTAGTCGGAGTAGCCATAGTAGTTCTTGGGGTTGTAATTGGAGAACCTCTGTCCAGATCCAGTTTAGGGTCTGTTTTCATTCTATCAAAACCTGCGCTTTCAATTATGCTTCCCCTTTATGGACTAATAGCCTCAACCCTACCCGTCTGGCTTCTTCTGTGTCCCAGAGACTATTTAAGTTCCTATATGAAAATCGGAACCATTGTGCTTTTAACTCTGGGCATTTTTATCGTTAATCCAGCGATACGGATGCCTGCAGTAACCCAGTTCATACACGGAGGTGGTCCGATAATTCCAGGTAAAGTATGGCCCTTTGTGTGTATTACCATTGCCTGCGGGGCTATCAGTGGGTTTCACGCATTGATAAGCTCAGGCACTACTCCAAAAATGATCAACAGTGAAGCAGACATTCGCTTTATCGGTTATGGTGCTATGCTGACTGAAGCAGTGGTCTCGATAATGGCACTAATCGCCGCAACTACCATGTTACCGGGAGACTATTTTGCCATAAATTTATCACCTGTTGTTTTCGCCAAGCTCGGATTGCATACAAGCCAGCTCACGGAAATCGAAAGAATGACCGGAGAGACCTTAGCCGGAAGAACTGGCGGGGCAGTATCCCTGGCTGCCGGGATGTCCCTTATCCTGTCCGCAATTAAGGGGATGAAGCACCTGATGAGCTACTGGTATCACTTCGCCATTATGTTTGAGGCGCTCTTTATTTTGACGACTGTAGATACGGGCACACGCGTTGCCCGCTACATCCTGCAGGAGATGTTCAAACCGATCAGCTCCAAACTGGCAAGCAGCACCTACCTTCCAGGAGTAATTTTAAGCGGGACAATTATCAGTTTCCTCTGGGGATACCTGGTTTATAACGGAGATGTATCATCCATCTGGCCTATGTTCGGAGTGGCAAACCAGCTTCTGGCCACTTTAGCTTTGTCAATAGGCACTATCTTTATACTGCAACATTCAGGCAAGTGGTATTACAGCCTGATGACTTTCCTTCCGTCTATTTTTATGTTCGCCACAACTTTCGTGGCGGGGATAGAAAATATCTTCAGCAACTATCTGCCCAAACATACCTTTCAGGGGAATATGAACGCAGGTCTTACAGTAGTCATGCTTATTCTGGTCGTGGTTATATTTTTCGAATCAACCAGAAGATGCATAAAGTATCTGACAGTTCCTCAAGCAATCCCCAAGTTCGCAGCCGATCCGGAAGGCGAAATCGAGCAATAATGGCAGGTCAGGAACCCTGGGCTCCTGACTATTTGCCTGTCCACCAATTCAAGACCAAAAAAAACGTCCAGGATAAACCC
>Ga0209777_10009959_pt1 | contig 10141 bp, 5 predicted proteins | sample FrelakmetHBP12HB_FD_187147 | JGI IMG/M metagenome (GOLD analysis project Ga0209777, IMG submission 187147) | Freshwater lake sediment microbial communities from the University of Notre Dame, USA, for methane emissions studies -HBP12 HB (SPAdes)... | ecosystem: Environmental > Aquatic >...
CGTGCTGGCAGGCTGTTTTGCCTCGATCCCGATCTGCATCTGGAAAGGATTGGTGCGCTGATGGAACTCAACGCAAATATACCTTCCGGCCCGCTGGAGCAGAAGTGGGACAATCATCGGCACGAGCTGAAGCTGGTCAACCCGGCCAACAAGCGCAAGTACACCATCATCTGCGTGGGCACCGGCCTGGCGGGGGCGTCGGCCTCGGCATCGCTAGCCGAACTCGGCTACAACGTGCTGACGTTCTGCATCCAGGACAGCCCGCGGCGGGCCCACAGCATCGCGGCGCAGGGCGGGATCAACGCGGCCAAGAATTACGCCAACGACGGCGACAGCGTGTATCGCCTGTTTTACGACACCATCAAGGGCGGGGACTATCGCTCGCGGGAGGCCAACGTATATCGGCTGGCCCAGGTCAGCGATAGCATTATCGATCAATGCGTGGCGCAGGGGGTTCCGTTCGCGCGGGACTACGGCGGAGCGCTGGTCACGCGGTCGTTCGGTGGGGCGCAGGTCTCGCGGACATTTTACGCTCGCGGGCAGACCGGGCAGCAGCTCTTGTTGGGCGCATATAGCGCGATGATGCGGCAAGTGCACGCGGGCAAGGTCAAGATATTCCCGCGCCGGGAGATGCTCGACCTTGTTGTCATCGACGGCAAGGCCAGGGGCATAGTAGTCCGAGACTTGATCAATGGAAACCTCGAAAGCTACGTCGCGGACGCTGTCATCATCGCGTCCGGCGGGTACGCCAACGTATTCTATCTGTCGACCAACGCCGCGACGTGCAGCGTGTCTGCAGTGTGGCAGGCCTACAAGAAGGGGGCGCTGTTCGCCAATCCCTGTTATACTCAGATTCACCCGACGTGCATACCCGTTTCTGGAGATCACCAAAGCAAGCTGACACTGATGAGCGAGAGCCTGCGCAACGACGGCCGGGTGTGGATACCCAGAACCCCCGGCGACAAGCGGGACCCCTCTCAGATACCCGAAGCGGACAGGTATTATTACCTGGAGGAGAAGTATCCCACGTACGGCAACCTGGTGCCCAGGGACGTCGCTTCGAGGAACGCCAAGGAACAGTGCGACGCGGGAAAGGGCGTCGGCGAGACGGGCCTGGCGGTGTATCTCGACCTGCGGGATGCGATAGCTCGGGAAGGCGTTGACGTGATTCGGGACAGGTACGGTAACCTGTGCGATATGTATGAGCGCATCACCGGGGAGAACGCCTACGAGACCCCGATGAGGATATTCCCCGCCCCGCACTACACGATGGGCGGGCTGTGGGTGGACTACAACCTCATGGGCACGATCCCGGGGCTGTTCGTGCTGGGAGAATCGAACTTTTCCGATCATGGCGCGAACCGGCTGGGGGCCAGCGCGCTTATGCAGGGGCTCGCGGATGGCTACTTCGTTATCCCTTACACGATCGGTGGGTATCTGGCGGAGTTCAAGCAGGACGCTATCGACACGACTCACGCCGCCTTCAAAGACGCCGAGCTGGCCGCGACGGCTAGATACGAGAAAATCCTGGCCATCAAGGGCAAGCGCACCGTGACCGAGATACATCGCGAACTCGGCATGCTAATGTGGCATGACTGCGGGATGTGGCGCGAGGAAGCCGGGCTCAAGGAGGCGCTCAAGAAGATCCCCGAGATCAGGGAGGAGTTTTGGAACAACGTCACCGTGCCTGGCACGCCGGGCGAGCTGAACCAGAACCTGGAGCGGGCGGGCCGGCTGGCGGATTTCCTGGAGTTCGCGGAGCTGCTGGTGCTGGACGCGTTGGAGCGCAGGGAGTCCTGCGGCGGGCATTTCAGGGTCGAGAGCCAGACTCCCGAGGGCGAGGCCCTCAGGGACGATGAGAACTATCGCTACGTGGCCGCGTGGGAGTTCAAGGGGGCCGGCAACCGGCCGGAATTGCACAAGGAGCCGCTGGAGTTCGAGACCATCAAACTCGCGCAGAGGAGCTATAAGTGATGAACCTGACGCTTAAGATATGGCGACAAAAGAATACCAAGACCAAGGGCGCGTTCCAGACATATCAGGCGACGGATGTTACGCGGGACATGTCGTTTGTGGAGTTGATCGATGTGGTCAACGAAGACCTGATACGCGAGGGACGGGAGCCGATAGCCTTCGACAACGACTGCCGAGAAGGCATCTGCGGCACATGCTGCCTTATGATCAACGGGCGGGCGCACGGCACCAAGCATGGGACCACCGTCTGCCAGCTCCACATGCGAGAGTTCAAGGACGGCGACGTGGTGGTGGTCGAGCCGTTCAGGTCCAGGGCATTCCCGGTGATCAAGGACCTGGTGATCGACCGGTCGGCATTCGATAAAATCATCCAGAGCGGCGGTTATGTGTCGGTGGACACAGGCGGCGCGCCGGACGCGAACGCGATTCTCGTGCCAAAGGACGACGCGGACAAGTCGATGGATGCCGCCGCGTGTATTGGGTGCGGAGCATGTGTGGCGGCGTGCAAGAACGCCTCGGCGATGCTGTTTGTGTCGGCGAAGCTCGCGCATCTTTCGCTGCTGCCTCAGGGCCGAGCGGAATGGCGAAAACGCGCGCTGAGCATGGTCAGGGCGATGGACAAGGCCGGCTTTGGGTGCTGCACGAACGAGGGCGAGTGCGAGCTCGAGTGCCCGAAAGAGATCAAGATGGTCAACATCGCCAGAATGAACCGCCAGTTTTTGGCGGCGCTGTTTTTGGAATAGGATTCAAGCCGGATAGTTCGTTCTCGGCCAGTACGAGGAAAGGCCATCAGTGCACCTGGAAGGTATTGTTGATGAGACGTCTCAGAACAAGGGCGAAGTGGATAATTGTGTCGATTGTTGTATTGTCGGGCGTGGCGGTTGCCACGTCTGAATATCGCCGCATAGAATCGCGCAGCTTGCCGATTACTAAGCGGGTCGGTGGAGTCACTGTTAGCTTGAAGAGCGCGATAAGGAAACCAGGCGGCCCGGTGATCATCACAGTAACAGGGGAGACTAACGTACCAGACATGAACCTTGGTCAGATACAGGTGGATGGGCGAGAGTGTTCGACGATGCGTGATACGGCGTATCCAGATCTGGACCGTGGTCGGCTGCGTGCGGATGGCCAAGAGCAGTCATCGGCTCTTGCGGCTATGATGGCCAAGAAGATATTCACGAACGAGGGGAGATGCGACAGATATATCCTGTTTAACACCATTGCGGTGACTCAGCCAGTTTACATTCAGCACCGTGTGGCTTTCCGATTTGAGCGAGTCAGCACAGACAGTTTGCCGGTTGTCCGCAGAGATCGCCGCGCCACGGTCACTTTGACCGATGTCTTCCTTGACGAACCGTCATCACCTACTTGGCCACTCGGCTTTCCTTTTGTCGGACCTGACTGGAACAAGGTGAAGGGCCGAGTGTTTGGACTCGTTCTACGCACTGACTTCCCGGAGGGATACATCTGGGATGGGGGTTGCACACTAACTGACGACAGTGGAATTAAGCACGAGTCTGTGGATCAGGGCGGCTTTATTGAAAAGGGATCCGTAAAGTCATCAAGTGATGGGCAAGGGCGCATGTATGTCTACATGTTCAAAGGCATAGCACGCCTTCCTAAGCATGTGAGCTTCCAGATGACAGGCACACTACCGCCGGAGAAACCCACCTTAGTTCGGTTTCCGAGAATATTTGTAACGAATTCAGCAAACTGATGTCGGGGCGGATTTGAAATCCGGCCCCTTGGCGGCAATCTTGGGATTTGAAATCCCGCCAGCCTTCTCTATGGGATCGCAGATCCCAGATGGTCAGCTTACGGGCAGGATTACAAATCCGCCCGAACTCAATAATCTACGTCCGAGCGAAGGAAGAACATGAAAATCCACGAATACCAGGCGAAACAGCTTTTCGACAAGTTCGGAATCGCCACAACATTAGGCTCGGTCGCGTCCACGCCGGAAGAGACTGTGTCCGCGGCCCAGAGCATGGGGCTGCCGGTCGTGCTCAAGGCGCAGGTCCACACCGGGGGCCGCGGGAAAGCCGGCGGTGTCAAAGTGGTTTCGTCAATCGATGAGTTGAAAGAAGCAGCCCGGACGATCCTCGGGCTGACGATAAAGGACTTCCCTGTCAAGAAGCTACTGGTCGCTCCGGCGGTGAAGATTCGCACCGAGGCTTATCTGGGCCTGCTGATCGACCGTGGGGCCTCAAAGGTGACTTTTATCGGGTGCGCCGAAGGCGGGGTGGAAATCGAGCAAACCGCGAAGCAGTCTCCCGAGAAGATAATCCGGCTGGAACTGACCGTTGCGCGGCTCAAGGCGTTGACCGAAATCGACTGCCTGGATTTCGCCCGCAAGCTGCTGCCGGGCGCTGGGCAGGCGGATGATGCGGCAAAGATCATGGTGGCGATGGCGAGGATGTTCCTGGAATTGGACTGCTCGCTCATCGAGATCAACCCCCTGGTTATCGATGAATCGGGCAGACTCTTGGCGCTGGATGCCAAAGTGCTCTTTGACGACAACGCCCTGTTCCGACACCCGGACAATGTGGCCCTCAGCGACCCCGAATCCCAAGACCCTGATGAGGTCACGGCCAAGGAGAACCGACTGACTTTCGTGAGGCTCAATGGGGAGATCGGGTGCATGGTCAACGGCGCGGGGCTGGCGATGACCACGATGGACACTATCAAGTATTTCGGCGGCTCACCGGCGAACTTCCTGGATGCGGGCGGGAGCTCGGACCCGGCGAAATCCATCGCGGGAATGAAGCTGATACTCAGCGACCCACGAGTCAAGGTCATATTCATCAACATATTCGGCGGCATCACTCGCTGCGATGACGTCGCCAGGGGCTTGCTTGCCGCCAGAGAGCAGTTCGATATTCCCGTGCCGATCGTGATTCGCCTCGTGGGTACGAATGAAAAGGCAGCCCGCGCGATGATCGCGGGCAACGGGATGATCCTGGCCGACACGCTCGAAGACGGCGCCCGGATGGCGGTGGAAGTGGGGAACAGAGCATGAGCATTCTCGTGGACAAGAACACCCGGGTAATCGTGCAGGGCATCACAGGGCGCGACGGGTCTTTTCACGCGGAGAAGATGCGCGAATACGGCACGAACGTGGTCGGCGGGGTCACGCCGGGCAAGGGCGGCGAGACCGTCAGCGGGCTGCCGGTGTTCGGGTCGGTAAACGAGGCAGTCGAGGCGACCGGGGCAAACACATCGGTTATGTTCGTTCCGGCCCGGTTCGCCAAGCAGGCATTATTGGAGGCCGCCGATTCAGCCCTGAAGCTGGTCGTGTGCGTCACCGAGGGAATCCCCACGCTGGACGTGCTGGAGGCTTACGACTTGATGAGAAGCAACGGCATCAGGCTGGTCGGGCCGAACTCTCCGGGGATTGCCACGGCCGGGGTGTGCAAGGTCGGGATTATGCCGGCTCAGTTGTTCATACCGGGGCCGGTCGGCGTGATGTCCCGTAGCGGGACCTTGACTTATGAGATCGTCGCTTCGCTCACCGCCGCCGGTCTCGGGCAGACCACGTGCGTGGGCATAGGCGGCGACCCAATCATCGGAACCAGATATCTGGACCTGCTGCCGATGTTCGAAAACGACCCGGAAACGGACGTCGTGGTGATGGTCGGCGAGATCGGCGGGCAGGATGAGATAGTCGCCGCGAAATACCTGCTGGAGAACATGTCCAAGCGGATGGTCGCGTTCATCGCGGGGCTTACGGCCCCTCCCGGCAAGCGCATGGGCCACGCGGGCGCGCTCGTCGAAGGAGAGGACGAAACGGCGGCATCCAAGATAGCGAAGCTGGAGTCACTGGGCGTCCCGGTCGCGCGGCTGATAAGCGAGATTCCGAAGCTGGTTGCACAGGTGGCTTAGGGACTATACTGAGTTTCGGATACCGAACGAGCCTTCGTACTATGTCATTCCGACCGGAGCCCTGAGCCGTGTCGAAGGGCGGAGTGGAGGAATCTGCTTTTTAGCTATCAGCTATCAGCCGTCGGAAAAGCAGATTCCTCACATTCGTTCGGAATGACACATGCGAGGGCTTCGCTCGGGATGACACATGCGGGGGCTAATCCAAATCCCCAATCCAAAATCCCTTCACGGCCCCAGCAGGTTCTTGATATCAGACGACTGGCTCACCAGCATCACCGGCTTGAGCCGACCGCCGACCGACTCGCACGACGAGACCCCTATCACCGATATCATCGTCCATGCCGGGTCTATCGTCACGCCATCGCCCAGCGCGCACTTTACGTTTATTCCCGACGGGTCCTTGAGAATGAACCACTTCGCCGGGCTGGATGGATCGATCGCTCCCAGCATGCCCCACATCTTGACGATCTTGCCGAGCGAGTCCGGCGTCTTGAACAGCCATCTCGGAGACGTGTCGAGTGGTTTGGGAAGCGTATTGCCCGATGAAACCACGCTCACATCGAAAGCATCCACCGCCTTTTCAGTGCCGGAGGCCTTGACCGTTCCGATCAGGCCTATCTTGTCGCCGATGCTCAGCGTCTCACCTGTCCTGACCCGAATACCCGAACCCCGGTCGGTGCTCTCGATGTAATAGCCATCCCCCGTAAGCGCGGGCACAGCCACGACTATGGCATTGCCCACCCTGATGGATGCGCCGTCACTCAGGGTCTTTGCTTTGCCTGGAGCGTAGGACGGCGCGTTGCCGTCGACTGTGACGGGCCAATGTCTCTCATAAAGCGCACGGACCTCAGCCGCAGTCAGTTCACGGTTCCACACACAGACCTCATCAATTTGGCCAATAAACGGACGCATGATAGTATCATCATCATAACCAACCGCGCCTATTGCGAACTTGCGGCAGGTGGTGCTTGTGATGCCACCGGCTGCTAGTGTTACCTCTGCTCCGAGTTGACCGTTCATCAACATACGAATTGTTTGGACCTCACTGCCGGGAGAGCCGGACTTAGCTCCGACTATGACACCGATTTGCGTCCATGTCCCATTCGCCGGATAGAAGTCATCTTCACCTGGGTAGGTGTAGTCGTTATGGAGAAAACTCAGCACTGGCGTTTCTCCGTCGCTGATGTAGAGCACGTATTGGGCCTTGTCGGAGTGACTGCCTCTGCCAAAGAAGACCTGATACGCCGGTGGAGAGGTCGGAAGGGTCCTGACCCACCCGATCATAGTAAAGTTCTCGGTCAGGTCAAGCGCGTCATCGGACGCGCACGTTACCCGCATATAACCAGACGCGGTATTGTCCAAGCAACTTCCGCTCTGCACTATCGCGGGATGGATAGGCCCACTGCGCCATCCATCAGTAGCGGGGAATGTCTGCCCCGTTCCAACTGGTAATGCTGTAAAACCGTGGCCGCTGTCATCAGCGCCGTTGCCTGCATCAAAAGACCATCGCGCAACCAGATTATCTGACAACTGCGTTCCCGTGGGCTCTATGGCTGCTGTCACGTCGCTATGCCATGACGCCGAAACACCGTCGCACACGGCATATATAGTCGCGCCACCGGACGGCAATGTGGGAAGTCTAACCTGATACATCGCCTGCCACTTATCCCCTTCCGCGAACAATCGCATGGGCGGGTAAAGAGAGGGATAGGCAAAGAAGTCCGAGTAGCCTAGTATGCCCTGAAGCGGCTGACCGACCGGAGCGCCCACATTCGAGGGATAGGCCGGACCGATGAAGTCATCTCGCGTTTCCGGTTCACTCGTCCAGACGGTCTGCCAGGTGACTCCGGTGTTGGTACTCGCTAGAATCAGATTGTATTTGTTCTCTTTGTAGTTCTGAATCAGGCAGAAAATCGTGTTTCCGACCTGAACCAGTCCCTGACAAGTGCCTGGGTATCTCAGCAGAATTGTTGGAGTGCAAGGCGGATTGGCAATATCCGACTTGAGTATACTCATCACGCACTGCCCTAGTCTTTCGCCACCAGGGTCAGCGCCCACGATAATCTGCGTGCTCGTAAAAAGCATGTCTGTCACGGAAGCATAGGTGGGATCAAGTAAAGTGTTGCTCCAAGTTACCGTCGAACCGTTGTCCGTGCCCTGAAGCATCCTACGGTCTCGGAGCGTCTGGGAGTCGATGCCGACATAAATCTTGCCTGTATATGGGTCTACCGACAACCCGTGCACATGCCCATTGCCCGCACTGCCCTGGCACTCGGCCCAGGTTGCGCCGTTATCCCGCGACACATAAATCTTCAGTGGTTCGCCTGGGTAGTTATATTGCCCAGCGTAAATGTAGCCCAGCGTGCCTGCATAGGCGCTCACCGCGAACCCGTATGGCTGGAAACCGTTACCCGCGGCCAAAAGGTGAGTATCCACCACGCAAGTAAATGTCCATGCCGAACTGTTCCAAACGCCACGGTAAAGACCGTGATCTTGATAACTGATGTAAATGTTGCCGCCATTATCCACCCCGAGAACCCTGGTACCGCCATAGCTGACAAGCTGTGTCCAGGTTGCCCCATTGTCGGACGAAATGTATACGCCATTATTGCCCGCTGGTGAACTGCAGATGATATCGCCCATGTGCAGCCCTCCAACATCCGCCGTGACGATATACTGACTGTACCCCAGGCTTGCGTCCGTCTCGACGCTCCAGTTTCCGCGCGACACCTGATAGTAACTGAGCGGATTCCCTGCCTCGTCCTCAAACCGCACGTCACCAAAATCCGTACGGCACTCAGGCATGTAGATGTCGCTTCCGGTAGACGTGCCCTCGCTGTGATGAATCGTCAGAGGCACAACGGCGTCAGCTTGTGCGCCCACTGCCGACGTTACCAAAATCGGCCGCTTGTAAACCTGCTTTTGACCCGCCTGCACGTTCGTCACCGAAGGCGAAACCCCAAAAGCGGACTCCGCCAACGCCATCATCATTAAGCAAATCGCAGCCAGCTTGTATTTCCCGTTCATAGCAATCCCCCGGCGCCAGGCGTCGCGTGCCACGTGTCCAGCAGCTTGCCGCAGCCAAACGGAGTATACCACATGTTTTGGGTTTTTCGGTCGTTTGAATGGCTGAGGCGCCGAATTTGCTGATTGCGCTGAAGCCCCCAGCCCACCCACCCCCGGTCGTTCGTGCGGTCAACCTGTCGTTCCCGCAAACGGGCCCTGTCATTCTCGCGAACGCGGGAATCCACCTTCTGTGCCAAGAACAGGTTCCTGGATTCCCAATCAGGTCGGGAATGACATGGTCCGCAGCCCCGTCCGCTGAATCGCTGATTCGCTGAATTCCCTGATTTCGCTGAAGGGAAAAAGCAGATTCCTCGACTGCGCTCGGAATGACAAGGTGTGTGAAGTTCGGAATGACAAGGTGTGTGACGCTCGGGATGACAAAGTATGTGACGCTCGGAATGACAGTATACCAGCCCTCATCAACATCCCAGCCCCCGCATCCCGCACAAACGCCTTTTCCGTCATGCTGACCCTGAAACCCCTGAATCAAGTTCAGGGTCAGGGTGACGCTACTTTCAGCGCCCTCATCCCCTTCGGTGTCTCAGCGATTCAAACACCCCCAGCCTGCCCCGCAACAAGCAACCCCAACCAAAGTGCTATAATATCTGTGGCCAGGAGGGCTGTGAGCATGCCTGATATGATAGTCAGAAACCCCACACCCGGCGAGGTGGAGAGGGTGGCGGAGATCGCCGCTGTCGCATTTCCACACCTGACGCTGGAGCATTGGCGGAGATCGTTCGGCGCCATCGCCAACATGTTCGGCGAGCGCTACATACTAATTATCGAGGCGGATGGGCGGTTGGTGTCGTCGATGCTCTGCACGCCGGGGCCGATCTATGTGGGAGACTCCACGGTGTCGCACTCCGCTGTCGGGGCCGTGGGCACGCTTCCCGAGTATCGAAACCGGGGGTGCGCGGGGCTGATGATGGCGGAGTCCGTGCGGCTGCTTCGCTCCGAGCGGATATGCGCGTCGTCCCTGTGGCCGTTTTCTTATAAGTATTACAGGAAGTTCGGCTGGGAGATGGCCTCGGAGACGAGATCGTATAAGGCGGACGCGACTGTCTTCGCCGAGTTGGGCAGCCCCGATAACACCAGGCCGGCGGCGGTCGATGACCTGGACCAGATGATGCAGGTCTACGACGAGTTCGCCCACAACTACAACTGCACGACGCAGCGTAACAGCGAGTGGTGGCTGGACATCATCAATGGGTCCGATTGG
>Ga0209777_10009960_pt1 | contig 10141 bp, 11 predicted proteins | sample FrelakmetHBP12HB_FD_187147 | JGI IMG/M metagenome (GOLD analysis project Ga0209777, IMG submission 187147) | Freshwater lake sediment microbial communities from the University of Notre Dame, USA, for methane emissions studies -HBP12 HB (SPAdes)... | ecosystem: Environmental > Aquatic >...
GGTATAGTTGCTTTTGAGCTTCTTCTGCTTGTTTAATTCGTGTTTCAAAGAACCCGTGAGTAAAATAACTGGGCAAAAAATTGCCTTTTGGAGTGATTAACAGGTGCATTAAAATTCTATTTTTCCAGCTAAAACTCGAACTTGATCGCACAGCTTGCAAGCTTTTTTGCCAGGCTTCAAAGCCAATTTTAATACCTTCCAACCCGTCGCGCAAATGTTTTATCACATATAAATCAGCCTCTTTCTCCTTTACTTTAGAACTTTTTTTTCTAAAAAAACCATGCATAAGGGCTACATGTCCTAATTCGTGAACAATACCTGCTCTTAACGCCTTTATGCCTTCAGGATCTTGTTTTAATTTTATAATTGTTTTAGCTGCCGCTGCTTCAAGAAACGAAACTTTCTGTTTTGGAATTTTACACTCTTCTGCAATCCAATCAGATAACTTTTGAAGGTAATTCAAATCACATAAACGAGGATCATCCCAACCTTGAGGGCGAATTTCATAGGGTACTTCAGATAAATTGATCACAAATAGCGGACATACACATACAGATAAAATCGTAGCCCAAGCCATTGTAGGATCGATGGGCAAACTAAAGGCAAACAGGGGCTCGATATTCACAGGAAAATTAATTTCCTTCATAATAGGATTAACGATTTTGCTTATTCGATCCTTATAAAGATTTTCTCTGTTATTATTTGTAACGAAAGCGGGGATCGAATGAATAATTTCTGTTTTCATTTAAATTTAGACCTTTGATAAAAAAAGATATCAATCATGGATTTAAACACCAATTTTTTGCCGCGGACTGTATAGCTCCTAAAGAATTTTCAGATTCTCTTGAATCGCACGAACGAAGCGATCAACTTCTTCTTCAGTATTGTAGAGAGCAAATGAGGCGCGCATAGCCGATTCACAACCGAACTGCCGCAAAAGCGGCTGAGCGCAGAGATGGCCGGTGCGGATTGCGATATTTTTGCAATCGAGCAGCGCGGCAAGATCGAGCGGATGAACCTTTTCAATCGTAAATGTGATGATCGGCCCCTTGTGCGGCGCCGTGCCGATGATCTTGAGATTGGGAATGCGCAAGAGTCTTTCCGTTGCCAGCGTCAATAGATGCTGCTCCCAGCCGGCCGCTGCATGAAGACCGATCTGCCCCAAAAAATCGAGGGCGGCTTTCAAACCAATCGCCGAACCGATCATGGGCGTGCCCGCCTCGAAGCGAAGAGGAGGCTCTTGATAAGTACTCTTTTCAAAGTCCACATGATCGACCATCGCGCCCCCGCCCTGCAGCGGCGGCATGGACATCAACCGCTCTTTTTTACCGTAGAGTATGCCAATGCCGGTAGGGCCGTAGCATTTATGGCCGGAAAAGGCGTAGAAATCGACATCGAGCGCCTGAACATCGATCGGCATATGAGGCGCTGCCTGCGCGCCATCGACGAGAACCGCAGCGCCCACTTTGCGCGCCGCTTGTACGATTTCGCGAATGGGAGTGATGGTGCCGGTCACGTTTGAGACGTGGGTAATGGCGATCAATTTTGTTTTATCGGAAAGCTCCAGAGGGAGCTTGAGCGAGCCGTCTTCCAACACGCGAATCCACTTGAGAACGATCCCCTTTTCTTCAGCCAGCATCTGCCAGGGAACGAGATTGGAGTGATGCTCCATTTGAGAGAGGAGAACTTCATCGCCTCGCTCCAAATGAAAAATGCGAGAAAGGAGGTGGATCGATTCGGTCGTACCCCGCGTGAAAATGATTTCTTCCGGATAGGCTGCATTCAAAAAATGGCGCACCGTTTCGCGCGCATCGTGATATTGTTCCGTGGCCCGCATCGAAGCGCTATAAATGGCGCGATGCACCGTCGCATAATCCTTGGAATAAAATTGCGTCAGCGCATGAATGACGCACTCCGGTTTATGCGCAGTGGCCGCTGAATCAAGATAAATCCACTCAGGATGGTGGCGAAAAATTGGAAATGATTCGCGCCAATGATTCATAAAAGCCTTTCTCGCATGCTGGGAATTTCTATGGCATCGATCAGCTCGCGGCAAAATCCGCGCCGCCACAGCTCTTTTGCCTCTCGCAGCGAAATGCCGCGGGATTGGCAATAAAAGAGCTCATCATCGCTCGGCTGGGAAAAGGTCGCTCCATGCTTGACTGACACATCATCGGCGAAGATGTTTAAAAAGGGCTTCACAACGGCGAGAGCCTCGTCGCTGAGAAGAAGATTTTCACAGAGCTGCTCTGCATCGGAATGATGAGCCGTAGAGTCAATGCAGATTTTTCCCTCGCAGCTCGCGCGGCTCTTGTCTTGCAAAGCTTTCTTAAAGTGCTGGCGCGATCGGCACGAGGGCGCACAATGCTGTACACAAATGCGGGTATGCGCTTGACAATTCTCACTGAGGTCATCGAGCCCCTTCAACGCCGCTTCCGCTCCCTCTCCATTCAAAAACACCCGCCAATTTCTTTGCAGCATGAGCGCCCCTTCGGAATAGGAAAAGCTGCTCAAGCGAGCATTTCTCTGCAATGTCGCACGCATAAAACGCAATAAATGAGCTTCCTTTGAGGACCGAATCTGATCGGCCACGCGCAAATGCGCTCCTTCATCTATCATGATATCCATATAATCCGCGGCCACACCCTCTCCCGCAATACTCTGCACAAGTTCGAGATGAGAGTTAGAGCCCATAAGAATTTGCAGCCGCAAAACCGAGATAGCCGACTGAGTAAAAAGAGAGATAATCTGCACAGGAGAGGAAACAATAATCGAGGGAGGAATAGAGAAAATAGCCGTCTCATCCCGTTGCAGAATAGCACAGGATGATGGGATCGCGCCAAGATCGGACAAAGAGTCATTAAAGCAGCCATCGACAAACACGATGCGCGAGGAGCGGCATTCGGGCCAAGAGGCTGATTCGACTCGATCCTTCAAATCCACTCGTACCCCTTTTCTTCCAAAATCAATGCCAGCTCGGGACCGCCGCTGCGCACAATCTTTCCCTTGTCCATCACGTGCACTTGATCAGGACGGATATAATCGAGCAGCCGCTGATAATGCGTAATAATGAGCATCGAGCGGGTGGAGCTTCGCAAATCATTAACGCCTTCCGCAATAATACGCATGGCATCGATGTCGAGCCCCGAGTCGGTTTCATCCAAAATCGCAAGATCGGGCTCGAGAAGAGACATTTGCAAAATTTCATTCCGTTTTTTCTCACCGCCTGAAAAGCCCACATTCACACTGCGATCTTTGAATTCAGATCGAATCTGCATTCGCTCCATTTTCTGAGAGAGAAGCAAAGCAAACGCCTCCCGAGATAACTTTGGCAAAGAGTGCGCTTGTCGATGCGCATTCATTGCATGGCGCAAAAATTGTTCGTTGCTCACGCCAGCCACTTCGACGGGATATTGAAAACTCATGAAGAGTCCGAAATGAGAGCGCTCCTCCGGCGGCATGCCCAACAGCGACTTTCCCTTAAGCCATATTTCGCCCTCATCGACCCGATAGGATGGATGACCGGCCAAAACCTTGGCCAGTGTCGACTTTCCCGTTCCGTTAGGGCCCATAATGGCATGTACCTGGCCATAGGGAAGGGAAAGAGTGAGTCCTTGCAATATCGGTATGCCTTCGATCGACACATGCAGCCCACGAATCTCTAACATCATGTTATCCAACGCAATTCTCCAGTTTAAGCGCGAGCAGCTTTTGCGCTTCTTGCGCAAATTCAAGCGGCAATTCGCAAATCACCTCTTTACAAAAACCATTCACGATAAGAGTGATCGCATCTTCCTTCGACAGCCCCCGCGTCTGTAAATAAAAAATCTGTTCCTCATTCATGCGCGAAACGCTCGCTTCATGTTCCACCTGAGCCGTCGCGTTGCCCCCGCTGATCGAGGGAAATGTATGCGCTGAAGAGCGCCCGCCCACCAGCATTGAGTCGCATTGCGAATGATTCCTCGCATAATGAGCATGAGGGCCCATGACGACGCGGCCGCGGTAGGAATTACGGGATTCATCGGCGGAAATCCCCTTCGAAATGATCGTTGAACGGGTATGTTGTCCAATATGAATCATTTGCGTGCCGGTGTCCGCCTGCATTTTGCCGCTCGTGAGAGCCACTGAATAAAATGCACCGACCGAATGATCGCCGCGCAAAATGCAGCTTGGATATTTCCAGGTGACCGCGGCTCCGGCCTCCACTTGCGTCCAGGAGATCTTCGCATGATCGCCCGCACATAAACCTCTCTTCGTCACGAAATTATAAATACCCCCCAGCCCCGTCTTCGAATCGCCCGCATACCAGTTTTGCACCGTCGAGTATTTGATTTCGGCCCGAGAATGAGCTACCAGCTCAACGACGGCCGCGTGCAGCTGATTCGTATCATGAGCGGGAGCAGTACATCCCTCTAAATAACTGACATAGGAATCATCTTCGGCGATAATCAAAGTCCGCTCGAACTGCCCAATTGATTTTTCATTGATTCGAAAGTAGGTCGATAACTCCATCGGACAGCGCACGCCTTTAGGTATATAAATAAATGAACCATCGCTGAAGACAGCGGAATTGAGCGCCGCGAAAAAATTATCTTTTACCGGAACAACCGTTCCTAAGTATCTCTTAACCAGTTCGGGATAATCGCGAACCGCCTCGGAGATCGAGCAGAGAATCACCCCATGCTCTTTGAGCTGCTTTTGAAACGTCGTCCCCAAAGAGACCGAGTCAAATACCACATCGATCGCCACATTGGTCAAATGTTTTTGTTCATCGACAGAGATCCCCAGGCGATCCAACATCTTCAATATCTCCGGATCGACTTGATCGAGACTCTCCAAACGGGGTTTGGATGTGGGTTCGGAGTAATAAGAGATGGCTTGATAGTCGATGGGAGAATATTCGATATTCGCCCAAGTCGGCTCTTTCATTTGCAGCCAGCTACGATAGGCCTGCAAACGAAACTCGAGCATAAACGAAGGCTCTTGTTTCTTCGCCGAAATTGCGCGGATCACCTCTTCGCTCAGTCCTTTCGGAAAAACATCCGAAGCGATCGGGGTGACAAATCCATATTTATATTCTTCTTTAATGCTCATAAAATCAGTGGATATAATATATCGATTTTCCCCATATGTCAATCTGGCAATGTAATAAACAAATTAAAACAATCTAGTATTAAAATTAAACAAAATATTATAATAATAATTAGGGGGTGTTATTATGGAAAACTATCAAGACGAACTTCCCATTCGCTCAAAAATAGATGTGGCGCAAGAGATTGGTGAAATTATTAATTGTCTCACTCTCGGCCAGCAATCGGTAGTGAATGCATTGATCGACAAGCTAAAAAACCAATCGATCTATTTAGACGAAAAGATTCAGGGGGATGTACTTGTTTTTTCGGAAGCGGTTCAATTTCAATTAACCTATGATCCTTGGCATCAAATCACTCCTGAAATCGAACGAGCCGCAAATCAACTCATTGAAGATCTAGGCTTTGTACCGCCCCACGATTGAATGTGCATACCAGCGAACCGTCTCAATAAGACCCTTTCGTATTTGCATGTGCGGGTGCCAACCCAACTCGTGTTGAATCTTCGCGCAATCGATGGCATAGCGAAAATCATGACCTGGCCGGTCTGTAACGAAGGAAATCAAAGAGAGTAAGTCGTTTAGGTTTTTACCCGTCTCTTGCGCGAGCGTTTCAAGAAGAATATTAACCAATTGGAGGTTGCTGAGTTCGCAGTTTCCCCCAATATCATAGGTTTGGCCGTTCTTCCCTTTCCGCAAGATCAGAAAAATCGCTCTCGCGTGGTCATCGACATAGAGCCAATCACGTATGTTTGCCCCGCGGCCATAAATGGGTAAATGTTGACCGGCGAGAGCGCGATGGATCATCAGCGGAATGATTTTCTCAGGAAATTGACCGGGCCCATAATTGTTGCTGCAATGAGAAATCGTTGTAGAGAGTTTGTAAGTATGAGCAAAGGCACGGACCAGATGATCGGAAGCGGCCTTCGATGCCGCGTAGGGAGAATTGGGGCGATATGGAGACGATTCATTAAACGCGCCGCTTTCTCCGAGCATTCCATAAACCTCATCCGTTGAGACATGATGAAAATGAATTTCGGGAAATTTTCGAACCGCTTCGAGAAGAGTTAAAGTGCCGAGCACATTCGCCTCAACGAATGGCCTTGCAGATGCGATGCTCCGATCCACATGCGTTTCAGCCGCAAAATGGACGATCGTATCAATCTTCTCTTCTTCAATCAGGGATTCAACCGGAGTCTGATCATTAATATCCCCTTGTACGAATCGATAGCGCGGGTGAGCTTCAACGTCTTGCAGCAATTCCAAATTAGCCGCGTAAGTTAATCGGTCGAGATTCACAACGCGTCCGATAAAATCGGAATGCTGAAATAGATAGCGAATGAATGCCGAACCAATAAAGCCCGCGCCGCCGGTAACCAAGATACTTTTAAGAGCGCGCATCGATTGTCCTCAATTGGTCAATTAACCCCTCTCTCCAAGAGCGAAGCGGAGATCCCAGCATTTTTTCAATCTTTTGCGTATCGAGAACGGAATAAAGAGGCCGCGGCGCCAGAGCGGCGAATTCGGAAGTTCGTATTGGCCGAATATGCTGACAGACGATCGGCCATCCCATGGCAAGAGCCTCTCTGCGTATCGTTCCGGCAAAATCAAACCAACTCGTTTCTTCGCTATTTGCCGCATGATAAATCCCTGACCAATCAAGAGCGGAGATAATCACCTGTGCCAAATCAGACGCAAAAGTAGGCCGCCCCCTTTGGTCGGAAACAACCTGAATCTCTTCTTGCTGTTGCATCAGTTGCAGCATCGTCGAGACAAAGCTTTTGCCCCCCAATCCAAAGAGCCACGACGTACGAAGAATGCAAGCCTCCGGCTGGGCGGTCAAAAGATGTTTTTCTCCCTCGGCTTTTGTCTGGCCATAGACCGTATGCGGCGCAATCCGGTCTGTTTCAATGTATGGGCGGTCGGATTGTCCATCAAACACATAATCGGTCGATATATGCACGACGCGAAAATGATTCTCAGCGGCCAGAGAGCCGATAATGGCCGGTGAAAGAGCGTTGACTCTTCGAGCATCTTCAGGGTGCGACTCGGCCAAATCGACATGAGTATAAGCCGCGCAATGAACAAGATGGGTAAAAGGCCCCCACTTTCGATAAAATTGATTCAAAGAAGAGAGGTCGGTGACATCCGCTTGAGATTTTGAACTGCCGACAAAAGCAATTCCTTGATCAAAAAGAGCCTGCTTCAATGCTGTTCCCAGCAAACCGTTCGCTCCCGTAACCCACACTCTCATCGACCAACCTTCTGTCGATGCGGCAGTGCGTTGCGATCACGATCGGAAAGAATGGGATTTTTTACCGGCCACTCAATTTCCAAGCCGGGATCATTCCAAACGATCGTTCTCTCCATAAGAGGATCAAAAACGGAGCTGACTTTATATTGAACGCGCGCGAAATCGCTCAAAACACAGTAGCCATGAGCAAATCCGACGGGAATGAAAAGCTGCTTAAAATTTTCATCATTCAACTCAAGAGCGGCCCATCTTCCATAAGTCGATGATTCGGGACGAATATCGACAGCCACATCCCAAATCGATCCCTGTACGACTGAGACTAATTTCGCTTGACCGGGCGATTCTTGGTAGTGAAGACCGCGAAGGGTGTTTTTTTTAGAAAAAGAGATGTTGTCCTGCGAAAATTCAATATCAATTCCGACATCGGCATAGCGGGATCGCCGATAGCTTTCAAAAAAGAGTCCCCTTTCATCTTGAAAGACTTGCGCCTGGATTACAAGAAGACCCTTCAAGGACAACGATTGGACCTTCATAAATCAAGCTCAGTTTTTCAAAACAATCACAGTCGCATGCCGCCCCGTCTTCGAATCGCGCCGATGGGAGTAGTAGTCCTTGGAATTACAAAAAGTACAGATTTCAGAAATCTCAATATTCTTTTCCAAAACGCCGGAGCCCATAAGCTGCATGCGGCTGATTTTCCAAAAGTCGAAATAATGAGGCTTAACCTGCATTGGCCAAAAATCTTGAGGAAGTTCCGTTTTGAAATTTTTAAACTCGGCGTGGCATGGGCCGAGAGAAGGAGAAATACAAACGAGCAGATCTTTTGGATTTGTACCCACCGTTTTCTTCAATTCTTCAACAACCTTGGCGTAAATATTTTGCACGCTGCCGCGCCATCCGGCATGAGCGGCGGCGATCACTTCATGGGCAGGATCGTAAAAAATCGCAGCCTGACAGTCGGCATGTGTGACGGCAAGGGCAATATTTTTCTCCGTAGTATAAATAGCGTCCGCCTGATGAACCTTCAATGAATTTGCTTTGGTGATTCGAACAATATCGATGCCATGTTTTTGGTGGGGGAATACGACATTTTCAACATCGAGGGCTTTGCAAATCTCAGTTCGATTGACTTTGACAGAATCAGGATGATCGCCTACCTCGTTAGAGACATTGAGAGCCGAATAAGGTCCGGCGCTCATTCCGCCATGACGCAAGAAGACTCCATGAACGACATGCTGATAGGGTTCTAATTGATCAAATTCTAACCACTCTAATTTTCCTTTTTCATTTTCCACATCATCCCCCATGGTTCAAAGCGTAAACGAGTCAATCTACCAAATCGATCTAAACTCTGCAACGCCGTTGAGTAATTCTAGGGAGTGTACCAATCTGGTTATGTTGCGTAATGCGAAAAATTCGAGTTATGATTAATTTAAAGAATGAACTGAAAATAGGAGCGGCGCTTCCCCCCAGTCCCTGATTGCTGCGCTGACAAATAGATGAAAAATACAGAATCGACACCGGCTAAACTCAAGCTGGGAATTGCCATTACGATAATTGCTTGCCTGTTTTTTGCTATAGCAAGCTCTATGGTCTATAATTTCCGCGGCCGATTCCCTACGATCCAAATCATTTTCATCCAAAACATCGTGAGTTTGATTTGCATTTTGCCCCTTGCCCTGCGGAAAGGATTCAAGCGACTGAAAACGAATGAATTGCCCATGCACTTAATGCGCGACACAATGGGCGTTGGAAGTTATTTTCTCTACTTTTTGGCCATCCGCAGCTTAAATCTTGTCGACGCGACGACTCTCAATTATACAACTCCATTTTTCATTCCTCTGATCTGGCTGATCTGGCAAAAAGAAAAAATTCAAGCAGCCGTCTGGTGGTCAATCATCATCGGATTCATCGGCGTAGCGATCATTTTAAATCCGTCAAAAAACATTTTCGAGCTCGGCTTTTTATATGGCTTATTTTCCGGCATTTTATCCGCAATAGCGATCACCGCTCTGAGACTTCTCAATGTCAAAAAAGAGCCAATGAGCCGCACTCTATTTTATTATTTTTCTCTAGGAACCATTTTAAGTTTTCCATTTGCATGGGCCGTATGGGTGCAGCCGATAGAAAAAGAATGGCTGCTGGCGATCGGCATCGGCGGAACCACAGCGATCGGTCAAATCCTCTTGACTATCGCCTATCGATACGGGACAGCCTCATTTCTTTCGCCGCTTGCCTACATCACCGTCATCTATAACGCGCTCATCCTCTATTTCGCTTTCGATCAAGAGCTGGGTTGCCGCTCGCTTGTAGGAAGCGCGCTGATTATTATCGGAGGGACAATGACCTATATCTTCAAAAAACAGCCGGCCACCGTTCTCGAGACATTCAAACATCCCGACCAAAAAACAAAACCTCCGCTTTAAGGATAATGATATGACAAACACTCTGGGCCACGATCCTGCAAGAAGAACGGTCATCACAGAATAGCCTGCTGAATAAGACGATCGAAAAACCCAATCAAATCAATGCCTCAGGACAGAGATGGATTTCGTCGAGAAATAAAAGGGATCGACCGGATTGAATTGGTTTGCGAAGAGCAAATTCAAGCCGCGTTAAAAGCTCCTGAGGCTCGCGAGTCGCAAAAGAATTGGGACTTGTTCTTCCCGATTTTTCCAAGCGACAAGGCTGGTTTCTAACAATCTTTCCATGGCTCAAACTCCTACCTAAAATTGCCATATTTTGGCTATTTTTGGTGCCAATTATAGCCATTTTTTCTTAAACCGTTAGTTTTCAGA
>Ga0209777_10009962_pt1 | contig 10139 bp, 9 predicted proteins | sample FrelakmetHBP12HB_FD_187147 | JGI IMG/M metagenome (GOLD analysis project Ga0209777, IMG submission 187147) | Freshwater lake sediment microbial communities from the University of Notre Dame, USA, for methane emissions studies -HBP12 HB (SPAdes)... | ecosystem: Environmental > Aquatic >...
CCGCTACGGCTGGGTCACTCCCAGGTTCATCAGCTTTGGAGTGTCGCGGGCAATGTAAACCCGCCACACAAGGCGACCAAGCAATACTGAAGCCGGGGGAGGACACGACCCTCCTCCGGCTTGTTTTATCATAAGCGCCACTACCATAGAAGGTGTTTCGGATTTGAGCGCGGTGCAACGGAACGGAAATCCCGAAACCAAGGTTGTAATCGTAATCCCGGCCCTTCCCTAATCTCCACCCTCCACTCTCAGCTCTCCACTCAAGGCAACCTACTCCCCCACACTCTCCCGCCACGCCGAATTGAAAGCCACGATCACCACGGCCTCTTCATCGCCCACATTCCGGGCCTGGTGCATCCCGCCCTGACCCATCACTATGCAATCACCGGGAGACAGCCGGACGGTGCCGCCTTCGGGCAGCGTGTGCTCGATCTCGCCCTGGACCACGAAGAGAATCTCATCGCAGTTCGGATGACGGTGCAGCGGGTTTGCCTGGCCTGGCTTGAACGTCACGCGGCCTACGGTCATGTGCTCACTCGACCCCGCCTGCCCCGTCACCAGCCACTGCAGGCTCCCCCAGTCGGCGTGATTGACCTCTATATCGTTCTTTCTGATTACTACTGTGCTCAAATGAACGCTCCTTGCATAAGGGGTTAGGAGATGGGAGTTGGGGGTTAGAAGGGAACCTTCCCCATCCCCTATCTCCTAACTCCCAACCCCATCTACTCCAGCAACCGCCCCAGCACACTCCTGCATCCCAGCAAAGCCTCGCGCATGCCCGCGCCGCTTTCTTCGTCGGCGGATACCCAGCCGTCGTAGCCGATGGCTTTGACAGCCTCGAACACCGGGCCGAAATCAATCTCCCCCGTGCCAAGCACCGCGAACTGGCCGCCCACTATGTCCTTCATGTGGAAGTTGTCGATGAATGGCGCGAACTTACGAATATACCCCGCCACATCCGGCACACCGGACTTCACCAAGTGCGCGGTGTCGACAGTGAGGCCGACGGCGTTGTCCTCGACGGCATCGAAGAAAACTCGCGTGTCCTCGACCAGCATCACCGGCAGATTATAATGATTGTGCAGCGAAAGCCGCACGCCATTTTCGCGCGCCGTCTTGCCGATCTCCGAAATCTCGTGCGCGTATTTGCGAAGAAGCTCGGAGGTAAGGCCGTCGTGCGGGGCGTTGTGGCAGTAGACGATAACCTCCGTGCCGAGCTGCGATGCCAGAGTGATCGTCTTTTGCAACAAAGCCCGCCCGTCGTCATCGAGAGCGCACCACGCGATCATTCCCTGGCAAGCCCCCGGATAGGCTCCCCAGTCGTCTTCGAACTTGCCCGGCTGGCCGAAATATGGCTGATACTGCCCCGGCTTGAGCTGCAGGCCCTCGAAGCCTGCTTCGCGAAACGTGGTGAACAGCTCGCGAGTCTCCTCGGCGCTGCCGGTCGGTTTGGAAAATGCCGGTTTCATACTATCTCCTCGATTCTAACTACACGGCCCTCGCTCAGCGACTTATACGCGGCTTCCATTATTCTCAGGCTCTTGATATTGTCCCGCACGCCGGTCTCGGGCGCGCGGCCCTGCTCGACCGCGCTCAGCAGATCGTCCAACACGTAATACGTTGCCTGGGCCTTGTCGTAAGGGTTCTCATGCTCGGTCTTCCGCCTGTCGGCGTCCACGCTCTGGATCTTGCCGTAGCCCATCACAAGCCCGCCGCGCTCGCAGTCGCAATAAAGCGTGCCGTCCCAGTCACCCGTGAAGCTCGAAAAACTCTCCGAGAGGTTCACTACCGTGCCCTTGCCAAACTCGAGAATCATCGACACAGCCGTATCCTCCCCGCCCGGAGTCGCCGGTGAATTGACGCCCCGCACGTAGATAGTCTCCGGCTCATCGTCGAGCATGAACCGATACCCGTCGAACCAGTGGATCGACATCACCGACATCACATATCTGTGCCTGTCCAGTCTCCAGCCGACATCCCGCCGCAGGCCCATCGCTTTCTGCACCAGATGAAGCGGCCTGCCGAAATCGTTTTGCGCTAGCAAGTCTTTGCCCATCGCGAATGTGAAATGCCGCCTGAAGTTTTGGTTCACAGCGACAGGCACGCCGTATTTCTCCGCCGCTTCGGCTATCGCCTTCGCTTCTTCGTACGTCTCCGCGAGCGGCTTCTCGCAGAGAATGGGAATCCCCGCCCGCATCAACGGCTTCAGCACTTCCAGCCGGAGCTGCGTGGGCGTGCATACAATAGCGGCATCCACCCCGCTTTTCGCCGCGAATTCCTCGACCGTCGCGAACGTCGTCTCTATGCCGTATTCCTGGCATCGAGCCCTTAGGTTATCCGGGTTCGGATCGCACAGCGCGACGCACACCGCCCGGTCCGGGTGCCCCTTGAGCCCGTCCAGATGAAGCTTCGAGATGTTGCCCGCGCCCACAATTCCAATCCGCGCCGGGCGGGGTAGTTCTTTGGTCATCGCTTGTTTCCCTCCGCAGGCCAGTCACTACCTACTTCTACTCCCCGCGCACCCGTTCTCCCTTTATTTCCTACCCGCTTGCCAGTTTGAGCGCGGTGACGTAGAATATGTCGGATCACTTTGGAGGTCGCGGAATTGAGCAGGTTCTTGGTCACCGGCGGGGCTGGGTTTATAGGAAGCCATGTTACGGAGCTTCTGGTGCGCGAGGGGCACGAGGTGGTGGTCTTCGACAACTTTTCCACCGGCAATATCGATAACCTGGAGGATGTCGAAACGTCCATCGAGGTCGTCATAGGCGATGTCCGCGATCTGGATCACCTGCGCGAGGTTACCGACGGAGTGGACTATGTCATACACCACGCCGCGGAGATATCCGTCATCAAATCCATCGAGGAACCGGAGCTTGTCAACGACGTCAACGTCGGCGGGACGATCAACGTGCTGGTCGCGGCTAGGGAGAAGGGCATCAAGCGAGTCGTGCAGGCTTCGTCGAGCGCCATATACGGAGACACCGGAGCGGTCGCCCAGCACGAGGGCATGCTGCCCACCCCACTCTCGCCTTACGGGGCGAGCAAGATCGCGGGCGAGCACTACATGAGCTGCTTTTACCATCTTTACGGCCTGGAAACCGTCCGGCTGCGTTACTTCAACGTGTTCGGCCCAAGGCAGAACCCCAAATCTCAGTATGCGGCGGTCATCCCCAAGTTCATCGACAGAATTCTTGCGGGCAAGGAACTGCACATTTGCGGGGACGGCGACCAGACCCGGGACTTCATTTACGTGTCCAACATCGCGAAAGCGAACCTGCTGGCATGCGCATCGCCCAATGCGGCCGGAAAGGTCTTCAACATCGCCTGTGAGCGCGCGGTGACCGTCAACGAACTCGCGCGGACGCTGATAGGAATGGCCGGAAAAGATGTGGAAATAGTCCACGATCCGCCGATCGCGGGGGAAGTCAGGTACTCGCTGAGCGATACTACACAGGCGAGGACACTGCTCGGCTTCGAGCCGTCAGTGGGGTTCGACGAAGGCCTGAAACTTACTTTCGATTATCTCGCAGCCAAGGCCGGGGCTGTCTGACACCCTCAGGACCGGTCCCACACGCCGGGCCCCACCGCGGATCGGCTGGTCCGCGACCAGCAGGTCCGAATCAAGGTCGAAGAGCCCGAAGGCGCTTGTCGCGCAGCCGATATGGACCGCGGCCGATAACCCAATCCGGCTTTCGAGCATGCATCCGAACATCATATCCAGCCCGGTGGCCATGCAAATCGATTTGATTTCCAGCGCGCCCACCATGCCGGACTTCATGATCTTCACGTTTACGCCCGTCGCGGCGCGATATCGGATAATGTCAATGACGTCGGCGGGCGTCTGGGCAGCCTCATCCGCGAACACAGGCACGCCGGCAAACTCCGTGACGTGGCGCATTCCGACCAGGTCCGCCGCGTCCACCGGCTGCTCGAAAGCCTTGATCTTAAGCCCGCGCCTCACGAGATCGCGGGCGAACAGCACGGCCTGGTCGGGTGTGAAGCCCTGATTGGCGTCGAGTATGAACTCGCAGCCGGGCGCGCCTTCACTGACCGCGACCACGCGGCTGGTGTCTTCGTCGATATCCTTGCCCACCTTGACCTTGAAGCGCTTGAAACCGTGCGCGGCCATTTCGGCGGCTCCCTTTTTCGCGCGATCGGGCGGGACCATCGGGATCGTGATATCGGTCTCGATACGCAGCGGCGCGCCGCCGAGATAGGCGTAGAGGGGAATCCCCAGGTCCTTGCAGACTGCGTCGTAAAGCGCCATCTCCACCCCGGCGCGCGCGGACTTGCCATAAGGAAGAGCCTCAGCGAGCTTGCCGGCGGACAGCCTGAACTCAGAGAGCCTGGCGCCATCCAGGGCCTCGTTCGCGGTGGCTATGTCCGCAACCACGGTTGTCACGTCCTCGCCGGTGACGTAGCGGACGGGGGTGGCTTCACCCAAGCCGACAATATCGCCCGCGTGAAGCTCGACAATGACCGTGGGAGACGAGACCGCGCGGCGCTGAGCGGTCTCAAACGGCTCGCGCAGGGGCAGGTTGATTGGGCGCGCAATGATTCTGTCTATTCGACGCATAAATGGATTATACCAGAAGGGGAATGGAAAGTTGGGAAGTGAAATGTTGAAGGTTGCGGGGGAGCGGCGGCGGCGACATCGGCGGAGAGTGGTTCCTGATCGCGCAAGTTGACGAACATTTAAGGTCGGCAGACCGAATCCCCATGGTACAATGGTATCACCATCTAGCAGAATAGGAGGGCAGTGGCATGAGTGATCAGATCAGGCAGATCGCGGAGCGGATGAAGGAGCTTCGCGAAGTCTCGGGAGTAACCGTGGAGTCCCTGGCTAAACAACTGGGGATCAGCGTCGAGACTTACAAAGGTTACGAGAGCGGTGCCGGCGATATTCCCGTCAGCCTGCTATACGAAATAGCCGGCAAATTCAACGTGGAGCTGACCGAGCTTCTGACCGGGGAGCGGCCGAGGCTGCACACATACTCATACACGCAGAAAGGCAAAGGCGTCAAAGTCCATCGTGGGAAACACTACGATTACCAGAGCCTTGCCTTCAACTTCGCCCACAAGCGCATGGAACCGCTGCTCGTTACCGTGGAGCCCAAGTCGGGGGATCCACCCGTCGAGACCAATTCCCATCCGGGGCAGGAGTTCGACTATGTGCTCAGCGGGACGCTGGCGGTGACCATCGACGGGCACGAACTGGTGCTCAACGAAGGCGACGCCGTCTTCTACGATTCACTTCATCCGCACAGCATGCGGGCGCTTGATGACAAGCCGGCCCGGTTCCTGGCGGTCATACTTTAGGAGGGTCGGAAATGCTGGAGAAATACGTTTCAGGGACCGAGTTCAGTTCTTACGAGGACTTTAGGCAAAACTGCAAGATTCTCATACCCGAGAGCTTCAATTTCGGATACGACATAGTCGATGGTTATGCGAAGACCACGCCCAACAAGCGGGCGCTGGTGTGGTGTAATGACCAGGGCGATTGCGCGGAATTTTCGTTTGGGGAGCTTGCGGAGCTCAGCGACCGCGCGGCGAATTTCCTCGCTTCGATCGGGATCGGCAAGGGCGACATGGTGATGATGATCCTAAAGCGCCGGTGGGAGTTCTGGGTGACCCTGGTCGCGCTGTGCAAGCTCGGGGCGGTGGCGATCCCCGCGACCCATCTGCTGACCGCGAAAGACATCAAGTATCGCACGGACCGCGCGGGTATCAAGATGATCATCGCCTGCGATGATGAGCGCGTGCTGGATGCGGTGGATGAGGCCCAGAAGGAGTCCCCGACACTCAAGCACAAGGCGGTCATTCGCATGAGCCGGCCGGGGTGGTATTCGTTCAGCGAGGAGATGAAGAAGGCCTCGCCCAACTTTGTGCGGCCGACCGGGGCGGCGGGGACCCAAAACAGCGACATGATGCTGCTTTACTTCACCTCCGGCACGACAGGCATGCCCAAAATGGTCCATCACGATTTCACGTATCCGCTGGGGCATATCCTCACCGCGAAGTTCTGGCAGAACGTGATCGACGACGGCCTGCACCTGACGCTCTCGGACACCGGCTGGGCGAAATCCGCCTGGGGAAAGGTTTATGGGCAATGGATCGCCGGAACCGCGATTTTCGTTTATGACTACGAGGGCAAGTTCGAGCCCGCCCACCTGCTGCGGGTGATGCAGGATCACAAGGTCACCACGTTCTGCGGCCCCACCACGGTCTATCGGTTTATCGCCCAGGAAGACATCTCCAAATATGACCTGAGCAGCATCAAATATTGCGTCACCGCAGGTGAGCCACTCTATCCGGAAGTCTACCAGGGGCTGCTCAAGAACACAGGCCAGAGGATCATGGAGGGCTTTGGGCAGACGGAGTCGGTGGTAATGGTGGCCAACTTCCCATGGGTCGAACCCAAGCCCGGTTCGATGGGCAAGCCTTCGCCCGGCTGGGATGTGGACATCTTAAACGAAGATGGGGAGTCATGCGGGGTCGGCGAAGAAGGAGAGATCGTCGTCCGCACCCACGAAACCAAGCCGCCGGGCCTGTTCCGCGGGTATTATCGTGACGCCGAACTCACCAACAGCGTTTGGCACGATGGAATCTATCACACCGGCGATGTCGCCTGGCGGGACGAGGACGGCTATTTCTGGTATGTGGGCCGCAACGACGATATGATCAAGAGCTCGGGCTATCGCATAGGGCCGTTCGAGGTCGAAAGCGCGTTGATAGAGCACCCCGCCGTGCTCGAATGCGCTATCACAGGCGTTCCCGACGAACTCAGGGGCCAGATCGTCAAGGCGACGATCGTGCTCTCAGCCGGTTATGAGCCGTCCGAGGAACTCACCGTCGAGATCCAGAACCATGTAAAGAAGGTCACCGCGCCCTACAAATACCCGCGCATAATCGAGTTTGTGGACGTGCTGCCGCGCACCATCAGCGGCAAGGTCCGCCGCGTGGAAATCCGCACGAGAGACAAGCACACGGACTATAAGCCGTACCTGAAGGCGGATTAGAGAAGGGATTTGATCGCGAAATTCAGAAAGGGCGAAAGCGGGAAAGCGGAAGGGACCCGGCGACAGGCACTGGGCGATGGGGAGAGCGAGGCTCCCGCCGAGCCAAGGGTTTCGGCATTGAAATGCCGAAACATCAACACGGCTCTCCGGTTGGTGGTCTCGGCTTAACAAGGATTAACGACACCTTGCGCGGGCCAGTCCCAAGGGAAATAGCGCCTTCCCCAACTCAAAACTCAAAACCCAGAACTCAAAACTTCCCCCATCGCCTTCCTCGCCTTCTCCACCTTCAGCTCCTTGCGCATCTTCCTGTTGTGCTTTTCGGTAATCTCCGGCAGCAGGCCAAAGTTGGAGTTCATGGGCTGGAAGTCGTCTATCGGGGCGTTGGCGACGTAGTCCAGCAGCGCGCCGGTGATGGTCTCTTTCGGCAGCATGATGGCGGGCTCGCCCAGGGCAACGCGGGCGGCGTTGATTCCGGCGACTATGCCGGAGGCTGCCGATTCCATATAGCCTTCAACCCCCACTATTTGCCCCGCGAAAAACAGTCCCATAGCCACCCTCGTGTGCAGCGCCGGGGTGAGGAGGTTGGGCGAGTCGATATAGGTGTTGCGATGGACCGCGCCGTGTCGCACGAACTCCGCCCGCTCCAGCCCCGGAACCATCCTGAACACCCGGTCCTGCTCCGACGGCCTGAGCTGCGTCTGGAACCCCACCAGCCCATATATCGTCCCCACGGCGTTTTCCTGCCTGAGCTGAACGACTGCGTATGGCCGCCTGCCCGTGTGCGGGTCCACCAGGCCAACCGGCTTCATCGTTCCATACGCCGGCGTGTCCCTGCCTCGCCGCGCGATCACCTCGACGGGCAGACACCCCTCGAAATAACGCGCGTCCTTTTCTTCGTCCAAGTGCAGGTTCGCGATCTTCGCCGTGATCAGCGCGTCTATGAACGCCTCATACTCGTCGCGGGTCATCGGGCAGTTGATGTAAGCCGCCTCGCCTTTATCATATCGAGACTGCCTGAACACTTTCTCCCAGTCAATTGTCTCCGGATCGACCGAGGGCGCTATCGCATCGAAGAAATGCAGGCGCCGCGCCCCCGTCAACTCTCTTATGCTATTCGCGAGAGCCTCGGACGTCAGCGGACCGGTCGCAATCACGCACGGCCTGTCGTTGGGAATCGACGTGATCTCTTCCCGCACAACTTCTATAAGCGGGTTCCCCTCTATCTCCGCCGTCGCCAACTCCGCGAATTTCTCCCTGTCCACGCACAGCGCGTCCCCGCCGGGGACAGCCGCCCTGTCCGCGCAGGCAAGGATCAGCGACCCCATCCGCCGCATTTCTTCCTTCAGCAATCCATGTGCGGTCATCGGCGACCTCGACTTCAGCGAGCTCGAACACACCAGCTCAGCCAGGTTCGCCGTCTGATGCGCCGGGGTCATTTTTACGGGCCGCATTTCGTAAAGCTTCACCCGCACTCCCCGCCGCGCTATCTGATTAGCCGCCTCGCATCCCGCCAGGCCGCCACCGACTACCGTCACTTGTTTGTCCATGCACCGATTATAGCAAATCCTTGCCCCTTGCGGGCGCGCTAAGAGGCTGTTCAATTCTCCGGGAACGATGGCATCGCCACCCCGTCAGCGCTGAGTAGGCCGAGGCTGTCGGCCGTACCGAAGCGCGGTCAGTGGGTTGACCGTCCTTCGATACGCCTCTGGGCCGGCTGCTCAAGACTAGCGCGGTTCTGGATTCCCGGAAAACTGAATTCTCTCGACCGCGGGTGTCAGTTCAGTCTTGCGGGAACAGTTCTTCGTGCGACCGCGAAAGCAGGGACAGTCCACCCCGCTGACGCAATGTGAGCATGCTGAGCTGCGTCGAAGCATGAGGTTCCGAAGAGACCGCACCTTCGTAGGCCGCACCCTTCGTGCTTCGACACGGCTCAGCATGGCTCAGGATGCTAGACTGTGCGCTCCCGACCGTATTCGTCGTTTGCCGCGGATCATCAACAATCCGGCCTACGCGTGCTTGAGGACCACGGCCTCCACGATGTTGGCGGCGTCCTCGCACTTATCGATAGCCATTTCGAGGTGCTCGTAGATCTCTTTCCATTTGATCACCTCGATGGGATTGCTTTCGTTTCTGAAGAGTGTGGCGATCGCCTGGCGACTGATCTTGTCGCCTTCGTTTTCCAGGCGGTTGACCTCTATCCAGCACGCCTTCATGTTCTTGAGGTTCTTGAGGTTCTTCATGTTATTGGTGAGGTTCTCGGTCTCCTCGGCCGCGCGAAAGATGACACAGGCGAGGGATATGGCGTCCTCGGTGACCGACTTGACGCCATAAAGGTGCATGCGCTGGGCGGAGGCGTTGATGAAGTCCAAGATATCGTCCAGGGCCGACGCCAGCGCGTGGATATCCTCCCGGTCTATCGGCGTAATAAACGTGGTGTTGAGTTTTTCGATGATCTTGTGGGTGATCTCGTCACCGTTGCTCTCGGTCCTCTCGATCAACATACGCTTTTGGTCGACATCGGTGTAGTTCTCGAGGAAGTCCTTGAGTAGGCGCGCGCCTTCGACCACATTGGCCGCCTGCGCGTTGAATAGATCGAAAAATGCTTCTTCTCTTGGGATCAGTCTCAGGCCCATATTCGGCCTCCATCCTTTCTAGCCCGTGCAAAAGTGAATAAGAACATAGACCGCGCTTGCCATCATCGCGGCCAACGGCATCGTAAGGACCCAGGCCCAGACGATGCGCCCGGCCACACCCCACCTCACTGCGGATAATCGGTTGGTCGCGCCCACGCCGACGATCGCGCCGGTAATGGTATGGGTTGTGCTGACGGGAATACCGAACAATGTGACGCCCATGATCGTCAGCGCGCCCGCTGTCTCCGCGCAAAACCCACCTACCGGCTTTAGTTTGGTGATGCCAAGGCCCATGGTCTTGACGATTCTCCAGCCTCCAGTCATGGTGCCGCAAGCTATAGCGGTGGCGCACAGGAGTTTGACATACAACGGAACAGGAATTCCCTTGCCGGCCGCCTGCGAGAGATGGCCGGAAGCGACCAGCACCATACCGATCACCCCCATGGTCTTCTGGGCGTCGTTCGTGCCGTGTCCGAAGCTGTAGGCA
>Ga0209777_10009963_pt1 | contig 10139 bp, 8 predicted proteins | sample FrelakmetHBP12HB_FD_187147 | JGI IMG/M metagenome (GOLD analysis project Ga0209777, IMG submission 187147) | Freshwater lake sediment microbial communities from the University of Notre Dame, USA, for methane emissions studies -HBP12 HB (SPAdes)... | ecosystem: Environmental > Aquatic >...
CAAAGCGACCAGGGCGGAGAAGAGCCGGATCAAGAATGTCAGGGCGATTGGTTGCAGCCACCACGATTACATTTGTGTCGGTGTCGAACCCATCCATCTCGACCAGCATCTGGTTGAGGGTCTGTTCACGTTCATCGTGTGAGCCACCCAGACCGGCACCGCGCTGGCGCCCGACAGCATCGATCTCATCCACGAATACGATGCAGGGAGAGTGGCGTTTGGCCTGGTCGAACAGATCGCGCACGCGACTGGCGCCCACACCGACGAACATTTCCACAAACTCCGAGCCGGAGATCGAGAAGAAGGGTACGCCCGCCTCACCCGAAACCGCCTTGGCAAGCAGAGTCTTCCCCGTTCCTGGGGGACCTACAAGCAGGACACCTTTGGGAATGCGCGCACCCAATTGAATGAACTTCTGCGGTTCCTTGAGGAATTCGACCACTTCCTTTAGTTCATCTTTTGATTCATCCACACCAGCCACATCTTCAAATGTCACCGTGGGATGCTCGCCGCTGAACATACGCGCTTTCGATTTACCAAAAGCCATCGCGGCGTTATTGCTGCCTTGCGCCTGGCGGAAAACCCACCAGAACAACAAACCGATCAGAAGGACCGGGACGAGATATGTAGCGAGGGTTATGATACCTGCCCACGGACTGGGGGGATTGGCTTCAATGCTCACTTTTGTAAGCTGGGCAGGAGTTACACCAAAGGCAAGCAACTGCGAGACAAGGGTCGTCTCAGGCTCTTTGCGGGCGGTCTGTGTGATCGGCCCGGTGTCACTGGAGGAAATCACCTGTAAACTGCTATCATCATTGACAACAATGCGCGTGACTGTTCCAGCCTCGATCTGCTGTGCGACTTGACTGATGGTCAACGGTCCTGTTGTCGTCGGTGATTGCTTAACATTAAAGTAGACCATCGCCACAATCGCAATGAACAGCAGAATGTATATTATGTAGGATTGATTACGTGAATTCACATGGACCTCCTGTCCGTGCAAAGGGGGATTATACCAACCTATAGAGGTCTGTGCCAGATTGAAGGAATACATTATATAAAGTTCTAATAAATTCATCACCTAACCTGCAAATAGTGGCCAGAACACTGGAAATAGCAGGATTTTCTTTGGAAAACACAGGAAAATTGAGTGGCTCAAAGATTTAAGGCTCAAATACGGGACTGATATAGACCCTGAAAAAATTATCATTCGCATCAATACGCACGCTACAGTTGGATACGAATGAAAGCCATGCAGGCGGAAGCGTTTGCTTTCATGGGATTCCTTCGACGTATTCGCACATCCATGCCTCGATATAGCTATTAACTATTGGAAACCGTTTCATTCAGTCGTAACACATGAACCACACGCCTATTTGCCTTCCCAGAAGAACACCAGAACACTGTGGCGGGCGGTGCCATGAAATCCAGATATGATGCCCTTTTGACACGTTCCAATCAACGCAATCTACCCCCTGGGACTTTTGTGGTAAACTTGATTCGCACAGGTGGTGGCTTATGACCGAAAAAATACAAAAAAAGATCCTTTGCATCGAAGATGAACAGGAAATGATCGATCTGATTCGCCTTATTCTAACCAGGCGAGGGTTCGAAATCTCCGGTGCAAACGGGGGCAAGGAGGGCCTTGAAGTCATCCACAAGGATCATCCTGACCTGGTTCTGCTGGACCTGATGATGCCTGGAATGGATGGTTGGGAAGTTTACCAACAGATGAAGTCAGACTCCACGACGAAAGATATCCCGGTCATCGTAGTCACCGCCAAGGCCCAGAGCATAGACAAGGTACTGGGTTTGCATATTGCCAAAGTGGACGATTATATTACCAAGCCATTCAGCCCTCAGGAATTATTAACCAGCGTTGATAAAGTGCTCGGCCTGAAAAAAAGCACCTGAGCTAATCCGATGTGTACGGGGCGCATAAAACGCCCCGTTTTTCTATCCCCCAGTTATAAAAAAACTCAGAATGAAAACAATACAGATCGTAAATAAGAACCAACCGCTTGCTTCCCCCTTGCACGTCCCCTATTGTGATAGTTTCCTGGGTCGGCTGCGCGGCCTTATGTTCCGTTCCAACCTTGCCCGCGAGGAAGGCTTGCTCCTGGTCGAAACGCGCGACAGCCGTCTCGATACCGCCATCCATATGTTGTTTGTTTTCATGGATCTGGCTGTCATCTGGATCAATTCTGAGAACCAGGTCGTGGATAGCGTGCTTGCGCGGGCTTGGCGTCCCGCCTATGCACCCCGCCAGCCAGCCAGGTACATCCTGGAGATCCACCCGGACCGATTGGATGAATTTAAAATTGGGGATCATGTCGAGTTCAAGAATGCATAAAAAGTTCTTTGCCTCCATCGTAGTCATTATTTTCATCCTTTCAGCGACCCCTGTTTCTGCGCAAACAGCCACCCCACCTGCCGGTCCCGTGTATATCGTCCAGAGCGGAGATACGCTATGGGATATTTCCATCCGTTTCAGCGTCAGCGTGGCCGATATTGTGGCCGCCAACAATATGCCCAATCAGAACATCTTCCCTGGAGACAAACTGGTCATCCCCGGATTCGATGGTTTAAGCGGTACGTTGATTACACAGTCAGTACCCCTTGGCGAAAGCCTGCGCAGCCTGGAGCGCCAGTACCAGGTGGATCAGCAGTTGCTCATTAAACTAAACCATATTGTCAGCCCCGCTCAAATCTATGCCGGTTACTACCTCATCCTTCTCCAACAGGACAACCTTCCCACCCTGACAGCCCATGCAACCCTCGGCAAGGATGACACCCTGCTGGAAATGGCTGTCAGGCAGAACAGTGACCCATGGACCATCACCCAGGTCAACAACCTCTCCGAACCGGTAGCGAGTCTGCCCGGGGATGTGCTCTTCCTCCCCAATGGAACTACCGGCACATCGGAAGGGGCATTTCCCTCCCCGATCATCTCTGCGGTCGCGGATCCTCTGCCAATCCCGCAGGGCGCGACCGTCCAGGTTAGAGTGACCTTGAGCCAGGATGCCACACTCAGCGGTATGCTGGTTGGCCAATCGCTGCACTTCTTCCCAGCCGGGGACGGTTCCCTGGTGGCACTGCAGGGGGTATATGCCATGACGGACCCGGGTCTGTACCCGCTGCGCATCGATGCCACCCTAGCAGATGGATCGACACGGTCTTTCGAGCAAATGGTTCTGGTGAAAGACGCTGGCTTTTTAACAGAAAGGGACCTTGCCGTTGATCCTTCCACCATCGATCCGGCGGTCACCGTCCCTGAGGATGCCTGGTTGCTCTCAATGGTTACGCCGGTGACAGCCGAAAAGTACTGGCAGGGGTTATTCCAAATGCCCGTGGACAGCAACCAATATTGCGTGCCATCCAATTATGGGAGCCGCCGCACATATAACAATGGGGCGCTACATTCCTTCCACAGCGGTATTGACTTTGGGGTGTGCTCGGATGCACACCCGAATGACATTTATGCCCCGGCTGATGGCGTGGTCGTTTATACCGGGTTGAAGACTGTGCGCGGCAATGTCACCATCATTGACCACGGGGAGGGGGTATACAGCGGCCTATATCACCAGTCAGAGATCTATGTCTCCGTTGGCGACCACGTAACCGCCGGCCAGTTGATCGGCAAGATCGGCGCCACCGGACGGGTCACCGGTCCGCACGTGCACTGGGACCTGTTTGTTAATGGGATCCAAGCCAACCCGTGGGACTGGCTGAGTACGGTTTATCCGCATTGATAGCAATCGATGGTAAAGCGTTCCATCTTTTTTGTTAACCTCCTGATCACCTGCCTGCTGCTGGCCTCCTGCAGTATCGCTCAATATAAATGCACCGATCCGTTAGGCTGCCTGGTAATTCCTTCCGGCAGCCCGGTTGTCATCGGCGCGATCCTGGCAACCAACGGTCCCCTGAATCCGGTGGGGACAGCCTGCATGGATGGCATTGCAAAGGTGGTCAAAGACAAGGGAGCAGTGATTGGTCACTACATTCTTCTTGACCGCTACGGCACGGATGGCTCCCCTGAAAGCGCCCGCGCGGCGGCCACGACCTTGGCTACAGACCCCCTCCTGCTTGCGGTTGTTGGACCAACGCTCAGCGAAGAAAGGCTGGTGGCGATGCCGATCTTATCAGACGCAGGAATCGTTTCCCTTTCGCCAGTCCCCGACCCCGCGACGGCTGAAAGTATGGCGGAACAGATCCTGGCTGCCATCGAACTTGTTGCCATCCAAAGACCTGATAATATGCTGATCATCCCACGGCAGGCACTGTGGGATGTTCTCAATCCTCCTCCATGACCATGGATCAACAGAAACGGTAACCACCGTCCCTGTTGTATAATCTATCCAACTACCATGCCAACTGCAGAGATCATCACCATCGGCACCGAACTCCTGCTCGGAGAGACCGCCGATACCAATACCCGCTTTATCGCCCACGTCCTGCGCGGCCTGGGCGTGGACCTATTCCGCACCCAGACCATCGGCGATAATGCAGGACGGATCGTGGAGACCGTCCGGCTGGCTTTGCAGCGCGCTGACATCGTTATCACCACCGGGGGGCTGGGCCCAACCGTGGATGATCCCACCCGCCAGGCTCTTGCAGAGGCAACCGGTACGGAACTCGAATTCCATCCCGAACTATGGGATCAGATCTCCGCACGCATTGCCCGCTATGGCCGCATCCCCACTGAGAACCAAAAACGCCAGGCTTTTATTCCAAAAGGGGCGGTCGTCATTGAAAACACCGTCGGCACGGCCCCTGCTTTTATCATCGAGACCGCCCAAGGCTCAGTAATCACTCTGCCAGGCGTGCCGCGCGAGATGGAAACCTTGTTGATCGATAAGGTCGTCCCTTACCTTCAAAAACGATTTAACCTGCACTCGGTCATCAAAGTACGCACACTGCATGTCAGCGGGCTTGGGGAAGGAGTGATTGATGACCAAGTTGGTGACCTCGAAACGCTCGCCAACCCGACCATTGGCCTGGCAGCCCATTCCGGAGTGGTGGATGTACGCATTGCAGCCAAAGCCGGGACTGAAAGCGAGGCGAACCAGATGATCGCCCGGGTGGAAAAGGACCTGCGCACACGCTTGCAGGAAAACGTATTTGGCGTGGACGAAGATACCCTGGAGGGCATCACTTTATTGGTTGTGAAGCAGTGTGGCTGGAGCCTGGCGACCTTCGAGTTCCAGACCGAGGAGAGCCTGCGGTTGCGCCTCGCTAAAATAGGAGATCCTACCTTCCGAGGCGGTAAAGTGCTCCAGTTAATGCCTGAAAACCTGGTTGCTGAAGCGTTGGAGGTTCGCAAAGAATTCGAGGCCTCTGTTGTACTGGGTATTATCTACATCGACGCAGAGGATCAGCAAGAAATACGTATTATCCAAGTCACACCAATCGGGGAAGAAGAACACCAGCTCACCTACGGTGGGCACCCCAAAAATGCCAGACGCTGGGCGGTCAACATGGCACTCGATAGGCTGCGAAGGGCTCTGCTGGAGGGTTTCTAAATGCCTGTCTCATCTTCGAAGAATTGGAGACGGCTGGTCACCGGCTTCTGGCTGCTCGACCTGATGCTTGGGATCATAGTAGTGGTTGCCTGGTTGGTCATCTCCCACCCAACTGCTGAGGCCTCCCCTGCCAGCCCAACCCCGAGTGGAACAGCCAGCCCCTCTCCAACCATGCTTTCATCCCTGACACCCACATTCACCCGAACTGGTACAGTGACCGAAACGCGTCTCCCCACTGCAACCCCCACTGCAATCAATACTCCAACCCAAACGATGACACCCACACCATTCTGGGAGGGACCATTCACGATCGGCAGATCGGTCCAGGATAGACCGCTCGAAGTGTACCGCTTCGGTTCCGGGGCAACCAACCGGTTGATCGTGGCAGGAATGCATGGAGGCTACGAGTTCAATACCATCGAATTGGCTGACCAGTTGATCGCGTACCTACAGGTACACCCTGAGGTGCTCCCCGCGGACGTGACGTTATATATTTTGCGTGACCTGAACCCGGATGGTGAAGCACGCTCTCATGGAGTCGACGGCCGGGCCAATGCGAACGGAGTGGACCTGAACCGCAATTGGGATGCAAACTGGAAGGTTGACTGGCCGCGCACGGGCTGCTGGATACAAACAGATGTGACAGGCGGTCCTCGCCCGGGGTCCGAGCCGGAGACGCAGGCGCTGATGAAATTCATCCTGGGACACAATATCGATGCCATCATCAACTATCACAGCGCCGCGTTGGGAGTTTTCCCCGGAGGCCTGCCACCAGATGACAAATCGATCCGACTGGCAAAGTCCATCGCTGCGGTGAGCACCTATAAATATCCCCCCATCGACACTGGCTGCCAGTACACGGGTGGTTTTGTGGACTGGGCGGATATAAACGGAGTCGCCGCAGTGGACCTTGAGCTAACCAACCACACCGACGACGATTTCGACATGAACCTGAATGTCCTGAATATCTTTCTCAATTGGAAACGGTAGAAATTAATCCATTAAAAGAGAAAGAATCAAGACCAAGGAGAGCGAATGACCAAGCCTGTTGATTTGCTTCTCACCAACGCCCTTATCCTTACGATGGATGAGGAGATGCACCAGTTTGAACCCGGCGCGCTGGCTGTGAACGGGGAAAACATCCTGGCAGTGGGGCCGGAAGCCGAGATCCGCCAGTCCTGGTCCGCGGCACAGGTGGTAGACTGCGGCAACAAAGTATTAATGCCAGGATTGATCAACGCCCATACGCACGTACCGATGACCTTGATGCGCGGCCTGGCTGATGATCTGCGCCTGGATGTCTGGTTGCAAGGATTCATGTGGCCGGTGGAGCGTGAATTCGTCTCACCCGATTTCGTGCGGCTAGGCACCCAACTGGCATGTGCAGAGCTGATCCGTACCGGTGTGACTTGTTTCGCTGACATGTATTTTTTCGAGGAAAGTGTGGCAGAGGCGACCGCACAGGCCGGCTTGCGCGCGGTTTGCTCGCAAACCGTGCTCAAATTCCCTGTGGCGGATGCTGTTTCCTTTGAGGATTCACTGGCAGCCGCCCGCGGGTTCATCGAACGCTGGAAGGGGCATACCCTTATCACCCCGTCCGTGGCTCCCCATGCTCCATACACCTGCACCCCCGAGATCCTGCGTCTTACCGCACAACTGGCTGTCGAGTTCGACGTACCGTTGCATACCCACATCGCTGAAACCGCCCTGGAAGTGGAGAATATGCGGCGGGAGAACGGGATGCCGGTGGTGCCTTACGTAAAGAAACAAGGCCTGTTCGATGCAAAAGTCCTGGCAGCCCACTGCGTACACATTGATGATGGTGAGATACGAACTTTAATGCACGCCGGGGCAGGTGTATCCCACAACCCCTCCTCTAACTTGAAACTGGCTTCAGGCTTGGCTCCGGTGGTAAAGATGCTGGAGGCCGGCTTAAATGTCGGCATCGGGACGGACGGGCCGGCATCGAATAATGACCTGGATATGTTCGAAGAAGTGCGCCTGGCGGCTTTCCTGGCGAAAACCGTCAGCAACGACCCGACTGCAGTCCCGGCTGCGACCGCACTGAAAATGGCCACCTGCATGGGGGCAAGGGCAATGCATCTGGGAGAGGTTACCGGGTCGCTTGAGGTGGGCAAGCGGGCTGACCTGATCCTGGTGGATATTAATTCGCTGCACAATTCTCCCCATTTCCGTCGCGACAAGGACAATGCCTACGCGCAATTGGTCTACGCCGGGAAGGCGGCAGACGTGACGGATGTAATGGTCAACGGCAAGTGGTTGATGCACAACCGTGAACTCCTGACGCTTAACGAAAAGGAATTGATCACTGCCGCACAGGAATATGCCCGGAAAATAGACATCTTCCTGATTGCACGGGAACAGTCGGTCTTTTCAAAGCTGGTGGCATTGGGCGGCTCGGCAGAAGAAGAATCCTTCGAGGTGCAGGTCAAGGTCGAATTGGCTTACCCAGCAACCTTCATGGAAACTATCAAGAAACCTGGGATCGAGATCCTGCGCAGGAAACATTATCACCAGCACGACGTTTATTTTACATTTACCGACCCGGCCCAGGGCTGGTTGCGCTACCGGGAAGACGAGATGATCGATGATAAGGAACAGATCAGCGGCGTGCGCGGCAGGTTGACTCTAATCGGCCCGTCCCGTGAGGGTGATTTTGCCCACGATGTGCTCCTGTCGCGCATACGCTATTTTGCCCCGGCGGCGAATAGCCTGCGGTTCTACCGCGAGTATTTTAAACCGACCGGTGAAACTGCCATCGACAAGGATCGGATGCGCTGGCTGGTGCGTTACAAGGATGAGGAATTCTTTATCAACCTGGACCACGTTGAAAACCCAGACCTGGGTTACTACCTGGAGGTCAAGAGCCGTACATGGAGTCGGCGCGATGCCGAGGACAAAGCCCGCTACTCAAGTGAACTCATCCTGCTGCTTGGCGGTTCTTTGAAAAAGACGATCACCAAGGATTATGTCGAACTGGCAAACGGCGATTAGCCGGAAAGGCAACCTGCAAAGGGTATTGCAAAAGTTGGCGTTTCCAGGTTTGGTTCCAACTGTAATCGGGGCGTGACCATGCAAAAAATAATGGCTGGAGCGGCCAGATTCACCGCAGTCTTTTTTGCCATCTCGTTCGTCCTCACCGCCACCACTGCAATCTTGGTAACCAATATCAAGCCCCACTTGTTGAACGCTGCGACGTATAAGAACGCACTCGCCGCGCAGCAAGTTTACTCCCGCCTGCCACAAATTATTACCGAACAGGTACTGGCATCAATCAATTACGATCCCTGCCAAGCAGATCCTTTGCTGTGCGCAGGAGCCACGCCTGGATTCATAAATTGTGCCAAGGCAGCTCTAGGCGAGGAGCACTATAAAGTCCTGTCCAGCAGCGCGGTACGATTGGCTGAAGTGGACAAACAACGCCTGCAGACCTGCCTTGACCAGTATGGATCCAACCTCCTCTCCCCGCCGGGTGGGCAAAACGCGGTCGGAGGGATGGCTCCCTTCCTGCAAACCCTGGGTGCGACGAACCTGGATGCGCTGGTCACTCAGCTTATCCCACCAGATGAAATGCAGGCGATGACCGACGACGCCCTCAGCCAGGTCTTTGCCTACCTGAACGGGCAGAAAGACACGGTGACAATTTCCCTGGTTCTCCTGAAGCAACACATCTCCAGTCCGGCAGGGATGGACATCCTCGTTGGGATCATCCTTGCCCAGCCGCCCTGCACACTCCAACAAGTAGATCAGATGGCAACCAGTCTGCTCGGCAGCCAACCGGAAATACTGCTATGCAGTTCGTCTGTACCAGTGCTGGAGTTGATTAGAGGGGTCATCCAGGATGAACTGGGTGTCTTCGCCAGCCAGATCCCTGACCAGGTTGTGATTCTTTCCCCCACCACGGGAGAAAACCCAGGGCAGCCGGGAAGCGGTTTGGCCGGAACGATCCAGTTGGTTCAGATCATCATCCGCCTTGCCCCAATCGTTCCGCTCTTCTTCCTGTTTTTCATAACACTTCTGGTCATCCGCTCAATCAAGAGCTGGCTGCGCTGGTGGGGCATTCCCTTCCTCATCACTGGACTGCTTGGATTCGGGCTGGCAGTTTCCTCTTCCATCTTATTCGAGCAAGCCTGGTTTAACCTGCTGGTGATCCACCTCCCGCCTATTCTGTCAGACGATATAGTTACACTCGCCCATGACCTGGTGCATGCAATTCTTCAGCCTTACCTGGGCGGGGTGTACCTCAGCGCTGCCCTGGTCGGGCTGCCCGGCCTGGGGATGCTGATCGTTTCAATCCTTGTCAGGCATAAAAAAGAACCTGTATCGGTCCAAGCTCCCTCGTCTTTAATATCGTAGATGAATAGAATTTTGCAGACAATAACGGTCAACTCGCAAAGAGTAAGATGATTAATATCAAGAGAGAATAAATGAAAACGAGAGTTTTCCTGGTATTCCTCGCCTTGTTATTTGCCACTCTGGCATGTGGGTCTGGAGCATCCGCAACTCCCGGACCCATTCCGACCCTGCAAACCTCCCCGTTCGATCTGGGACGCACGGTCTATGGTTTTTTTTTTCGTCGCCACCCAAAGATCGGAA
>Ga0209777_10009964_pt1 | contig 10138 bp, 7 predicted proteins | sample FrelakmetHBP12HB_FD_187147 | JGI IMG/M metagenome (GOLD analysis project Ga0209777, IMG submission 187147) | Freshwater lake sediment microbial communities from the University of Notre Dame, USA, for methane emissions studies -HBP12 HB (SPAdes)... | ecosystem: Environmental > Aquatic >...
CCGGCAAACTTCCGCCGCGCTATGCAGGTGACCCCAGGCAAATCGAACATGGGCAAGAAGAGCAGTGACCAGAGTGGTATGATAGGTATAATTTACTAACTTAGATAATCTAACACACTCTTCGCAGCAGCGATAGGATGCAGCTAGTTCTCCATTGGCCCAATAACTCACCCCCAGAGCAGCGTTAATTAGACATCTTGCCATTGCCTCATCTTCAGGCAAGGACTTCAGTTCCTCCAACCACGACTTGATCGACCGGGAGACATTCCCATTGGCACTATCATCTATCGCATTAACGATGGCTAACAAGCCCCGGGTTGTGTCAGCATCTAGAGAACTTAGCTGCGCCGGTGTTTCCATAGCCTCGCTTATCAATCTAATGTATCGTCGATAAGGCTCTCCAATTTCTGGCTGTCTAAAGGCTTCGCAGGCAAGAGCGCCAGCGATGCAAATCCGCAGGTTTTTATCAATCAGTTCTTTAGGCAGCTTGGTTACCCAGTCCTGAATCATGCTGTGCTTATCTTGCCCCAACACAGTAAAAGCAATATGCTGAATCAAGTCTGCAGCCCGGTCGAATTTCTCTGCTGTCAGCGCATGCTCGATAGCATCTTCCATCTTCCCCTGGCTTTCGTACCATTCGCTGGCCCGGCTGTGCAGAGCAGGTAATATACCCGGTTGTGTCGCTTCTAGTTGTTTATGCAGCAGATCCCTGAAAAGGTGGTGGTAGCGGAACCATCTGCCCTCATCGTCGAGAGGCTGTAGAAATAGATGGTTAGCTACAAGTTGCTCCAGTATTCGCTGGCTGTCATCTCGTCCGGTAACAGCCTTGCACAGAGATTCGTTGAGGCGCTCCAGAATGCAAGTCTCCAGCAGGAAAGTGCGAATATGTTCTTTTTGCTGCTCCAGCACTTCTTTTGCCAGATACTCCATAATATCTTTGTTAGTCCCTTTAAAAGCGGGCATAAATTCAGTGGCATCACGGCATCCCTGCATTGATACTGCCACCATCTGCAGTCCTGCAATCCATCCTTCAGTGCGGTCATATATGGAATCCACCTGCTCTTTGTAAAGGGCGAGGCCCATTACCTCATTCAGGAATGAATACGTTTCCTCGCGTGTGAATTGTAGGTCGCTGGCTTTTATCTCGGCCAGATGGCCGCGGCCGCGTAACCGCGCTAGGGGCAGCGGGGGGTCAACTCTGCTGGAGATGAACAGGCGGACCTGCGGCGGCAAGTATTCCAGCAGAAAAGCCAGTGCATCGTGTATAGCTTGAGTATTTATCTCGTGGTAATCATCGAGAACAATAATCAGGTCAGGTACCGCTTCGGAAATTTCATTGACCAATTCTGTCAGGGCTGACTCTACAGATGGCTTTCTGAACCGAAGCATAGCCAGTGTATGTTCGCCCAGACCCGGCTGTACCTTCTGCAGAGCTATGATAAGACTGGCCCAGAAACGGGCGAAGTAATTGTCACGTTTATCCAGTGAAAGCCACGCGACGGGACGGTTAATATTAGCCAGGGCTTCGCCTAGAAATACAGTCTTGCCGTAGCCGGCGGGGGCAGAAACCAGTATTACTTTACGGGATAACGCAGCATCGAATCGCCTGCGCAGGCGGGGGCGTTCCAGGAATTCTCTGGGAATTACGGGTATATGCAGCTTTGGCGACGGCTGTGCCAAGCCCGGACTTCTATCGACTTTCCTCCCCGAGGTACTGCTTACGCTCACCGCACCCTCCAAGCCACAGGCCTATTATAACCCCAGCATACGAACATGGTCAACCTTGGCAATTCTGGGTTTAACTCGGATATTTGGGCTAGGCTTAACCAAGAAGTTTGGGCTGACGGGTTATGTCATTTCTGACATACTCAGTTCGAAGTAGGTATATGATACGAAAGCAGGCGTTTTTGGAGCACTATCAGATTCGCATATCACACCCGGCTCACGGACATATCACATCCACATCACAGGAATTGCAGAAAAAGCCCCTGTTTGTTATAATGTCCGACGTCGAGGGTCTGAGTGGTGACAACTTAACTTGGCAGAAGGACTAGGGAAGCCGCGACAACCTAACTCGTCAAAAATAAAAGAGATCCTGCTCCGGGATCCCCTCAATTCGAAGCTGGAGCGGGAGACGGGACTCGAACCCGCGACAACCTGCTTGGAAGGCAGGAACTCTGCAGCATATTCATCCAGCACCAATCTTCAACAGCTTAGTTAATTAACATTACGGCAGCGGGAAAATAGCTAATAATTAGCTAATGGACGGCACATAACTGGTTAACTCTGGTTGGCATTTTACGTTCAAAAACGATTTCCCCGCTATTGACACAAAGGTTCTAATTGGAACGTAAAAACACCATTTGGGACACCACTCGCTAGACTCATAACCCGAAGGCCGTTGGTTCGAATCCAACTCCCGCTACCAATGAGACTAAAATCGCCACCGTGACGCCGTTGTCACGGTGGCGATTTTCATTTTCGCTAATACATTGCTAACCAATTTTTACAACCGCCTCATTTTCACGTTCGGGTATCACAAGGTCGTCAAATCGAACCGCGGCAGCCTCTTGAAGTCCAGGGGTTACATGAATATCTCAAGAAGTTATGTTTTCTCTTGCATAGAATGATGCTACAGTGCAATTGACCCGCTTAGGAACTTTTCAACGTCATCGATTTTCTTGTCGCCAGGTTTCTTAGTTACAACGCCCATATGAGCCGTCGAGAGCGTCTTTTCCCATGTCAAGAGTTGATTTGGGGTTTTCCTGACGTCTTTGCAGACTACTGAGACTCTTTGGATAGACCCAGGAACTAACTCAAATAAATTACAGAGTCTATCAATTTTGCTTTTGAAAAAGTATTCCATATCTTCACCCACATCGCTATTGTCAAAAGTGTGCCGTATCTTTACTGAATGCTTAGTGAATTCGCACTCAGTTCTGCAACCTACCTCTATCCACTCCTGAGTAGAATTTGAACGAGAATACCTTGAGAATTCGTCAAGTTCATCACAAATGACTAACAAAGTATCTAAATTGCTTAGCCTTTTTGTGTACCCATACTTGTTTGTGTGCCAAGCTATGGCCCTAAGCCAAGAGACAACCATTGCATAATCTGCAGCCACCTTTTGATTTTTGAATGTCACACCGGGCAAATGGCAAATGGTAATAGGCATATAAACGTCACATAAGAAGTCCAGGTGTGACTGAAGCAAATACGCGCTCATGATTCCGTGGTCAAGCTGTTCGAAGCTCCTTGATAAGTCCAATCGGGAACCTGAAACATTTTCAATTGTAACCCCCCCCCGAAGGATTCCAGTAAACGATAGACGAAAGTGTATTGAGCAATTCACTTATGGGAGTTTGATGAACAACAGTAAAATCGTAATCGAAGTGTTTCTGCGACAGAAAGCCGAAGTTGTTAATCATTTTTTCCATTACTAGATTAGCATTCTTAGTTTTCTGAATGGGGTAGCCAAGGTCATGAGTAAGGGCAATAAGACACCAAATAGATGCCTCATGCTGTCTAATGATGTCTATAGTATCCTTGACATTGGCTAGTACTTTTTTACTCTTGTCAAGGCCTAGAACCGGATAGTTAGATATCTTACGAAATGGGGGAGAAGTGTTCATTAAATAACTTCCTAGAAGCATAACCCAAACTGAATGGATTACATGGTCCCTATGTTTTCTGTCCACTGCAAAAAGCATATCTTCATACTCAGCATACTCTTTGAAGTAGAGATTGAAGTAGAGACATAATTTGCGAAAGCCCCGTAGATTATCCGTGATGTCACGAAGTGACTTTTCAAGAAAATATTCCCAAAGCCACATTGCGGCAGTTGTTTTTGCAAGCCTTTTTTCTTCATGCTTGATGAGGATGTCCAAGTTCTGTTCAATATTCTGCCGGTCAGACTCGGGGACGAATTTCAGAGATGGTAGTTGACTCTTGAAGAAGTCGACGATTGCGTCCTGCCCTAATTCGTGCAACATACGTCACTCTCCTGCTGGTTTTCCTTCGGTAGCTTGAGCCGGAATATGAAACATGAAGTTCTTGCGACATTCTAACGCGAAGGACAAAGTAGCGCAAGCATGGATAGATAAGACTTATGTTCCCTAGTGAAATTAGCCGGAAGGCCGTTGTTTTGAATTCAACTCGAGCTAACAGTTTTTGAAACTAAAATCGCCACTTTGACATGGTTGTCACAGGGCGATTTCCTTTTCTGCTAATGCTCTAAATTCATTTCAAACTGGAAGCCATTACCCGCCTGACCTGCCGGTTCACACCGCTGATATTCATCCGAAAAGTCAGCAGCTTCCGGCTCACGCCATAGGTTTCGCAGGCTTCGTTATCGCCCATCCCCGACCGCTTTATCAAAAGCAAAGCCTCTCTGGGCAGTAACAGGGCGTTAGCCAGACATGACGCTTCCTCTTCCTGGGTCTGGTCATAAGTCCTGAGCATAATCTGGCCGTTTTGCGAGAGGAATATCTTGCCCGGCTCGTGACCAATGAGAATGTGCGACAGCTCATGCATAATGTCACTGGACTGCCGGGCCTGGGAATGAGACGAGTTGTAGATTACCGCATCCAATCCGGCAAAAGATACTGTGACCGCCGACCAGGAATGTTTCTCTTTTCTAAGCAGCACCGCGCGTGCCTGCGGCGAAAGCCCCCGGATGTCGATGGGTTTCCAGAGCAAGACACCGAGCTGTTTAGCCAGAGCCTCCGCAGGCAGAGGATTTGTCTTGGCTAGTCCCAGCTCCCTGCGTATCTGCAGTGATACATTCTCACACCAGGTCTTGAAGCCTCTTTCCAGCATCTCAACTTCTCATCATTTCCCGCGGCTCTCAGATATCATGCGCTGAGCCGCTAAGATCATCTCTGCCAGTGCCTGGGCAGCTTCGGGGCTTTGAGTCTTGTCAGCCCGCAAATGTGCCGAAACGATTCTATCTTGTGAGGAGGCAGAACCTGTAGCTGCGCCCTTGACGCCCAGTACCTCGCCGGGGTCTATTTTCAGCCACCTGCACACCTTGGAGAAGGTCTCCAAATCAGGAAGTCTGCCATTCTCAATCCTCGATAGCGTTGCCGGACTGATTCCTATCTCGCGAGCAACTTCCCGGATGCCTCCGTTGCCTCTCCTCTCTCTCAGGAGTTGCCCTATATTGCTCAGCGTCACTTTTGCCACCGCACACCTCCTGTTTAATCTGCGAGAAAATGCTTCACGACGGAAACAGTCTGCTTGCGGCGCATTGTATCACATCTGAAACAATATTTCAATAGTAAGGCATGAGAAGTTGTTTATTAATCCTTTTTCAACCCCCTATATCCCCCAGGGAATTTTTATATTGGGGGACACCCCCAAATCCCTCATCAAAAGGGCTTTGCCCCTCTGAACTCCCCGTTAATAAACGATCTGAGGCATGAGAGCGTTTAGCAACACTATCTTCAACCCCCTGAGTCCCCCTCCTTCCGCGGAAGGATTGGGGGGATTTGGAGTTGGGGGATACCCCCAAACCCCCAGCATCCGCCTATGGCGGACCCTCTGCGCTCCCCCCATTAGTAAACAATCTCAGGCAACAGATTCATGCACAAATTCCCATGCCATCGCGGCCTGCGTCACCAAGCGTTAAGCTACACAACCGTAGGGGGCGGCTCGCGAGCCGCTCCCACAACGAAGACCTGGTTATAATTGGTGGGACCGACGCCCCCGTCTGTCCCGATGTGCCCTTGCAACACCCAAAATGTATCGCATTCCTTCTAATCGTTCTTAAACAAGTTTATAATCAAATGTGCTGGTATCAAACGATTGATATCTAGTTACACAACAATATCCACCATGAATGCGTCATTTGGATTCAGGAAGGAGCCTGGAAAATGATCGCTAAACGGGCGAAACAGGTTACCCCCTTTCTCGCCATGGATGTACTTGAACGGGCTCAGGTTATGGAGCTTGCGGGCACTGACGTAGTCCATTTGGAAGTCGGTGAACCGGATTTCGACACGCCCGAATGCGTCAAAGAAGCTGTACGCAAGGCTCTTGATAGAGGAGAGACTCATTATACTCACAGTCTCGGTAAATTGGAGCTTAGAGAAGCTATCTGCAGACACTACTTTGAGAAATATGGCGTATCGATATCTCCGGACCAGATTGTAGTGACCTCCGGGACTTCACCCGCCATGCTTCTTACATTTGCAGCGATACTTGACCGGAACGATCAAGCAATCATTTCCGATCCCCACTATTCATGCTATCCGAATTTCATAAGGTTTCTGGACGGAGTTCCGGTCACCGTTCCGGTTAACGAAGAGGACGGTTTTCAATACAGGCTTGAGGCAATTAAAAGCAAAATCACCAGAAAGACAAAGGCTATAGTCATCAACTCGCCCTCGAACCCAACCGGGAACCTTCTTTCTGAACAGCTCATGAGGTCCATCGCCGAGTTACCCCAGTACATAGTCTCCGATGAGATCTATCACGGTCTCGTCTATGAAGGCAAAGAGCATTCCATGCTGGAATTCACGGACAATGCTTTTATTTTGAACGGTTTCTCCAAGCTGTATGCCATGACAGGCTTAAGACTGGGTTACCTGATTGCGCCCAAACCGTTCATCCGGCCCATCCAGAGCCTTCAGCAGAACCTCCTCATTTCTGCCAATTCCGTTATTCAAATGGCCGGGATCGCTGCTTTGGAGCAAGCGGCAGAAGATGTAGCACGCATGAAGAATATCTATAATGAGCGAAGAAAATATATGGTCAAGCGCCTTAGAGAGATGGGCTTCGGGATCACCATTGAACCTACAGGTGCCTTTTATGTATTCGCAAACGCAAAACATCTCTCAAAAGACTCATACAAACTGGCCTTTGATATTCTGGAGAAAGCCCATGTAGGGGTTACGCCCGGGATTGATTTTGGGAAAAACGGAGAGGGTTATCTCAGGTTTTCCTACGCAAACTCGATAGATAACATAGGTGAAGGTTTGAACAGGATAGAGAATTATATTCGTAATACACGCCTGGATACCTGAGATTAAGGTCTGTACAAACCCCGTTTTAGCCTCAGGCATGGGCTGGACACAGCGCTGGACAGGGCTTGACGCTCTCTCTTAGGTCACAAGCCTCACCGTGGCTATGCTGCCGGGCATCTTCAGGCGGGCAGTCTGTCCCTGAACCTCCAGCGGTTCGAGGTTGCGCTCGCGCGCATCACAGAGGAAGGCTGCTTTCAGATGACGGTCGCGTATCGTGACAGCAACAGGTAGTCCAAAATATGTGAGGGTGGATAGCCGAACGATGATACCCTCACCGCGCGAGGCAGGCTTCACAGCAGTGACCACGACCTCCGGCCGGTCGGTCGTAACCGCAGCTGCAGCGAGCGCGCTCAGTTCGGCGCGGCCGGTTGTGTCCCACGGATTATCTGAAATGCTCCGGGCAACCTGTAGGATGCCGTTCTCACGCCAATCTCCGGCAGGGGTAAACAATATGGCGTAGTCAAAGGCGTGGCTGACCCGCTCGTGGCCTTGCGCCGGCAGTCCCAGCAAAGGGAATAAGCCGAATGCCCGTTCACAGGTGGCATTGCGCAGCGCTATCGCCTCCAGCCGTCCCTTCGGCCCATAAGATGCAGCCCCGGGCATGCCCAGGCACAGCGCCAGGCCCCTGCCATTGTTATCATCCTGAAGATGCATAAAGTGTTGCAGAGGCCAGAAAGTCAGCTTGTATATCCTCTGAGGAGGCCGGACCACGATGCCCCCGACTGCATCCATGACCAGCCGACTGGCTGACACGTCGGTTGCGAACCGCACGGTCACGGTACGGCGCTCGGCAGCCAAGCCCTCAACGCGGCAGCGAATTACAGGCGAGTCGCTGCGAAGCCACAGCAGGCGTTGTATAGTCTGACCGTCCAGCTCGGTGGCGCAGGCCACCTCCAAACCTCCCTCCAGTTCACGTACCCGGAGCTGGGCCGGGTGCTCGCTCGCCCGATGCAGCTCTTTGAGCTTTCCGCCCCAGAATTCGTGCCCCATCCTCCATAGGCCGCCCAGGTCATAGTAGCTGACGAGGTCGTTGGATACCCTTTTCAACAACAGCTCCTGCGTAGCGGGATTCCATGCGCGTACGATCGCGCCTCCCGCATCCTCAGATAGTTCGATGGCATAGTATGGCGTACGCACCTCGACTGTCCCGTTCCGCTTTCTCCACTCCGGCAGCGACGCCGGCCTGGCCGCAGAACGTTTTAGCTTTGCCACTGAGGGAGTCTGTGAAAAACGGGTGATAGCTGCATTTGCCTCTGCGGCTGCCTTATCCAGCCACGGCTCCTGTTCGCTCTCCACCACCCGGTCAGGCGAGGTGCCGGTGATGTAGTCGTGATGATTAGAGACGGCCGCATACCACCACGCATCCTCGAGCGACTTCGCCACAGCCTGCCCGCCGCCTTCGTTCTCCGGCAGCAGAGCGAGCCTCTCGGCGAGAAGCAGGGACTCCACCAGGTCATGACCTTTCTTCTTGAGCGTGGGGCGTGAGGTATAAAAGCCTGTCCAGTACGGGTTGGGATCGAGCTCCAGGACAGGCAGCACATTACGGTAGCAGTCAACGAGAGCCAGATAATCGTCAAGCCCGGCATTGACCGCCCAGATGCCGCTCTTGGGGTAATGCAGGCGGTTGTAGCGGTCCAGCAAAGCCAGAAGGTCTGGCAGGGGGCCGACGAAATCACCGCCCATGGGACAGAAAAGATAGGGCGTGAGGCTGTAGCGTATGAGCTGCGCTGCGAAGCGCTCGATCTTATGTCTCACATTCCAATCGGAGCGGTCGCTAACGGCAGCCGGGAAGACATATACACGCGTGATTCCCCGGTGAGCGATCAGGTCGCCTTGACCATAAGTGTATGCGTTCCAGTGACATAAAACCTCAGCGCCATCCGGGCCGCGCCAGATAAAGTCGAGCGTACGCTTCTCTTTCATCAATAGAGCTGCGCTGGAGCCGGGCCGGGGGAAGCGCCTCAGCATCTCGTGGTAAGAGCTGGGCGACAGCATCCCATCAATGCGCGTAATGGTCGTCATGCTGAAGCCGGCGGCTTTGAGCAGCGACGGCAGGGCAGGAGAGTGTCCGAAACTGTCGGGAAAGAACGCCAGCAGCGGCTCCTGTGTCATGCCATTTGCACGCAGCCACTCCTGGCCGATTAAAAAGTCGCGCAGCAGCGCCTCTGTATCAGGGACTATTGTGTCAGCGGCAGTCACCCCGCTATTGGTGAGACGCAGACGGCCCTCGTTGACCAGCCTTCGCACATTTTCGCGCTGTTCCGGCCGGTGCTCCCAGTACATGCGCAGAAAGAAGATACACTCAGCCGAGTAGATACGGCGTGGTTCTCGCAGCAGCTCGCTGACGGCATCATCGAGGTTACGACAAACGTAGCGCTGGAAATATTCATCCGACGTACGAATCCAGCTCGGGTCCCAGTGGCTGGATTCCGCGAAGACAATCACCTTCCTGGCATCGTCGGGGATGCCCAGACGGCGGCGAATGGAGTTCTCACTGTCCTGCGAAGCAGAGTGAGAGTTTGAAGTTCGTTTAATCTCTGTCATCAGCAGCGCCGGGCTCTCAAATCTAACGTCGCCCGAATTCTCGAATCTCAGCGACACTTCCCGCGAGTTCAGTTTTGCGCGGGCCTCTGGTTGCCGGGAATGTCACCGAAACTGCTCCAAGATTGGAATAGCCCAATGTGTTGAATTATACCTGACCAACGTAGCGCTCCGCAAGGGCTTAGCTTGGCTAGACATGACTTTTTACCTATTCCTCATAGTACTAGGTGGTGATTGTCCCAATAGTATCCAGTTGCTACGATTTCTACCGATATGTATCGCACTGCTCGCAAAAGGCACGAATCAATAATCAATAATCGCATTAGTGCTTAGAAATATCGCGCAGTAACGAGCCGCTAAGGAGTAATAAAGATGTTGAAAAGAGTGATAAAGATGCTGCACCGGGATGAAAGGGGCATCACCGGCCTGGAGACTGCAATCATCTTGATTGCCTTCGTGGTCGTGGCGTCGGTGTTCGCCTACTCGGTGCTGTCAGCAGGAATATTCTCTTCCCAGAAGGGCCAGGAGGCCATCTACGCTGCCATATCGGAAGCCAGGGCGACCATGGAACT
>Ga0209777_10009965_pt1 | contig 10138 bp, 5 predicted proteins | sample FrelakmetHBP12HB_FD_187147 | JGI IMG/M metagenome (GOLD analysis project Ga0209777, IMG submission 187147) | Freshwater lake sediment microbial communities from the University of Notre Dame, USA, for methane emissions studies -HBP12 HB (SPAdes)... | ecosystem: Environmental > Aquatic >...
ACGACCCGCGCCAGAAACTGCGGCAAGCCTTGCTTGGTCCATGACGACTCCGCGATAAGCAACAAGGCACGGCAGTGCCATTCGAGCGACGTCACTTATTTCCGGCGTTCCTACGCAAAGGCCCATTTGATGGTGCATCTCGGAGGATGCGGCGTGCGTGAGTCGGCGGAGAAAATCAGGACGGCGGTGGAGGACAACCTGAAAAAGGAAGACACGGAAGGTCGGGCAGCGCGCTCAACCGTATCGGAAGCGGAGCAGATACGATGAATAGTCGAGAGCCGGAAGCCGTGTGGACCAAGAAAGGACGCACGCTCTCTGACAAGACAGCCCGAGACGAGTTTGGCCTAACCCAAGAGGAGATCATCAAGGCTATGAACCGCGGTGAGCTGCACTACCGAGTCAATTCCGTATATGGCAACCCGTTCTTGCGGCTGATCCGAAGCGAGGTGGAGGCACTCGTTGAGAAAAAGTACGGCGGCGCCCACCTTGAGAAGAGAAGGGTCCAGAAGGAACTTGCCCAAGTCGATAGGGACATGAGGGCGTTGCACGCGAAAACGGTACGCCTGGAGAAGAGGAGAGCCGAGCTGCTGGCGAGTTTTGAACGATTGGAGAGGTCAACGGAGTCTTCCGCGACACGCCAAATCCGCGGCGGACGCGTCGCTGACAAGTGCGGACGGTAGTTTGCGCATCCCCCGGCTCAGGCGCGGCAGGCCGCGGAATACGAGACTTTGAGACTCACACGCTTAAGCGGCCATTGCTGCTGCATTTGCCGCATGTGATCAAGTCTCAAAGCATCCAATCGTTGAGACTTCGCGAGCAATGAAACGCCCTGGGGCCGCTATGAGGCGCCGAAGAATCTCCGCCGGGGACAGCGCTCGGGCTTTCAACCTGAACGGCAGGACATGATTTGGCGCAGCAAGGGGCGAGCCGCCACGCCTCGAACGGACGACAGATGACATTTTCGCGAGCTACAACTTGCACTCGCAAACGCACTTATCTTTGGAACGAAACTCACCGGCTGCGCGACACATTGAGCCGCCCAGCCGAGGAAAAGTCAACGCGGTCCCGCAGATCGGCGGCCTGCATCATTGGTATCGGCGAGCGGCCAGAACGCCACCGATCTCATGGACTAGGCGTCGGATGCGGTGGTTTTCCTGTGCGCACCTCGCATCAACCAGCCCAATTCCAGGCGCAAATGCGTGTCGCAAGCCGTTATCTCCATCAATTTCAACGCCGCATGTGAGCGAACTCCCCGCTCAACGCAGGTCGCCTGCGGCGTGCGCCGCGATCTAATTGCCGAACCGAACCTGGAACTCAGCGAAATCGGTCAAATCCACGGCCTTGCGAGCGCTGAAGTCGAACGCACATCGGCAGCGGTCGTTGACAAACGTCCCGGGCCCCGCCATACAGGACGCGAACCAAGCCGTGTCGATGATGCTCAACCGCCCGTCGCCATCAAAGTCTCCTGTGATCAACACGGAGCCCGGAAGGCTCGCGGGATCTGCCGGATCGCTGCACGCGTCGAGTTCGTCGCGATCCAAATAGCCATCTTCATCACGATCGACGCCGACGCGCGTTTCAGTGCCTGTCGGAACGACCGTGAAGGTGAACGCTGTTCCATCGGCAGCGAGGGCCAGGAGTTGATCGAACGTGAGTTGCTCATCCTTTCGATCTGACTGGAATACGCCGCCGTGCGTGTAGGCGTAACCTCGAGGCTGATCGCTTTGCGTCCCTTTGACCACGAGGCCAATTTTTCCGGCGTCCGCCAAGGCGATCATCCCCGTGACCATTTGCATGTTGGCCGGCTCATCGTGGTTAGTCTCATCCAGCGTCACTTGCCTCCCAACCGCAGCGTGCGTGTCCTGACTCATCGGTCCCGGTAGCTCGTCGGGGTTGAGCGCGGAACCCACGGGCAAGTCCGAACCCGAGAAAGACATCAGGAATGCGATCATGTCCGCGAGTTCTTGGTCGTTTTTGAATTTGAACTCGTCTGTCGAGAGGAACCTGGTCAATTCCATGCTCCCGTCATAAAAGAAGCCGAATCCGTTACGACTGGTTGACTGCGTTGTTTCGAAGCCGACTTTTTCGTAAAGGTTACGGAGTTGTGGAATCTTGCGGCTCGAATTCGCCGTCACGCCGATCACTTTTCGGACGGCATGATGAAGTTCCCCATTCGGACCTGGCGGAAGCGGTTGATACACCACGGGGCCGCGGTCATAGTTCGTCCCGACGCCAGTAGGCAACGTGTGGCAGGTGACGCAGTTCTCATTCCCACGGTCGAGGTGATTGTTGCGGAAAGCCTGGAGGCCGTTGACGGCATTGCCGTTGGGAAGCGGTTGGCCCACCGGTGAGAAGCGCCCGATTGAATAATGTCCCGGGAGCGGAACATCTATCGGCAGCGTGTTGTCGAAGTTGCGAAACGGGTTCGGTGGTATAGTTATGGTCGCGAGGAAATCCTTGAATTCCTGCATCTCCTGCACAGTCAGCATCTCGTCGTCTCCGAGCAGATGCATGAATGCGGCGTTGAATTCCTCGAGCCCGTCGCGATCTCCGCGCCAATGAAGAGGTTCCTTCCCAATGATGTCCTGGAGCGTTTGTGTCGTCAGCGGTCCCTTCATCGGATGCCAGTCTTCGCAGCGCACGTCGCTGAAATCTGGCAAGGTCATACAGTTTTGGTCAAACATCTTTATCTCGCCGCTCGGGTTGCCGAGATCCCAGGCGAGGCGATCTATTCGGGCATCCACGTGACAGGATGCGCAGGAGATGTGGCCGAGCCCGGACGTCTTGTGGGTGTTGTACAGGTGCCTGCGCCCAATCTTGATTGCGATCGGCGATGGATCGAAGAACGGAACGCGGGAAATTTCCGACTCCGTGACCGCATCGACCACTGAGATACTCGCCTCGAAACGATTCAGGACATACAGCCGATTCCTTGCTTCATCCAACGCAAGCCCCGTGGGCCCCTCGCCGACATCGATGGCCGGGGTGCGTCCGACGCGCGAGCCGTCCGCGCCAACGACGATGACATTGTTGGAGCCCATTCCGGCCACATAGCCGCGTGAACCGGCGACGTTCCACACGATGGCCCGTGGGTCGCCCAGAGACTTGTCCCGCTCTGACTGCGGAACCGTTGGCGTCGAGTACGCTAGGTGCGGGTTGAGGTCCACCACCTGGACGCTGTCAAGCGTTGGCGGCGTGACGCGCGCCATCTCCACGCGCAGGAATCGACCCTGCAGAACCGGTTCGAAACGAATTTGGTTGGTCGCGTCGGTGCCAACGACGGTCAATTGCCCCGACGCCGGATTAACCGCAATCGCCATACAGATGTTCATTAGTCCGGTGGCGTAGCGAACAGAATTGCTCTTGGTGTCGATTACGGCAACGTCGTGGTCGGGCATATCCCAGCCTGGGACCCGATCGGAAACGCTGGAAAGCGAGCCACTCACGAGCTCAGTCCAGTCGCCGTGGTTGTCATCTACCCAGCGACCATCGGCGTTTTTTTTCACGATCAGCGCGACAGGTGGCGCGGGGAGCAGATCCGGGCTGATTGGTGGATCAAACGCGATCGCGGCGTTCGGCGGTGGATTCTGTCCACTGTACGGCCCGCGCCGATCACTCACGGTCCGCGAACTGAGAATCGTAGTCCGATTGCCGGACTCAAAGATCGCAACGTACACCTCGTGACCATCAGCGCTGGTTGCCATCGCCCGCGGTTTCGCTCCCTCAATCGCAATGGACGCCAAGTGGGTGTAAGGGGCGGTCACGTCGAAGATCTCGACGGTGTTGCCTTGAGAGCAGGAGACGTAAGCGCAGACTGGCTCGCCGGCGAAGACGACGTCTGCGGGCTCATTGGCGGTGCGAATCGTCGCCACGACTGTCATGGTCAAGAGATCAACCACGCTAACGCTCCCCGACACGCGGTTGACTACCCAGGCTTCCCGCCCCGTCCGCGAGCGAACCGATACCGGATCCAGACCAACGGGGATCGCGCCTACAAAAACGGGTGCACCACGTGAAATGTCAAAGACTTCAAGGCGAGCGTCCGCGGTGTTCACTCCGAGAAGACGCGTTCGATCAGGCGTGATGTCCAGTGGATGTACGTGCGGACTCTCCCAGTTGACGAAAACTCGAGCGCCAGCTGATAGCGGTTCGCTGACCGCGATCGAGGCTAACAACCCACAAAGCAGTTTGATCTCTGGAATCATGTGTCGCACGCCTGATGTCACAATGGAATCGTTATCACAATCGTCCCGTACCCATGATCTGCGGCACGATTATAGAGATTCGCGATCGCAGCCCTGATACGCTGGCTGCGGTCAGCCGAGCGAGATGGGATTACCCGAAGCAGCCGAAGCCCCCCATCTGCTATATTTCAGAATTCGCTGGCTTTCAATCGAACTCCTCCGCGGAACCTGTGCGGCCTGCGGTATGACCAAAGGCAACGAAACCGTCCCGAGCCAACATTTTATCGTTGTCGATCTGCAAGAATCTTAGCGGCAATCGGCCCATGAAGTGTGTCGTGTCCGTAACTGATCAGTATCCTTGGAATCGGATTATGAACTGACAGGACGGGGTGGGCTAACGGCGCGTGGGAGGCTGGACGGAAGCGTCAGCCGGAATGCACGTGTTGGCCAGCCGCATTCAGCGATTTGCGTTAAGCCCGCGTCCGCTGTGATACCGACGATCTTGCCTGCGTTTACGCCCGCAAGCTGCGACTGGCTCTTCGTGGGCACGCCGAACCAAACTTTGCAACTGCCGCTCCGACTGTCTCCAGCCACAGAGAGGTTCCAATCTGCACCGCGCGAAACTTTCAGAGTAGAAGGAGACGAATGGGGCTGCAACTCCATCGATCCTGTTGAATGACCCGAATGATCAGGCCTGAAGAAAAATCTGTTTCGGGGCCCCACCGCTTGCAATAAAGGGCGGAAGAGGGCCTAAACCTCTTACTTGTCATGCCCCGCCAATGATCGAATCGACGCTGCCACGCAACCCGTCGCACGAAACGACGTTCCGTCATCAAGCGTCCCGGTGAGTTTCAGCGGCACAACCCCCTCTGGACCAGCCGACCCCAGCGCCAACTCGTCAACGGTCTCCGCGGCCGAAAAACTGAATACTCGATCGACCACCCCATCAGCTCCGGCCGTCGGATACGCACAATCCCCGCCTGCACCAGGACCGGCCACATCGGTTGATTGCCCCACCGTCCCACGGGCAATCCGCATCGGCCCGACCGCGCCGCCGATCCCGTCCGCCCGTTGGAGCAAGACCGACGAATCGTTGATCCGTGTCGTGTCGAAGCCCAACATCCCGATAACGGCGATTTCAATCCTATCTTTTGGACCGAGTTGGACACTGAGCTGGCTTGGAAATTCCCCAGTCAAAACATCAAGCTGCAAAAACGACAAACTTCCCAGCAGAGTGAGTGCGTCGTCCAATTCACCTTCCGCCAGATTGATCGGGGCGATCGCTTGTGCAGAGTCGATTCCAAGCCGTTCCTCGGCGATCGCCAGATGGTTGCTCGCCGCCAACATCAGCACCTGCGCCACATCCGCTATCCTCGCGTCCAGTTCCCCCGCGCCGACTGCGTCTGTCACAACCGTCCCCGCCGTTGCGACAAGTTGCGCGCGGGCCCGGCGCAAGCGATCCGACGCCGCGATCAAGTTTCCGTCTGGAAGTTCCCCACGTGCCCTCGCGCCAAGGCTCTCCGCCCACTGAATCCCGCCCGTCGTCAAATGGAGAAGCGAATCCGGCTCCAACACCGACAGCCCGCCGGGCGGCGGCCCGTCGATGCGCAGCCGCGGCGGAAGCACCGGATTGACACCGTAGTACGCGATTGACGACAAAATCGCCCCGTGCGAAAAGTAAAGCCGTCCGTCCATCCCCACGGAAACCACCGCTTCGCTCGTATCTCGAACGGTCGTCGTTGAAATCACCGACCCGTCACTCGGATCGATCGAGCACAACACCGTGTACCGCGGCTGCGGTGGCGTCGGGCCCGAATTCGGCAGCTCAATCCCGTATCCCAGTACCACAGCGACCAACAGGTGCGTCGGCGTCACTGTGACCACACTGTTGACCCGTCCGATGGGAATGCCCGTAAAGAACGGCGACACGGCGGGGTACGTTTGAAGAAACGCCCCCGCCAGCACGTTGAAATCCACTCTCCATTTGTTCGACCCATCCCCGGGACGGATCGCCGCAAGAAACTCGCCGCTGCCCGTATAAATCGTACCGTCCGGTCCGACCGCCGGCGACGCCGCCGCGCCCGAATCCCCGACGCGCCAGAGCGGATCGCCCGTTTCCGCGTCGATCGCCACCATGACGTGATCCCCGCCCACCGCATACACGTGCTTCCCGTCCGGGGAAATCGACGGACTCGCGCCGCTCCCCGCGCCGATCGCCGTCGCAAATGCGATCGACCACGCACCGTTCACAAGGTCCAGCCCGTACAGAACGCCCGCCGTTCGCTCCGCGCCCGCCGCGGTAATGAACAGGCGCCCCGTCGTAAAGCTGATCGCGGGCGTGTTTGTCACCTCTCCCTCATATCCGAAGAACGAGTGATACGCGCGCTGGATGATTGCCGGATCCATCAAGCCCCCCTCCCATAGTCCCGGCGGAACGACCGGACCGACCGGGCCCGGTCCACCCGGCAGGTCGGAGACCCGGGCCGCCGGCAATCCGTCTCCTCGCCGCACGAACATCACTTTCCCGCCAGTCGTGATCCCGCCGACATACCCTTCTCTCGTGATGACGGTCGACACGAACGGGCGGTTCGGCTCCGGAAGGTTAACCACCCACTTGAGCGCCCCGTTCGAATGGAACGCCCAGAACTGGTTCGAATCACTGACGTACAGGTCGCCGTCGCGGTCCACCGCAGGCGCGCTGCCCACCGCCATCGAATCTAAATCGTCGAGCGTTTGCTGCGGCGGACTCTCCCACAACAGGTTCCCGTCGCGATCAAACGCGTGCAGATGGCTCATCCCCGGCCCCTGGCCCGTGGTGACGTAAAGATTCCCCTCTGGACCGATCGTCGGCGCGACCAGAACTGCCGCTCCATCGAGCGCCGTCCACTTCACATGGCTCGCCGATGGTGCGACATAGGGAACGAAATCTGAGTTGCTGGAATCACGGTGCAGCGCCGGCCACGAAGTCTGCGCGTAGAACGGAGTCAGACTGACATCGTCGTCCACCGCGACCGCGTTCGCTGTCGCTCCGGCGGATGCGAGGCCACCGCTGGGGAGATCGCTGGTCGAGGCCAGTGCGATCGACCTGGCGCCTCCCTCGGCACGCGTTCGGCGTGTCTTCGCCCCGCGCGCGTCATTCGAAACGCAAATCCATGCGGCAAGCAAAATACAGGCAACGGCCCCCATCCTCACGCGGCGCATGCACTTTTCCCCCAAAGGCTGATCAGAAATTGAAATCGAAGCCCGCCCGCCTTTAGTATAGCCGAACGCACCCTCCCCCCCAAACGTGGTCCATGGCGGGGCGCCGCGATGCGCCGCGTTCACGGTAAACTCCGAGAGAAACTGCTTCTACGGCAGGTAAAATTTGATCTCTCTGACCAAAGGGCCACTTTCTTGACGTCGAAAATCATGTCTCGAACGTGCAACATCGTGCTTGCCGAATGCTCGACTCGTCTGTGACTCATAACAGGATTGGTATGAAGTACTGGGCGAATCGTCAGGTTCTGACCTCTTTGGCCAAGCCCTGCGGACCTGTTTAGCGCAGCCATCGGCAAGGAGCTCAAAGTGCTCGTGATAGCGGCTGGCGATCGTGTCGTCCTTCTTAAAGTACCGCGTGCCAGCTCTCCATCGCATGCAAACGATCATAGTCAAGTTGAGTATCTAAATCGACAACTCCGCCAACCGCGCTGATCTCCACGCGAACCGGCCCGACCGTGGGTCGGGCTCTGCAGCCTATCTGCCTCGCTTGTGAACAGCGGATGGTAGGCCGACCACGATTCAGCAGACCCGTTTTTCGGCCCGTCGTTTATCCGAATGGCATTAGGCACTGAACCCGGAGGTAGAACTCGCCGGCTGCGTTGTCGTGGGGCTGCGCCGGTCGGGATGCCGTTACGGGGCAGGTCATCACAACATTCGTCCGAGGCAAGGCGGCCTCGGCTGTGCTTCTGGCAACGCTGGTCAGCGCGGTCGGAGTGTCAACTGCTGGACAAGCACGTCTAACGATTGAGTCCACCCTTCAGGCTCGCGTCTGGACGATGCAAAGCGACGAGCGGTTGATACTACCAAGGCCGGTATCGTTCATCGACTCTGCCTATGGTTCCTGAAAATGTCATCGAGGGAGGAGGGCACGGCGGCCAGATAGCTGGGGAGGCCACGCACGGCACGTGATGGCGAGCATACATGGAACCTGAGGAATCTTGGCGCGAAGGTCATCCCGTGTCGCTGCTGAATACCGCGTACGGCAGGTAGACGGAGGTTTCCGATCATCCCGCCAGGGCGCGGTCGCTCAGCGCATCAGGTTTAGCAGCGCGAACAGGATTGCGATCGCGATCGCTGTCACCCCGAGTGGTCCCTGGTACTTCGCCAATTGCCCCTGCAGCTGCTGACCCTTCTCCAGCGCCTGCGGGCGGCCGCTCAGCACATACTTAGCGATCAGCCCGTAGCCGAGTAGGAAGCCCAGCGCCAACTCGGTCAGGGTCGTGATCAGACTGACCAGCCACCAGAACGGGGCGGCGCTCAATACCGACATGGATCGAAGGACGTGAATCACATCCTGGAGACCCCATACAACAAGCACGACTCCAATCCACCCTTGAAACGGTGTGAGTTTTTCGATCATCGCCCGGGCGTCTGGTTTCCGCGCGGCGATCAAGTTCGCTGCACCCAGTAAGCCGCCCGCCATCAGGACAACTATGGTGACGACCCACATTGCCTGCCTCCTCGATTCGGACCCAGCGGCCCAGCCCGTCGCCAGGCTTCCAGAGGCCATGGTAGACAGATCGGCACGAGTCGGCCAGAGCGTTTGGACCGGCATTTCGCACGTATCCTTGGCCGACTCCGCTGACGGGGGGTGCAGGGCTATTGTGGAGCGCCTCGCGCTCCCGCGCCCACATTTTTCAGGGTCTTTTTCCCGGGCGTCGAAGGCGGAACGAACTCGCCGAGGCTCTTGTTGCCGGGGGAAGGGGCTTCCGACAGCCCCAGGAGTGTCCCGTTTCCCCATGGCCTCCCGAATATTCCGTACCGTCTGTCACCAAACGAGTTAGGTATGGAACCCGGTTGTTTGGCGAGCGCGTTAGGTCGTTGTCCATAAGAACGATCTTTCACACGCGGTCGATGAGATCCTTCCACTCGGGTATGAACTCCTTCACAAAATCCGGGGGAAATACTCGCTGCTCCCGGCAGCCCCTTTCGGCCGTCTTCTTGCCGCCACTGTCACGCCACGTGGTTACGGCATTAGCGGCTGTCTGGGCCGCGAAGTCGGGGGCCCACTGGAGCACGTCGTCGCCTTGCGCGTCGCGAACGCGGTACAGCCCAAGCACGATCCCCCTGCAGATCTCCAACGCTTCCGCATCAAGCCCGAGCTCAAATTGGCGCTTCATGTCTTCGATGAACGGCGATATACGCTCTTCCAGAAGCTCCCACGCTGCCTCGCTGGGCTCGGTGTATCCCCAACTGTGCTTTCCGGCGCGGGTTTCCAGTTCATCCAGACCCAAGTCACGCAGGGCTTCTTCCACCTCGTCGGCAACCCAGCCGAATGCGACTTCGCTGAGGAGCGACTTGGCGATCTGCTGGGCCTCCGATCGGAGCTCTCGGTGTGCGGCAAGAAGACGCCAAAGGACGGTCTGGGCTTCCGCAGGTCTGAGCCGGTCCAGAACCGACGCCTTTTTCGTTAAGCGTTTTGCTGTACCGTGTTGCCTCTCGTGCTTGGCCATTGCGCTCACTCCGGGTACCGACGTCGCCGGCGAGTGCCGTCATCCAACGCAATACAGAGGATATCGTAAAGCCCACAACCGTCCGCTACCATGCTTCGCGATGCTTCATCGTAAGGCCCATCTTCAACACTTCGAAATCGTAAGTCTTGGAAAATAAGGCACTTATGATTTGTGATTTCGGCCTTGGCACTACACACTATCCCTTGGCGGCAGACCGCAAGATCATGGGCGACTTACGCGCAG
>Ga0209777_10009966_pt1 | contig 10138 bp, 6 predicted proteins | sample FrelakmetHBP12HB_FD_187147 | JGI IMG/M metagenome (GOLD analysis project Ga0209777, IMG submission 187147) | Freshwater lake sediment microbial communities from the University of Notre Dame, USA, for methane emissions studies -HBP12 HB (SPAdes)... | ecosystem: Environmental > Aquatic >...
CGGCTTGCTCGCCTTCCTCGTTCCACTTGTCCGGCGCTGCGCAGCCGCTCTCGCCAGGTATTGAAACAGCCTCTTAATCCGGCAAACTGGCGGGGTCCCCATGAATCGGCGGGAGCGGGTGCGGGCGCACCAGGGCGCCGCCCTGTTCGTAGGACTCCATCACCGCCCAAGTGTACTCCAAGGCCGCCAAAGCATCCCGCCCGGAGGCGCGCAATGACTCACGCGGCACCTTGTTGGTCACGTCCTCCAGGAAAGCATGGATGCGCCGGGGGAAGGTCTGGCCGAAATCCTTGATCCCCGTGTCGGTGATTTCGGGTCCGCCGGCGGAGCCGCCGGACATCTTCTCCGGGCTGGCGGCGCGCGCAGGATCTGGGGCCGGCCAGAAGGTGACTTTCTCGATGCAATTCTCGATGCAGAAGGTGCCGCGCGTTCCGGCCACCTCGAAGCTCCACCAGCCGCCCAATCCGTAAGTGGCGTCGCCGCGCTGGCTGAGCAGATAGCCAACGCAGTCGTTGGCGAAACGAAGGTGGATGCTGCACGAAGAGAGCATCACGTCGCTGGCGCTTCTGCGGCAGCCGGGGCGGTTCAGGAAGGCCTGTACATGGGTGACGTCGCCACAGAAGTAGCGCATGACGCTGAATGGATGAGAAAGGAAGGCTTTCAGGTGCGCGTAGGGGAACCCCCACCAGCGCGAGGACTTGCCCGGCTTGTAGTTGAGTTCACCGGCCGAAAACCCCATCTTGTGCAGGCAATAGACCAATTCGCCGACCTTGCCCTGCGCCATGTACTCTTTGGCTTTTTCTGCCGGCGGGGTGAAGTAGTGGTTCAGGTTGCAGCCTAGATAGAGGTTCCTCCCGGCGGCCTTGGCCACCATTTGCCGGGCTTCATGGACATCGTTGGAGAGGGGTTTTTCGACAAGGACGTGCTTGCCGGCCTCGAGCGCCTCCATAGCAGGCTCGAAGTGCCAGCTTCCGTTCTCATAGCCGCCCGTGGTGACGTCCACGATATCCAGTGGTTCGTTGCGGAGCATTTCCGCCAGGCTGTAGTAGGCTTTCACGCCGTACTTCGCCGCGGCGTCGTCGGCGCGCTTCTTCACCACGTCGCAGACCGCCACCAGCTTGGCCAGGGGGTCCTTGGAATGGCAGCCTGCATGCTGGTCGCCGATCCCGCGCAAACCGACAAGTCCGACTTTCAGAGCCATTTTGCGATTCCTTTCAGCTAAGCTGAACGATTCACCACAGAGAGAAACATAAGTGAAAAGTCAAAAGTCACAAGGCAAAAGTGGGGGCAGGGCGCAGGCTTTTGGCATTGGGCTTTAGGCTCTAGGCTCTTGGAACGGAGCCCTTCCCTCATGCCCAACACCGGTTGCCCCATGCCTAATGCCCAACGTGCAACGTCCAAGGCCCACGGCCCAGCATCCTTGCCGGAAAAGGAACGCGCCCTGCCCCATGCGCTGCACGAATATGGTATCCTTAAAGGGGAGGAGGATTATTGGTGGGAGCGAACGACAGCTATGAAGGACACTCAGACACACAAGCCGGAAACCGTGGGAGTGCGAGCTCGAGTATTCGCCTCGTCGAACGAGGCTCTCCTGTCCGAGATCGCCGAACGCAAGCGGGTGGAGCAGGCGTTGAGCGAGAGCGAAGCCCGGTTCAAGAGCGCCTTCACCAGCACGTCACTCGGGGTACTACTGGTGAGCAGTGAGGGTTTCTTCCTGCAAGCCAATCAGGCGGCATGCGAGGTGCTGGGGTATTCAGAGCAGGAGTTGTTGTGCAAGAGCGTTGAGTCCGTGTCGCATCCGGACGATGCGGAGGCCTGTGTCCAGCACCTCCGGCAATCCCGGTCGGAAGGGCCCAACCCTCCGTTCGAGACACGGGCCATCCGCAAGCAGGGGGAGGTGATCTGGGTCCTGCTGCATAGCTCACCGGTCCGTAATGCAAGCGGGCGCGTGCTCTATTACGTCCAGCAGATTCAGGACATTACCGCACGCAGGCGGACCGAAGAGAGCCTGCGCCACCTGGCCGCCATCGTGGAGTATTCCGATGACGCCATCTTTGGCAAGGATCTGGATGGTGTGATCCTGAGCTGGAACAAAGGCGCTGAGCAGGTTTACGGCTACAGCGCCGGTGAAGTCCTGGGCCGGCCAATCTCCCTGCTCATGCCCCCCGAACGCAGCGACGAGCTGCCGAAGATTCTCGCGCAGATCAAGCAAGGCATACCCGTCGAGCACTTCGAGACCGTGCGCCTGCGGAAAGACGGGCAGCGCATCCGCGTGTCCATCACCGTCTCCCCCATCCTGGATTATAGCGGCGCGGTCGTGGGCGCCTCGGCCACAGCGCGCGACATCAGCGCGCGCAAGCGGGCGGAAGAGGGCCTGCGTTATCTGGCCGCCACCGTGGAGTTTTCCGATGACGCCATCATTGGCAAGAATCTGGACGGTGTGATCCTGACGTGGAACAAAGGCGCTGAGCGGATGTACGGTTACAGCGCCGATGAAGTCCTGGGCCGCTCCATCTATGTCCTTATTCCGCCGGAGCGCAGCGACGAGCTGCCGAGAATCTTTGAACAGATCAAACAAGGAGAAGCTGTTGAGCACTATGAGACCGTGCGCATGCGGAAAGACAGCCGGCGCATCCACGTCTCCATAACCGTTTCGCCAATCCGCGACGACGGCCGGATAGTGGGGGCCTCGACCATCGCGCGCGACATCACCGCGCGCAAGCAGACGGAGGAGGCCCAACGCGCCATGGAGGAGCAGCTTCGCCAGGCCCAGAAGCTCGGGGCTGTCGGCCTGCTGGCCGGCGGGGTGGCGCACAACTTCAACAATCTGCTCGGCGTTGTCATAGGCCGTTCCGAGCTGTTGCTTGGCCGCCTGCCGCCGGGTGCCGCGGGAGACAAGGATTTGGAGCTGATCCAGGAGGCCTGCCAACGCGCCGCCGTCTTGACTAAGCAACTGCTGGCTTTCAGCAGCAAGCAAGCGATGCAGCCGGTGGTCCTGGATCTGAACAAGGTCGTGACGGATACCAGGGTCTTGATGCGCCAGGTCGTGCGCGAAGACATCACAGTAACGACCGCGCTGGACCCCAAACTGCGCAGCGTCAAGGCCGATCCTATGCAGATAGAGCAGGCGCTGCTGAATCTGGTGCTGAATGCCCGCGACGCCATGCCTAAGGGCGGCGCGCTTAGAGTTGAGACCGGCAATGTCTTCCTGGATGAGGCCTACGCCAACAACCACGCGGGGGTCACGCCCGGCCCTTACGCCGCGCTGGTGGTGAGCGACACGGGATGCGGGATGAGCAAGGAGGTCCAGGCACATTTGTTCGAGCCGTTCTTCACGACCAAGCAGAGCGGCAAGGGCACCGGCTTGGGATTGGCGAGCACTTATGGAATCGTAAAACAGAGCGGCGGGCATATCGAAGTATTGAGTGCTCCGGACCAGGGGACCACCTTCAAGATCTATCTGCCACAGGTGCAAGAGGCGCCCTTGCCACTATCGGGCGAGGCCCAACCCGCATTGCCGCGCGGCAACGAGACGATCGTTCTGGTGGAGGACGAAGACGAATTGCGAACCGTCGCCCGCGCCATGCTGGAGTCCGCAGGCTACAGAGTACTCACCGCAAACAATGGTGCGGAGGCGTTACAGACCTGCGAGGAACATAAAGGGCAGATCCACTTGCTCCTGACAGACGTGGTGATGCCCAAGATGAATGGCACCGAACTGGCGCAGCGCCTTGAGCGGCTGCAACCTGGCCTCAAGGTGGTCTTCATGTCTGGCTACGCTGACGAAGCGGGCACTGGCGGCGGCGTGGTGGCCCCGGACGTGCATCTCATGCAGAAGCCTTTCACCTCGCGAGTCCTGGCGCGCAAGGTGCGTGAGGTGCTGGACCAGAGATAGAACACATTTCAGATCTGCGATTTTCGATTTAGCAGCAACCGCGGGGCCGCAGAGAAGGAATTGGGGACTGGGGGCTAAGATTCTGGGTTCAACTTTTCTTCGTGCCTCGCGAAGATTTGGGGCGTTAGAGCAGTTCACGATTGGATGTATCCGCCTGAGCGTTCATCTGGCGGGCGGGGACGCCCCCCACACCAATGGCTACGCTCGGTCGTGAACTGCTCTAGCAGAACAGAGAACGTATTTACGAGACGCAGGAGCAGCCGCAGCAGGCACCTTTTCCCCCGAGGAAAGGGCTTTGCTTATGTGCCCAGCATCCCTATCCTGGTCCCCTCAAAGGGAAGCGATTGGGCATGGCCGCTCTAAGGAGGTGCTATGGCTGACTGCATTTTCTGCAGGATTGGTGCGGGGGAAATCCAGGCCATGGTGGTCTATGACGATCCCGAAATACTGGGGTTCCGCGACATCAATCCGCAGGCGCCGGTCCACGTGCTTATCATCCCCAAGCGCCACTACGTGTCGCTCAATGAATACGGAGCGCAGGATTCGAACCTGCTCGGGCATATGCTGCTGGCAGCCAAGCAGATCGCACGGCAGGAAAAACTGACGGATCGAGGATACCGGCTGGTACTGAACGTGGGGGATGAGGCGGGGCAGGTGGTCAAGCATGTGCACATGCACTTGCTGGGCGGGCGAGAGATGAAGTGGCCGCCGGGGTAGCAGGATTTTTGGCGGAAAAGGCGTGCCCGTCGGGGAATAGCGCGGTGTATAGCTAGATGAAGAAGTACGTGTGACGAATGCCGAATCGCAGACGGCGGACAGGCGGGAGCATTTGTCATTCGCCATCCGGAGGAAGGGGACAACATGAAACAGACGGCGATCACTTGGCTGGCCCTGGCCACGTTCGTGGCGGCTGGCGCCCTGGCCGTTGAGAAGGACAACGGTTCCCCAAAGCCCAAGGCCGCGCCCACCGTGGAAGACGCGATCAGGAACATCCGTCCCGTCCAAGGCACGCAAGAGAAACTAGGCAACCAGCTTCTGAAAACCTCCGATGGCATGCGCGATGTGCTGGAGGAGGTGCTGCAAAACCTGGTCGAGCTGCAATCGAAGGAGCCGGTCAAGGCCGCCGCGGGCAGGCTCGACGACATCGGCACCAAGAGAGTCCACGACGTGGTGGAAGCCCTGCTCCGCGCGCGAAAAGAGCAGGCCCAGACGAAGGACGGCCTGCAGGATGCCATGAAGGGCCAGGACATCGTCATCAAGGAGCTGACGGAGTTGTTAAGGCTGCTCAAGCGCGAGGTGGCTCCAGCCATGGGCCAGCGCCTGTTGGCCCAGGCGATCAAGAAGCAGGAGGAGGCCATCACCAAGCTCAAGGAGACCCGCGTCACCAAGGAGAACCTGGAAGGCAAGCCCAAGAACGCACTAACCGAAGAGGACAAGAAGGCGCTCAGTGAGACCAACGAGAAACAGAAGGAAGCGACCGATGAGCTCGAAAAGGCCATGAAGGAACTAAAGGAGCAGGCCAAGGACCTGAAGGAGAGCGAGCCGAAGGCCGCGGAGAACGTGCAGAAGGCCATGGACAAGCTCGAAAACGCCGAAGCGCCCAAGAAATCCAACGAAGCCCAGACGGACATCACGGACAACAAGCTGCGCTCGGCCGAGCAGAAAGAACAAGACGTGCTGGCCGCGCTGCGAGAGGCCGACAAGCAACTCAGCCAGAACACCGACAAGACCGCCCAGCTAGAGGACCACCTGCAGAAGCTGAAGGAAACAAAAGAGAAGCAGGAACAGGCGTTGAATGAAACCAAGAACCTGGATCCCAAGAACGACAAGGCGCTGGCAGATACGGTCAAGGACCAGGGCGACGTCTCCAAGGCGCTGAATGAGCTGAAGAAGGACGACGCGCCTCTCGCACCGGCGGAGCAACAGTCCAATCAAGCGCAACAGCAGATCGCCGACAACAAGCCGCAAGAAGCGCAGAAGAACCAGGAGAAGGTCTTGGATGCGCTCAACGAAGCCATCAAGCGCGCCGAAGAGCAGCTTGCCGGAGCCCAGGAGCAGCAGGACAAGGCGGCCGAGTTGGCGCAGGATCTCAACAAGATCGAGGACTTGCGCCAGCAACAGCAGGACCTCAAGAACCAGACCGACAGGACACCTGAGAAACAGGCGCAGAGCCTGGCGCCCAAGGAGCAGAACCTCGCCCAGCAAGCCCAGCAACTGGGACAGGAAATGGCGCAGCAGGGCCAGCAAGACCAGAACCAACAGGACGCCCAGCACGCTGTGGAACAGGCCCAGCAGGCGATGCAGGCAGCGGCGAAGGACCTGGGAAATCAGCAGCCACAACAGGCCTCGCAGCAAGAACAAAAGGCCATCGAGGCTTTGGACAAGGCTGAGCAGGCCCTAATGGCCGAACTGGCACAGGTTGATCCCAATGCCGCCATGCAGCAGATGGCGGACCAGATTGAGGGACTGGCGCAGGCAGAACAACGCATGGCTGAACAGACCTCGCAGCACCCGGAGGAGATGGGGCAGCATGCGCCGGAACAAGGCGCGCTGGCGGAGCAGGCCAAAGCCGAAGGCGAGACGCCCGGGATGCCTGAAGCCGCGCATGAGGCGATGGGCCAGGCTGAGCACGCCATGCATGAGGCCTCCCAGGCGATGCACCAGGGCCAGCATGCCGAAGCCGAACATGCCCAGGGGCAGGCCCTGCAAGCGCTGGCCCAAGCCGAGCAGGCCATGCATCAGGCCATGGGCATGTCCATGGCCCAATCGAAGGAGAAATCCCATACGCCCAAGATGACGAAGAGCCTGGGAAAAGAACACGAGGCGGGCGTGGGGCAGTTCCAGTACGGCAAGCTCGGCGACATGCAGAACAGCGTCTGGAACGTGATGCTGCCGCCCAAGGACCGCGTCGAAGTGGAGCAGGCTCTGAAGGGCAAGATGCCCGCCAAGTACGCGAAGCAGATCAAGCTGTACTACCAGAACCTGGCGGGAGCGAAGGCTGACTAGATGAAGAGCGCGAGTTTCTTGCTGGTTGCTTCTGGCCTTTTCCTTCAGTCGTGCGGCTGTTTCGCCGGCAATGTCGGCGAAGTCGAGTTGACGCGCGAGGGCAAGGCTTCGATCCAGATGTCGCTGCAGTATCTGGCGACGCGGCAGCGGGCTGACGGCTCGCTCTCCGGGTCCATGGGGCAGACTTCAGCGGTAGTGGCGGCGGCGATGCTGGCCTGGATGGTCGCCGGCAACCTGCCCGGCGAAGGGCCCTATGGCAAGCAGGTGGCCAAGGGCCTGGATTATATCCTCAACTGCGCCCAACCTTCCGGCCTGCTCTTCAAGGGGCATGAAGAAGGCCACGTGATGTACCATCACGGCCTGGCCACGATGTGCCTGGCCGAAGCGTGGGGCCAGACCCGCGACAAACGTATCCATGACAAGCTCAAGAACGCGGTCGAGCTGATCGTGCGCACACAGAACGAGAAGGGCGGCTGGCGTTACCAGCCGCGCGTGATGGACGATGACTTGTCCGTGACAGTGATCCAGCTTCTGGCCTTGCGCGCGGCCAAGGACGCCGGGATTTCGGTGCCCAAGGAGACGATTGACCGCGCCGTCGCGTACGTCGAGAGCTGCCGCTCACAGAAGGACGATAAGGGCATGGCGGGTTTTGCGTACCAGCCCGGCGGCGGCAAGAAGTGGTCCACAACGGCGGCGGGCGTGATGAGCCTGATGCTGTGCGGCAACTACAAGGCCAAGGACGTGAAGGACGGGCTGGACTACCTGATGTTCTCGCGCGAGCACAAGGAAGACAAAGAGTGGTTTGTGTACGGGCACTATTACGGAGCGCAAGCGATGTACCAGGCCGGTTCGCAGGGGGAAAAGTTCAGGCAGTATTGGCAGAAGTGGTATCCGGACCTGTCGCAGCAGATCATCAAGAGCCAGTACACGACCGGCCAACAGCGCGGCGGCTTCCGGCTGGACGAAGGCTACGGGGCGTGGAGCACAGGCATGTGCGCGCTGATCCTCGGCATCCCGTACCGCTATCTGCCGATATACCAGCGGTAAGCTGATTTTGGATTTTGGATTTTCGATTTTGGATTTCAAAACCGCCGCATCCTCGTAGTGCAACAGGGAGGAGAGGCATGGCAACTGAATTCTGGGCAGTTCTGACCATGGCGCTCTTGCCTGCCGCAATATCCGCACTGCCCGGTTACGGGGCTGAGGGCCAGGCCAGGGACGTGGCCGCGGCAAGCAACGCTTTCGCTCTGGACCTCTACGCCAAACTGCGCGCCAAGCCGGAAGGAAGAAACGCGTTCTTCTCGCCGTATTCCATCGCCACCGCTCTGGCCATGACAAAAGAAGGCGCGAAGGGCCAGACCGAAGCGCAGATGTGCCGGGTGCTCCACCTGAAATCAGGGGACACGATTCCCAATTCACGGGAATTGGGATCATGTCCCCTGATTTCCCAGGCGTTTGCAGCGCTGAGCAAAGACTTGGTCGCGGGAGGCAAGCAGGGCGGCTACCAGATGAGCGTGGCCAACTCCCTCTGGGGCAACAAGGGCGCGAACATTCTTCCGGAATTCCTTGGACGCCTGAAAGAGCAGTACGGCGCGCCCCTCACGCCGCTGGATTTCGCCGGCGATCCGGAGGGCTCGCGCAAGACCATCAACGCCTGGGTGGAGAAGGAGACGCAGGAGAAGATTCAGGAACTGCTGAAGCGCGGCATGATTGACCCGGGCACCAAGCTCGTCCTGGCCAATGCCATCTATTTCAAGGGCAACTGGGCCAGCCAGTTCAAGAAAGAGAACACGCGCGAAGGGGCTTTCATAGTCTGCGCGAAGGATAAGCAAGCGTCCGTCAATGTGCCTTTAATGAGCCGCATGGGCGAGTATCCATATTTCGCGGACGGAGCAGTGCAGGGCCTGGAACTCCCGTACCAGGGCGGGAACCTGGCGATGGTGGTGCTCTTGCCAGTGGCGCCTGATGATTCTGGCCGGGAGCCCCTGGCTGGGGCTTTGGAGGATCTTGAGCAGAAGCTCAGCAGCGAGAACCTGGCCGCCTGGCTGGGCAAACTGCGGACGCAGGAGGTCAAGGTCACGCTGCCGCGTTTCAAGGTGACGGGCGAATATAAACTCAACGAGACGCTCATCGCCCTGGGCATGGCCGACGCCTTCAACCCCAACAGCGCCGACTTTACGGGTATCATCAGCAGACCCGACGACCTGTACATCTCGGTCGTCGCGCACAAGGCTTACGTGGACGTGAACGAGGAAGGCACGGAAGCCGCCGCAGCGACGGCGGTGGTGATGAAACCGCGAGGCATCCGCCGCGTTACCGAATTCCGCGCGGACCGCTCGTTCGTCTTCCTGATCCGGGACACCAGGTCTGGCGCGATTCTGTTCCTGGGACGGGTCATGAACCCGCAGGCAGGATAGGTTGCGTAGCACGGGCTTCCAGCCCGTGGCATGGGCAGGATGCCCATGCTACAAAGAAGCAAAGCATGCCCTTCGACCCAAAAAGTGACGCCGCGGACGCGGCCATCATTGGCGCCGGCGCGGCAGGCCTCTTGGCCGGCATCGCCGCCGCACGCGCGGGGGCCCGCGCGGTCGTCTACGAAAGGATGCCCGCGCCCGGCCGCAAGCTCGCGATCGCGGGCGGCGGGCGCTGCAATTTCACGAACACGCTGAGCACGCGCGATTTCGTACGGCGCTTCGGTGACAAGAACGCGCCCAAGCTCGGCCACGCCTTGCGTGAGTTCTCCAATGACGACCTCATCGCCCTGCTGGCGCGGCGCGGCGTGGAAGGACAGGTCGAGCATGGCTTCCGTATCTTCACCAAGAGCGGCCGAGGCGGCGACGTGGTGCGGGCGCTGGCGCAGGAACTGGAAGAGGCCGGCGGCTTGCTGGAGTGCGAGGCCCGCATTAACGCAGTGAAGTCTATCCCCAGGCAAGAACCAGCGACGGGCGGAACGCTCGCGTCACGCTTTTTCCTCGAAGGCGATTTCAGCGGCTCCGTAGAGCGGCGCGAGGCGCGCGCGGTAGTCATCTGTACGGGCGGCTTGAGCTACCCGGCTACGGGTTCCTCGGGGGACGGCTATGCCTGGGCGCGGGCGCTGCGACACACCGTCACGCCCCTGCGCGCGGCACTGGTGGGCTTGGCCATTGAGGAAGGATGGGCCACTGCATTGCAGGGGTTGTCGTGGGAGGATGCGGAAGTCAGGTTGCGGGCAATGGTCCCAAAACCGAAGTCGCCGAC
>Ga0209777_10009967_pt1 | contig 10137 bp, 8 predicted proteins | sample FrelakmetHBP12HB_FD_187147 | JGI IMG/M metagenome (GOLD analysis project Ga0209777, IMG submission 187147) | Freshwater lake sediment microbial communities from the University of Notre Dame, USA, for methane emissions studies -HBP12 HB (SPAdes)... | ecosystem: Environmental > Aquatic >...
TTAGTAAGTACTGTCCAATTTTCCACATTGACAGGAAGCACCATGACTGCAAATACAATGACTCTGAACTCTTCTTTAACGGTTTCCTCGATTAGCACAGGATCATTATCGGTGAGTACTGTCCAATTTTCCACGCTGACAGGAAGTACCATGACTGCGAATACCATGACTCTAAATTCCTCCCTCACTGTTTCCTCGATTAGCACAGGATCATTATCAGCAAGTACTATCCTATTTTCCACACTGACAGGAAGCACCATGACTGCAAATACCATGATGCTAAATTCCTCTCTCACTGTTTCCTCGATTAGCACAGGATCATTATTGGTGAGTACCGTCCTATTTTCCACGCTGACAGGAAGCACGATGACTGCAAATACGATGACTCTGAACTCCTCTTTAACGGTTTCCTCGATTAGCACAGGATCATTATCAGCAAGTACCATCCTATTTTCCACATTGACAGGAAGCACCATGACTGCGAATACCATGACTCTGAACTCTTCTCTTACTGTTTCCTCGATTAGCACAGGATCATTATTGGTGAGTACCGTCCTATTTTCCACGCTGACAGGAAGCACGATGACTGCAAATACGATGACTCTGAACTCCTGTTTAACGGTTTCCTCGATTAGCACAGGATCATTATCAGCAAGTACCATCCTATTTTCCACGCTGACAGGAAGCACCATGACTGCAAATACCATGACTCTGAACTCTTCTCTTACTGTTTCTTCGATTAGCACAGGATCATTATCGGTGAGTACCGTCCTATTTTCCACGCTGACAGGAAGCACCATGACTGCAAATACGATGACTCTGAACTCCTCTTTAACGGTTTCCTCGATTAGCACAGGATCATTATCAGCAAGTACTATCCTATTTTCCACATTGACAGGAAGCACGATGACTGCGAATACGATGACATTAAATTCATCATTAATGGTTTCTTCTATTAGCACAGGATCATTATCAGGAAGTGCTATTACATTCTCTACATTGATGGGGAGTACGATATCAACGGCTACATTATTTTGTAGTACGATTAGTTCAAATGTAGGTCCACTTACGATTACAAATGACGTTACGATTATGGGATGTGCACAATTTCAGGGGTGTGTGTCTACGATTTCTACGAATCTTACACTGGATTCAAATGTATGGGGGAAATATTTATTTGTAAATAAAGCGGAAACGGCACTCACATTATCGGTAAATACACTTGCACCATCCGGTACATTTATGGTTATTAAAAACGTAGCATCTACGTTAGGAAATGATGTCACTGTGAATATTATACCCTATGGGGATGTTCCAACATATACGATTTCATCTTTCTCCACATTACAGCTAATGAGTATGCCAGATGGGTGGTATTCTATATCATCATAGATGGTTCATATTCTGAAACATATTGATTATGATTGTATCATCAATAGTAATCAAATTGTATTAGATAGGGATGCTAGGAATGAGAATGAAATAGGAAAGAAAAAAAAGGAAGCCTTTAGGATACTCTGCGCATACAAATCAAATCTTAAATATCCGGACCAACCAACAGGATGCCAGCGGGTGGAGGATTATTACAACTTGTCGCCACGGGGAAGCAAGATTTATTTTTAACAGGAAACCCACAGATTAGTTTTTTTAAAATGGTGTATCGTCGTCATACTAGCTTTGCGGTAGAATCGCAGCCGATGTATTTTGATGGTACGCCCAATTTTGGTCAGAGAATTACCTGTTTAATTCCACGCCGTGGAGATTTATTGGGAAAAGTCTATTTGGATGTTACTTTACCGCAGATCAAAGATACATCAGGTAATATTCTATCGTATACGAATTCGATTGGAAATGCGTTGATTCAGGAGATTACGTTTGAGGTAGGAGAGCAGGAAATTGATAAGCAAACGGGAGAATGGATGGAAGTATGGACGCAATTGACAACGCCAGCGGGGCAGCGTGATGCGTTAAATGAGATGATTGGGCGTGTGGAATTATATAATCCTCCGAATCTCATTCCAGGTGCTAAATCAGCAGGATTACGTCTTTTGGTTCCGCTTCAGTTTTATTTTTGTAATAATCCAGGTCTTTATCTTCCATTAATTGCCTTACAGTATAGTCCGATTCGTATTAATATTACATTGCGTCCTCTTCAGCAACTATTTTGGGTGCCTCCGCCTGTGAATCAGGAGGATTGGATGCCAGCGTGTTCTATATCGGTGGATTGTACGTCGCAAATTGTGAATATGATGTTATGGGGTGATTATGTGTATTTGGATGTGGAAGAGAGACGTATGTTTGTGAGTACGTCTCATGAATATATTATTGAGCAAGTACAATATACACCACCTTATTCAATAACAGCACAGCAAACGACTGCTACGATTTCGGTGGAATTTAATCATCCCGTTAAGGAATTTATTTTTGTGGCGCAACGTGATTCTATGATGAATCGTAATGAATGGTTTAATTATAGTAATTTGGCGATTGGTCAGCAGACGCCAGCATTGGTATTACCTTATTTGAATTCGAATGCTCCAACGGGTCGTATGGATTTAATTGCATCGGCAAAATTACAATTGGATGGGTATGATCGATTTACAGAAAGGGGTCCACAATATTTTCGTTTGGAGCAACCTTATGATCATCATACTACGACTCCGGTCAATGCTTTTATTTATAATTACTGTTTTGCGTTGCGACCAGAGGATGCGCAGCCTACAGGAACAATGAATGCGAGTCGGATTGACAATATTGTATGGCAGATTCAAATGAATCCAGTATTGAGTAATCCTATGATGACAAATACAGAACAGAGAGGTTCTTGTCATATTGTTGTATACGGGCACAATTATAATGTATTTCGTGTGATTAATGGTTTTGGTGGATTACTGTTTACGATTTAAATGAGAAATGAAATGAAGAATAAGGAGGGGTAAAAAAGTCACAGTAGAGAGTAATGGGATCGTCGGTCTCTAATCTTAAATTTTGGGAAGAAAAACCCTCACTATTTGGTGATAAAGAGGAGGGAGCAAATGACAGTATTTATTTATCCTATCATGTATTTCTTGCACTATCGATCTTAGGAGGATTTATAGCACTAGATCATTTGTATCTACGGTCTCCTGTTACGTTTTTAGCAAAAATCATTGTGAATGTATTTTGTTTTGGTGTATGGTATTGGTATGATGCCTTACAAGCCATATGGAATAGTGATGTCATTAAATTGTATGGTTTATCGGTTCCTCTTATGGGACCGAAAGGAATTGGAGCAGGTGTGCTCTCTAAGGAAAAGCCGAGTAAATTGCATTGGAATTTTTTGATTTATTCCATGTGTCTTCTCTTTGGTGGTGTATTTGGTCTAGATTCCTTTTTAGTGGGAGACAATCGTTCGGGTCTCATTCGTCTTGTTTCATTGATTAGTGTGATTGGTGTACCGATTGCGATTGGTTGGTGGTGTTACAATTTATTTTGGTATTTTACCGATACAGAATACATCATTAATATGAATGGACCTTATTTTGGCAGAGAAGGTGGTTCATTTGCCTCCCGATTATTAGGATTGATTCCAGCCTTCTTGGTGCCGATTATTGAATCTGTTCTTGGTCCTATTACGGCTTCCATTAACTTAGCAAATACCACTGTAGAATTAGCAAAATCAAGTGTGAATGAATTACCTAAAGTCGCAAGTACTGTAGCTGGAACGGTAAAAGGATTGATTGATGCGTCTCAACAAGTAGGTGCAATTACGCCACTATCAACACTTGCGACACCTGAGGCATTACAGAAATCATCTAATGCGCAACGTTCTATGAAAGGCGGATCGTTGGGAGAAGACTTAAACGCATTGCCCTATACATTACTAGGCACAGTTGCTTTCATTTCCATTGCAGGATTTGCGGTGACATATTATCGATCCAAAAAGAATGTCAAACCAGAAGCAGATGATTCCCCTCCCGAGCCAGGAGTTTTTCGAAAGTCTCATCAAGAAAAATCCACAGGTGCCGCATGATCCGATCGTTTTGATCAAATTCGGAGCCACCTGGTGCAACCCTTGTAAGAGGTTGGACATGGATTTTCTACTTAGTCTAAGTGATAAAATTAAATGGTATGAGTGCGATTTGGATGAAAATGATTATACCCCTGGTTATTGTGGCGTAAAGACGATTCCATGCTTTCTAGCGATTGTGAATGGTAATTGCCAACCACTTTTTCAGAGTTCAGATACCATGAAGGTAGCAGAATGGATAAAGGGTGGATTTAAACAGTAAATAGAATAATATAATAATACAATCACATATGATAGAAAATAGCATATGTGACAGTAATAAAATAGGATTATGATTTGAAAAAATAGCATAGGTGCTGATCCAAATGGGTATAATGACTGCAACGATGGAGGGCATGATTCGCAAGAGTTAAGAAAGAGGAAGAAAGAGGGCGTTTGTTTTTTCGAAGTTCGGAAAGGAAGAAGGAGCAAAAGGCGCCTGAATGGGATTGTTGTTCAGGGTGCCAACTAACACCATAGATGGGATAGTATTTTCCTTCTATCGCGGCAATGTATTCTTTTCCCGTTTGATCGATACTGGTTGCCAGAATACGATAAAATCGTGTCAAATGGTGATTGTTCATAAAATCTGTCACAGACATCCCATAATTATGATGCTGTAGGGTTGATTGTGCATGCTCTAAAAAATGGAGATACTGTGGAGAAAAGGCGTGAAACAGACGCGAATCTTTTCCATCGGGTGTCAATTGAATCGGATAGAGTCCATCAGCAACATACCGTTTGAAAGTCATGACATCACCAATCACAGTAAGTAACATTTCAAATCCAAGACATGTTCCCCATATTGGAAAATAGAGGTCAGGCTGCAAAGAAAGTTCAACAAATCGTCTGATGGAATGGAGAAATGCCCTATTTTTTAGAAGGAAACCCATTTCTCCTCCAGGAATCAAAAGACCATGTACCATAGACATATATTTTTCATGTTCTGTGGTGTCGTATGGAATAAGAAGCACATGTACGTCACGATCCATAAACCAATCCACATATGCTTTCATGACATGGGAGTTGCCGTGTTTTACCTTTTTGGAATGTGGAATCGTAAGAATCCCAACACAAAGCGTACTTCGCCCTTTTCTAGTAGATCTCTGTATCGTACTCATCGCTATTATGGTATGATATTGTAGCGTCTTACTAATTGGCAAATAAGAGACGTCCGCGACCTCCTGACACCTCGTACACATCCCATCCCTCGGTAAAGACACGGCATTCTGATTTGCGTTGTGTTAGTGTAGGATTCGTATTAATATTTGCCAACTCTACGTACAATGTGGGACGATCTGCGGTTGTAAAATTTACGGTTCCTTCTGGGACACGTGGGGCAGGATAGATGGTGCCATATTGATCTCCTAGTGACCATTTCATACTACTGATTTCTTTTCCACTTGCTTTTTCATCTTTTACTAGTTGAACTATATTTTGCCATAAAAATGGTTCATGTAACAATTCACGATCGCGTCCAGCAATGACGAGTTTGATACGATAATAAAATGCACCATAGGGTTCAGTATAAGGTTGTGTTGCGGTTGGACCATGTGTTTCAAAGAAATCATTACTAAAATCATCCAAACGATTATTATCTAATACATTGTAATTACGAAAGAACCAAAACATACGTTCGGTAGGATGGCGTCCATCTATGTATCGTGTGACTGCCGCAGTTCCACCCTTATCCAAAGGGATGTAATCCAATTCGCCGAATGTAAAATTGTTTTCAAATTGGCGGCGAAAGGGGATTTGAATGGGGGCAGAACGAAGTGCTTCTTGAACATCGGGTGGGACATAGTGTTGAATGGTGGATAATAAAATAGTGGGTTGTCCTACTTGCGAGAGGGAAAGAGGGGCAAAGACGTAAGGAGTGCCGTCTGGAAAGTTGTAGGTAAAGGAGGGTACATTCCATGGAGCTGGTTTAAAAAGAGTGGAGTCACTGCATACGACTAAATCTTCTATGTTACGAAGGGTACATTTGATACGAAATCGTTGCCATGCCATAGCGACAAGAGGAAATCCAGCATCACCTGGACACTGCATTCCTGGAAGGGGGAGAACGATACGAAGATGACCAGGTGTCGCTCGAAGCTGAATTCCACGATCGGTCGGTATATTCGTATATGGATTCACTGTATCCACTAGACCTCCCACTGTTTGCTGAAGAAAGCTACTATTCCACGAGCCTTCTGTCATTTGTTTTGCCAGAAGTCCATCACCACTCCATTCCTGTAACAAGAACTGATCTTGATAAAACTGAATGCTTTCAAATAGAAAATAGCCGACATAATTGACATATCCATAAGATAGGTGAGCCATATCATTGGTTGTAATGGGATATAAACCATTTGCGGTGGAGGGTGCACCGAGCTGTCCTTCAGGAAGATAGGGAAGAGAAGGCAACCAGGAAGGTAGATCAATTTCAAGTGCGCATTCGGTCATGACATCGCCATAGGGATCAATCTCTACTTCAAAGGTATGACCGAAGGTTGTTCCATTGATGGGTACTTCCGTTCTACGTTCAGCTAAATGATGAATGGAGGATTGATAGCGAGCGTCATAAGGAAAGTTGCTTTCTTTTGAATCTTTTACAAAATAGGTGTCTTTAACACCTCGTGCCACCAATTCAAAAAGAGCTCCTTGACCACTCGATTGATTGATGGACGTCATTCTATTTTATAGAAGTCATTCTAATGTTATTTTATACTCTTGATTTCATGTATCATGTCTAGTTGATAAGATGGCGAAGGAATGATGTGAGAATGCCCGATAGAAGGGACATACCTAGTGCCATTGGTACATTAAAGCGATAAATAAGAATCATAAAGACAGCGAGGGAGGAGAGCAAGGCAATGATAAGTGTTTCCACAATCGTACCCATTTGGGTGGCAGCCATATCACGTTTTGTCATTTTTGAAAGAATCAAACGACTTAGACATGCCGTAATGAATGATGCGATTACCATAAACATAACAACATCTGACCAGTTTAATTCATAGGAAATAGCTGAAAGATAGACCGCTGCCACATTGAGTGCAGAAATGGCGAGCATTTCAAGAATAATATTCGTACTATTCATCTGTTTCTATGTGATGATGATAAAATAGTAATGAAATTTGATAGAGATAGAAACGTATGATGATATAGAAACAATACATGATACATGGTGAATCTCGTCATTGTCGAATCTCCCGCAAAATGTCAAAAAATTCAAGGAATTCTCGGAGCAGGTTGGCGTGTGGTTGCGAGCATGGGTCACATTCGCGCCCTCAAACATGAATTACAAGCGATTGGGATCGATAAGGATTTTGAACCCAGTTATGAATACAGTAAAGAAAAAGCAAAAGCGATTAAACAATTGAAAGAGGCAGCCACGGATGCGACGCAGATCTATTTGGCAGCGGATGATGATCGAGAAGGAGAAAGCATCGCTTACGCCGTCTGTTTGTTATTAAAACTCAATCCCCGTACAGCATTGCGATCCGTGTTTCATGAAATTACAGAGAAAGCTGTGAAAAAAGCTGTTGCTGAACCACGTCATTTGGATATGAATCGTGTACACGCTCAACAATCACGCGCCATGCTCGACATGATGCTTGGATTTACTCTGAGTCCTCTCCTATGGCGTTATGTCGCTCCAGCACTATCAGCAGGGCGTTGTCAGACACCTGCCTTGCGTCTTATAGTGGAACGAGAAGAGCAAATTCGCACTTTTACCGCTGCATCCAGTTGGCATCTTCATACAGAGTGGGTACGAGATGGATTCACTTTCTCAGCAGAGATGGAGGATGAATTGGAAGATAAGGATTCGGCGGTGAATTATATGGAATCCATTCATCAACAGCCATCAGGGAGCATCCTAGAAACAGTTCGTACACCATGGACAGAATCGGCACCGCTTCCATTGATTACGAGTACACTTCAGCAGCAGGCGTCTGCGATGTTTTCTATGAATCCGAAGCAAACGATGTCTGCGGCACAGCATTTATATGAAATGGGACATATTACGTATATGAGAACAGATCATGCGGTTCTTTCTGAAGAGGCAAAGAAGGATGCGAAAGAATGGGTGAAAGAGAATTATGGGGAGGCGTTTGTAGGCGAAAAGGAACCTGTGAAGAAGAAAAAGCCGAGAGTGGCACAAGTAGCGCAAGTAGCAGAGGTACAAGAAGTGAAGGCGCAAGAGGCGCATGAAGCCATTCGTCCTACGCATATGGAAGTCACGCATGTATTGGATGGAGTGTCTGTGTATGAAAAGAAAGTGTATCATTTGATTTGGCAGCGAACGATTCAATCGGTGATGGCGGCAGCGCATGGAGAATATTATCGAGTAAAAACGCAGATCGAAGGAGACGCGGATTTTACGTGGAGAAGTCAATGGAAGCGGACGGTATTTGAGGGGTGGAAGAGGGCTGGAAAAGTGATGGATTTAGATGAGGAGTCGGATGAGACACAGGGTGCTATACAGGGTGCTATACAGGATTCTACACAGGGTGCTACACAAGATAGTATATGGGAAAAAGCGACGAAGATACAAGTAGGTGATGTGATAGAATGGAAGACGATGCATGCGGAATCAAAGGAGACGAAGGCGCAAGGGCGATATACAGAGGCGACATTGGTGAGAGAATTGGAGAAGCATGGGATTGGGCGTCCGTCTACCTTTGCGTCATTGTTGTCAGCGATTCAGGATAAGAATTATGTGGAGATCAAGGATATTCCTGCGAGGGATGTATCTGTAATGGAATATACATTGATGGTGAATCAATGGCCAGCGATAGAAAAAGAGAGGAAGAAAAAAGTAGGAGCGGAAAAGAATAAGTTGGTGCCGACAGATTTAGGACGTTCGGTGCTTACCTTTCTGCTTCAGCATTTTACGGATGTATTTGAGTATGATATGACGTCACAGATGGAGAAACGATTGGATCGTATTGCGGAAGGAGCGGAACCGTGGAAGAAGATCTTGCATGATATGTGGCAATCCTATCAAGAGCGTTATTATCGTTTATTAGGAGCGGTAGAGCAAAAAAATCGTCCTAACGCAAAAGTGCGCGAATTTACGAATGGATTAAAAGCGGTTCAGTCAAAGAAGGGTCCACTTCTCTTGATAGAGGGATTAGAGGATACGCAATTCATTGGATGGCCAGTGGGTGTTTCGTTTGAGGACATGACGGAAGAAATCGCGCGTTCCTTTCAAAAAGAGGAGGAAAAGAAAAAGGGAAATGAAATGGGAAGATGGAAGGATCAGCCGATTCAAAAGAAATCAGGAAAATTTGGGATGTATGTACAATGTGGTGATGTATCGGTTCCTTTTGTGGAGGAGGAAATAGAGAAAACGATAGAGCGATTGGAGTCAAAAGCAAATGCGAAGGCAAATGGATCAGATGTGATAAAAGAGTTCAAGCACTATATGATTCGTAATGGGCAATATGGACCGTATATTGTGAAGACATCGGTAAAGAAAATGCAATTTGTATCGTTGCCGAAGGGGTTGGATGGTACAGTTCTAACAGAGAAGGAGGTGGAAGTATTGTATCAGGCGGGGGTGGCGAAAAAGAAATGGGGTAAGAAATAAGTAAAAGGGGCAAATAAAATGACAATAAATAAATAGAGATGTCAAAAGAAAATGGGGTACAAATGATTAATGGGACGGATCCAAAACATCCTCGTTCGCGTTCGGCGTCCCCTGTACGTTCGGGAGAAGAGGGAAAGCCGCGACGTTATTTAAATGGATGGACGAAGGAACAGGAGCGTTTGATGGCAGAATGGAGTGACATTGCTCTCTGTTATCGCTGGCTTCATGATCGATCCGAAAAGCATTTTCATAGTAAAACGATTTGGATTAATTTACCCGTCATTATTTTGTCGACATTGGGTGGAACAGCGAATTTTGGAATTCAATCTATTTTTAATTCGGATTCATCAAAACAGATTGCAAGTTTTGCGATTGGTGGCATTTCATTAATGGCGGGGCTACTGACAACGATTGGAAACTATTTACGGTATGCACAGTTAGAGGAATCAAATCGTGTGGCATCGATTGCATGGGGTAAATTTCAACGTTTGATTGCAGTAGAAATTGC